>Ga0179593_1482755_pt1 | contig 10159 bp, 15 predicted proteins | sample CZODoug2_1_08_16_FD_185931 | JGI IMG/M metagenome (GOLD analysis project Ga0179593, IMG submission 185931) | Vadose zone soil fungal communities from Angelo Coast Range Reserve, California, USA - CZODoug2_1_08_16fungal (PacBio error correction) | ecosystem: Environmental > Terrestrial > Soil >...
AGTGTGGTCCAAGGAGAAGAGGGGGGGGGAACAAGAAAAAATGTTCGCCAAAAAAAGGGGGGGACAATGAGTTGAAAAAGGAAGCGGTGGAGGAGTAAAAAAGAGAAAATCAAATTCGACGGTCAGAGCAACGGAAGTAAAAGCCCCCAATCCAGGGGTGTTCATCAGGGAAAAAAAAAAAAGCCTTTGAAAGGAGAAAGGGAACGGAAGGAGCTCAGCTAGGAGGAGAGAGGAGGTGTGGGCGCTTAGCATTGCGTGAATAAACGCAACAACTTAGCACTGCTGATAGGCCTACGCATCAGGGATGGGGAGGGGGAGTAGCGGGAAAAACGGGTCCCATAAAAACGAACACGGAATTAAGCCACGAGGAAAGGGGTGGGCACGCCCAGTGGAGCGTAGGTGGGAACGGCAGGTAATAAAGGGGTCCTTTTAATGGGGGTAAAGGAAAAAAGCCTGTGGAAGAAAAAGGAGGGATAGGGGAAGGGGGGAATCAATGTGAAAAAAAGGGGGTCCATGTAATAAGGAGAATTACTACGGTCGGGAATGTTTCATTACCGACCGTGCCTGTCATCTAATCCTTGATAAAACAGGAAGGTCGGAAGAGACGGATATCCAGAGGGGGAAACAATGGAGGGAGGGTTCTGACCCTAAATTGTAGTGAGAGAAAGGCCTGCTCTGGAAAACCCAAAGACAGGATAAGGGAGGGAAAAGAGGAAGAGGTAGACGAGAGGTCCGTATCCGCGAGAATAGGGAAAGGGGGGAGAAAGTGGATCAGGAATAAAAAAACCCTCGAAGTACGAAGAAAATTTATAATTATGCAGACGAAAGACATGATAACCTCAAGCTTTCTTGAGGTATGGGGTGAAGGTAAGTATCGGAACGAAGAGGGGGGGGAGAAAAAAACGGGGAAGACAAGGAAAGGGATTGGAAAGCTTGAGGGGATCATCATAAGCAGCGGCACTATCGGTACGTGCTCAGGCTGGGAGGGGACTTAAATGGTCGTGGGGGAAACCGAGCAAGACAAAGAAGGGGGAAAAAAATTATGGGGACTTCTACAACAAGAAGAAAGGCTGAGAAAGAAGGTTTACAGGGCGACCCATCTGGCTACAAGAGAAAGAGTCGCTTCAAACGGAAAAATGATTGATAGAAGTACGAAGGAAGAAGGGACCCAAAAAAAGAGTCTTTTACAAGCGAAAGAGGGAGAGGTTTGCCCAAAGAAGGAAAGAAAAAACCGGGGGTGGTATTGTGGAGAGGGGGGGGGGGGGTGGGGGGGGTGTGGAGTGGGCGGGGGGGGGTGGGGGGGTGGGGGGGGGGGGGGGGGGGGTGTGGGGGGGTTTGGGGGTGTTTTGGGGTTTGGTGTTGAGTTATGGCGAAGCCAAATGAACCCACAAAAAACACCATACCAAGACACAAAAAAACACAAAAAATAAATTGAGCTCGGTCCTATAAAAAAGAAAAAGAAAGCCAGCTGGCCCTCACTCGATAAAGGGAAAGGGGTATATGAAAAAAAGACCCTTATTCTCATCACAGGTTTAAAATGTGAAGGGGAGTCTCAATAGGAGTGGATCGTAAGTCCTTCCACCAACTAACTACAAGGATGAGGTGGGGGGGGATATCCATGTATGTCAACTATTCTCCGTCTGATCCTCCACGGCAGGAGAGTCCGACGTATCATTTCGGAAGGCATTCTGAAGCGGGAGGAAGTACAACGAGGGGGGAGAACCAAGGGGGTGAACCACATCATACTCCCCTTGTGGAAGAGGGGGGGGAAACAAAAAAAGGAAAGCGGGAGGGCTCTGCAAATGGAGAAGTTAGGGTGGAACAATCACCAAAAGGAAAAGAGATGGTTTCTAATGCAGAAGCTCAGAACTGAATCTCAGGAGAAACTGATCGAAGCACCGGGGTCTGTGTTAAAAACATAGAGGAAGGTGAGAGGTTGATAGATAGGTGGGCATGGAAAAATAATGATCTCAAATCCATCTCAATCGATGGCCCAACAGGCTTTTGAAAAATTTCAAAAAAAAAAGGCCAAAAGGATTCTCAGAAAAAAGGCCTTTATTAATAGTACAAAGGGAAAAAAAATCCAAAAATTTTCTAATAGTAACAGATGCTCAGGGGCTTACGACAGGGTTGAGGGAGGGAAATTTGGCCCGTAAAAAAGAACAAGTCTTAAGTGTCGGAGATCAGGAAGGCAAAGGGTTGCAGGGGGGGACGTGTCAGGGAGGAAGGAAGACAACTTTTAAGCGCAACCCATAATCCCGAAGGGGGACAGCTGACAGGCAATTAACAAATATGGGGAGATGATAACACTGAAATAGAAAGGGGGGGGGGTGGCTTACTTGTCTGTTTGTTCTGGGGCTTCCACAGTAAACAGCTGAAATCTTCTTACGGGACGGAAGAGGAAACGAAAAAAGGGTAAGAAGGGAAAAAAAAGCGTCGGCAGCAAAGGGGTAAAGCTTGGGTGGCGGGGTCCAAAACATATTCTTTAGTGTAGGGAAGAAAAGAGCAGTCATCGGAAAAAACGAGGAGAGGAGGTAAAGTAAGAGGGAAGAGGGTCGGACTAGGACCTAAAGAATCTGTGGAACAGATCAAAACATATGAACTGGGAGAACACTTGGGTAGGGTCGTACAATAAGGCAGGTTAAGGGAGAGGAAGAAAAGAAATAAGAAAGCAAAAAAGACGGTAAAGGGGAGACAGGAGTAATAAAAAGTAAGAACACCACCCACTCTATGAAATGGGGGGGAGAAGAGCCCCTCACAGGGGGGGAAAGCTAGCTGGGAACTGTCAATCGATCTCAGGGAGAGGGAGGAATATCTGAGGGGGGGTTAAGCTTACAAGTTCTGTCGCTCATACACTAAAAAGGCTCTGAGGAAAAAGCTGAGACGGAAAGGGGAGGAAGAAGCCGAAGCATCCGAGTGGTGATTGTCGGTTTATAGGACCGGCGGGAAGAAACTCCGTTCAAACACACACCCCATCACTACCAAAGGGGAAAACAGAAAAAGGGGTAAACTGCAAGAGCAGGGGTGGAAAGGTGGGTAAATTGAAGCAGGAAGAAAGGACCAGGGAACATATGGCTTTTAAGGGGGGTAACTAACACAAGGGGGAATAAAGATGAGGGGGGGGGGGAGATAATGTTAATGGGGAAATTAAATTCAAGCGAAACAAAAGTCTTCTATGTTTCAGAAGATTACCAAAAAGAGAAAGTGTAAGAAAGGGAGAGAGGGAAAAGGGACGCAGGAAAAGGGGGAAAAGAGAGAGGGAAACTGCATAGGGGAATGTAACCAGGTGCTTCTGGCCGCCAAAATCATAGGCCTCGAAGGTTGTTTCTGTGAGCAAAATCAAAACAAAGGGGGGAAAGGGGATAATGGGAGGAACGGTAAGATCCACAGAGATTCAAAAAAAAAGCATCAAAGATGTCAAAGAGGATAGCAGGAAGAAAAACCCTAAAAGCGAAAGAGGGGAGGGGGCAAAGGAAAAGAAAGGGGGGGATAGCAAAAAATCAGAGGTAGGGCGTTGGGGGGGTTGGTTGGGGAATACTAGCACATACTCGAAAGGAAAAAGTGGGTAAGAACACTAAATGGCGTTGGAGGAGTCAGAAGAAACTAAGGAGATAGAGGGGAGAGAGCGAACGTGCGAGGAGTGCGGGCGGGAAATGGGATTGGATCGACCGAGCTCAAGGCAATATTTTCAAAATGGATGGAGGAGCAACCAAGAAGGACGTTAAAAGTTTGCAATGGGGGGGGGGACAAAAAAGGAGGAAGGAAACCCCTGGCTTCAAATCTACTTGAAGCGAAAAAAGGAATATCTAGCAGTCGCGACGGTTCCCACAGCTCACTAAATAGAGGGGAGAGCGCATTGAGGAGATAAAAAAAAAGGGAGTGAACCATCAACGGTCGGGGATAAACGTCAATGATTGGGAGAAAAAGTAACAAAGCGGGGAAAAAGATTTAGTAAAAGCCAGAAAAAAGTAAAGCCAAGCAAGCCATCTCGATATTGCACCGAAAAAAGGAACTATAACGCCTTGGGAGGAGGTCTAAAAGGGAGAGCCCACTAGATGGAGGGGGGAAAAAAAGGGTGGAGTTTTAATCCATCTAGGGAGGCGGCTTCACGGAAACCAACAAGCACAGAGGAGGGGGGTATCCCTGTAGTGTACCTCTAAACGGAAGGGCAAAAAAAGAAGCATTCTGCGATCATAGGCCAAGATACTAGTAGAAGTAATTATGAAAGAGAAAGAGGGGAAACTGGATAACCAAGAGGACGAGTTAAATCCCTCATACTAGCATTGTTATGATTTGGCCGGGAAACAAGGAAAGTCGGAGGGAGTTATCTCACTTGAATCACTGTCGGGGGGGAAGAAAACCGGGAAAAATAAAAGGTGGGGGGTGGGGGGTAAGTGGCTGCCGGTAAAATATCGAAAAAATCGACAAGAGCTTATCCCGGGAAGAGGGAAGTCAAGCAGTCGGGAAACTGGAAAGGGGAAAGAGAGAAGTAGGAGAGGGGGAGGGAAGGAAGGGACTGGGAAAGAAAAGTTGGAGACAATCCCATCACAGCGGAGTTTGGAAAAATGCGTTTACATCAGAAAAAAAAAGGAAAAAAAAAAAGAAAAGTGACTCAACAGGCTGGCCGAAATGAGAATCTAAACAAGATCCCACACGGTCGGAGGGATCTGTAACATGCGGGCTTAAGGAAAAAGTGTCTGGATGGGGGGGGGAGGGGGGTGATCCAAAAAAGGTAAAAAGCCGAAGTACAATGGATGGCTGAAAGGAATCCGCAGCTATCAGCTTGTTTAGTATTGACGTTAAACGGACGGGGACAGAAGAAGGTAAAGGGGAGTAACCACTGCGGGGGTCTCAACTAAGAGCTGAAGACTTAAGAAAAAGAAAAGGTCATCTCGGTCTATCCTCACAGAAATTTTTTGTGGGGGCTTGGCTGAGTGGGTTACTTGCCGGGGGATGAAAAAGTACGGTCGAGGAGTTCTTCAAGCAGGTGAGAGGAAACCAGAAACTGCGAGGGTAAGAGTGCAAAAAGCTGTCCGCTCAAGGGGGTCATCCATGGTTGATGAGGGTACACAGAAATGATGTAGGGAAAAGAAACTTCTCTCGACCAAAAACAGAAGGGAGGTGGGAGAAAGGGACTTCACACCAAACAGAATCTGGGGGAGAAAAAACTACAAGGAAGACCGACGAGGGGGAAAAAGGATGACACGAAAGAAAATTTCTAGAAAGAAAGGGAAGCATCAAGGGGGAAGGAACGGGGGCAATCGAGAGATTAAAAAAAAGAAAAACAACTATTCAAAAGGGTGAGCATCGAAAGAACGATCTTTAAGGAGAAAAAAACATAAAACTTCCTCGCGCAGAAAAAAGTCGGAAGAGGGAGGGGTGTGTGGGGGACTTACAGTGGGGGGAGGGTCAAATCACAAAGAACGATACACAGAGAAAGCGGAGGGAAGAGCGACATCTCCGACTTGTGACCGGGGAGATTACGAGGGGGAAAGCCCCCGGATAAGAAAGAACACGTGAAAAAAGGGGGGGGGGGGGAACAGGCCGATGGTAAATGCACCTCGCACCATTGGGGGGGGGGGTGGGAAAGAAAGTCAGTAATAAAGGCCTTTAATCAAGCGTGTGGCCGGGGAAACACCCCGGGGGTGGGGGAAACATGAAAAAAACGGAAGGGGAAAAAGATTGGGGGGAGAAGGGGGAGGGTGAGATCACTGTTTAGTGGTGCAATGAAATAGAGACATCACCGTAACTTGTTCAGAAGGGTTACCGAAGGAAGGAAAGAATCGTTTCCGCCGCAGAAGAAAGAGGTGATTCTAGGCAAAGAGAGCGGGGGAAGGAAGAAATACCAAAAATTTCTGTCATTGTAAGGTCACGAAATTGAGACCATTGGCAAGAGAAAGGCACGCGCTCAGGGGGGGGAGGGGAAACCAAAAATAGAAAGGTACGGTGGGATCTAACTGAAAAAAAAATGACCCCTATAACGCGCAACGGAATAGCACGGAGAGGAAAGAAGCCTAGCAGAAGAAAGGGGCCGAACAAGGGAAGTGGAGAAGGGAGGCGGAACTACTACCGTAGTCTCCCAGTCGTTCGTATGGTGGTGCATTGGGGGGGACGAGCAATCTCTATGGGGAAAACTACCAAGGGACTCAAAGAAAAATGGAAGGGGGGGCGTTGGAAGAGGGAAGGACGGAGAAGAAGCAAGTGGAAAGAAAGGCAGCGAAAAGAAGGGGAAGTAGACCGTCTCGCGGAGATAGGGGAGGAAGGGTGAAAGAACGAGGCTCAGGAACCACAGGGAAATGTGGGCAAAACACCACATTCTGACGTAGGAAATGCTGGTTTAGCAAGACGGGGACGGGGAAACATCTGAGAAAATCAATGGACGGGTAATAACCTGCAGAAAGGAGGACGAGGAGCGAGGGAAAAAAAACGAGGGGAAAACCATCTTCGAAAAGTAATGAAGGTGGAGATCTGATTCTTTGAGAAGGTGTTCCAAAAAAGGAGTGGAAAAATCAAATTGGAGAATACGGGGGTCAAATGGGAGGGGGCTAATCAGAATTAAAAATTGGGGTAATAGCGGTGTATCCAAGCAAAAACACTAGACACCTCAAAACGAGAAGGTCTATGGACGTCGATTTCAGGGGAGGACCTTCTCCTTGCTGAAGGTGAGAAAGCGCCAACCGGAACAGAATTGGGGGGAAAGTGCCGTTGGATCAGACTGGGTCGCGATTTCCCAGGACAAAAAAAAAGAAAAAGAGGAGGGATTAAAAAGTAGAAGTACACTCCTAACGGACAACTCTGAGGATTCGGGCGGCTGGTTAGGCCTTCTCTAAGAGGGTCGAAGTGAAAATGGCAAGAAGGAGAGGGATCAGGTAAGAAAACGAGGAGGGTCCAGCCCAGACTCCCCTTGGGGAGAATTAGGGGGGTGGGGCATTAGAAAAAAAGGAAGGGAGTGCCGGGCTAGGAAATTTGATACACGGTGTCGGGGAAAAAAAACACTAAATGGATTGGGCTATGCTAGAGAAAAAGGATAACATCTGAGTGAGAAGTTTCAAAGAACTTCAAGACAGGAGGGGGAGCATTTCTGAAACCTCGAGGAGGTGAGAAACAGAATACGTCTCGGTGGTAAACAAGAGATCGCATCCATCTCAAGCTTATTTTCAAAAAGAGGGCCATGGGCACAAAAGGAAGGAACAATCTGATGAGTCAGAAATTAGAAACAGGTACCAACTCCACACAGGGGGAGAGTGCTAACATCGGACAGGGGGGACTAGGTAAAAGGTTTCGGGGGGGGAACGTTGGATGAGAAAACGGGGAAAAAGGATCACCGACAACGGAGGAGAATCCCATCTATACAATGTTGGTTTACAGAGAGTTGACGGTGAGGGATGGGAAAGCCAAACTTGTAAGAAAAAACGCAAGAGTCCTCGAAGAGTTATCTGACAGGGAAGCGTCTTGGCAAAGACACGGGGGCTGGCCAAGAAACTAAATAGAGTGGGGGTGATTAGGCGATTGGGTACTTCCAAGGTGGGAGGCCAAAATTACTTCACTTGGGAGTTCGGAGCTCTGGACTTGTCGAGAGACGAAACGCAGGAGGGGGGGTCAAAAGAGGAGGGAACAGGGTGGGAAAGGGTTTGTGTATCGGTCCAACAATTCTCTTCTTTCCCTGAGAAAAAAGAACGAACAAAAACAGGAACAAACGGAAGGAGGAGGAAAAGAAGAAAGAAGGGTGATTCCTGGGAAAAGACCAGAATGGGGTTGAAAAAGAGAAACACGCTGACGGCGCGGGAAAATGGAGGTCTTACACAATGGGGGATGGGGCTATAACGAGTAAGAAGAAAGGACGAAGTACGGGGGGGGGGAAAATAGTAAGGAAAGGAAGAAGGCCACAAAAAGACCAATCTATTAATGTTGTTGGACCCTGGGTGCCCTCCGAACGAGGGGAAAGCCTAGCAGTTGACCCTGTGAAAGAGAGCTCTTTGGGGGGGGGGGGGAAAAAAAAAGAGGGACGGTTGTTGAGAGGCAAAGGTGGATGAAGCCTCGTCCACGAGGGCAAGTCTTACTGCTGAGCACGACACTCAGACTTGGCGGTGATGCTTACGGGGAGGGGGACAAGGGAAAAAAAGAAGTAAACGAAATGGAGAGGGTGGCCTCGCAAGTGGGGGGGGGAGCGTGAGGCAGTCAGCCGCTGAGGAATCATTGGGGGCCGTTGACTGGGGGTAAACAGGAAACTCCTTGTGGGAAAATAGATTGAGATGGGAAGTGGGGGTAAGATCAGTGGGAAATTAAATGAAAAGGCGAACAAGTAAAGAGATGTTTCCTAAAGATGCAGAGGCACTGAACAGGGAATACGGATAGGAAATGGAGTCAGGAGAGGTCGAAAATATCGAAGGGAATAGAAATGACCATTCAAAGGGGAGTACTAAAGGAGGACAGTGAACACTCACGCAGGCATTTGGTGCAAAAAATAGACAGGGGAAGGGTATGGAGGGGGGAAAAAAAAATAGGGGTGCCGAACAGATGTCCCGATCCGCGATCAATATGGTCCGAGAATAGCGCATATCAAAAAAGAAAAGCCAACAAGGGGGAAGGGGGCACGGGAAAGAAGGGGGAGGGAAAGAAAGAATTCGTCGTAGGGTTGTTGAAGGAACACATGAGAGAACACAACCAAGCGCAGGCCAAAATTATTTCGTTGAAACAGGACGGGAACATGCATCAAAAAGGAATACGATCGCGCAAAAAAAAAAGACAGGGGACGGCGGGCGGCATGATAATGGTCGAGGAGAGAAAGAAGACAAAAGACCAAAGTTAAAATTTATGGGATACAAACATCCATGTCTGGCTATTCGAAGGCTGTTTACAGGAGGGTGAGGGGGGAAAAAGATGGAGCAAGATCTACTGAGGCTTCCTCACCTGAGAACGGAAGGCGGCAAAAAACGAAGGACAGAGGGCTCCTGAAGGGGTTGAAAAAAAGTCCTGCTTCGAGGATGGAAACAAAAGAAGGAAGGTGTAAAAAAAGAACCGTGGCGAAAGATCAGAATGGAGTGGGGCGAAATCCATCAAGAACCGACTGTCACTTAGAGGTCGAAAACAGCCAGATACACAGAACAGAACCTTCATGGTCGAGTGGCCAACCGAATGGAGAATACAATTTAGGGAGACCGAAAGGAGCGAAAAACGAAAGAAAGGGTTGTAGTAAACTGGAGGTCTCCAATCGGAGTGCTCGACTTCCCTTCAACCAACGCATAAAACGAAAAGGGGATATCCCGTAGTAGGTCCCAAGAGATAAAAGCTGTCGGGTCATTCGAGCCGTAAAATAGGACTGCTAGACGATTCGAAGGAAAGTACTGACTCTTATCGGGAATCTAGGGAAAAAAGAGGACGAGGGACCAAGCTTAGGAAACTGTGGGAGAAGGCTTTGGGGGCCTGCCGAAAAAATGGCGTGCCTCAAATGCAAGGGCTCACTCGTTGTACTCCCAACTAAATGGGGGGGTGGGTGTCTAGGCAGAGATCGACGAGAAGAGAAGGACGACTAGGGGAGTATCTCCGTATTCAAAATCACTTCCGCGGTCGGGAATCTTTACGAAAACATATCGAAGTAATCTATCTCTTAGGTGTCATTTCCTAATTGGGGAAGAACACACTCAAAGCGGGGGCACCCCACAGGGGGACAGTGAAAAAAAAAGGGCAAATAAAATCCTGATTGATAAACTGGCAAGTTATTCATATGCCGCCAACCCAAACACGGCGCGGGAGAAAATCCGAGCTTTAACTGAATGTTGAGGGATGGGAACGGGGGGAAGGAAAACCGAGGAAAGATCAACCGACAAGTCGGATGTAGGATCACGTCAGCCAGCTGGGACGATAGTTGACTTTAGAGGGGGGGGTATCCCAAACGGGGTAACGCGAACAACCAAAATAGGAACACGAAGGAAAAGAGAAGCTGACAGCTGAAAGAATAGACGTTCCAAAGACAGGGGGGCGAGAATAACAACTGAAGTGGGGGGATTGACACTTCGAAGTGGTGAAGGTAGCGATTTGCAAATCGGCTTGGTTTCTCTTCGGCGAGCGAAACGAGGGAGGAAAATGTAAAAAGCGGACGGCTCCAGTGAAAGGGGGGATCGGGGAAAAAAAAGACTTCTTTCTGGTAGGGATAGAAACT
>Ga0179593_1565732_pt1 | contig 10159 bp, 15 predicted proteins | sample CZODoug2_1_08_16_FD_185931 | JGI IMG/M metagenome (GOLD analysis project Ga0179593, IMG submission 185931) | Vadose zone soil fungal communities from Angelo Coast Range Reserve, California, USA - CZODoug2_1_08_16fungal (PacBio error correction) | ecosystem: Environmental > Terrestrial > Soil >...
CCATTAATAATTCTCACCAAGGGAGGAAGGAAAAGAAGGAATTAGATGACACTCTTTCTTTTCATAATCTTCCGGGGAAAGGGGGAGAAGGGGGAAGGGAAGCAGGAGCAGGAAAACAAACCACAAAGGAAAAAGGGGAGATTTTTCTTCATCCGCAGAAAAAGGGGGAAAAGGGAACCAGAGAGGGGGGGGAAAGACGTGTCCCGGCTTTTCCACCACCGGAAGACAGAGGAAAAAAGAGGGAGGGGGATCCACTCATTTCCTTGAATGGGAAGGAAAAAAAAGAGAGGGGAGGAAAAGAAGGGCTGTACAAGCGAGAAGCTGCTTCATCGCCCCGGAAAAAAAAATAGAAGAAGCAGAGACGCTCTTCAGCGTCTTATAAACCGCTAGTAAGAAAGGGGGAACATGAAAAAGGGAAAAAAAAGGAAAGATAACACGGCCCATCCGCTTTTTCCAGAATCCCGGCGGGGAAAAGGAAAAGGAGGGTAGCCTACTATTTCTCTTACGCCTCATCAACGCGGAGAGAGGGGGGGGGGGTTCATAACCAGGGGAAGGAAGAGAAAGAGAAAACCACGCATTTATCACTGTCCACTTTATGGGGAAAAAAGGAGTGTCCGTCTCCCATTTAAAAAGGAAATGAAGGGAGTTACTCTTACTTTTAATAGCTGGCAGGGAGGGAAAAAGAAGGAAAAACAGAGAGCCTTTAATCCACTTCTCGGATTGGGGGGGGGGGAAAACACGAAAAAAGAAAGGGCGGAGACCACCTCACTCCTGACCAGGGGAGGAGGAAGAATCTCCTTTTTTCCTTAAGAAAAAAAAAAAGGGGATCGGAGAACCAAGAAGAAAGAAGGAAAAACCTGTAACTGCTACCAGATACATATTCTTCTTCTCCTCATGAAAGAAGAAGAGCGATCACACTCCTATCATATCTTCCTAGAAAAGGAAAAAAAAGACATAAGGAAAGGGTTTGATCAATCGTCCTCAACTTACTTGAGGAAAGAAAAAAGGTATGGGGAATAAATTAATTTCATTAATTATTTGGGGGAGGGGAAAAAAGTGGTCAAAAAGGAAAAAAAAAGGGAGACGATCACAGAATTATCTCATTTACAGGGGGGGGGGGAAGAAGGGAAGCACAATATTAACTCTTCATAAGGAAAAAAAAAGCTGGGTGAAAGGGAGGTTCATCAATCCAGAGAGGGAGGAAAAGAGGGCGCGAAAGCATTCATAACATTTTCTTTCCAACTGTAGAGGGGGGGGAGGGTGTTCAGGGAGAAAGGAAAAAAAGGGGAAAAAATCACGCCGGCAACTCTCCCTCATTTCTTCATTTCCATTCATAAGAAAAAAAGGGGGGGAAAAAGAAAAGGTCCCATCTTTCTTCTATTATCTAAAAGGAGAGAAACAAAATAAAAAGGGGGAAAGGAGGCCGTCCTATCATTTTGGGGGGGGGAAAAGAGGGGGGGGGGACGGCCATTCTTTACTTCCAGCAGGGGAGGGGGGGAATTTTAAGTAAAGGGAAAGGAGGAGAGGAAAATATATATATTTTCCGTATTACTTTTTAAAAAAAAACGTCCTCTTTTCCTTCCCTTACTGTCCGACAAAGATGGGAGAAAAGAAAAGGGTTTCAGAGGGGAAAAAGAAACCGAATGAGAGCAAGAATTTTCTTACTGCTTACTCTCATAAAAGGGAGGGAAAGAGAAGCTTATTCTTCCTTACTCTTTTCGCAGTGGGAAGGAGAAGGGAATGGGTTCAAAAGAAGGAGGAAAAAGACCACTCGACATTTTTCCAGACCATGTTCTGGAAGAGGGAAAGGAAGGAGAAAAAAAAACCGCTTTGGGGGGGGGGGGGAGGTCTGGGAGAAAAGGCAGCGTCCATATTGTCTTCACTTGTTTACTTTTGAAGAGGGGGGGGAAAAAAGGGAGAAGAGGGGGAGGCTTTCCTTCATTTCCTTTCCAAGTGGGGGGGGGGGGGAGAGACTGAGAATAAGGAAAAGCAAAAAGACAATATCCTTAATGCATTGTTTATTTTACCGGAAGGGAGGGAGGAAGGAAAGCTTTTATTCCTCATCTTCGCCTCCCGGAGGGAGGGGAGAAGGTTTATAAGAGAGGGAGGGGGGGGCGAGTGTCGGCCTTTAGTGAATTATGGGACAAGAGGAAGGAAAAGTGGAAAAGTGTGGCATTTTTCTCATAATTCTGTCTCTGACGAGGGGGAGGGGAGGAAAAAAGGGAAGAGTCTGCCTCTTCATCCCTTTTGTATACCGGCAGAGGGAAAGGAAAAGCCAAAAGGGGTGGATCATTACACAACATGCCTCGCCGCTGACTTCAGGAGGGAAAAGGTGCACTTGGGGGCAAGGGGAAAGTACCAAGAGTAACCTCCCTAATCTTAATGACGGGGGGAGGAGAGGAAGGAAAGGAGTTGTTCCATCACTAAACTTTTACATTTCAAGGAGAGGGGGTTATGAGGGAGAGGGAGGAAACAAAAAGGATCGACTCTTTTATGCTTCTTTACTCGAAAGGGAGAAAGAGAAAAAGAGAAATGATTATCTTTCCCGCGGCTTGAAAGAAGGGAAAATGAAAAAAGGGGGGAAAAAAAAGGTTGATTGGGAGGTGAGGTCGAGAAGGGGGGGAGGATAATCTTTCTTCATGAGAGAAGAAGGAGGGGTAAACTCCTCTTACGCTCGTAGAAGATGCAAGAAAGGTGGGGGGAGGAGGAAGAGTACTCGGAGGGACATCCTATCTTTCAATCTGGAAAGGTGGGGAAGGAGGGGGGAAAGGAGAAGGAAGGGGGGGGGTTCCCCCATTTCCATTCAATTTCTTGATTTAAAGGGAAATTAAACCCAGAGGAAAAGAGAAAGGGGGGGGGGACGGACCGGACACATCTTTATCCTTCATATTTTTAAGGAGGGGGGAAAAAGGGGGGGAAGGGGGGGAGGGAGTTTTTCTTCTTATGACCGGGGAAAAAAGAGGAGAAAGAAAGGGGGTTCAGGGCTTGAAGGGGGGGTGGGGGGAAAGGGGGGAAAAACTGACGAACACTTCACGCTTATTCCAGAAGGGGGGGGGGAAAGGAAAGAAAAAAAAGAGGAGCCAGATCTTCCGCTTCTTTTCTCCTTTTTATGACTGAAAAAGGGGGGGGGGAAAAATTGGGGGGGGGAATAAAAAAAAACGGAGGGATTAGGAAAGGAAAGGGGGGGGAGAAGGAAGAAAGGAAAGAACGCACCACTTTCATCATGCAGCAAGGCGAAAAAAGGGGAAGGAGAGAGGTCACAGGGAGGGGAGGGGGGGAAGAGGAAGAAAAGGGGGGAAAACGTGGTAGGCATTTTTTCCCCGGGGGCAATCCTTAAAACAACCACAAAAATCAAAAGGGAAAGGAACCAGAAGGGGGGAGATGGGGAAAAAAAAGCCTTAATGAAATAAAGTGTTTTACTCCATAATTAAAAAAAAAAAAAAAAAAAAAGGGGGGTAAGTAATGTCCACCACTTAATGCATCTTAATTCCTGCGGCGGAGAAATAAGAGGAGGGCATACGAAGGGGAAAGGGAGATTGACCCCTCAATCTCCATCTTTCCCCTTACTTCACAGGTGAAAAGAAAGAAAGGAAAAAGGAAAACTCTCCCAAAAATTGGAAGAAAAAGGGGTCCGATACAGGAAGAGGGGAAGTACCTAAAAGAGGTTCTTAACTCCATTATTCCCGTAGAAAAGGGGAAAGGAAGAGCCCATCACTTTTTCCAGGATCACAAAAAAATAGGGGAAAGGGGAACGTACGCACGCATCACCTCTTCTATCAGGGGGGGTAAAACTCCGAGGAAGAAAAAAAGAAAATGGAACTAAGCCAACAAGTGACAAGTTAAGGGTAGCCGAGTTGGGCCGCGCCCCATTAAAAAAAAAAAAAAAAAGGGGGAACGGACTTTTAATAGATGAAGGGGAAGGAGGGAAGGGAATTCTTGAAAAAAAAGAAGAAAAAGGGGGGGGGGGGGCAAGATCCAACCTTTTTGCTGGATTCTGCAAAGAAAAAAAAAAACTCTTTCCCCCCTGGTCAAAAAAAAAGGGGGTACAGTCGGGAAGAAAAGGTGGGAAAAAGAGTAAGCCAGAAAGATGATTTCCTCACTCCAATTCTCCCTGGAAAGGAGAAGGTACGGCTTCTCCTCATTCAAACGGGGGGATAAGGGGAAGATACAAAGCTATCAATAGCGGAAGGAAAGAAAGGAGAAGAAGGGAGGCGAAATCTTAATACTACTTTTTGATCAGAGGAAAAAAGAAAAAGAAGGGGAGAAAAAGGGAGACAGAAAGGGGATGCACTGAATTAGTTTTTCTTCCTTCCATTGGGAAAAAAGAAAAAGGGGGAACCCCACTTTTTCCATTAAATGCACAGGAAAAATGATGGGGGGAGACCAGGGAGTGGAAGCACAAAAGAAGGACTCTCATCCTTAAGGGAGGAAGGGGGGGAAGGGAAGGGGTAAATAAAGGAGGGCACCATCTTCTTCTTTCAAAACCGCAGCAAAAAAGAAAAGCGTCAGAACAAAGGAAAAAAGAGGGGGGAAGGGGGAGAAAATTCCTTCCTGTTCATTCGAGAAAAGAAAAGAAGAAGCCGGCAACTCTCCATTCTTCATTCCAGGGCAGAAAAGAAGGAGGGGTCAATCGCAAGGGGGGGGGGCGGCGATATCGTAATCCTTCCTACAAATTCCTTCTATCATGAAAGGGGGAAAAAAAAAGGGGAAAAAGGGGAAGGAATTGGGTTAATCTTTAACAATTTCCAAATCTGTAGGGAAAAAAAAGGACTTACAGGGAGTGAAAAAATATACCTCAACCAAACAACGGATTATTATTAAATATAGTTATTCCGGAGGGGGGAAAGAGGGAAGGAAAGGATGTCCTACGCATCTTTTTACTTTGTTGAAAGAAAACAAGGATCGGAGGGGGGGAGAGACTGAATTGGTCTTCCTTCTTACTATCATCGCCGAAAAGGAAAGAAAAAGGGAAGGAGGGATGCCTTTCCTGACTCTTTGCGAAGGGGAAAAGTTAGAAAAGGGGAAGGGGGGAAGATTGTGCTACTCTTCCATCTCCACCGCCGGCCAAAAAAAAAAGGAAAGGGAGGGAGGCTGGAGCTGTTTCTGTTTGGACAAAAAGAAGAAATCAGGGCTTTTGGGGGGGGGAGAGGAAAAGGAAATGTGTGGATGTGATCTTATTCCTTTACCGGAAAGGGAAGAAGGGGGAAAAGGGGGGACTTCATTTCTGGTACCAGAGGGGGGGTCCAAGAAGACATGCCGACGCACCAAAATAATTCATTCATAACTGGAAAAGGAGGGGGGGGGGGGCCTTCTTATGCTCTACTTAAGGGGGAAGGGAGAAGGAAAGTGGAAAAAGAAGCCACGGATGTTATGTCTTCTTGTACTGGGGGAGGGGAGTGAGCTCTTACTTTGGGGCGAGGGAGAATGGGGAGAAAGGGAAAGGGTAAAGGGGGCGCATTTTGTGCATTTGTGCAAAGAGAAAGGAAGAGGGGGGGAGTCTACTATCCAGGCTGAAAGAAAAAAAAGGGGGTCAAGCAAATACAGAGGAGGGGGGACTATACTTCTGAGCAGCATACAAAAGGAAAAGCCGCCGCGGCTTCATCTATTCCTTTCTGCTGAAAGGGCCCGAGGAAAGAAAAAAAGAATAAAGAAGCGTAATTACGTCTTTGTCCTTTTTGGAGAAAAAAAGAGGGTTTCACATCAACTCCCTTGGAATGGAAAGAAGATCGGGGCAGGTGGAGAGGTGTACTCTTCTTTAAAAAGGGGGGGAAAAAAAAAGGAAAAAGAAGGCGTTTATTCTTCCGTAAGCGGAATAGGGTAAAAAAAAGAAGGGGACACCACAACGGCTTTACTCTCCTTGCTTCTGGGAAAAAAAGGGGGGGGGGAGGGGGTAAGGGATCTCACTACAACTTTCTTACTTTCTACTGGCGTGAAGCAAAAGAGGGGAAGGGAAGGAATCTCACGCACGATCAACTTTTCTTGGCGCTTTCCAAGGGAGGGGAAAAAGAAAGGAGGAGAGTCTTTAGCATCCTTACTTTGCCAAACTGGGAAGGTGGGGAGAGGAACTGTTCCTGGGTCGGAAAAAAAAAAAGCAAATTGCGTGTATTTACCTCTATTATTGGAAGGATGAAGGTGGTGTACATGTCTACACATCTTTATCCTTCAGAAGGGGTTGGAGGGGGGGGGAGGGGAAAAGGGAAGGGGGGGGGAAAAGGGGGGGGGGGGGGGGGGGGGGGGGGGGGGGGGGGGGTGGGGTGGGGGAACAGTGTGGGGGAGGGCGGGGGGTGTGGTGTGGGGGGGGGGGCGGGGTGGGTGGGGGGGGGGTGTGGGGTGGGGGGGTGGGTGGGGGGGAGTGGGGGTGTGGGGGGGGGGTTGGGAGGAAAAGGTGGGGGGGGGGGGGGTTGGGGGGGGAGGGAGGGAGGTGGGGTGATAATTAGCGCACAGAGGAGAAAAAAAAGAGGACGAGGAAGAAGACCTCTACAAAGAGTACAGGGCGAAGATAAATAGGCTAGTGGCAACTAAGGAAGGAATAACGAAAAAAACAAGAAAACAAAGAGAAGTCTAAAAAAAAAAACACCAGAAGAAGGTGAAATAACAGGCAGGCGGGGGGGAGAAAAAAAAAGGATACTGCGGTTGAGGGGAGGGAAATGGGCTAATTAGTGGTGGCCCCCTGTGAGTGATTATGAAACGGAAAAAGCGAGAAAGGGGTAGGGGACTGGGATTTTTTTTTTTTTTTTTTCCAAGGGGAAAAAAAAAAGGCCACGACCACTTCCCCTATTCCAACTTTGGGCACGGGAAGCAGGCTGACATCCAGGAGAAGAAAGAAGGAGGACGTGGTGCGTTCTTCCTTCTTTCTTCAGAAGAAGGAAGGAAAAAAAAAAAAGGAAGTATTATTAAAAGATATAGCTTCTTATTCTGAAGGAAAGAAGATAAGAGGGACAGAAAGAAAGAGTGGCTTGAAGAAACTTCCTTTCAAAATTCTTTAATAAAGGGAAGGGAAGGGGGGGGGGGGGGGGAAAGGGAAAGCCCTTAAAACACCCACAAACATCCCAGTCAGAACAGAAGAGGAAGAAAAACGAAAGTTAGGAAGGGGAAAGAAGAAAGGCGTACTTAAATCATTTTTACCAATACGGGAAGAAGGGGAAAAAGGGAAGTGAACACCACCTAATCATCTTACTTTCCTGGGAGGAAGGAGGAAATAGAGGAGGTACATCCACGCATTTCTTTAACTTTTGAAAAAGGAACGAGATTCACAATGAAAGTGGAAGAAAAGATTCCTACAAAAAGAAGGGGGAGGAAAGAAATCGCCCCGTAAAATCTGCCCACAAAATTTGAGGAAAGGAAAAAAGAAGGGAAGTAAAAGAGATTATACTTCACGCTTTTCTTACGCCAGGAGGAAAGGAAAGTTGTCGTGGCGGGCAAAAAAAAAGGGGGAGAAGGTGGCAAGACTCATCCTTCCTCTCGTTATCTTCTATTGCGCTTACGAAGAAGAAAAAAGGGGGAAGAAAAAAGAAGTAACTCCTCTTAACTCATCTCACGTTACGAAAGGCAAAGGGAAAGGTAAAGGGATACGCTCTTTCCTCTCCCAGGGAAAAAGGGGGAGGGGGGGGGGTACGCTTACTTTTTAATCTCTTCAAGGGGGGTAAGGAAAGGGAGAAGGGTTCTGAAAGAAAGGAAAAGAGAGTGTTTCCTTCTCCAAAAAGGAGGGGGGAAGAAGGGAAGGAAGGCACCTCACTCTTTCCTTTTCAAAAAGGGGGAAGGAAGGAAAGAAAAAGACAAATTTTGGGAATGGAGAAGGAAGGAAGAGCCGAATTAATTTCTCACCACGAAAAAAGGAAGAAAAAAAGAAGGTTTCTTCTCCTCATTACTCCCTGGGAGAAAGGAGAAAACATAAAAAAAGAAAAAAAGTAACAAGAACCATCAATCCTTTCTTCTTCATATGCACAGAAAGAAGGGGGGGGGGAAAAAAAAAAGAAAAAAAGTAAGAAGAAAGCCATAATGCCTTTACCTAACAAGAGGAAGGTAATGTAAGTAATTCCTTATTATTTTGGGAGACGGAAAAGGAAGGGAAGGGAAAAAGGGAAGGACGCCCACTTTTTCCATACATGCAGGGAAAAAAGAAGACGGCAGGGAGAAAGGAAAAGGGGTACCGATCAACAAGGTTGCCTCACAATATTACGAGAGAAGTAAAGAGGGAAAGGTTGGGTGGAAGAAAAAGAAAGAAGACGAAAGAATGAAGAACATTTTCTTTCCAACTTTCTCTTGGGAGGGGGGGGGGGAAAGATTGACGGTTATTCCTCCCAGAAAAAACCGGGAAAAAAAAAGAAAGCCGAGGGGGCGAAAAAGGAGATGGTACACAAAACTCTCCATGTACCGAGGGGAAGGGAAGGGGGAGGGAAAGAAAGAGGAGATCATTCTTTTTATTTGATCGGGGGGAAAAATGGGGTAACGATGCCGAAAAATGGCACAAAAAGATGGTCTTCCATTCATTTAAGGAAAGAAAGGGAAGGGGGGGGAGGGGAAAAGTAAGCCTTCAATCTCCTTCAGAAAAAAAAAAGGGGGGGAGGGGGGGACTGGTTCAGAAAAAACGCCTTCTTTGCCGTAAAGGAAAGGGGAAAGGGGGGGGAAAAGATGCCCAAATTATCTTCTTCGTAGAAAGGTGAGACCAGGGATAGGGGAGTAAGAAATAAATAGCCGCCATATTTAACCCTTTCTCTTTTACCAAAAAAAAAAAAAAAAAAAGGGAATGACGCTGTGCTCATTTTTCTCGGAGTGATTGGGAAGGGGGGGGGAATTTTCGGGGGGGAAAGGGGGGAAGGGAAAAAAAAAAAAGAAAAAGTTGGACCATACCATTTTCTTCATTCTGGAGAGGGGAAAAAAAGGGAAAAAGCTGGAGTTATTAACCTCCTAAAAATTGAGTGGGAAAAAAGTAAGAGAGGGGGTTGGGAGGTTTACTGTATTCCTTAAAGAAAAAGGGGAAAAGGAGTTCCTTCCTTTCTTTACTCAGTGGGGGGGACAGAAAGAAAACCCGAAAACAAAGAAAAAAGTCAGGAAATGCGTGTTAGTTACCGTCTTATTCTCTGAAAGGGGGGAAAAAAAACAACCTTCTTTTATTCCGCAGAGGAGGAAGAAAGCTTTTGGGAGGGGTAAAGGAGAGGGGCAGGGTCTTTATCTCTTCCTTTTTCAGAAAAAGGGGGGGGAGAAGAAGAAATATGTCTCTGGTATACATTTCAGGGAAAGGGCAGGAAAAAAGGGAAGATGGTTCTCACGATCTCAGGAGGGAAAAAAAAAGGGGAAGAAGGGGGGCCACCCTTTTTACTTCAGCAGTGAAAAGGGGGGAGGGCAGAAAAGAAAGCAAAGGGGGGGGGGGAAAGCGAAGATGTCTTCATTCTATTCCTGGGAGGTGGGAGGAAAGGAGGCTACTACCTTCAGCTATTAAAAAAAAGGAAGAGGAACGAGAGGGAGGAGGGTGTAAGGGACGCGGCCAATATCGGAAGAAAGAATTTAATTTCTCAAGGGAGAGTGGGTGAAGGAGGGGGAAAGGAGGAAGGAGGGGAAAAATGAAGGGGGATGGAACACAATAATCTACTCTTTTTTCTTCTTACGAGAAAAGAAGGAAGAAAAAAAAGGGAAGGGAAAAAGGGCTTGAACGAGGGGGAAAAAAGGGGGGGGGAAAAAGGAAAAGGTGTATTACGGCATACTTTCTTTCATCACCTCGGGGGAAAAAGAGGCAATCTGCTTCTCTCCTATCTCAAGGGTGGTTTTAAGGGGTACACCGGGGTCATTCTCCGAGGAAAAAAGAAAAAGAGGGGAGGGGAGGAAGGCAATCTTCTTTTCCTGATACGGGGAGGAGAGGGAGGGGGCGACATTCACAGGGAGGGTTAAAGAAGGGGGAATTAAGATGCTCCTTTTTTTTACAATGCAGGAAAGAAGGGAGAGGGGTTCCCCCTTATTTCCTTAAGCATGGTTAGAGGTGGAGGCCGGAAAAAGTCAGAAGGGAAGGGGGGGTTGGGTGTGCCTTCTTTCCCGGTCAAACTGAAAAGAAAGGGGGGGGAAAAACTTAATTTCCATAACTGGGGGGAAAGAAGAGGGCTGACCGAAAGGGGGGACTAAGAAAAAAGCATTACAACTTGGGGAGGAGGGAAGAGGGAGAAGGAGA
>Ga0179593_1728030_pt1 | contig 10159 bp, 13 predicted proteins | sample CZODoug2_1_08_16_FD_185931 | JGI IMG/M metagenome (GOLD analysis project Ga0179593, IMG submission 185931) | Vadose zone soil fungal communities from Angelo Coast Range Reserve, California, USA - CZODoug2_1_08_16fungal (PacBio error correction) | ecosystem: Environmental > Terrestrial > Soil >...
TGTGATGCCCGCAGGAGATCCCGGAGACGCCTTTCGCCCAGGGGGGGGGGGGAGAAAAAAAGAGCGCCTCTTTGGCCGGTGGAAAGTCAAATCGGAAGGGGGGGGAAGAAAAGAATCGCACTCATACTGAGGATCATGCTTTCTCCGTATTTGAAGCAAAAAGAAAAGTGGAAAGCCGATCTTGCCCGAAAAGTCACAGAGTTATAGAAAGGAAAGGGGAAGGAAAACCCTTCCTACTTGATCCGTCCAAGTAAAGAAAAAAGGAAGAAACCGGGCTTGCGGAAGGGCACATAGGAAGGGGGAAAAAAAAGAGGGGGGAAGGAACTTGAAAAGAAGGCGGCGCGAACAATGTTACAGGGAGGGGGTGGGTGGAAATCTCCCCCAAACCCGCCCGGTCTCAAAGGGGGAAGATAGGGAACTTGCTCTAATCAAGTTTCCAAAAGAAGGAAAAAAGGGGAAGCCGATTTTAACGCAAAGGGGACCGGAAAAAAAGGGAGGGGATAAAGGAACTTCGCATCTCATGACCAGAAGGGGGGACAAACGTACCATCCGCAGTCTGGAGCTCATAGGGAAAAAGTCATTGTCGGCTTTCTGGTCAGTGGGACACACCTCTTTTCCGGAAAGAAGGGACGTTTTGGGAACCGGAGCAAAAGATTGAAAAAAAAACAAAAGAGGAAAAGAAGGGGCGGAAAACCCACGCTGAGGGACGGGGCTATTCAATCGACTGAATCGAGAGGGGGAGGCTGCGATCACCTAAAGGGGGGAGAAGGGACCTCTTCCGGCATTTGAAGCAGCCGCTACCGGTTTAGAGAAAAGAAAAGGAAAGTCTCCTGCACGCGATGAAAAAAAAGAAAGATCGCTTACTCATCGAGGGAATTGCCGACATTGAGATAAAAAGGAAGAAAGTGGGGCGAAATCTGAACCGGGAAGAGGAGGAGAGAGAGGGCGGACCTGTTTCTAGCTCAAAAGAACTACTGCAGACCGCGAACTGAAGAGGTTGGGGAGGAAGGAGGGACATCAATCTCCAAAATGGGAAAAAAGAGGGGAAGGAGCAGGCTAATGCCGCAGATAACGGGAAAAAAGTTGTTAACTCTCGATAGAAAAAGGTGGGGGGTGCTGTGAATAGGGGATTGGGAGGGAACAAAGGGGGGAGAATATCCCTTCTATAAAGATGGTAAAAACCAGCTGGGATCAAGGAAGAAAAGAAAATCAGGGATGCGATTGCTCCCTGGTGGACTTAAAAGGGAAAGAAGGAGGACTTGAACGATAGTCGGATGAAAAAAAAAAACAAAAAAATGAGAAAGGAAGGAAGGCAAAGTACCACTTGCACCAGTCCGCTACGCCGAGGAAAGGCTTACGGCGTACTCGGTCCAGGGGGGAAGAAAAGAAAAAAAGAGAACGGTCCGACCCATCGGAACATCATCTTATAGGTACTCCGGGGAGAAGGAAGAGAGAAAAAAAAAGCTTTATCACCTGCGGAAAAAGAGGGGAAAAAAACAAAATGGCCCCGTCCTGTGTGACAGAAAAGGAAAAAAGGGGAAGGGGGACGAGCGAGGCTTGGGTCCACAAGGTGAAGCTGTCCAAAAGAAAGGAAAAAGGAAAAGGGGGGAACCTCGTCATAGAATTAAGGAAAAGAAAGGGAAATGAGGAACGTATCTTACAGTAGACAAGGAGGAGAAGAAGGGGCGAATGGAAAAAAAGGGGAGGGAGCTCATCCCGCCTCTCGAACGATAGGGAGGTACGCACCGTCGCAGGCTCACCTATTGAGGAGGAGAAGAGGAGATAGGGGGGAGGGGGGGGGCAGAGATCGTCGCCGCAATCGAAAGGAAGTGGGAAGAACTCCTCCAGGAACATGCGCGGGAATGTCATACGGAACACCGAGCTTGCATGAGCTCGAAGGGGAGGAAATCCAGAAGCTACAAAGGGTTGCGATGCAAGTGGGAAAAAAAAACTTCCTCGTCAGCAGAAAGGAAAGAAATCAAGGCATGAAAAAAATCCAAGTGTAAGAAGTACGGGCCTGTCTTGTGTGAAAAAAAAGAAGATAGTGATTATGCGTTGTGGGTTTGAAAGACTGCTTCTGTTCGACAAAGCCGGGGAAAAAAAAGGAAAGGGAAAGGGGCTCTTCTTTGTTATTGAAGGAAAAAAGAAACGTGTATCGTAAAAGTGCTTGGGGGGGGTACGGAAAGGAAAAAAAAGGAAAAACGCTAACGCATGCCAACCGTCCAAAAGGGAGGGGGGGGAGGGGCTGACTAATGCTTCTCTTCAGTGGGGAAGGATGAGATAAGCTAATTTCAATCGAGCAGAAAAAAAAAGAAGAGAGAGATTTGCATATTATCGGTCAATACCGGAAGGGGAAAAAAGAGGAAAAAAAAGTACATCATATGAAAACCATCGTTTCAGGGGAAGGGACCGTTTTTGACAGTGATTGGAAAGAAAAAAAACCCCCCCCCCCACCAAAACCAAAAAAAAAAAAAAAAAACCCCCCCCCGAGAAAAACACGTCTGCCGAGAAAAAAAAGCCAGCACTCGGGACGGTGCGCTCGGAAAGACCAGGAAAAAAAGAACAGACTGCGCAAAAAAAGACTCACTAGAGGACCGGGGGAAAAAAGCCGTACGGGACGAAAAAAGGGATGTTTGGCAATTGCCTTGAAGTCGTAGGCAAAGGGAGGGAAAGGGGGAAACCGGCCCACTTGCATCGCAACCGCAGTGTAGATTAAGGGTCTTGCAAAAGGAGGAGGAAAAGGAAAGCGCGGTGCGTGCGAACCAGATTGCAGGAAAAAAGGACAAATGGTAAGCCATGCCGGCCCACTCTTTCTCGATTCCAGGGAAAGGGGAGAAAAACAAAACGTCCGGCGGCCGCCAAAAGTTAGAAAAAGGGGAAAAAGGAAGACGAATCCGGCGGCGGCAGGGAAGGGGGAATTCCACCACGATCAACTGCAAAGGAAAAGAGGACATTAGGCCCGAATTGTCTACTGGGGAAAAAGAAGGGGAAGGGAAAGACTCCTTACAATTCTTTTCGAGGGAAAAACTGATCCAAGGGTTGTCTGCCACGGGAAAAAAAAAGAGAAGAGGGACCAAGCCCCTCGCTCGTCCATCTTCAAAAAAAAGAAAAAGGCCATCATAAAAAAAAATTGGTCTATGACAAGAGGGGGGGGGAAAAGGAGGGAGGGTCGAAAAGTCTTAACATAGTAAGGATGTGCAAAGAAAGGGAAGCGAGAGACCCTGGACCGACTACGCCGTAAGAAAAAAGGGATTAGACTGCCTTTTTCCTGGGAAGGAGGGGAAGGGGGAAAAGTCCCAGAATTGAGGAGCAGCAAGATATACGATTTGTTCGTGGGAAGAATTGATGACTTTCTGCCGTGATGGAAAGAGGAAAAAGTCTCCCTGAGCTTTGGTAAAAAAATTGAAAAGGGGGGGGGAGGAAAAGCTGTTTTTTTAAAGACAAAAAAGGGAGTGTACATCGAAGTGTCTATTTAGGAGAAGGGGAGAAAAGGAAAAGATTCAGCCAAAAAAGTCAGCGGGGAAAAAAGGTTTTCCGCGAATCGTTCGCGGGAAGAGAGGAAAAGCTGTGTCAAGATTACGCGAAATAGGGAGAGTGGGAAAAGCCGATTAAAAACGCGGGAGGGAAGAAGGGGGGGGGGAAGTCCGCATTTAATTGAAAAAAAAAGAATACCTCGGCGGTCTTGGGTGGGGGGAAACAAACGTATCCTCCTCGCATTGAGAAAAAGAGAGGAAAATCGATGAGTAGCGAAGGCAGGAGGGAAAAAGAGCGGCGTGCATTAGAAAACCGCATGAAGAGAAAGGCGTCTTCTTATTGCTTAGGGGACAGACCGTCCGCGTCCGGGAGAGGGAAATCGTTTCGTTAAGGGGGCCGCAGAAAAGAAAGAGAGGATTCATCGATTGAGGAAATTACCGCGGGGAAAAGGGTCTACTCGCTTGGGAAAGGAGAAAGGGGATCCGGTCAAAAAATGGGAAGGAAGTTAGTCGCGGAAAAAAAAAAAGAAAAAGCCTCACCACTTAAATATGGTCCAGAGGGAAGACAACTCCGATGGACGTTGTTCAGAGAAAGGAGGCTGGTCTGCGATGCAATGAGAAAAAAGGGAAAAAAAAGTTACGGTCCCTTTGCCGGGGGCAAAAAAGGGAAGCGGAAAATACTTTTGGAAACTTTAGGAAAAAGACAAAAGCCCGGCAAAAAAAAAAGGGGGGGGTGAGATTTTCCACACAAAGAGTAGGGGAAAAGAAAGAGAAAAAGGTCCGCGCCAAGAAAAGATCAGGAACCAACATTTCGGAGTGCACGGGGAGGAAAAAGAAAAGGAAAAAAGCCCTGTTCTGGGATGAAAAAGAGGGGAAGGGTCCTCGGGAAAGGTTGAATCCTGGGGACTATGAAGCAAAAGGGGAGAGTTTTCTGTCAGATCCGGCGGTAAAAAAAAATCTTGAAAAAGAAAATACTTCAAAGCATATCAGAGAGAAAGGTGCGGGCTTTTGCGGCCATCATGAAAAAAAAGGAAAAAAAAAAAAAGGCAGCTACGGCTTTGCCGTGTCAGGGGGCCAAAAAAAAAAAAAAAAAAAGCGGGAAAAAAAGGCCTCCGATATGCGGCGATCACAAGAGAGAAAAGAGGTGATCGCCCATTAATCGGAAAGCGGGGAACAAGAAAAAAAAAAAAAGCCCCAATGGTTTATTTTGTCAAAATGAAAGCAAAAAGTAGCTAAAAGAGGAGGGAGGTCCTGGATTTTGCGCAAAGCCCGAAGAAGAGAAAAAGTTGCCATCGCGATCATGCTTTAGAAGGGAAGGTGGTTTTGGGGTTGACCGGGAAAAAAAAGGGGAACAGCATTTTTAGCTAAAAAACTGAAAAACCAAGAAAAAGATGGGATCCTTCCAATAGGTCAAAAAAAGGGGGGAGGGAAAAGCTTTCGGAAAGAAGCCGAAATGTTGGTTCCGGACTGGGGGGGAAAAAAAAGGAAAGGCTGGTTACCTATATCCGTTTTGAACGTCATGGGAAAAAAAGAAGGAGTCCCCCGGCGGAGGGAGAGAGGGACGTGCCTCTAAGCAAAGGTTAAAAAGCCTCCGCTGCATCCCTTTTGAACGAAAGGGAAAGGAAAAGTGTCTCCCTACTTCGCATCGCAGAAAAAAGGAAAAAAGCACAACGTACCATCCGGCATTCTGGAGAAAGGACCCCCTTTTGGGGGTGAAAAAAGAAAAGGGAAGGGGGGGGGGGGCGGCTTTCTGGGATCTTTGGGGGAGGGGACGAAATGTATAGTTGCTCGGGGAAATTGGGGAAACGGACGAATTTAAAACAAAACAAGAGGAGAGGGGCTTCCAACAAACGCGGATAACCAAAAAAAAGTCATCGCTGAATCCCGAGAGGTTTTAGGGGGAGGAAAGGAGGGGAAAAGAGGAAAAAGGCAGAAATCTCTCCGACGCGGAAAAAAAAAGAGCTAGCCGCTAAAACCCCTCCATGCGGCCCTTCTCAAAAAAAAAAATCACGGTGACGCGGCGCGCTACTAAAAAAAGGGGGATTTCCTACATTGAGATAAGACGGAGGGGCGAATCTAAAACCCGAAAAAAAAGAAAGGAAAACTATCGGCGTGACTGGGCTCTCAAAAAAAAAGAAAAAGGGGGAAAAAGAGACTTCCTCGTTTTTAATCGGTGAACGTGTCAATGAGGGGGGAAAAAGAGGGAAATAATCTTGCCACACGGGCCCAAGGGAAGGAAGACGCACCCGCTAACGCTTCGACGACTCGATGAAGGCTGCAACCGAGAGAGGGGGGAGTTCGGACCATGGTTTCAAAGGGGGAAGTAGGAAGGAAAAAGGCTCGGCGGAACTGATGTACCAAACAAATAAAACTTGCTGATTTACAAAGCGCAAGGGGAGGAAACATGTGGAAAAGAGGGCATACGCAGAACAGTCATCGAATAGCCTAACGAAAGTCGGGAAGAAAGAGGAGGAAAAGTCGCGTACTTACCATGCATTATGGGAAGGGGAAATAAGCCGAGGAATACGCCCGACGAAAAAGGGAAAAAGGCCAGGGTCCGCTCGATCATAGCGGTAGATCAAAAAAGAGGAAAGGGGGTACTGCTTGCAGGGGAAAGGAAGAACAAAAGCTTTTACACTGGCAAGGAGACAATATGAAGTAAAGAGGGGGGGAAGGAAGGAAGGGCCCCGTTCCTGTTTGCCAGGTCAAAACATTCAGAAAAAAAAAAAAGAGAGGGGGAGGGGCTTTTGTCACAAATGCCCGGATCGGTAAAGAAAAAACCTTGGATCAGTTGGGGAAAACGCTCGGTAAGAAGGAAAGGAAAAAAAGAAAGTGTACTTCATGATGGAAACTAAAGGGAAGGGGGCGATTTCGCGGCAGTTTGATCGTTGGTAGAGGACGGATATGCCGCCGCCGAGCGAATCTGCCATGGACGCACCGGGGGAGAGAAAAAAAAGGACTTTGGGGTGGTCAGTTTGTGCAGAGAGAGAGCCGAAAGGGGGGGACTGCCCTGTGGAACGGACCAAGGAGGAAGGGGACGTGGCATGGGGGGGACCCACGTGATCTGAATGGAAGCGGGAGAACTTCAATAGAGGAGGGGAGATGCAAGTGGGAAAAAAAGCGGCACACTGCAGAAGCAGCCTCAATTAAAGGAGGGAAGGGGTCGCAACGTAAGGGAACGCGTTCCCGGAAGAAATGTCTTTTGGGTTAAAAACCGGATCGGTCCTCGGCGTTTTTTATGGGGAAAAAAAAAAGAAGGGAAAAACCCTTTTCCTGTTTACGGACGGAGGCGGGCTCTCTGGTGGTCTTGAAGGAGAGGCGAAGGGAAGGAAAAGAAGGAAGGCCTTGCTCAAATACACCTGGGGAAGGAAAGAAAGGGCCCCCGCTCCAAAGAAGAGGGATGTACTTGGCTGCGATGCTCTCGGGGAAAAATAAGGAGGTAAAGAATTAGATTAGATAATATGCAAATCTCGAAAAAATAAAGAGAGAAGAGGGGGCATATTAATCTAATCTAATACCGGAATATGGAGGGAACCTTAGTCCAGCAAAGTAACAATCATATGAAAAAAAAAAGAAAAATCGGTGGCAATCTAAGGGGGGAAAGGTTCTTTGCGGCAAGGGGAAAAAAAGTTTACTGCCGACAAGGGGGGAGAAGAAAAAAAGGACTTCAATCACCCCGAACGGCAAGGACGAAGGGGAAATCCGGACCAGGCGTGGAGAACCGAAAAGACACCTAAGGACCGATCCAGGTCACCAAAGACCTTTCCTGGAAAAAAGAGGAACATAACATTGGGATGGACAGGAAGAAGGAAGTCGTCTGTCAGGAATGAGCGGAGGAAAGCTGCCACCTGCCCAAAAAAGGGGGTAGCTTCTGGCTTTCCGGTATTACACAAGGAAAAGGGAAGAAAGAAATGGCCGGCTAACCATATTTAAATGCCCTCGCACTTGGTTCCCGGGAACCTAAGTTCTGCCCCATGGCCGGCCCCACTCACGGGCGAGAAAAAGGGAGAGGAAAGAAAAAAAAACCCCACAACGTCCTGCGCCGCACCGGCGCAAAGAGTTGAAAGATAAAGAAGGGGCAGATCTATCGGCGGCTGCATATCGTCAGAGATAAGAAAAAAGAAAAAAAGAGGGACATTTAAGGCCACTATAATTGTCCTACGGGGGGGTCACTTTCAACCTCCTTAACAAGGAGGGGGGAGGAGAAAGGAAAAGGTTGTCTGCCCTGAGCCAAAGCCGGCCAGGGGGACCGGAAGAAAAAAAAAAAGAAGAGGACCATCGGTCAAGCCACTGGTGTTTGGCGAAGGGGAAAGAAAAGCGATTCCAAATCCTACGCAATGTGAGAAAAAAGGGGGGGAAAGCTTTTCGTGTTAGATCTGATTGGGGGGTGGTAGAAAAGGCTTAACTAGGCAGAGGGAAAAAAAGAGTCGGCCATCTGAGATCGAAAGCGAAACCCTGACCGTGCGAACTGCAGGAAAGAAAAAAGGGGCCTCGCTTTAGCGGCCTTTTCCGGGGGACTTTCAAAAGGTGGGGAAGGGGGGTAAGTCCGCGAATTTGAGGTTAGTTTGAAGACTCTCGTTCAAGGCTATGGCGAGTGAAGGGATAAGTCTCAAGGGAGCCAATCGTCCACAATTGAGGGGGGATGCTGTAATATCCAAAAGAAAGTTCCCAGCCGGGAGCCTTTTTTACATCAAGGGGAGAAAGGGAGAAAAAATCCTATTAGCAACCAAAAGAAAGGAAAGAAAAAAGTTTTCTCCGCTAGCGTGAGGAGGGAAGGATCGGCCAAGCGGTGTGCAAGATTAGAAAAGTATGGGGAAAAAATTGACCTTTTCATCAGCCGTTGGAAACGAAAAAGAGGGAAGAGCCGATTCAATTGCCCTAGCAACAAGGAAAAAAAGAGGTTGTAATGGGGGTTTCAAGATTGGCGCAAAAAAAGAATAAAAATTATCCTCAATGTCGGCCAAATGACGGGCAATGACTCGATTAGTAAGCGAGCCGCCTAGGGAAAAAAAAAAAGCGCGGCGTGGCCTGCGACGAAAAAGAAGGGGCGGGGGATTTTTTGTCAGAAGAGGGGAGCGGCTGCTTATTGTACTAGACGGCCGCGGTCTGGGGCGATCAGAAGAGAAAGGTAAAGAAAAGAGAGGTCGTCCTAGTAGACCAAGAGGGCTGGAATTTGGTGAAGCCAAGGGGGAAAAACTCGCTGGTTGGGTGGGTTCAAGAAGAAAGGAAAAAAAAAATGTCCAGCAAACAGAAAAAAAAGGGGGGCCGCATGACACCGTAAAAAGATCAAAAAAAAAATGGCGAATAAAAGAAGGGAAGGGGATGGTACTTGAAAGAGGAACGATTCTGGTTCTGCTATGCAGAAAGGAGGGGAAAAGGAGGGTCCACTTTGGCGTTAAAAAAAAGCAAAAAAAGGGAGAGGGACAATTTCCCTAGATTTAAACGACAAAAAAGGGGGGAGAAGGTCCACCCCACTATCGCCTTGTAAAGAAACGGGAAAAAAGACAGCGTCTTTTTCAAGCTCAGAACCACTTGAGGTTCTCAGGGAAAAAAAAGGAGGGAAGGTCTGCTCTTGGCCAGGGGCAGAAGGTGGGAAGTCCTGGACTATTCCTCCAGCAGGAGGGGAGAGAGAAAAGGGGAAAAAGTGGAAGATCCTGCGGTAAAAACCAATCTCACGTGAAGAGGGGGGGCAAACTTTTGACCCACAGTATGAGAAAAGAAGAAGATGAGCGTTGCGCTGAAAAAAAAAAAAAAGTAATTTTGCCAAATAAACCATTGGGCGAAGTAGAAATCTGCAAAAGGAAACGATCCAATCTCTCTCAAACAAAAAAAGAGCCGGCATGAATCGGAGCCGTTGCCGCGATCGGAAAGAAAGGAAAGGGGGGGGGGGCAAAAGTAACTGCACCGATCTGAAAAGAGAAAAAAAAGGCCAATATATTTCATTGATTGGCGCAAAAAAAGGAAAGGTGGCCAGCGCTGATCATGCTTTCAAACAAGATTGGTTTTTTTACCGGGGGGAAGAAGGAAAGGGGAGGATAGTCCGACTTCCAACCCTTCATAAAGAAACTGCCTAGACAGAAATTCAGAACCGGGGAGAAAAAGAAATCCGCAATGTTGTTCTTAGCATGGAAGAAAGAAAAAAAAAGGCAGGGGTTTACCCACTCGTACCGTTTGGGTGAAGAGAAAAAAGGGCTGGGTGGTGAAAATATGAAAAAAAGGGGGACCAAAACTCTTGCGACTGCCTAAGATGCAGAAAAAGAAAAAAGGGGGAAAGGGGAAGTTCCTTGGACTTGGCTCCGACGGCGAGGAGAAGACCACACAAACGTACCATCAAGGCAGCAAAAGGAAAGTGTAATGGCGCCAGAGAGGGGGGAAGACTTTCTGGATCTTTGTTTAGGCGAAATTTCAGTTTCTCGGGAAAAAGGGGGAAAAAAACGAGGACGATTGAAAACAAAACCAAACTAGAAAGGAAAAAAAGGACGGATAACCAAATAAAAAAAGAGACTGAATCCCGAAGGGGGGAAAGGAGGACCAATACCGACTATATAAAACATATCGCAAAAGAAGGATGTTCCCGCAAGGAAGAACCTCTACCGTGATAAGAAAAAAAAACATCTTTCCTTCTGAAAATGAGGAAAGGCAGTCCACGGTGAAAAAAGACATCGAGTAATTCCCGCGACTGGCAA
>Ga0179593_1307249_pt1 | contig 10158 bp, 11 predicted proteins | sample CZODoug2_1_08_16_FD_185931 | JGI IMG/M metagenome (GOLD analysis project Ga0179593, IMG submission 185931) | Vadose zone soil fungal communities from Angelo Coast Range Reserve, California, USA - CZODoug2_1_08_16fungal (PacBio error correction) | ecosystem: Environmental > Terrestrial > Soil >...
TGCCGGCGACTTATAAAGGGTAAATCAATAACCACGAGTAGCGGCAAATGACAGAGCAACATAGCAGGCAACCAATCGGGGAGGGAAGGCGCGGGAGGAGGGAGAAGGAAATCGTATTCGTTGTGGAGAGGGGGGGGGGACCCATGCCTTCGGCCTCACCTCCGCGAAGGGGACTCGTCAGAAAGAGGAGGGGGTTTCAGAAAGAAAGGGAAATGGCGGCATAAAGGCCAAGAGAGTGCTGGACGAGAAGAGCAAGGAAGCATAGACAGTAGAGGGAAGAGTCGAGGCGCAGGCTTTTTCGAGCGCTATGCATTAATTTTCAAGGACACGGGGAAAAAAAACTCGCAAAAAAGAATTGGGGGGGAATCGAAAAAGCAACATCAAAAGGAACTGAAGGGGATTACGGCAACCAGCCGACCGGCAAAAGGCCGAGTTGCACATGTTAATTTAGGGAGAAAAACCGAGGAGGAAACCTCGGGTTCAAACGAAGAATGTGACATGCGGCAGGCAATTTGGGATATTGAGAATGCGCGTCTTAAGCCCGATCCCGGACGCGAAACTGGTTCGGGAGTAGCTGAAAGGGGGCTCTATGAAAAAAAGGGAAGACTCTTCCAGGCTAAAAGATTCGGGTATGGAGAAACGCCGCTTGAATTCGGGTTCCCCGGGAGAATCCTGAATGCGCGCCATGCAAATCCAAAGCAGGACAGTTCGACAATAAATATCTGTTGCCAACGGGGGATGAATGGGGGACAGACTGGTCGGAGGAGCGGGCTAAAAAAAAGCAAAAATAAATGCTGTCACAGAACTGCCGTACGTAGTTCTAAGTTCTTGAACTCATGGTTCAGAAAGGTACTGGCCGGGGGGATAGGTGAGCATCAAAACCACTACGACCGAAATGATTTGGGGGGTGGGAAGCGGGGGGGGGATCCGGAGATATGAACAACGAATACGTTTTCCCAAAATGCTTGTGTTTCTGAATGAAAGAGGAAAACGTCAGGACTGGTGATCGCGAAGGATTGAAAGAAAAAGGGAAAAGTCCATCTGAACACTGGTCCAACAACATTAGTAGGACCACCCAAAGCCAGATGTAATCAAAAGCACTGCTGTGAAAGGCCCCGGAGAGAACATGGAAACTGGAGTACCAAACCAACCTTGTGGTTTCCTTACGCGTTGTAATGTTGTCCCTGAAACTGGAACTTGCAAACCGAAGCCCTTGAGAACGGAGGGGGGCAGGAAGTGAAAGGCATGACAATTGAGCGGTCTCTGGTTCCAACAAAACTAAAAATGGAAAGGAGAAGAAAAAAGGAGTCGGGAAAAAATCATCCTGCCTTTGCAAACAAGAAGTCGTAGCCTCCCCGAAATTCAGAATAAACAAGCCAGCCAGAGGCACGCCAGAGGAAAACAGGGGACGGTCCAGCGAGAGTAACACGCCAACCACCGCCCAGCGAGAGAAGAGAGTATTAATAACCTGGAGAGGACCCGCACGAGATTGTGGGCGACCTGAGAGGAAATGATGCTGTTGCCCGTGGGGGATTTTCAAATAAGTGAAAATGCCAAAACCGACTACTCCCGGTGATTTTCGGGGTGCGGGGTGGGGAAGGAGTCCAAGTAACGTGATTGTGCGCCGGGCAGACAGAAAAATGTGCGATTTACTTAACCTTAGAGACAGAATGGGCAAAGGGGGTTGGTGCTCAAATTCCCAACAATTGTGATGGGGTTCGTAAAGAGTGATACAGTAGCTCAAAAAAAAAAAGAGTAAACCAGTATGGGACCAGAGCGGGGAGCACCCCGTCCTCAGACTGGCCTTCAAGTGGCTCCGAACCGGGACCATCAATGGAAGTGAAGCGTGCACGGGGGAGATGCCGGTGAAAGAGGGTTACACGGTAACTTGAGCGACAAAAAGGTTTTTTGGGGGGGTGAAAAAAAAGCGGGGGACTAAAAACCATTTTAGGGCCCAAGAAACAAAAGGGAGGGGACTACCATTGTTGTAAAACTTGATACTCAGACAAACAGTTTTTAAATTCGTCAAGGCTGAGAACGAAAACCCGTCCTAGGTGGGGTAATAGCCAGTGATGGAATCTGGGCCAAAAAATAGTAATATTGCTTGGGTGGCGACTTAACGGGAATATCAAATCGAACGCGAAAAGGACTGACGAGTTGGCTTGATGGAGTTAAAAAAAGTTGAAAGCTACCACAGCCCGACGTCATCAAGCCGCCATTATTAACCACTTATGAGTAAGGAGCAAATTACAAGCGGTCATGGTAGCCGAAGGAATAATCCTTTGGAACTGCAGTCAATGCCGATGTTGTGGCCACGTGTGGGTCCTCCCTCATACGCCATGGACCTCCTAAGGGAACCAAGACAAAGTCTTGTGAATCTGTCCCGTGCCACGCTTGAACTACGGTTGTAGTAAGCAGGAAGGCCAGAGGAAACAGGAGGACAACTTAACAAAAAGCTGGGGGGGCGCTGTATAGAGTCCTAGAATCGTACCTAATCATCGCAACAACAACACTGAGGAGGCGTAACAGCTCTATGGGGTTCCAGTCAGCGGCTAAGCCAGAGCCCCAAGGGGGGAGTGTAATTGGGAGAGAGGCAATGGGAAAGAGAAGCCAAAAGATTCACTCGCAAACTCGGAACTGCCCCGACTTTTTCTGTCAGCAGGACCGGGGGGTACAAACGTGGTCGTCGCCACACTAAATTGACTGACAAAAGGATTTACGGAACCGTCAGGGACTGGGGGAAGGTTACGCCTAAGATGTACAATATAACAGGGGCTTGGGGGCGGTATGACTTTTGGATTGGTGAAAAATAGAAACGTCGTGGTAAGAGACTTGCCCCGCGTAAGTCAAAGTATCACAAGGAAAGAAAAACCAAAAATTAGAAAAGAGAACAGCTGCGGGGTGGAAATGGGAAAACGACGGAATACACTGTTCCTCCTGAAGAAGGCCAGTGTCGGGGATGCACCAAATTTACGCATTCAAGAAGTGGGACCGACGGAAGGGTCCACAACTGGGCACCGCGCTGTATTGGGATCAATGTTGGTAGAAAAAAAAGCGGTGTGTTTCGCCAACGGAAAGAGCCACGTGCAAAAAGGACAGTGGAGACCAGAGCCCTGAAACGCATCACTGGGGCAAAATAGCCGAACTAAGTGAAAAGGGGAGGAATCTAGACCGGGGAGTCTCTAAAAGCCGAACCGGAAAAAGAAGTTTTGGTTAAGACGGCGGCTGGTCGCTAACCAGCCAGAATACAGAAGCAAGAGTCGAGCGGCAATTTGAGCGAGAAAAGACAAGGGACCATATCGATTTCTTCAGGTTAAACTCGCTCGCCGTCATGGTATGGGAAAGAGGACACAGAAGGTACGGGATCCGAAAAAGCAGGGACACACGAAAATCCCGGGTAAAAATGATAGGTCGGTGTCGATCGTCAAGTTGAAGAACAACACAAAACTTCATCAATGGTGGCGGGGAACTAAGGAAAAAACAAAGGGAAGGGCCTTGAGGAAGTTGTCGCGCAAAGGAAATTTGGTCAAAGTTTCAGCTGCCAGGGCTTATGGAGATTATCATCCGACGTACCCGGGGGAGAAGCGAGGAAACATATGGCTTGCTGCAGTTGAAGAGGAAAAAAAAGAAAGGGGTCTGAAACAGTGGAGAGAAAAAACTCGGGACGGCATGCAAGATATTCTTGGTCCGGGTAGACTAACTTGTTGGAGGTTTAGGCCACTTGTAGGCTACGCAGAAAAGGTAAGACGAGCACTCGGTAAAGGAAAGAAACAATCTAAGGGAAGGATGAAGAAAGATCTCAGTGAAAGTAGCCCTACTCACTGCAATCACGAGAAAAACTTGTGTGGTGGGTGAACAACGTTAGCAGCCGGGCCGGACAAAGAAGAAGGGACGGCAACTGGAAAAGGGAGCTTGGGGTTCGGGGGTGAACAGGTTTGAAAATGGGGGTTCAAAGCAGGACTTTGAATGGTTCAAGAAAAAGTAAAACAAAAGAGCGAAGAGTCACGGGAAAGAAGGGCTCCGGAGGAGATTAAGGGTGGTCAAATCGAACTCACAAAAAAACCGCGTCCACGAGGTGCCTAGAGAAGGAGAACAGCTTGTCACTAACATCATGGAGGGAAAGGATTGGCTAACACGTGATTCGAAAGAAATAAAGACGATCCCATTCTCGTCTTAGTTGTAGGTCAATTATGAAAGCAAACGGGCGTAATAAGGCGGCCGGCAAAGAAGGGAGCAGGACAGGAAGCGCGCAGAAAGTGAATTCAAAAAAAAATCGTGCAGCACGCTAATAGTGGGGGGGATTGCTTTCTACTGGAAAGCGAAGTGCTCATGAATCGCAAAAGAAACGGGTAAAGCACAAGCATACAAGCGATTGGCGAATAGCGCCTGGCGAGGGGAGGTCACTCAAAGACCCTTCTATCAAGACAGAGAAGTCACGGGGGAGAGGTGGTCAGAAGCGCGCATCTACAATAGGACACGCATCACGGGAAAGGGGGGAGTCAAACGGAAACAATGTGTTCGAAATCTCGGAATCCTAAGCTTACACTCTGGGACACTCTGAAAATACAGGAGGAGGCCGGGAAATAAAGAGGGGGAGCCGGAGGGGAAATGAAAGATCAATCACAAAGTGGGCAGGAAGGGGAGGAGAGAAAAAAGGATACGGGGGGGGAAACGCGAGAAAAGGGGACAACCCGCGATAACTTACGATATTGCCTATTCCGGGATGGAAGAGACGCTTGGGCGGGGAAAAAAGTCTTGAAAGACAGCGAAACAGAAGGATCGGAAAAAATGGGACACGCGGAGGGGGGGGAAAAAGAAAGAAGGCAAATTCGAGAAACCGAACAACTACAGTCAACAACAAAACGAATGACTTTCGCTGGTCAAAGATCAGGCAACGCGAGACCCGGCGATAAAGGTTTTGGGAGAAAGGAACGCCTATCCCAAGAACCGCGCATGAGAAAGAAAAGAGAAGGAAAAGAGAGATTGCGAGCGTGTGAAGCGGAAGGCTGTTCAAAAAAAGGAGCGCAGTCCCGATAAACAGGAGGCAGCTAGCCCAAGCCGGCATTGGGGTCGAAGGTAAAGAAAGAATCAGTTGGGCGGAGAACGAAGGACTTACCTTTTCTCATAAGCGTTGATCGGCCGCATTCTTTCTTTTCAGAGGGTGCATCCTTGGAGCACCTTGCTGAACAAAAGAAGAGCAAGGGCCAGATCAGCATATCGAGGAGTAGTAAGAGACTTGTTCGAGAGCGGCTGACGGCAGTACTTTTTCAACGGCGCGAATCCGCCAAGATGTGATGCCTCGTACATCAGAAAACAGGGAGGCCTTGAATTAAACTAACCGCTGAGGGAATGTGCAAGGGGTTGAGGTTAAGGGAGAAGGGCGGAAAAACCGGGTCATAGCCACGGAAATTGAAAAGTGCGGCGAGGCATTGGAAGTCTTGATACGCCGTTAAACCCGAGATTGGCCGTCTCAAGGAGTCTCGAGGAAAAGGAGAGAGTGAAGTTCAAGCCGACTGCCAAAAAAAAAGTGACGATTGAGACACAGCCCTAAGGGGAGGAAGGGTTCACCCGGGCTCTGGGGAAGGAGCTCGCTGCAGCACAGTATAATAAGAGAGAAAAAAATAGGAGGGGCGGTGAAGAAAAAAGGAGTTTTTGTGAACACTGGCGGGCGTGCGAGGACTATGGGGCAAAGATGAGGACCAAGATGGGCCACCGGAAAAAGAGAAGGGGGAAACTCAGTGAAACTCAGAGAGGGGACTTTACTTATGATTCGTAACAGGAAGGATGGGCTCCAGAAACCAATGATTGGGGTTATGCTCATTGAGCAGAGAAGCAAGGGAAAACCGTTTTCCCACCCCTCCCGACGAACATTGTGCGTTGAAGTTAACTATATGGAAAATCTTAAAATCTCAAGGGAAAAAAGGGAAAGACGTGGAATCGCGCGCAGAAGGGGAATCCTCAGAAAAAAAGTAAAATTCTAAACCGAAAAAACCGCAGGAGAAACCAACAAAGCGGCCAAGTGCAGGGAGGGGAAAAAAAACGCTGCGGTGGCACGGCCCCGCAGGCTCAACAAACTCTTCATTGGTACCAACACTTGCCTTTCGCTCAATGAGCCGAGTTTGTATGGATGTGTAAAGGAACTAATCTGGAAAGCCAGAAAAAAGGATGTGACGGAGGGGAGGTGATAGTTATTGGACGCAAAAGTGCGGTCAATTTTGCCAAACAAGAAGCGGGAAAAAAAGGGGAGAGGAATAGAGATGGGACCGGGTTGGAAAGGGAAGGGACGAAAAACAAGGGAAAAAGAAGACATGTCCGAATAATAGCACCACGCCATATCAGTCCGGAGTTCCGAAACCGAACCGGATCGCGAAACGCCCGCAAGGAGGGAAGGCCTGAGAGAGTGAAAATGTAAAAAAAAAAAGGGCAGGAAAATTCAGCCCACCCCGCCGATATTTTTCGACCTCAATAAAAATGAATACAAGGTTGGAGGTTGAGTGGGTAGAAAAGAGGAAATTTCAGGAAATCCGTAAAATGAGAGAAGGGGGAACAGGGAATTGAGGGGGGGGGTTAGGAGTTGTAGTAGATTCAGAGTTATTGGCAACGTAAAGAGAAAAGGGGGGCGGCGAGAGATTTAGGAAATAAAGACTGCCATAATCGTGAGGCTTGGGGGGAGAAAAAAGGCAATGGGGAAATCAGAGGGAAAGAGAGGAAATGTATGGGATGGGCCGAGATCAAACGACTTCATTAACCAGATTGGTAGATAGGGGGGAAGAAAGGATCGAGCGGAGCAGAAAGGTCCCCCGGAACGAACAGGGTGAGGGTATTCGCACGGGGCGACCGGTTTGACTGGTGAAAAAAAGGGGACGGGAGGAACTCAAGGGTTGGAAAAGCTTTTCTAACCCGTGTGGAGAAGAAAAAAGTGCCAAGGCGGGGTTACTAATTGAGAAGAGAAGGGAAAAGAGGGAGCTAGTGCGTCTTCTAGAAAAGAACCACATAACAGGGAAAGATGGTGTTAATCGCCACTGTGCCGGGTCGTGGACCGCAACATTGAGGGGGGGATAGTAGAGGGTTGGGATGGAGGTTGTGTCTAATTATATACATCGGTGGTCTTTCTGCAGGGATACCATTACTACTGTTGCTTTGATTAGTCGTTGAAGGGAAAAAAAGAAAACAAATACGGAATCAACTACTACAGCCTCAGCGGGGAGTGGGAAAGGAAATTCTGAGCCGTATAATAAGGTCAAAGTTGTCAGAAAAATGTAGAAAAGTGAACACTCCAGTTGGGTTGGTCCCTAAAAGCAACCCACCCCATAGGCCATTGTCAGGAGGGGAATACACATGTGGGCAATGTCTTTCCGTTCCGAGTAAATTTACTGGTACGGAAGGGAGGGAAAAAAGGCCGCAAATTACCACTCAACAAATCTGTTACTCGCCGGCGAAATCCATTCTCACCGCACCAACAACACGAGGGAACCGCTAGGAGATAGACTGCGGTCGGTCTTCTTACCTATACAGATATCCCACTTTTTAAAAGAATTGAGAAATAGGAGGTGCTCCACCTAAAATTCCAAGCAGGGACAAAGAAAACGTACCCCTAAGGTTCTTCTTATTGCATTCACTGCGATGAGTAGAACCTACAATGGGGCGTTCTTCTACATAGCATTGAGTGGGTCAACGGGATGATACGGGAGGGATACTTAAGATGGGGGAATCTTAACCTATGCCTTCCTGGGCGAAGGTTAAAAGCAAGGGGGGAAGGGGAAAGCACAAGAAGTCAACAAACTGAGGGAAGGCAGCAGTCTCCGACTGGACCTTTATATCATAAAAAGGAAAAGCCAACAAGACTCGCCCCCTTAAAAATAACGAAACACACAGGGGAGACTACAATGACATGCGGGAGTTCCAGAAAGAATTTAAAAAAACCCCGCCTTGCTTCCGGTCAAGTAGGGTCAAAATTGAGCCCGAGAGGCAGAGGGATAAAATGGGGAAGAAAAGCTGGTTTTTCGACCAAACAGACCATCCGGCAACAGTTCAACTCACTGCAAACGGGGGAAGTCCCCGAAAGCTATACTTGAAACGACCTGCGGGCACGGGCGGAAAACCCGTGGACGGGGGAGACGCTCGTACTCTTTGGGTCACGCCGCTCGACAGATTAAGCGTATGGGGACAGGGCCGGATGGGGAGCTACATGAATAAGGTCAACACATCAAGCCAAGAGAGAAGGATCGGAATTGGGGGGGAAAGATCAATCCAATTGACACGCGGGGAAAACTGTGCAGCGGTAGGACAGAAGACCGAAAGCCATTGGAGTTAGGGAAACGCGACAAATTTAAACCTGATCCTTCATAAAAACTAAGAAAAAAAGAAAAAGAAAAGGTTTACCAAGAGAGTCGAGGGGCCAGGGGTTTCTTGTGGCACGCTTGACAACTATAGAGAGAATGAGTTCCGCAGAAACAGGAGTCGAAAGGGAGCGGGTAGGGTGGTTGGGAGGGGTGAGTGATACGGGGAGCCTGGTTGATAGGGGCGCAAGGCCATAGGCACCTAGAATCGTGATAATACTTCCAGACGACAGTTTACTCGCCCCGCCGGGTGTGTAGGGAAAGAAGTGCTCCGCTTAAGACTGTTCGCTCCCCTTCCGAAATTTTTTGCTGAGGGAAAAGAATCATGACAGTAGCGACGAGGAGAACTGAGCGGGAGCTTGGTGGTTTCGCGCTCCGGCTGGTCCCCCCCCCCCCCAAACCACATCGGAAGCAACGGAAAAGGGGAGGGGGGAAGGGGACACTGGTAAAAATATTCGGAGGGGTGCGGCAAATCTTGGCGGCAATAACGGAAAATACAAAGTGGAAGGAAGGCCATGGGGGAAAAAAATAACAACAGTTTTGAGGGGGGGAGGAACATGGCAGGAGACTACGAAAGGGGGTTCAAATATCACTCTTACGGCCCCGAGAGCTAAGGGGGAAAGTCTGGAAGGGGAAGAGCGGGAAGGGGAAAAAAAGCAACTAAAACTCGGGAAAGGCAGAAGGGACGAAAAGGAAAAAAGAATGGGGTTGGGGTAAAAATCCGAGGGGGGTTTCTCTCCTTCCGTCAGTCATGTGCAAAAGGCAACAGAGGTGGGCAGGGGGGGTAAAAAACATTGTGGGGGACCAGGGGGGTTGAAAATTTGAAGGTTACAATTAACCAGAGAGATTCGAAAGTTCCGGACGGAGATTGTATTTTTAAACAAAGAAGAAGAACTTAAACTGCACAAGAAGGGAAAAGGGGGGGGATCACATCTCCGGATAAACTGGGTCACTACAAAAATTGACAATGTTGGCTCAACAGTTCAGGCTCCCTACGAGAAAGACAGAGAAAATGGAAGATGAATGATTAGAGTGTACAAGCAACACGGAAGCGGCGGCCGGCCCGACTGGAAAACCCTTGGTCGGTTGCGTCCAGCGCGCCCCGGTAAAATTGCAAATCATTTGGGAGGGGAAAAGGCGCATAAAGGGGGGGGGAGAAAGGAAAGATTCGCGTGCGGCTGCGAGCGAAAGCCAAAAAGAAACGCACCATCGACCGCCATTCACGAAACTGGTGGGGGCTCAATACGATCTGGTCCGAGGCGGCAACGCACTAAAAAAAAGACACTTAGACCGCGAAAGAAATCGACGGAAAAGAAAGGGTAAGTTTGGGGAGACGCCGGAGCAAGTCTCAGGAGGATCTCAGCACTGGGGGAAAAGGCAGTTCACCTTTTCCGGGGAATCGAATTAAACTGGAATCAGCGGGGGGAAATGGGGAAGGAAGGGAGTAGCTAGCGGAAGCTCTTGAGGGGGGAAGGAACAGCCACAATCGGGAGGGACACGTGAAAAGAAAAATTACTGCCGACACTCGAAGCGTCACGATTGAAACCTCCTACTATAAGGAGAGAGTGTAAGATAGAAGGGGAGGACGGGGAGAACGGAAAGAAAGTTCTCTGACGGTCAGAAAAGACCCAACTTAGGAAAAATCGGCCGAGAGAATAATGCTCTTCAGAGTGGAGAAAAAATGAATTAGTCGCCGCCTCCACCTAGGTCTGAAGCAAGCACAGAAAACCGAGAATCAGTTCGAAGTGGGAACGAGAGAGAAAAGAACAAACCCGGCGAAGTCAGTTTTGGTGAGAAAAAACAGAAAAAAACGAGGGAA
>Ga0179593_1480512_pt1 | contig 10158 bp, 7 predicted proteins | sample CZODoug2_1_08_16_FD_185931 | JGI IMG/M metagenome (GOLD analysis project Ga0179593, IMG submission 185931) | Vadose zone soil fungal communities from Angelo Coast Range Reserve, California, USA - CZODoug2_1_08_16fungal (PacBio error correction) | ecosystem: Environmental > Terrestrial > Soil >...
AAAGGGGGGGGAAAAATAGGAAATCGGTACCCTGAGGATAAAAGAAAAAGGCGGCCGACATGATCGCGGGAACCCGCGAAGCCCTCGACGCCAATGAAAAAGCTTCGGGACTATCTTTGTACGCGTATTGAGAAGACGGGTCGGAGAAAAGGGAGGGAGAGATAGCCATGGGAGGTTCTCACGGATAAGAGATCGGGCAACAGAAAGGCAGAGAATCGGCCACGTCGCAAGGCCAAACGCCTTGGGTGGGAGAAGCCGGGGGAAAAGGAAGACTGACGGGTCGCAGGATGCAAACAACGTAGCTGGATGGGGGGGTAGTCTCCTAACTAAGAGTGGAAAAGGAACAAGACGGCACAGTTGGTAAATCCTGATGGATTCGAAAAACAGATCGGTCAGGATCATCCATGGTCCTGAATACAGCGGACTCTCGGACTCGACAGACCAAGAGGGTGGAAAAATCCACAAAGATTAACTAATGAAAGAAGAAGGCAAGGGGAAGATCGACGAGCAAAGACGGGGAACAGAGTTAAATCCTATCCAAAAGAGGATCGTCTCCTCCTCGATAAAAACCATCTTCGACAAAAAGACTGCTTGGGGGTTATTTCCTCAGTAAATATTCAACAAGAATGAGAGACAATCATGTAATCGAAAGCGGAAGGAAAATTCTCAACCGTTAGTCAACCCCAATTAAAAGGAAAGTTAGAAAAAAGAAAAAACCCCATTAAAGAAAGGAATACAGGTAAACGAAAGTGGATAGAGCGAGAGTGAAAAAGCGTCGGCTAGCCGCGATGGGACTTTGTCACAAGTAGTCTGAGCCTATCTACTCAGAGTGGTTGTCTAATTAGTTTAGGAACGAAGGGGGTCCAGTGAGCAAAGCTCATGAGTTTCAGAGGGGGGTTAATCAGGCCGAAGATCTGGGATAGGGGCAGGCGGCTCCTCGAAACGAATGAACACCGATTAATTCGATCGGTCCATATCGTAGAAAAAAAAGAGAGACCAAGGGACGAGGTTAAGCAGATCGCCATCCGAAGAAGAGAAAGAAGAGGAGCTACAACCGAGGATTTGGGGGTTTTGCAAAAACAGACTTCAGCTGCAAAACAAAGTTGACATGTCACGAGATATGCATAGCAAGGGATAAAACGGAAACAAGCGCGTCAAGGAGTCGCCGTTCAAAAAGAAATGTAGTGGTTCGTGGTAGACCCAGGGATGCAGAAAAAAAACCTCTTAAGTGATATTGGAAGAAAGCGAAAAAGTAGGACTAGGGGACGAGGGGGGGGCTTAGCAACTTTTTCACTGACATCGTCCCGCTAAAGGACGTGACTCCGGAGCCAGAAGCAGGCCACGCAAAGAACAATAGGCATACTCTTCCAGCAAAATATTTCGAAGGCAGAATTTTGGCAGGGTACTGCACAAAGGAAGACAGCAGCAGTCCTTGTAGAGGAGGTCATGCCGGTGACACTAGAACATATTTGGAGAGGGTTCAGGACAAATTAGGTTCACTTTAATAAAGGGGGTCTGCCAGGATTTAGGTCATAAGGAAATTCAGCAAAAGGAGATTAGGCTTCGAAAGACTGCAGAAGATAGATCTTATAAGGGAAAAATCTCCGACTTCAAAGTCCGAGATTTTCGAGAATGTCCATCATTTGCTGGGATGACAAGCTAGGGAAAAAGCACTAAAACCGGAAACGTCTGTGGAGCGCAGGACATAAACTACCCATCAAAAAAAAAAGCGGGAAAAAAAATGGTCACAGCTGGGTAGGATATCGAAACCGAAGAATCATAACCAAAAAAAGACTAAACATCGAGGCGGTGCTGACAAGCGTGTCGGAAGAATTTGCAAAAGGATCGTTGGGCCTTCCTCAGCGGCTCCGGGCCTAAACTACCGCTTACTATGTAACTGGGTGGAAGACAAAGCGAGGCAGAGGTAAAAAGGAGCTTCAATCACAACACCAAAAACGTGCGGGGTAAGATCTTCATCGATATCTATTACTGTTAGGTAAAAAAGGGAGGAGGAAAGGCAATGATTGACGATCCGCCAAGACTGGAAAAGCGTCGGGACAAACCTCACGGGCCAGACTCTCTTGATAGGTCGGTCAACAATCAATGAACGAGTTTACAGATCGGGGCTCCTTTATGAAAAGGATGCCTACGGCGAGTCTCAACGGTGCTCAGGCACATAAACGATCCCTGTCTCACGAAAAAAAAGCCGTCCAAAGGACGTCTCCTCTGCTGTGGAGGAGCTGCAAACTACTAGATGAAAAGCACGCTCCAAGAAGGCATCGGAGAGATGAGAGAGCCGCGAGATAGGAGAGGGCTATTATAGCTCATAGCTATGGCCTAACCATCACAACAGGCATGAGCTTGTGAAAAGTTGAACACTACGAGCAGGGGGGTGGCGGCAATAAGGAAAAAGCAGGACGAGCCGAACCAGAAGGCTTCCAATCCGGACGCCAGAGGCCGCCGGGGTAAAAGAGGTTCCGCTTGCATAAAAAATTGGGGGGGGCGGGGAAAAAGCAGAAAGTGGGGTGTAGAGTGTTGGGGGTGGGTCTGTGGGGAGGGGTGTGGCGAGAAGGACGCTAGGAAGAAAGGGGGGGGCCTCGAGAAAGCCAATTCCGGGGAAAGGGGTAGGTTCCGAAGACGGATAAGTTCAAGTCTTAGAAAGGAGGGTGGATCAGAAAAAGAGAGGCTTTAGCCGATAAGACCGATACGGCCATAAACCCGGCATGGGGTTCCACATGAGAAAAAAATGCCGGAGACAGACCGCGGGAGAAAAGAGATGAGCCAACCGGTTGAAGGATGGGCGCGGTTCGCATGAGTCCTGTTTTTTCAGATAGCGTCACTGTTGGGACTGCACCAATGCTCAACGCCTGCGGGTAAAGCAAAAAGAAGCAGGCATAAGAAGGACGGAGAGCGAGAAGCGAACTACAAAAATGGTCAACAGGAACAGAAACACCACCGGAAGGATATAAGAAAAAAAATTATGTGGGAGTGGAGCGGCGCAGAAAAAATAGTCGGAAGGAATTCTTGAATGAGGGTGGGGAGGATGACCCAAGAGTCCGGTGACAGGGATCGCAATTGACGACCGAGTTTTGGGTCCTCTTCAACACCCTCAAGACGAGAACCAGAAATAAACCCCACGGCACCTGGCGATACTCGGCGGCTAGGAGCGGCGGTCGCCGAAGATTTGGAAAGAAAGGCCTGTTTTCAAAACCTGAAAGGGCAATTCAGACATCTGCGTTCTATGGTATAAACTTAGACAGGAAATCTTTGGGCCATATCAACGAGCCTGTTGTTCATAATCAACATGGAGACACGTTCGAAACGAGAGGGCACCTCAAGGGAGAGGAATCGTAAGTCGCCTTGGGGATGTCCGAGCGGCCTGGATTGCAGACATATCACCACACAGAGCGTAAGAAACCTGTTTGACTCTCACCGCACGAAAATTTTTGGAGTAAGTAAACCCTCCAAGCGAAAGCGCGACGCAGGAAGCATTTCTACGACTGGTTGAGAGGGTCGCCGGAGAGGGACGATTGCGCCCCAAAAGAACTTCTAAAAGGGGTAATTAGTCGGGGGCTCAGAGTCATGATAGCGCTCATCCATTAGCTCTAAGGACCCATCCAAGTCGCGAGAAGGAGCTCGAAGGAGGGATAGATTACTACAGGAGATACGAGGGGAGCTCGCCCACGCCGAAACTAAGTACTCCTTTTTTGGACGCGTTCTGTATTCGGGACATTGCTCTTTAAGGAGACACAGTGATACTCAAGATCGTACAAAAATGAACACACAAGCACGGGAGGGGCACCCTTTTGCGGCGGGGTTCCGTGCGTGACCCTCTCAAGGACCTCGCAGTTGTGGGTGCACATGTGTGTCAACGGTCGGAGGTTCGGATCGGGAATAAGCCCGTCAAAGGACCTTATAAGAGGGGCTCGAAGCACTAGTGCTGATCATACAACGGTCTGTAAAAAAGCGCTCACTCTGTCTACGACTTCTGAAAGAGGAGTGAAAAGAACTAAAAAGGGAACGGTCGGGAGGAAAGGAGAGAGGAGGACGGCCCAAGCGGTGAATATTCATACTCACGGGGCCTCAATCTAGAGGGCGAATACTTTCTGAAGGGGATTAGGGGAAGACCCGGGAAAAGGAGCGACAGAATTCTTGGCGATTACTAGGCCGCTGCAGGAGAAGGCGAGGGACTACTTGTCTGCGAGAAATAAGTAATAAGGCGGGGAGTAAAAATTAGAACCAGGCTACCCGCATCCTCTGGGAGGCCACTCAAAGGGAACTCAAGTGAAAGTGAGGAGGGGAAAAGCGAATATGCGCCCGAAAGCGGAGAGAAGGAAGGCGAAGAGGACGATTACGCCGCGGCATTACGGGGATTGGGCACTTTAATGGTCTGGAACACGCGCTTAACTCAGCCCCTAATTCCTACAGCGGGCCTCACAAAAAAAACTGGGGTCACCAAAGACGCAATCGAAGAGGTAGACTGGGGAGGATGGATCGTGCTCGGGGGGGTCCAGAAAGTCCGTAGGGGCAAAGAAAGCTTTGGCAGTGGATGAGAATTGTTTGATGGCTGTAGGAAGACGTCGGGCAGGCAGGGAGGTCAGGGACGCACATAGGCAGGGCCTCTAGGGAAAGAGTACTACTCAAAATAGATTCGACTAGGAGAAAGGTGCTGGCGGAAACCTAGGAACTGTGGGGTAACAAGCCTTGGCCAAGACAGTCCATAGGACCACTGGTCCAATACCAAATTAGGCGAGTCGAAGAGGCGACTAATGGAAGCGCTTTGACGAGGTTTAGACCTATGGCCCCGCTATTTAATAGCATCAAACACTTCAAAAAGCGGGCCGCTAGACCAGAAAAAAAAAATGATAACGGGGAAGAACGATCGTGGCGATTATAACTACGGCCTCAAACTAAACTCTTCCCAGCTACGATTATTATGCGTACTATAAAAGAGGAGCGAAAGGAGGCCTCGACTATGTTGGGACCGAGCAAGGATCAACAACAAGCTCTTCGGTTACACTATATTCGCTTACGGAAGATTGGCGTGTCCTGTAAGAAAGGGGAAAAGGGGTCAAGCACAGATAAAAGCCTCTCAGAAACACATCGGGACCGAAAGACCTGGGGGGCCCCGAAAAATAATAGCGATACGGAGTGTCACTCGTAAAATCCAAAAAGTCTAGAATAGAGGACCGGTCTGGAGGAGGTAAGAGGGGAGGAGGGCTGAAAGACTCTTGGGTTGCGCCGGGAGAGGGACGATCGCTGCATAGGAAACGTCCGTCGACGGCCCTCGGTTCTGCAAACGTTTGCCTGCCGAGTCAATCAGCACATTGGCTTCGAAGGGGGAATATGAGACCGCGAAGGAATCCAAGAGAGGTGGATGACCTAAACGTGTGGGGGGGGGGGGGGGGGGGCGGCTCGGACGGAGTGACCTTAAGAGAAAAATTCTTGAACTCTTCCTAGGGGGGAACCCCCCATTGTCAGGTGGGCTTCGAAGGCCTGTAGAAGGCTACACACGAAATCCGCCGATGAGGACCGAAGAACGGCAGCGCCGACTATAAGTAAAATAACCAACGTACGCACGAGAAGGCCAACTCGGAGGCGCGCAGGAGGGACCGAACATAATCCTGACAGAAGCTCGCGTTGTAACCGGTGCATCAAACGATTCTAGAGGGCGGGAATGCAGGGGTCCGCAGGGAAAGAGTGGTCCGGAGAAGGCCTCGATTTGCCCGATGAGGAGGAACGCGGGCGAGAAAACGAAAAGGAGAAGCCTGGGCTACTCTTTCGCAAGGCTTAAACTCGCCGAAAAGCAAAATCAGTCATTTTCTCTATTTCAGAATTGCTGGGGCCAAAAAGAGGGGTCCAAATCGGGAGGACGGGAAATTTTTGGTGAAGAGGGGGGAACTCTCATGAAAGAATAATGAAGAGAAGGGGGGTTTGTCGCCACAAGAAAAAGAACAACAAGGAATTGAATTACCATCAGAGGGGGACGCAAACCCTAAAGAGCATACAAATCGTTGACCCGCTCTATCTACGTGAAAGTCAACCAGAGGAGGGAAGGGAATAAGAGAAAAACCGACGAGGGTAAGAGGCATCCATAGAAAGGAAAGAGCTGAGGCTCTTCGGCGAGCTTTAAGATCCGGGAGAGAGGTTCATAGCAGGGAGACTCAAGGTCGGGTCAAGCGCCTGCGAGGTATTCCTCTCGGGAAGGGCATACGAAGGGGGGGGGAAAAAAAGAAGAAAGACGCCAGGCGAAAGGCAGAAGCGGCACGCCTTCGAAGAGAGTGATGTCGACTTTTCCCACGGCCTCTCATATGCACCGGGGGCGTGGGGGAGGTAAAAGGGGGTCAGAAAGACAATAATTGGGGGGCAGTTAAGAGGCTTCCCCGGGGGGGGATAATGTCCGTAATGGAAGGATTCCCACAGAGAAGCGACGCAACGATTGACTCCATTCACGGGCCGAAGGAAAAAGAAGGCTGAGGAACTGTGGAGTCAGCTAAAAAAGCGCGTCCGCAAATAAACAGCCTGGGATGTAAAAGGAAGCCAACAGGTACGCAGCAAAAAGAGGAGCTCCTGCTCGATTGGGCCAAGAGGAGAAAAACAATCTGGGGATAGGGAAATCAAAGAGACAGAAAAGTAGGAGCGACAGACATGAAGGAATCACGGGGGTCACGGCAAACTGCTAACTAGGCACCAACCCCAGCCGGGATTGTGTTCGACCGACAGAAAAACACAGTATACAAAAGGTCACATTAGGCGACCAAGGGGGGAGTCTAGAGGAGTGCCAGCGTAGGATAGCAAGCGGAGTTCTTAGCGAAGACTCTCAACATGAGACGAGCTGTGGTTTGTCCTATTGCGAAAAAAGGGGGGGCGAGTTCCAGTTAAAAAAGAGAACCGCAGAAAATCGGCACAACAGGACGTAGGGGTAATCCAAGTATCCTTTTTCCAGCGGGGGCAAGGCGTGCAGAAAAATGACATCTGAACAACGGCCAAGGAGGGGAAATGAGATCAAAGGGCCAAGATCGACCCAGAGAAACCGAAAGCGAAAGGGGTGTGGATCAGGAAAGCTTCTTCTTCTCAGAGACCATCTCAAAAAGAATTTGGTGTGTTGGAGGAGTAGAGGAAAGTGCAGGTGTCAACGGGGTCCCTAGCTCGGGAGAGCGGTGAAAGGAAGAAAAACGTAGGCCCAAGATGGGCGTCGCAGGGCAAGCCAGCGTATTGGGCGAGAGTGGAAGGGAATAGTGGGCGATTAGTCACCAGGACGGTATATTGCAAGATAAACAGTCCCACACCTTGTCAAGAAGAGAAGGAGGGAAGAAAAATGCCAAAGTGAGTGCTGCCATAACAAGCCAGCTGGCCGCACCAGAAAACCCTATCCACGTCCAGGGTTCAAGCCCATGTGTGAGGCACACCCGCCGAAGAACAGGGACGCAAGGGTAGATCCTTTCTACGGCGAGACAGGAACCGGAGTTCGCAGATGGGGGCCGAGCGGAAAGAGGCTGCCGACATAAAGGAGGGTCCTAGGCATCGAAGGGCGTCGCTTTCTGGCGACGAAGATCTCTCGATCAACTTTCTAATAGCTAAAGGAGCGGGCTGAACCCAAGGGAGAAGGAAAAAGTCGAGGCCATACGAACAAAACTCACCAAAAACAAATTCTATCTAAGCTAATGGACTTAATTCCAAGAAGGGGGAAATGAAGACAAAAGGAAGCAAAAGGCCATATCAAGATGCCAATCGGAGATGTTCATCTTCAGCACACGTCTCCGCAAAAAGCCTGCGCCATCCCGATCGAACCAAATAGGGGAAAACAAGTGGATTATCTGGAAGCGCGCAGCCTGAAGAGACTTCGGAGGTCCTCAACAACCAGTCTGGACTGGTGGTTTCGATCTACTGAATAAAGAAGGGCATAGAAGGATGTAGCAGCGAGGTACGCTTCCCTCTCAATTCATCAGGGGTCGATAGCGGCGCAGGCCCTCATCCGCTCTGAAGCGAACAGGATCCAACCCGACAGAAGGAACAAAAGGGAAGAAGAGGCAGTCGGAAGGGGGAGACCAGACTCCCGAGTGGACACCGAATGGTTAATCTCAGGATCAGGATTGATTCTAGTAACGGAAGTCGTCAAAGGAAAAGGAACTCCCTGCATCGCATAAAAGCCGGAAAAAAAAAAAGTGACGCCAGAGACAGCGTTGGGTCTATCCCCCCTCTGTGACGCGAAAAAGACCCGGGCGCATGACCTTCTATAATCGTGCTCGAGCCTCGGCTCGAGAGAGCGCGAAAAGTGACCAGATGCAGCGAAAAATCTAGAAAGATGATCGTGAGTGCCACCGAACCTCGGAAAATTATGGGGTGAGGGGGGAGCAGACCAGGACTCGCGAAAGCCCACAATAGGCTTATGGCCATCCCACACGGAGGGATCCTCCTCGGTCAGGGGGGGCCTCTTAACTAAAAGAGTGGGGTGAGGGACTTGAGGAAGACTAACGGGGGGGGAGTCGCTAGGTCTGAAAGAGGTGCCCAGTCCCCGAATCTCGGAAAAAAATCAATAACGAAGCGTCATCGAACCAGTAGGCTGGAGAACTCATCAAGTGGCGATACTGGTCAGTCTTCGTCATAACCAACAGGAGGGGGTATAAGGCCAAGCTAGGAGGAAACCTAAAAAAACCTCAAGGGACCTCGTTCAACTTGGGAAAAAAAAGACCAGGGCTTTTGTTGGGGAAAAAAATTCGAGTCAGACATGCCATCGGCGACCCTCAGATCTCTTAAAAGCGATTTTTTGTGCTCGAAATTTGCTCTTTTTCTCAGGAGTCCGGGGGAAGGCTTAAAACGTCTAAGGTAAGTCCGACAATAAGTGACAAGATAATGTAATCCACTCACTCCTCAGGACGCCTCCGTGAGACGCGCTAAAAAAAGAGAGAGACAATGTTAAGCTATCGCAAAACAAGAACAGTATTATATTAATAAATATATTAAAAGATGGGTTGTGAGCGGCACGCGTCTAAAAGGAAAGAGGCACAGCTAAGTCCTTCGAGGGGTTGTGGGTGTTTTGTGGGGGGGGGTGGGGTTGGGGGGGAATGGGGGGGGGGGGGGGTGTTAGGGGGGGGGGGCGAGGGTGAGATTCATCGACGTCAACTTTCGGACCGTAAGAAAGGCAGGGACATGAAGACCGTACAAGTGGCAGGACAACCGCAATCGTTCTAAAACACAAGCCAAGAAGAAGAAACCAGAGCTCCGATAGGAATGACTCGGAGGTATGTCTCCTACCAATAGGTCATAGAATGGTGGGGACCCAAAGAAGGGAGGGGAAGCAAGCCAAAGGTGGGTTATGCCAAGTATCGCTACAATCCTAGAAAGGTGGAAAGATAAAACTCCCGTGGGAAGCGAGGAGAGAAGACATTCTAGGACACGTGCGGCGGAGTAGAAACCACGACGGGCGAACGAAAAAAAAGTACGCAACTGGGGGAGGGAAGCGCGGCCGGATTGCAAGAGCTCCAACCAAGAGAGAGGAAAACCCCGCAAGGGCGGATGAGCAGCACTCCAATGTGGAGTAACAAGAGCCCTAGCTAGGCGAGGAAGACTCTGCTCTTTCTGCCTAAATCGGTGCTTACTGAGAAGAAACGTACCCTACAAATAAATCGTTGAAATCACGGAATATATATAGGTTCAAGATTTGTAGAACAAAAGAAGAAAGGGCTCATAAGAAATAGCTCAATGATCGCAAGAGGAAGAGAGAGAGGCTCTCTTCTTCATAAGGATAGTGAGCTATAACTTTTTCTCCTCCAACGAAGCAGGTAGCAGGCGCACGGGGGGGGGAAGGGGGTTCTTGGGCATAATTCCTACGGTAAGGGGAAAACACGGGAGACGCAGCCGCTCTATACTGGAAGACACCGTCTTCCCAGTGGGACCTTGCTCTTGGGGGAATGTTGGGGGGGGGGGGGGGGGGGGATTGACCCTCGCGCGCTGGGCAGAAAAGTGGAAGGGGAGACCGATGGTTAATCTCTCTTGCACTGGTAGACGCCCCGGTTGGGTCTCGCTTTTCTCGAAATAATCGCTTATGCGAGAAAAGAAGAAAACTCTAAGAAGGCAGCGCTCAACCTACAGAGGAAAGAGAGACGACCATACAACAGATCCTTCGGGTCTTTTAGGTAACGGATACTTGAAGGAAAC
>Ga0179593_1728039_pt1 | contig 10158 bp, 15 predicted proteins | sample CZODoug2_1_08_16_FD_185931 | JGI IMG/M metagenome (GOLD analysis project Ga0179593, IMG submission 185931) | Vadose zone soil fungal communities from Angelo Coast Range Reserve, California, USA - CZODoug2_1_08_16fungal (PacBio error correction) | ecosystem: Environmental > Terrestrial > Soil >...
GGGGGGGGGGAGACCTAGACAAAGATCCTTCCCTGACGAAAATCACATCCCGGTACCTTTCGGGCGCCGGTCTGGATGGCAGAGAAAAGAAAGGAATGGGGGGGAGGAGGACGGCAGATGTGCCAGACGACCGAGCGTTAGGATAAAAAAAAGCAGAAAAGGGGGAATGTGGAGTGGCGGAAACAACGCGAGATGTGTCGGCTACGCGGGAAAAAAAAAAAAAGGTAAGGGGGAGGAAGGCCGAACAAAACCTAATGCGCGTAAAAGTCGTTGAAAAAAGGAAGGCTGGGGGGGAAGGTCGCGCTCAAAGACCTCCTTGCAAGAAAAGCGAATGCGTCGTGCTGGGATCGAGGTGTGGGATGGGAGGGGAGCGGGAGGGCTTTTCATACACGAAAAAAGCGACCGACCTCCGTCTTTTCCGTTATGGACCAAAGAGGCTGTGACCGGGAAAAAAGGCGGAAAGATAGAGGAATAGGAGTCCGGACAAGGAGGGGCAAAAGCGCAAAGGAGACTTTTCAAAGGCAACGCTCGCCAGCCGTGAAAAAGGACTACGGAACCGATCTGTGCGATTCGAAGTGCGCAAAGGAGGGAGAGCGAGAAAAAATAACGTATCAAGGAAACAGGAGGCGGTAACCGTGGAAGGTATTGTATTCCCTAGAAAAACCCTTCCCCTTCTGTTCCTATACAGAGGACCGGTGCGAACGAATGGGAAGAGGAATATGCTGGGAAGGGAGAAAACCAAAAAGCAAGGGGTAGTTAGGGGGGGGAAAGCGCCAAGGAGTGGTCGCATCCCTGCCCTTGGGGATACAGAGCAAAGGGGGTGAGAAAAAAAGGGAGGATCAAAGCATAGGAAAAAAGTACAAGGGAAAAGTCCTGTAACACGAGCCCTAAACGCGGGGGTGCCGAAGGGAAAGGGGAAAAATGTCTAACACATTCGCTCAGGTTTAAGAGGAGAAGGTGGAAGCAGTCCGCCAAAACTTAAATCCTCCATCACGGACCTATCTCTGCGTGCGAGGGGGGGGAAGATTCTAAGGGTTGAGGAGGTCGAAATACGATTAGCCGGACTAGGCCATCATAAGTGGGAGATCGGGAGGGGGAAACTGCCGGATGTAATGTTTCTGCAAAGATCCTGTAGCTGAAGGTAAGGCGCTCAAAAAAGGAAATGGCACGTGAGAAAGGAAACAGCACCGAATTATAGCAAAAGATCAAAAGACTTGCATCCCGAACCGCCAGATGCTTCCTTCCGCAAGACTCCAAGGAAAGAGGGGAGGGGGAATCAATAATCCAGACTGCAATTGAGTAAGGAGAAATGAAAACTGGAGCAGGCTGTTTCCGCTTATCGCCGACCGGAGCAGCTTGGCACCAGGGGAAATCGTGGCAGGGGAAAAGGGAGGACAGGGGCGCGAGACGAACAAGGCAAAGGAAGAAGTAAGGGCAAATTGGGCACCATGTTCGAAGAATGGGGGGAAAGGAGGGGCCAGGAGTGGTCAAGGTAAGTTCAACCAAAGAAAAGACTGCAAGGAGGACTGTGTAGCAATAGGAGAATTCCCATCTGGAGATTGAAAGAGCTGATAAGAAGGAAAAGCCATACGGAGGTAGAGGGAAGTGAGAATAGCACCGCCAATGAGCAACGGAGGGGATCAAGATCCAAACGGCTAAGGCCCTATAGGAAACATCTGTCCTTGCTGAAACCTCATTGCCAAGGGGTTGACCGGGAGAAGCAGGGAAGGAAAAGGGGATCGGATATCAACATAGTAGGGGATATGCGGCGGTAAGTGGCGTTGGTGAAAACCTTCCTGTTTACTGCTGTTCTAGCAGGAATAGGGCAGAGGAAGAAAAGTGCATGGAAAGGGGTTAAACCTGCGAGAACAAGTCGAGAGCAGAATCCCATCAGGAGGGGAAAAAAGATGTTACCACGTCTGCGTTGGAGGGAGGGGAAGGAGGAACGTATAGGAGGGGGGAGCAAGGCCAGCCAACCGTGAGGGGGGGGAAAAAAAAAAGTCAGAAACACAACACGGATGATGAACGATAGAGATCACGGGAAATGAGAGGAAAAGTTTTGGGCGGGAGAGACGAAACACAATAAACCCCGGAGACTCGGAACTGAGGGGGAAACCATCGTCAAAAAAAAAATATGATGTTCAATTTCCATCCCTCGGGGGCTTACTTGGCCAAGGGGGGGTTCGAGGGTCAATGGCCGGCTTTCGTCCGGTGGGAAAGAACATCAGGAAAGGGTAACGCCACCGGACCGGAATAACTCTTCCAGAGTGCTCTCCATAAACGAAAAATAAGGTGAAACTATAAAGAGAGGGGTTAGACTCCATGTCGCAAACCTGGGGAGGGTTCGAAAGGGGGGGGGGAAAGGGGGGGGGCCGTGGGCTAGGGGGGAAAAAAAAAAAAAGAAAAAAAAAAAAAGAAGAAAAGGGGAAAGGGAGACATAAATCTGTTGACCTTAAAAGAGGAAGAAAAAAAAATTGGGGGAGCCGGGGGAGTAATCTGGTTTCGAGCCCGAGCTTGCGGCGTAGGGGAAGAGGTAAAGGGGTGGAGTGGAAAAAATAAAGTGATCCTCCCGACGGGCGGAAAGGAAGGGTCGAGGGTAAGGCATCGAGGAGTGGATGGGTTTGTTGGTTTGATGAGAATGGGTGAGACGGCACCGTGAGGGGGAGGAATAAGAATGGGGGGTTGCACCGCCGAAGAGCGAAAAGACGTGGAAACGGTTCTGCCCAATAATTCGCTGCTCGTCGAGCGACAAAGACTGCCCAAAGGAAAAGAGCGGGATCCGGGATTGCAAGCAAGCAGGATCAAGAGGAGGGGAAGCCGGGATCCAACGTCCATTGCGGGCCCTAGCACGCACAGGAGGGATTCTGAGCAGGGGAGGAGAGATAAGAATAAGTTATTGGGCGTGTAATAACAAAGACGGGGGGAATCGACCGCTCGGCAATTTTGCAAACGTATGATTTGAAGCAGGCGGGCTAGAGGTGATTATAAGGAAGGTAATGTGCCTTGAAACCGAGGGATCATGTAAAGTAAACCTTGGGGACTCTCCCAGGATTCTCATTTACGAACGGGGGGACCAATAAAAGTAAAAGGGTAATTGACGAAGAGGAAGTCAGTGCGAAAGAAAAGGAAAGAAAGAAAAAAAAACAAGACTTTGGTCGGATAGAAGATCAACGGTGTGCTGTAGACAGGGAATTTGTGTGGGGGGAGAGGCAGAGAGACCATGTTGAGAGGATAAAAAAAGCAGGGGGGTGGGAGACTAAGGACTGGTGTAATCATCTCGGTAAGGGTTGCGGTAAAAAAATTGCAAGAAGAAGGACGCACCTAGAAGGCCATGGGGCGAACAAAAGAAGGGGAAAAAGTAAAGATCCGAGGAGACCAAATAAAAAACTAATTCATGTCTGCGCGGGAAAAGCGAGAAACAAACAGGAGACGGATGGAAAATCGCGGCTTGGGGCGCCGGGGCCTGTGCGACGAGAGGGAAGGTAAGCAAGATATCGCGGAAAGAGCACCAAACAGTACTTGATTCGGCTATGCCGGAATTTGTACGGATCATTATAAAACGCTCCAAAAATCAGAATAGGAAAGGAGACCAGGCTGGCGAGACGCTGGGCGGCTGGTAGGGTCGGGGAGGGCTGGTTCAATGGGGGAACCCTGAGAACATGCCGCGTCAAGAGTACGAGAAAAAAAAAAATGCACAAAAATCCGCCGCATGAGTATTGATTAAAACCGCGACGACAAAAAAAAACCACCAAAGACGATCAAGACCAGGAACAGGGATTATCGCCGCGAGACTGATCGAATGGCCTTACCGTCTAAACTGAGCAAAAAGAAAAGAGGAAGCGGCAAGGCGCGCCACCACGAGACGGACGAAATACGCGCACAAACAGGCTCTCTATGGGAAGTGTGAACAAAAAAAAAAAAAATACTGCGACTCAAAGAGTGAACTGAACTAACTGTTACCGAGAGGAGGTAAAGAAAAAAGGAGGGAGGGAAATTCGGAGGAGCGCAACAAAGAAGATTCTGATCTGAAGGCGACCCAGAAAAAGAAGGGAATACTCCGAAAAAAAAGTTTGTTGAAGAAAAAGAAATGACTGATCGAGAAAAATGTGTAAGAAGAAAAAAATCAGCAACGGAAAAGGAACTATAGGCTTAGGAAGCGTCTGGTCAAAGGGGGAAAATAGATGGGAGGAAGAAAAGGACGCAGCAAAGCCCGGTAGCTTTCTTCGGAAACCAAAGGAGGAAGGAGTGAAGAAAAATCGCCTGGAAGGTTGGCGCTAGCTAAACCGAATTGCCCGACGGGCATTAAAAAAAAAATGGATCGAAGGAGAGGTCCGAGAACAGCGGAGGGCGGGTCCACGCCGAAGTGGGGGCTGAAAAAGGAAACAATGGCCCACAGTGTGTGGTCTCGTCTCGGTGGACCACAAAAAAAGTCCGAAGAGATTGCACAGCCTTAGGAAGAATGGCGGGGGATCATGTCGAAAAGACATGTTAGAAAAGGATCAAGGAAGGAGCATCGGTGGGGTTCATTGTCTGAGCTATGGCGTGAACGACGGGAGGAAAAAGGGATGCAGGTCGCCCGAGGAAAAAAAGGGAGGATATTAAAAAAGACCGCGGGAAAATCTTAATCTTCTGCTCGGGCCTGGGATTGAAAGAGAGGTTAACAAAGGAACGGCAAAAAGGGTCGGCACCAGAGCCAATCGTGATGGGGAAACCAGTGGGAAACTACTGTGAAGCTGAAAAGGAATAATATCTTGTCTCTCCTCGTGCGGACTCTAAATCAAGAGTCGGCACGTGAAAAAAGAAACCGAAAAGGAAATAGCGCCGTATTGTCGCTTATCCGAACAGTGAAGGATACAAGAGAGCTATAAATTGGAGAACCGTCCGGGGGTTGTTACCGAGCCAGGCGGTGGCGCGGGGGGGACCGCTTAGAGAGTCAAAGCACATTTTGAGGGAGCCAAAGACAGCCCATGCTGGATGGGGGGAGTGCCCTGTGGGAACCAGGTCTGAGGAGGGCAAGGCAGACCAGAAATATAGGAAAGAGAGCTGAAAAGGGAGATCAGATCCAGTGATTACACGCTCTAAACCTCGGGGGATCACAAAGAAATCAAGTCTCAAGCTCGTCAGCCGGGGAAAGGGGGGAAACGGGGTAAGGGAAAAAAGGGAAGAGGGAAAAAAGAACACGGGCCTAGAACGCTGATCTGGGTCTAAATAAGGAGAACAAGGGTTGAAGATTCGTCGGAAGTTCCTATGCACAAGGGCTCCGTACTAGAAAAGGCGGGGAGACACAGAAATCTGGCCAGGAAAAAGTAAGTACATCTCAGCCATGTGCGTGTGAAAAGAGGACTGGGAACAGGTGTCGACCTAGACGGGGCAAAAGAGGCCCGAGGGAGAGGAACGGCTCAAATCCCCGGTTTGAACACGGGAGAAAAAAAGGTGAAACAAATAACACAAAACCGGGGGGGGACATAGTTGGGTAAAAAGAAAATAGGAAGGCTGAAACGCATTATCATCCACATCTCTCTGCTGGGACAACCGAACGGACAGGAATGGGCGGGGGGGGGGGGGGACTCCTTGGAGAAAGTCGGGGCGCGACCAAGAGGCCATCAGCTAACGAAAAAAAGGCAGTTTGGGGCGTAGAACCTGAATTCTTCTCTTTCTAAAAATCTACAAAATTCAGGTCGCGAACGAATAAAAAAAAGGGAGAAGGAACATAAAAAGAATGCGACTGAGAGAAAGAGAGAAAGGGAGAAACAGGGCTATGATCTTTTGGGTGGCCCGAGACCGCGCGTGGTAGAAAACGGTGAACCGGATACGATGCATCTCAAAAACAACCAAGGACACCGTAAAGCAAAAAAAAACCTATCAGTTATACTGTTCTAATGTCGCAAGAAACGTTCTTTAGGAGGACTAAAGAAAGAGTGCCACCAGAAAGAAAAGGCATCGTACGCCCCCGGACTGGGCTCGAAAACAAAAGCTAAAAAACAGGCCAGGAGCATGTAAAACGGTTCAAACCGCGGAGAGAAAATTCCCGGAACTAAAGGTCCACACGAAAATTGCTGCCAAACCGCCTTCCCTCGGTTGAAAAAAAACGAACGTCAGGGAAAAAAGGGGAAGAGATCAGCGATCGAACTATCACGACGGGGGGGGGGGGAGAGGAAGGGGCGGCTCGTCTCGGTCCTGTATGGGGGGAACACATGCTTGGGATAAAAAGCAAGGGAAGACATGCGGAGAAAACCGGGCAATGAAATGAAAGAAAAGCCGCGAGCCAAGGGGGAAAGGCTGAAGCTTGGGGTACGATGGGGAACCCCATAGTCAGAACGAAGGGGCTAGAGAATGTCGGAAACAAACACAAAGCCTCCTCCGCAATTCTACTAGAGAAAAAACACCAACAGGAGGAGACAAAAGGATGGAAGAGCTTTTGGGGGAAGATCAAACAGAACCCCGGAATTGCGCGCCCGCCACTCAAGAGGGGTGGACCATCGTCAACACAGGTTCAGAAAACCCTCCGGAGAATTGGAGAGCGGACATTTCTTCGGGGTCCAAAAGGAGGAGATTGAACCAGGGGGGTCACCGATGCTAGGAGGAAAAAACAGGATTACTTCCTGGTTTTTCCAACGAACACCATAAGCACGTCCAGAGAATAGAAAATACCCATTTTAGGAAAAATAGAGATCTCGATTCGTAAAAAAAAAATGACCTGTGAGAAAGGGAGACAGCGGGTTAAAGGAAAATGTGGGGCCGAGACGGAATTGGGGCGCACCTATCGGGGTGGGGGGGGTGACAGGCGGGGGAAGAGAAACTTTGTTTGTCAGAAGGACGGCGGAGAGGAAAGTTGGAGTAGGCACTAGAATCCTCCAAAAAAAAAAAAAACAACTCGTGGCCGAAAGGCGCGTCTAAATTAAGAGATTGGGGGGTTGGGTGTTTTGAAGGTCTCAAAAAAGTTGAAGGGAACAATCTTTTTGGCCCCAACCAAAAAGACAGGCCACCTCTAGTACTAAACAAGGTACTCCGGAAGAGAGCAGCGAAGCGAGAAAAAAGGTACGGTTGCAAAGCTCGGACTAATCAGCGGACCGGCCGGGGCCAATGGTGTCAAAAGAACACTGGAAGTCCGAGCTGTATTATCTTCGAGGCGTCGGGCTGAAAGCAAAAGACTAGGGGTCAGTAAAAAAAAGGGCGCGGGGGAAAGGAAAAGGGATGTGAAGAATCCGGTCTATATAGAGGTGAGGGCATCGAAAAATTGAAGCCTAGCCTCGGGAAAAAAGCCTCGAGAAAAGGAGAATGACTCATTGAGAACATTATTCCTTGCAGCTCGGGAAAGAGATATCCCCCGGAGACATAGGAAAACGAAGGGATCGACTCCGAAAAAAGGAAATAAGAGGTAGGAGGCTTACTTTTTGGGGGGGCTACTGCACAGCCTGCAAAAAGCGAAGAATAAAAAAAAAAAGGGAGGGCGAGGGTGACGAGAAAAAAGTAAAGGAGGTAGGGGGGAGGGGTGAGTGCAGCAAGCCGGAGCAGTGGGGTCGACGTGAGCGTGAAGCACCCTGCAGAGGATGCAACTGAAAAAACCAATAAAAAACTAGGGTCAAATTCTCTTCAGAAAAAACTCAACTTATTAACGGATGCCGGGGACTCGCTGAAAGGGGGAGCAGGGAGCTTACAAAAGGAGAGACCAACGGGAAAAAAACCTGTATGGTAGATATGGGGACAGACTTTGTCCGTCATTAGCTCTCAAAGGAGAAAAACTGCTGTCGTAAAAAAGGAAAGGGAGCCAGTGGGGAAACTCGTTGAAGAGCCAATGGGGAGGGGGAGACTCAGGCCAGGGGAAAGAAGAAACATGCCTAGAATCATCTTCCTGTCCTCGGGAAGGGAAGAAAGAGTAACTTAGGCGATGCTAAATCCCTATGGAGGAAACAAAAAAAGACAGACAATATTATACCTCGAAATTCCCGTCTGCAACTGGGGTGCCGAATCGGGGGGACCGGCTCCGGGCTTGCAAGGAAAGACCAGGACATAAAATGATGCGGAGTACCAAGAAAAAAACAAAGGGAGGGGAAAGTCAAGAATCACAGGCGTGTCGCCACCACTAACTCAGGCTCTCCATAGGGAAAGTGGGCCGAAAAAAAGCTTCTGACGCCTTCATCGGGCTAAAAGGGGAGGAAGGCGATATGAAAAAAAAAGGGGGAGAAATCACAAAGCAAAGGCGAACGGTCACGTGCGCCAAGGGAAATTATCCCTGGAATTAGATATCCCCTTAAAATCGTCACAGCTCGGGGAAGTAAAGACAGGGGAGTCAGGGGGAGACACTCTCCGGTAAGGAAGAACCAGGGAAGAGACCGGGGAGAGCAGGGGGGAAAGGGTCGGGATATCAGATCGCCGTCAAAAAATGTTGCGCTAAGCCCTACTAAAGTGGCCAAAGGAAGCGACTGATCGAAGTGAAGTGGGGGGGGGGAGCGCTGGGAGTGGAGGGGAAAAAGAAAGGGGTGTGACGCGACAATCTAACCATTTTGGGGGGCGGCGTCTTTAAAAAATTCATGGGAGGTGGCTGGGGGCTCTAAAAAAGGCCGAAAGGAAGGGATGGCGGCGTCCATCAGGGAAGCGACTTAAGGGATTCCGTCGCGGATGGTTCGGAAGGGGGGTGAAGTGGATGTAGGACTTCTGGAGTAGAGGTTCAGGAGACGAACCGCGTCTTGTCTAGACAAAGACTTGGTTACGCGGCTTTCCAATCTGCCGCTGAATGGGGAGAGGACAAAATGTGACTAAGACTAAAAAGAAAAGGGCCTCGGGAAGAAAAGACAAAAACAGGGGGCACAAAGACAGCGTCATTCAGAGCGTGTTCCTCCTCCACGAGCAGAAGTTCTTAAAAAAGCGAAAGTGGGGGGGGGGGGATCGTCACAGAAGGGTCAAGAAAAGAAAGAGCAACCAGGCCCCGCGTGAAAAGAGAAGAAAGAAAAGAGAGAAAGCTCCGTGGGAAGCCAAAACCAAACATGGTTTTTAACTGGTGAAAAAAAGAGTAAGAGTCGCAGCAGCTGCCCGGTGGTTGCTCCACCAAACTGGCTGGAAAAAAAAAAAACAGCTTAGGGAAAGCACCGCCAGGGACCGAAAAGCTACGGAAAAAATAAATAAAACGAGAGCTCCTGCAAAAATGTTATAATCACATGTCCTTCAAGTCAAGGAAAACTCTGAAAATAAATGCTTACTAACGCAAGTGTGAAAGAGAAGTCTCAGAGGGAATAGAAATATAATTTCTCTAAACGGGCTCGGCATTACATCAATCAAACTGGGGAATTGGGGAAGAGACGGAGACATTAGGGAGTGAAACCCAGAACAGAGCTGTACGGTCAAGGAAAACTAATGATTCAGTCGGCTAAACCTGGCTTGCAAGGACCCGAGCGGCGAAATGCCGGGACCAAGAGGGTGTAGAAAAAAACAAAAAGGAGGAAAAGGTCATAACAGCGGAGAAAAAAGGGAGGAATGGACACGAAAAAGCCAGGGGGGTCAGGTCCCTGATCGAGAGGCCTGGAAAAGAGTCGTTCAGGGGTAAAGAGATGAGAGAGTTCTGAGGAACTGAAAGCGACTTCTACGGGAAGACAGATAGGGGGGGACAACAGGCGAAGGGGGGGAAAAAACCTTGGAGGAGGTGTAAAAGAGGTGCCGGAAAAAAAAACCAAACAACCAAATCCCGAGTACAGTTAGGAACGGAAGCGGCAGGCACGCGGTCGTAGAAGGAGGACAATCCACGAATAATCGGAAAAAGGACAAAGAAAGGAAGGGGAGAGACAACTAGTCAACCGGCCAAGGCCAAATGCCCTCAAGGGTTGCGAAAAAAATACAAAATCGGGATGTCTGAAAAAGAAGGGAAGGGGGAACAAGTAAACAGAAAGAAAGAGGACCGAGAATCTCTATCTAGCAACTATTTAGGTGGTAGATGGTTGGGATGTACTTGCACTGGAAAAGGGGGCCACCGAAGGGGGGGAAAAAGAGCTGGCTCAGGAATTCGTCTGGAACCAAGGGCCTCGGGGGAGGGTAACAGCCTGTAAAAGGCCAAAGAGAAGAGAAGGGCTGGAAGGGGAGGGGGGGGGAAAATGGGCCAACCTAGCGCGTCTAATGGGGATTATTGAAAGGTTCAGGGGAGAGACAAGAAAAGCATGAAAGGGATAG
>Ga0179593_1326967_pt1 | contig 10157 bp, 16 predicted proteins | sample CZODoug2_1_08_16_FD_185931 | JGI IMG/M metagenome (GOLD analysis project Ga0179593, IMG submission 185931) | Vadose zone soil fungal communities from Angelo Coast Range Reserve, California, USA - CZODoug2_1_08_16fungal (PacBio error correction) | ecosystem: Environmental > Terrestrial > Soil >...
AGGCCGTGAACGGGGACGTTGCTCATAACGGGTTTTCCCACAACGGCGCCGGACGATTCGCCTTGCGGGGGGGGAAAAAAGGACCATCGCGGAAAAAAGAGCACGTCTCTGGGCCGAGAACGGTTTTTGTTACGAATTCTGTCACGGCCTTGCGTAGGATGAAAAGTGGGTCCACGGGAAGCAACCGGGGGTGTGTGGGGCAAAACAAAAAGGGGAAACCCGGGCATGAGGCGCTCCGTGCGGGGGGGCAATGGTGCGGCAGATCAACCCGCGTGTAAAAAAAAAAACAACCAGCCCCCGGTTGGCGCCCCCAATTCTCCACGGAGACATGAAAAAGACACGGCGCGCTGGCGAAGAAAAGCGTTCCCGAAATCGCCGAGTTCAGCAAAAAACACCGAAGAAAAAGGCGAGATAAACGGAAAACGAGGACCGGCTGTACCGGCAACGGTGGGCACCCGGGCGAGGAGTGGGTTGAAATTGAAGAAGGGACACGCGACAACGGGGCCGTGTAAGCATGGGAAAGGATTTTTATGACCGCCAAAATGACCGGAGTTTCAGAGCCCGGCAAAGGCCCCTTGACACCAGGGGGGGAAAAATGCAAAAGAAAAAAGGCAAAAGAAGGTCGGTATGCAAACTTGCGAAAAAGCGACTTACAAACCAAGGTTTTTTCCTGATACTCCAAACAATGAACCACAAGGGGAAAAACATCGCTCGCGAAAACGCTCCTCAAGAAAAATAACCGGGTGTGGCCCAAACGGACGCCCAATGTCGAGGGTGGGTGGCAGCGAAAAAGAATCCGGCGTAGTTCAAGGTGGTAACAAAAACGATCGCCAAGTGGTTGGAGCGAAAAAACTTGGACGAAATTGAGGGAGACGCCACGGCCCTAGCCGGCGGCCTGGTGGGGGTTTGTGTTGGGGTGCACTTCTGGCGCGTCAGCCACAGCGGGGCGGGAAAAAGGCGAGATCGGAGGGGTGAGCAGATCAGTGGGGCAAAGCACCGGGCGACCCCAAAACCAAAACTTACAAGGAGAAGAACCTCGACAAAGCCTATTGCAATAGAAGCACGCCGAACAAAGACCAGCCGGGAGGAGGGAAAAAGACGATAACGCCAATTGTCAAATGTGCGCAAACGGAGTAAACCGGTGGAATTAGACCCACCCGGAGAGAATGCGATCCGAGCCATCGGGGTTCAAAAGGCACCCGCCGGAACAGCCACAGCGGAAAAAAACAAAAAAAAAAAGCGGTGCTGGTAAAGGACGTCACCGCAAACAATGGGTTCCTGGATTCCCAAAGCGGAAAAATCTGTGCTGGGGGCAAACTGCAAAAATGGAAACGGCCGGGGGGGGCGGGGAAAAGGATACCCACTGGAAGAAGAAAAACAAAACAGTCTGTTCGGTGAATTGCCCCGTGGCTTGTGGGGAAAAAAAAAAAAAAGAAAAAAAAGCCGGGCTATGTCCGTCCCCCGAGGGGGGGGGGGGGGGGGTGCTTCATCGGAGGGCAATAAAGGCGTGTCGCCCACCCCCCGAACAACACGTGTTTTGATTGGGGGGGGACAAAGCGGGGAGTCAACTCAAAAAAAAGGAAAACGACGGCAGAAAAATAAGGGCAAACGGGAGCGGGGGGCGGGCACAGGTGGAGGGGGCGGCCCGAGGAAGAGTTTATTTTGCGACAGAAAAGACAATCTTCGGGCCGGCTCCTCGGGGTCTGCCGCAAAAACGGACACGAAGAGCATCTACAAAGTCTGGTTTGTTTGGCGGCAGAGAAAAAAAAAAGCCACTTTTCGCCGGCCGGCCAGAGCCGGCCCCGCAAGGCCCGAACTGGCAAGGACGTCCGCAGAAGCAGAAGGGAAACGCATGAGAACACGCGCCCGGGCCAGGAGCAACACAGAACCCAAGCGAAAAAGAACTGAGGGGTAAAAAAAACCACTTGGGAGCAGAGTTGAAGGCCACCGTGAAATCGGCCTTGTGGCGGCCCAGCGCAAAGGGCCCGCCCCCTATAGATAAGAGGAAAAAAAAATGTAAACAACTACTGCAGCAAACGAGAAACGGGTCATGTTCGCCCTTGGGAAAAGGTTGTCAAACTACCTTTAACAGTTCGACCCGCCCCAATAAAGTCAAAGGCCTTTTAAACCAAAAACCGGCGGGCGCCCAACAAGCACGTGAAAAACAAACAGAACCTTTGAAATGGTTTTTTTTGCAGTTTTCCGCAACCCGAAATGGGGAAACTGCCGTCACGGCGCAATCCCTGAGGAAAACCCCGTGCGATGTTCAAAAAAACCCGCTCCAGTTGCTGTGTGGCAAAAGAACATGAAAATGGCAACAAAACAGCTGGACCGCGAGGTCGAAAATTTTAAGGCATGTATGTGCAATCGGCTTGTTGAAATCAGGGAAACAAGTGCCCTGTTTTTTCTGACCATCGTGCAACCAAAAAGGGCAACACTGGTTAAGCCTCGTTGCAGTGCGGGGTGCCCCAAAAAAAAAAGCAAAAAGCAAAACGGGGGAAGGGCTCCCAGGAGAAAAGGCGCGAATCAAGAACCAGGTGAAAAAATCGATGTATCGTGAATACCGAAAACCAAAAAAAACAAAGACTGAGGAAAGGAAAGGGGGAAGAGAGAAGAAAAAAAAAGAAATCGGTGGAAACAACTTCCTAGGGAAGTTGAAAAAGAAAGAGTTCACGCCAAAGACGCCCAGAGGGGAACCTTGACCACCAGAGGGACAAAATCAAGCTTTACGGCCGATGGGCACAATCCGGATTGAACAAAAAAACGGGAAAAAAAAACAGGCTGGCAAGAAAGAGACGACAATCAAGAGAGAGTTAAAAAACAGACGGGGCACCAGTGGGTGGAAAAATCTTTTTGGGTTGAAAAACCAAAACCCAAAGGGGGGGGTGGGAACATAAAAAATGGGAAAAGGGTAATTGGTGGGAACGAGAGGTTTAGTCCCCCCCCCCCACCCCCGGGGCGACAATAAAAAATTTCGAAAAAGGTCAATGGTTAAAAGCTGGAAAACTTTGACGACGCCGGCCAATAAAGAAAAAAAAAAGAGGAGCGTGAAAGACCCCCATGTGGAACCAGACCCTGTCAAAGAACGGCCCCGGACTGGGTGTTGTCTCAACGCGTAACCACGGTTTTTTGGGGTTGGGAAGTCACAAGGTGGGAATGAGACCTAAAAAGCGGCAACGAATGACCGCCAAAAAACGAAAACTAAAAGAAAAATGAAAAAAGACCTCGGAGTGTCAAAACGTGCACGGACAAGAAGTGGACCAGCCTTTAGAAAAAACCCAGTAAAGTGCCAGTTCAGTGTCAAGGCACGAAGCAAACTCGCCCTCAGGGCGAAAAGTTGACAGGCCTTGCCAGAAACCGTGGAGCCGTTTCCACAAACCAAAATTCAAAAAGTTCCAAGGGGAAAAGGGGGCGGTAGTCCGCATCACGCAGTGAAACGCGGGAAATCCACTGAAAAACCATCAAAAAAAAAAAGGAAACTTGAGTGTGACGTGGCAAATGGGGGGTGAACGGACTCGTTGTGACAAAAAAAAAAAAAAAAACGCCGGGGAAATCAAGATCCACACTTTCCCGGGGACGCCCTAACATCGGGATATCAAAGGAACAAACAAAAATAATCAAAAGGGTCGTGTCAAAAGGAACCAACTGCACTTCCAGTCAACAAAAAGAAAAAAGGGTCCGGGAGGTGATAAAAAAATGGTTTTGTGGAAAGAAAAGCTTGGTGAATCATGTAAAAAGCCCCCAGCATAGGTACAACAATAGGAACGAAACACAATGTATAAAGAAGAGAGCGTGTGCAGGTAGCGTTTTGCCCCAGACTCCGGGGGGGGGGCAGATCCAGCCTGGACCAAAAACTTAATAGGGGGGGGGGGAAAAAAAAACTGAAGGAGGTGATCGCGGGGGGGGGGGGGAAGATCCTGGCAGTAGCCAGCGCGGTTATCGATTTTTTTTTTTCGAGATGGAAACCGGAAAAAAAAAAAAAAAACAAAACGAGAGAATGGAGACCCAGAAGAAAACACGAAAAAAAAAGTTCCTTCACACCTTCAGCGGGCTTCCTGTGTTCGCCATGACAAAAAGCGTCGCGGAGACAGGGGGCAAAAAGAGTCCGACCTCCGAAGCATTATCTCACCCAAAGACTTTCGCATAGCGCCGACGAAAGGCAAGAAACGAGGACCGAAAAAAAAAGGGGGAGCTAGTCAAAAAAATTGTCGAAAGAGCAACGTCTATCGTCAAACCAGCAATCCGGAAAAAAAAAAACAAAAAGGAGGAGGGGGAAACCCAGGGGGGGGAGTTCGTGTTCAGAATTAAGCGATTTTTGCGAAAAAATGAAAATACGGGAAACCCTGAAAAAAATCAGGGTGAAAAAAAATCCGTCAACGAAAAGGGGGGGGGAAACAAAACCAAGGAAGCTTTTGAAGTCCTAAAAGTTTCAAACAAAGGACCCCCCTCTTCGAGAAAAAAACCCTGGGGGGTACCAAAAAATGGGGAAAAAAAAGACTAGCTCTCAAAAAAGGAGAAAATTCCACGCCCAACTACAGGCGTTCTTTACTAATTGTCTCACGAAAAAAACAGGCAACAAGGAATTAAAAGGTAAAATCGCGCCTAAATCCGCCAAACAGTGGTAAGTTAACACCTGCGCAGGGGGTAAAAAAAGCACCTACTTTGGCACGGAGTGAAAAAAGATTTACAAAAAAGGGAAAAAGAGGGGGTACTTTGCGTTCACAAAACAGAAAAAAGGGGACCTGGGAGCAGGCGAATCGAATTTTGAAAAAAAAAAACAGAGAAAAAAAAAGGTAAACAACGAAGAAAAGAAGAGAGGTGGGGGGGAAAAAAAACTGACTGAAGGGGGCAAAAAAGTGTTTGCAAAAACCACCATTGGGGGGGGCACCACTAGGACGGCGTAATGAGGTGTTTGCCAGGGGGAAAAAAAGGATCAAACAAAAGTGACACAAGACATGAAAGAAAAAGGGTTGGGGATCGGTCAAAAAAAGAACCGATACGGGGGGTGTGCAACACGCCGGCACGACCAGGAATCTGACAAACAAAGGAAAACGAAATGAAAAACGAAAATGCCAACTGAAAAAAAACAAAAAGAAAACGATCGAAAAAAAAAAAAGGGGGGGGGAAAAGAGTATATTCAGAACGTCAGGGAACGCCAAGGATTGCAAAGCGAAGATCCGTGTTCCGGAACAAAAAAAATGAAAAAATAAAAAAATCGCCGAAAAAGAAAAACCACAGTGAGGAGTTAAAGTCTTAACCAAGGGGGGAAAAAAAAAAAGGGTTTAATCGCGTCCAACTGTGGAAAAACAAAATCGAAGGAAAACCGAAAGAAAAGAAGAAAAATGGAAAGGAGGGGGGCAACGCACATTGGCCTCAAATCAATCGACCCTGGTTCCGCCCCCCGCTTCAAACTCTCACAAAACCGCCGGCAAACAACCGACAGGGAACAAAAAAAAAGTGGAAACAAAAGCTTTCTAAAAAAAACTAGGTTGCCAGCCAAAACAACAAAAAAACAAGACTACGAAAAAAAGATAAGGAACCGCCTTAAGAACATACGGAACCCGAAAAAAATGCCGATTCCGGGCACGAAAACTCAAGGGAAAAGGACGGGCTAGGGGTGGAAGGGGGGGGAAACAAATCTGGAGGGGTAAAACTTCATGCAACCCAACGGTGACAATCCCTGTTCGTGAAAGGAGAAATCAATCGTACCGGAAGAGCTGAAAGGCGACCCTTTCGTTCAAAAAAATGATCAATGGATGCTAAGAGGAGAAATAATACCTACTCGGGAGCAAAAAAAGGGGAGTCCAAAGAACAAAAAAAAACAGATGAACATTAAGGGGAAAAAAGTAGAAAAAAAGGGGGGGTCTCATAAAGGGTCCGTTGGATCTGTGTTGAAAACGGTAACATGAAAAACATCAAAGTAGGGAACACAAGGGGGGGGGAGAAGAGTTCTCCCATCTTGGGTCTGGTTGGCTAGGCATTTCCTGTGGGGTAAAACGAATTAAAAAATAAAACTCTCGTAAAAAGAACAAAGGGAGAAGGAACGGTGGGTTGTGTGTGAAACGCAGGGTCCCCGTCCCCGCCGTTGCTCTCAAGCACCTCGAAAGGATAAAATAATGAAGGGGAAAAAAAGGAGTTACTCGAACCGACGCTCAACAGTTGCATAAAATAAATAAAATAAGAAAGAAAAATATGAATGCAGAAGGGGAAAAACGGGCAAAAAAGAAAACTAAAGAAGAAGGGGGAACGCGCCCAATCAAAAGGGTCCATAATCCCGAAAAAAAATCTATATCCAGCTGAAAAAAAATTGAAAAAAGAAAGGGATCTTCGGTCAAAAAAGCACAAGGGGGGGGGGAGAAAACAAACATTCCAAGTGTCGCGCGAGGCCCAACCGGCAAAGCGCGTCTGCGCGGCCTCAGAGGGCAAAATTGAAGGAGTAGCACGCAGAAAGATAAACTGGGGGAGGGACAAGGATTAGAAAAGGGGGACAGTGCAACGAAACGGTGCCCAAGATCAAGCGCACAGGGTGTTGTTTTCTTTGTCATCTGTTAAATTTGTGACACAAACGGACCCAGAAAGGGGGCAGGGAAAGACTTACCCGGAGGGCCCACGGAGAACGCTCGACGACAAGATGGTCCACCCCTTCGGGAAAAAAAGCAAGTTGAAAAGTTAAAGAACCAGCGACCGCGGGCTCTCGCAAACCCCAATTTCACACAACGGCCGCGGGAAAAAGGCCCCGCCGAGGAAGGGGGGGGGGAAGCGTCCAATACCGGTGTGACCTTAAGACCACTAAAGGAAACGAAAAAACCACGGAAAACAAAAAAAATTCTTGGGAAAAAAAAAAAAAGAAAACCAAGCCCCCCACCAAAGCTGGGGTTTCGAAAAAACACAAACGCCTAAAAAGGTGCGGTTCGAACAAAAAAACGGACGCGACCACACCGGAAAAAAAATGTCAAAAAGAAGGGGGGGAGCCAATCCGTTGGACGCCAAAAAAAAGAAAAAATGGCATGCCCCCGAAAGAAACAGACTCAATAAAAAGAGAGAGGAAACAGCCCTTTAGAGGCCAGGCAGGCGTCACCAAAGGTCCTAGGGCTTTAATGCAAGAAAAACAAGAAGAAGGTGGTGGTCCTAATTAAGCAAACGGCGCAAAAAAACAAAAACTGCCGATAGAAAAAAAAACGTGACCGCGTCCCCATGGAAAAAAAGGGGCCTACGAAAAAAAGGGGGGGACATTTTGACGTTTCCAAAAAAAAGCAAGAACGATAGGCACACCGGCCCAGAAACCGCCCCGACTACACACACAGGCATTCAAAAAAAAACAAACCCCAGGGGGGGGTGAGAACATTGTTGGTGGGGTAGGGGGCCAGGTAAGAGGGGGGGGTTACTCCAACTAAATAATCTATTTGGTTGCCCCCAAAACCACCTTAACAGCCAGCGTGGGAAAGAAAAATGGCCCAAAAAAAACTTTGGGGGGAGAACACCACAAAAGGGGAAAAAAAAATTTGACCCTGAACCACGCCGAGTAAGAGCAATTTGGGTGGCGAGAAACAGGGGGGTTGGAGAAAAAAGGCAAGACAAGGGTGGGGGGAAAAAAAACGGCAGGAAGAGGAAATGTTTACGCTCAGGGAAAAGGGAGGGCAAAGCCAACCCCAGAAGGGACAGTGAACCGGCGAGGGACGGCAAAAATACTAAAATCATCAAAGGTTTGAAAGGGAGAGTCGCACAAAAGGAAGGGAAGGAGAGGGGATATTCAAAACTGCGTATGAAACGATTCTGAAAAACGGAGAAACAAAAGTGGGGTAGAAGGGGAGAAGAAATAGACTGCAGAAGGGAGGGGGGAGGGGGTTATACGGTGACCGGGGGGAAGGAAAACCGTTGGGCAAGGGAGACAAGGCAGTTGGAGCATCACATAATTAATGATAAATGAAGGACAAAAAGGCCTCAATGGGGGGGGGGACCCAAGGGTAAAGGGGGGGGGGACGCAAAATGGTTGTGGGGTGGAGAGAATCCGGATGAGTGGAAATGGAGTGGGGGGGGCGCCCTCGCAAAAAAATGGGTAGTCCGTGAGGAAAAAACCCCATTTTCTTCAAGGGGGGAGGGGGGGGGAAGACCGGGGGAAGAAAGACCTGCCGCGGGCTTGAGGCAACGACTGACGGAACGGGACCGACATGTGCAACATTCGGAAACTGTGGGTTGGTGAAAAAAAAGAGGGGGGGGGTTTAGAACAAGAAAGGGACTGGGGGTTTCAGGAGAGAAGTGAAATTGGAAAGACGGCTAAAAAAATCCTGAACGTCAAAAAAAAGGGGACGAACTGCGGAAAGAGAAGGCGGTAGTGTGAAAGGAAGGGGGGAGGTTTTGGGCAAAAGGAAAGTCCCAACTCTGTTCCACCACACGATGGGATTTCGCCCAATGCTGTTCCCTGAATAATAGAAAGAAAGGGCGAAAAAGGACCTTCAGGCAGGAACGGAATCAAGTTTCAGAAAGGCTTTCGGACCACACAGTATGCCGGTTACTTCTTGGGCATGTGGCAAACGAACAGGAACAAATAACAATGTGGAAAGAAAAAGGAAAAAGGGGCAATCATTCTTTGGGGGGGAACCAAACGGGGTTGCGCGCAGAAACGCCGCTCCCGAAATCCAAAAAAAATAAAAGGGACAGGAAATGGAAAAAAAAGGGGGGGTCAAAAAAAAAACAGAGGGTGGACAATATCCTGGTGAAAAAAATGAACACAAAGAAGGCCAAACGAAATGCAAGAAGAAAAAGGAAAGGGGACTTTGAGTCCAAAGTCAGAAAGTTTGACCGAAAAAAAGGAAAAAAACGGGGGAAAGAACCCTTTCCCATAGGAAAGCGAGTCGAACGACAAAAGCATCTTGAAAAGCCTCCGGGCCAACGCTGTCACAAAAAAACGTCAAGCGGGAAACGAGACATCTCAAAGGGGAAGGGGGATGCAGGAAAAAAAAACTTCCTTGAATCGGGTTGGAAGAAAAGCACGGCACCGCGCGCTGGGGTATCAGATTTCTTCATGGGGTCCAAGGAGAAAACATCGAGCACAGGAGGAAGAGAAAAGCCTTTAGGGAAAAGGAATCGGATGGCTTGACACGGGGTTTCCAAGGGAATTTTTTCAAAAAAACAAGGGCAGGGTCAAGAGGGGCAAAAGGAAGGGAAAACACTGAGGGGGAACACGACCACCCATGTCCAAGTGCATCCCTCCCGAACACTAGCCAACTGAGTCCACGGTAAAACCCCAAGAAAAAGGTACAGTGAGAAAAGATCCAGAACGTCGAACATTCTTCAAAAAAAGCAGAACAAAAACACCGCAGAGGCGATCGGCAAAGGAATCTATCATATAAAAAAAAAAACGAATCAAGCGGACACAACAGGAAAAGACGCGCCAACCCGGAAAAAGGAAGGTAGGGAGCGAGTTAAAAGAAAGGGGGGGTTCCGGTTAGAGGGGGGGAGTTGAACGGTTAAAAGGGTTTTGGTCGGCCGGGAGAAGAGAAGTATCATTTTGTGGGGGAAAGAAAGAACGCAAAAATGAAAAAAAAAGGAATCAAAAAAGGAGAAAGGGAAGTAGGACCGCACCTAACGTCCTTCTGAACCATGGTTGGTCGCTGCACCTTGGACACCGAATTAGAGCACGCCGGTAAAGAGAGAACGAACAATGGGAAAGATTTCCCAGGCTGGTTCCCGGCCAAAACTTGTCGGACGGGCGTAGAAACAAGGAACTCGTTGCAAAAGGGGGGGAGGAAGAGACTGGGGGGAGGGGGGAGAAGGGCACTGGGATAGAAAAATCTGTGGGGAGAAGGAAGCAGGGGACCAGAGCCGAAATAAAAAAATGTGTGAAAACAAGGGGAAGTGTGGTTGGCGATCACTCATGGAACAGGGGGGGGGAAGGGGAAGGGTTTGGGAAGGGAAACCATGAGAGAAATCTTTGAGTTAGGAAAAAAAAAAGAAGGGTTGAGAGACGCAAAAAAAAGGTGGGCGCAGAAAACCGGCCACCCGTTTGTTGGAAATAGAATAGGAAAACGCTAGAAAAAAAAGGGGTGGTTGTGTGCAGGAAAAGGAAAAAAGGACCAACAAAGGGGGAAAAGGAGGTTTGGTCAACTTACGAAAAACATCACAGCGCAGGCGTGGGCCTGCACGGGCAGCAGCAGGGC
>Ga0179593_1347473_pt1 | contig 10157 bp, 16 predicted proteins | sample CZODoug2_1_08_16_FD_185931 | JGI IMG/M metagenome (GOLD analysis project Ga0179593, IMG submission 185931) | Vadose zone soil fungal communities from Angelo Coast Range Reserve, California, USA - CZODoug2_1_08_16fungal (PacBio error correction) | ecosystem: Environmental > Terrestrial > Soil >...
CCAGGAAAATTGCGGCTTAAGAGCCGAAAGAAAACACCGGGGAAAATAGCCCTCGAGAGCGTGGAATGCCGAGCCGAAATATGGAAGGAGGAGAACTCCAAGGGAAGAAAAGGGGGGGCTTTCTTAAGATTCTCCTTCAGAAAAGAAATGATTCGGAGGGGAGGACCCGCCAAAAACCAAAGCACAGCATTGGGAGCATGAAGATCGCGCAGCAAAAACAAATGAAGCGTAAAAAGTTGTCAGGGATGACGAGGAAAGAGGGTCAGCAAGGGGGGGCGCTCACCAATAAGAATTTTCAAAAAGGCTCGGAAGGAAGAATCGGGGGTAAAAAAAAACAAATTCTGTAACAACCGAGGGAAAAGATAAGACGAAAAGGCTCGGGGGCAAACGGTCTAGAGGGCCACTCAGGAGGCCAGCGGTGCGGCTCCTTCAGACGAGCGTCGTAGCGAAGAAGTCCGGCAAAGGGAGACAATGAGCGTAATGCCCGCAAATCAAAGCATATCCGATGTGAGCGCGTAAGTACCAACCCAGGAAGTGGCCGGAACGACTAACTTAACAAGCGCTTAAAGGGTAGACCAGGGGGGGGAAGAAAAAGTAGTAGGTCAAAAGAAAAGTTTTTGGCAAAAGGCGACTATTGGCGTTGAGGTAGGAGGAGGGAAAACGCCCATCTCAGAAAAGACTTTCAAAAAAAAAAAGATCACGATTTCAAAAGCATACAAAAAGGCCTAATCGGAAAAGAAAAGGAGGTTCAAGTGGAAGGATTGGGCCGAATCGAAGACCCATTGAAGGAAAAGTGAAGAAGAAAAGAAAAACGCCGGGTCGGACATCGTCAGATGGTCACCCAAATCGATGAGTGAGGAATAGGGGGGCCAAGAACAAACTAAGACCCATCGGGTTGTCTCCCCGTCGACAAATTTTAGAGTAAGCCCTTAAAAAGAAAAGGGGGACACGAATTTCGACGATTCACGGAACGGGACGGCCTAGGTTCTGGAGATCTCCGCGGGAACAGGAAGAGGAGAACCGCCAAGAGGAAAGGAGACATTACAAAAATCAAGCGACCAACAAAAAGGGGACCTGTCCGGAAAAAAGAAGGCGTTCTTTGAGGCGGAAAACAGATAAAGAATCAGTTCCCTGAAAATCGGAGAAGGAGGTCCCAGCTGGAGGAGTTAGGGGAAACCACTGTCAGGAGGAAGGGGGTTCCCCATAGACGGGGCAGGACCAAGGGGGGTGTAGCGATGATTGGAAGGGGGAAGGGGGAAAATTCTCGATCCAACATGCAAAAACGGAGTAAACCCAATCTGCCGGGACCACTTCGAACGTAAGAAATGAGGGGAAGATTCCCTCCAGGGGGGGGGGGGGAAAAAACCGGAAAAAACGAGCGGCGAGGAAGGAGAAAGCAGGGAACCGAAAGAAGAAGCTTAAGAGTATTCCGGGGGCGCTGGCGGAGGGTGCGGTAAATAATAAGCGGGCGAGAAAATAGGAAATGAAAATCGACCAACCCCACGCTGCCGGGTAGGAACCCTCATCAAAAACGAGGAAGGGGAAAACTAAAAGAAAACGCAGTCAGACAGGAGAAGAAGGGACTAGAAATTGTCTTAAAAACGGACGAGAGAGGAATGAACGGGGGAGTTTCTTTTAGTTGAGGGAGGGACAGCCGGCTTAAGGGGACTGTGTCTGAAGACGAATTCTAATTCAGGGGGGAAAAAGAGCTGAACCCGTCGGGCAGTGATACTCAGCGAATAAGTGAAGGGCAGAGGGAAAAGGGAAAATACGACTAGGAAAAAAGTAAAAAAAAAAATCAAAGTTTAGCTTCCCCTGATGAACTGGGGGGCGATAGTAAACAGGAAATTGGGGAACGAGAAAGAGGAAAAGGACGACATCTCTAAATCCTGCAAAGAGGACGGATTTACTAAACCTTGAACGATAGTTTATCAAGGAAATGAGAACGGGAGGGGGGGAACGGTAAATCCAGAGAACGGCCTGCGCCTCCAAAGGGGGGAGGGAACATTGAGGCAACCGAGAAAGGAACTATTGCGCAAAGAACCACAAGCAGGGCCTACTGAAGGCTCAGACAACGGCGAAAAGACATCTGCAGGATTTGTGAGTGTGCGACTGGAGCAATTCAAGATTGGGGTTGAGTGGAGGAAGGAGAGGGGACAGGTGCACAAGACGTAAGAGGGACATCCGGCGGAGGGCCTGGAAAAAGTGGGGTTAAATGGACCAAAATTAGATGGGAGAGGAGCGGGACTTTCCGGAAAACCACCGGGACGTTGTGTTCTGCAAACTGACTTATTCACAAAAGGGTGAGGGAACACAAACAAAAGAAGCAAGGAAGTCGTAAGGAGTCGCACCTGGAGGGGGTCTCCATGAGCAAGTTCAGAACAAAGCAAAATTGTTGGTTCAGTTTACGAACGAGAGAGGGGATCTTTTGGGAAGAAGGAAGCGTACAGACAGACCATTCCTATCTTTAAAAGCGTGTAATGTAGCTGGGCAGCCAAAAAAAGAGGAGACGGGGGGGCGGAGTAAAGAGGGGGGGGAAAGCACGAAACCTATGACTCTATTTGTTCCGGACATAATAGGACTAGGGGTCCACTGATGTTCGAAATTTTACAAAGGAAGAGAAACAAAAAGGTAGCGCAAAGGGGGATTGGGGGGGGGGATACCGGAAAATCAAAAACCCTATTGGGGAAATGTTTATGGAAAGGGAGAGGGAAGCGTTGGGGGGAAAAACAGGGCGAAAACACTAGTCCCGCCGGGGAAGTCAAACGCAACGATGCAGGGGGGTCTTCAACTCGAGAAGGGCTGAAAAAGGAGAAGGGAGCGGGCGCCGCTACCAAACTGGAGCCTGAGTCCCTGAAAAAATGTCCAGCTAAAGTCAGCCGGTGTATAAAACGACTTGCAATGATTCGCGACGACAAAAGTGTGTAACTTGCTACCTGGCGTGGTAAAGGTTGGATTTTAGTGCAATTGGTTTATCATGAAAAGATGAGGAAACTGCGGAGGCCTATTGGAAAAGAAAAGGAACGAATAATTTGTAAAATTTGCAATCGCGGGGGGGAGTAAGCAAAAAGCCATAAAAGAAGCAGAGAGAAGCAAATTCTTTAGCAGGAGTAAACCCCCTGAAGCTTAGAATTCTTGACCAAAGCGCCCTGCGGAGAAGCAAAGGAAAAAGAACAAAAAGGCAGACAGGCTTCAGCAACGGTTTGTACCGACCTTTTACAAATAGAGAACACGGGTTAGCAGAAGCGCAGATTAACTTTACGAGGGGGGGGAGGAAAAAAACTCTGGGAGGTCGAAGGACAAGCGGGGAAGAAAATTTCCAACTGTGCGGGGCAGATAATTCTTGCGCAAGAAAACCATGTCGAAGACAAGATTGGGGGGAAAATTACTGCAGAACTGAGGGGGGCGGGAGATGTGGCAGCCTCCGGTCGGATCATAGGGGATCAAGGAACTCCGCACGAGCAGAAGAAACGCTGGCCCAAACCTCAAGAAACTTCCGGGGGACACTCCTGATAAAACAAAGAAAGGAGGAGGAAAGAAATCACCAGGACGGGACGGACGGGTGCTTTCATGAGGGTTCTACTTATACCGAGGAAGGAACTAAGAATCCAGACCTGCGACGGGGGGCTGGCAAACCAGCGCCAGAAGCTTTCGTAAGGAACATTTCATCATATGCTGGCTCAAAAAAGAGCGCCGCCGCCGAACTCAGGTAAAGACGGACGGAAATTTTCTGCAAATCGGGGGCCGTCGAACCAAAAGACACGCCCGAAAGCTTCAAAGGGGGAAGGACGCGGAAAAACAAACGTCAGGGGGGGGGGGGAAACAGGTTTTATAACAAAAGGCTCGGGCCTGTAAGCTCGTGGTGGGGATTTTGGGGAATGCGAATTCCAAAACGGTTGCCAGAAGGCCGATTCAGGGGAAGAATGAGAAGGACAGAAGGTCTGGTGCTAATCGAGCTCTGCGGGGCTGTAGGGGTGATTAAAAAGATTCAATGGAGTGTGAGCGGGGGAAGGAAGGGCGTTCCAAAGAAAGACGCAGGGTGCAGCCCTCCATGATAACAAAGCGGCAATCACTTAGAAGCTGAAAAGATATGGGGGGTGTGTCAAGCGATGACAAAGTGGGAAGAATAGGGGCATCTGAGGGGGCAAAGCCTGCCTTGAGAGGGGGAATGAGAAAAGTCTGGAACGGGCAAAAAGTGGCCCGGGAGACAACTTGTCTGGAAGCGAAAAAGAAACCGGCTAAGAACTCAAAAGTAACGCACCAGCCATCGGATCGTAAGGAATCGGATGTTGGGATGTACACAGGGGGCAAGCTTGACCCTCTGCTCCGGGTGCAAAAAAAAGGAAGCACAAACGACCGGGAAGTAAATTTACAAATCTTGCGCATGGGAAGGTAGGAACCAACATACCGTGGAAGAGGAACACTGTTGTCAAGAAACTGCAAAAGAGGGAGAAAAGAAACTTTCGAATACTAGTGTGAAAGAGGAAGTAACATAGTGTAATTCAGGTTAGCACGTTAGAGAGCGGTACTAACAAAAGTCCAATCTTCTAGTAGTGCTGGACATGCGCCGAGTGGAAGGGAAACCAGACAGAAGGAGAGGGGGAAGGGAGGTTAACGAAACATTTAGGCAATCGAGGAAAAAAACACTCTCTCGAGGATGTTTCGGAAAAGGCAAAACAAAGAATCCAAGAAGAGGATGGTGAAAGGAGGGATAAAAGATGCGGCGATCCGGGACACGGAACAGCCAGGGGCCGAGTGCTTGAGCAGGACGAAACGTAGTGTGCAAGGCATATTACCGGGGCATCAGAACAACGGCCGTGGAAGGGACCGGAACCAGAGAAGGCGACAAGGAGAATGCCGCAAACACTCGCCGGCTCATAAGGAAAGGGAAAGAAGGAGAGGAGTTTGGCCACAGTAAATCTTTGAAAACGAAACCAAACATGAACTGGGAAAAATGAGGCAAACAGAAGGCAAGATCTTCAATGACCAGTGTCTGCCAGCAGTCGGAGGGCTGGGAGGAGGAAAAGGAGAAAAAGGGAATGAAAGACAAAAAGAAAATGCGGACCTTCGGGCATGAAAAGAGAGGGGGAGAACTGGGGAGCCCCCGGACACTCGGGAGAAAAATGGAAGATCACTCGAGGAGACGTGTCTTCCATCCCAACAGGCAAAAAGAAAGAGCCAAGGAAAAACTGATTTGAAAAAAGAGACCTGGAGAAACATGTATGGGTCTGGGGAAAAGAGAGGTCGTCTTGACTAGGGGGGATAATCCACCGGCTCCGGAGCTCGTAAGTCTTGAAGGTTACCAAAAAAAAAAAAAAAAAAACCAAAAAAAGAGAAACAACACCCCCACCAAAACAAAAAAAAAAAAAAAGGAGGTGTGCCTAGGGGGAAAACGATTCGCAAAGGAAAAAGAGATCCGCGTAAAGGCCCCCGAACAAACGCGAATGCAAAAAAGGGCGGAAGAAACGCACTCCTTGGCTGATACGCCTGGCACCAGTTTAGAACGAAGGGAGAAAAGTAACGGAGGAGAAGCGGATAGGTGAGGGGGTCGACATCAATTGGAACTTAGGCAGGGGGAAAAAAAAGGGAAAGGGGGTGGATCCTATAACGGGGGCGAGGGGAAGAGTAGAAGGGCGGACACATCGAAAAGAGGGGCCGAATTTAAGCGACTCATGGGAAGGAGAATTGGTATAGTAAAATCAGCTGGGCAGCGGCGGACGCAAAAATTCGAGTGTAATGCCCGTCGTTCAGAAAGGGGAGGGAGACTGTTCAGGAAGATTGGGGAGGACGAGAAGAGAAGGGTTCAGTTTATCTGCGAGGTGACGGCAATACCCAGCTTCGAAAGAATTCTTAATTTGAGAAGAAAATGAGAGAACATTGAGAAAAGAGGGCAAAAATGGTTACGAAAATAAAGGCAGCGGCTCTCGCCTATTTTAAAACGAGGTCAGGGGACGAGGGGACGCAAGCACAACTATCACTGGATCTAATAAGGAGGTCCAGACTTGTCGGAAAGAGAAGGGGGGTGAATTGGGGGGAACCTTAATACTTGGAAGGATCGCGTGAGGTAGGAAAAACAGGCAGGGAAGCGAACGAGAGAAAGGGAGAGGCCGTCAAAGAAAGGGCGTCACCCAATATCCGGTTCCAATTTGCTCATGGGAAGAAAAAAAGGGAGAGGAAGTTTCAAAGGGGTCAAAACACGGGGAGAGGCTCTTGGCCACCGAAAAACCATAAAAAGGTAGGGGGGGGGGGGAGACGAAACTGACGATGTCTTAGACGAAAAAAAGGCTGGTTTCCTTCAGACGGAAGGGGCGACAAAATAGGGTCATTCGCTTCGCGAGGAAACACAAATCAAGGAGAGGACGAGAGGGACAGGTTAAAGGGGGAGGGCCAGGGAATCGATGCTATCGCAGTCAGAGAGAGTAAGCTACGGGGGTCGCTGAACCTATAACTACACGAACGAAAAAGGGAAAAAGGAAGCAAGAGAACTGAATCAACCGGGCACCTTAAAGAGGTTCTTTGGAATCGAGGGGAAAAAACTAGTGGTCGGGGAACAACTGCAGGCCTCCTGAATAGTGAGAGGGACGAGGGCAATTGAAAGGAAAAGTGAGTTAACTTGAATTCGGAAAGAAAGGGGAGTGATGATCCTAAGGAAGGCATAGAAAATCGAAGCGCAGGGTAGGGAACAGCCTCAAAGATTTAGGGAAGGCTAGGGAAATCGGGGAAGACGGAGGGGAGGGAACGTCTTCACTACCTAAAATGAACTGCTGGAGAAAAAGGGAAGGGGACCCCGCGCGCATCCAGATCGTGAGCAATTAAGCGATTAACAAAAACGAGGAGGAGAAGATAGAAGAGGAGGGATAAGACGCTGGGGAATGCGCAAACGACTGAAAGGGGTCTCATACAGAAAGAGGGATGAACAAAATGGGGGCATCCACAAGAGGAAAAGGGAAAAAACCTAACATGAGTGGTGATCCGGCAAGACCCGCTCAACTCGATTCCCTCTCGATTGCAGCTGTGAAATTCAAACGCCTTACGAGGAGTCGCGGGAAGATTGCCCTCAGTTCCTTTTATGAAACGGACTAAGCATATAAGCTAGAAGCGAGGACTGCGGGGGGAAACACAAATCGTGGAAACGTAAACAAATACATAAACAGCGGGATAGGGGGGAATTGTGAATAGTAGAGGAACCGATTGGGGCCGAAGGAAGGGGAAGATTCGGTTTCTGTCAGAGGGAAAAAGAGGAAAAAAAATCGCGCGAAAGGAAAGAAAAGGACTGTGAGAAGATCTCAGTTTCAATGAAAAATCCAAGAAGGCAAGATCGTAAGAAAGATTTGGGTCTGCGGGCGAGTTGGGCTCGAACGAAAAAGAAGAGTGTAAATGATAGAGAACGAAGGAAAAAAAAACCTTGTTGAGGGGGGGGAAGAAAAGGCATCGTCTAACGGAGACACCGCAAGAACTCAGGGAATTGGAAAAGTGCAATTCCCCACTATAACTCCTCAGGGGGGGAGACCCACGCTCGGAAAGTTGTGAAAACAGGCCAGACATGGGGCGAAAGACCCGGAATGAGAGGCACGATGCAGAAGGGAAGGAAGGGACGGGCTCACCAGGATAGCGAATGAATGAGGTCTACAAAGCTGCAAGAAAACAGAAAGGGTCCTCCTGGGACCAAGAGACAAGGGGAAAAAGAGGACAGGGTATCAGTTGTGGGGCGTCCACAGAAAAAAGGACGCTAGTCAAAAAGAGGAGGGAACCTCAAGAGGGTCAGTCCCAATACCACTTAGGAGGGAGGGGGGGACCAACGGGGAGAAAAGGAAGGACCAACGTGGCAGGAAGGAAAGAGAAAGGGGATGGACGAAAAACAGAAGATCCCAAGAAAACGCGGAGAGATAAACCCAGAGGAAGGCCAAAACGTCCTACCGAGAGGAACAGGTCGATTATAGACTAACGTTGCGTCAGAAGGCGCCAAAAGAGGAAGAGGGGGAAAAAAATATTCCATCGGGAGAGCACGTCACGGCCAAGTAAAAGTTTCGAGAAAGGGACGCGTTTCCTGAAATAAGAAAACCTAGGCAAAAAGGAGGGCTAGCTGTGATCCCACCACATTAAAGGAAGGCCTAACTCCAAAGTACGAAATTGATGAACGAACAGATAAGGGTCGATAGAGAGAAGTAATTTGAGCGAAGAAGGAAGGAAAGGAGAAACTGGTAAGGAGCTCTTAAGGACAGAAGGGGAATGGGTAAGTAGGACAAGGAAGGTCGCGGGGGAGTTCGGGGAGAGGGGGCAGCCTTATCTAGTGAGGGGAGAACGCTGAACCCTATTGGGATAATACTAGGGATTAAGGTCTTGCAACCGATTTGAATGCGAAGGAAAAAAGACCGATCCCCCATGTTTATAGAGAGAGAGGAACATATTCACTCTGCGTGAGAGAAGAAAGTACTGGTGTGCGCACAGGAGATTGGGAATGACGGAGGGGGAATCTGCAGGGGATGGGGTTGGGCTTTGAGTGGAAGAAAGGAGGTCAACGGGGGGATCTTTTATACCTAGGGAAGGCCCGGTGAGGATAAAAAAGAGCAAGATCTGGGACTGCCAAATACCTAAAGGTCGAAATTGCGAACGAGAAAAAGAGAGGGGAAAAGCGGTATACTCCCATAGTCCGAGCGTCTCAAGAAAAAAGAAAAAAGAAGGCGGAACTCTCGATGGGTTCGTGGGGCGGAATAGACTTCCGCTCAGCAAATGGGAGGGTTAGGGTTTTCGAAGAGAAGGGGGACCATCCTAACGATAGAAGGGAAAGAAGTGCATAGGAAAAACTGTCGGGACGTGCGGCCAGGCGAAGGAGAGATCAGTCGCGCAATGTAAGGACCAACCAAGGGGGAGCGTACTCTATTCATGGCACACGGGGTAGGGAATCACAAAAGGAGGAAAAAGCATAGCGCACGGGTGGGAAGTCGGAAAGGATAGCAATGGTTCCGAAATAAGAGAGATGCAAATAAGAAAAGGGATTGCAGGGGGGGAGGAAAACAGAGGGCAGACGAACGAGCGGTTTGGTGAAGCCAGCTGGTACCTGTTTTCGCCCACGAAAAAAAGAGCGGGGGAAGAAAGGTGGTCGGAAAGCAGGGGAAAAAAGCATTGGCAAGAAAGGACGACTGGAGGATGGGGTAGGGGAAAAAAGCTGAAGCAATCAACGACCCGGCGAACCAGAAACACTACTTGGGGGTTAAAGGAGAACGAGGAATTCACAGTGGAAGAAGTGGTTGAAAAAGGGTGTTTTCACAGGAGAAAGAAGGGGGGGACACCTGTATTGGTGGCAAAAAAAAACCCTAGTGAGGTAAGCAGGGCAGAGGGGATGGGCGGTGGGTTTGACCAGAACAGGAACCATATTTGGAATAGAAAAGACACGACAAGGAGTCAGTACAGAAAAAGCGGAACAGAGCCGGGGGGAGTGGAGAGTTAACGGACGGAGCGAAGGCGGTCTTAACGACCTACCAGACAGTGACCGTTCGTAACCTTTCAAGACGGAATCGGCTCCAACCTGGGGGAACTATAAGAGGATTATTCGCGAACCAAGGTTGAAGGGGACCACAGAAAAATATCGAATTAGGAATGTGATTGACCGGCTGGTTGGGAGAGGCGGAGTGCAATTCTTAGGCCTCAGTGGACGAAGCCAGAACGAAGAAAAAGGGAATGGCAAGGGGGGAAAACATTCCCGACGACTAAAGCGATCAAAAAAGTACTTCTGCTTGAGAAGACCCAAGAAAGAGAGAATTCAGGACAAAGAGAAAGAGGGGAAAAATCAACGCCGTCAACATCCCGAAAACACTTCTGACAGCATGACACAAGGGTGAAAGAGAAACTTACCCCAGCGAACCGGATGGGGGCGTCTCCAAAAAAAAACCAAAGGTGGGTTTGTCCAGCGGGACACTTAAATTGTTGCATAAATCGTGGGGAGCCCCGTGTGGTTGAGGGAGAAATGAAAGCTTTCAGAAACCGGGACCACTGGAACGGTCCCGAGTACCTGGGAGGGCGGAGAAAAGAAAAAGAGCAAGCAGATTGAAAATAGGAAAGAACGAGACTGAGGAGTAGGCAAAGCGCAAGGAGGAATAGTGAATAAATCCGGGGGAGGATAAAAGGACTAAAGAAGCTGAAAAGCAAAAGAAAAGGGC
>Ga0179593_1416547_pt1 | contig 10157 bp, 5 predicted proteins | sample CZODoug2_1_08_16_FD_185931 | JGI IMG/M metagenome (GOLD analysis project Ga0179593, IMG submission 185931) | Vadose zone soil fungal communities from Angelo Coast Range Reserve, California, USA - CZODoug2_1_08_16fungal (PacBio error correction) | ecosystem: Environmental > Terrestrial > Soil >...
GGGCGTTCGACGATGGGAATCTTTCAAGGATGAGAAGAGGGGTGCCCGGGCTGCGTCGCATGGGGGCTCTTCGTTTTAGTGCGCCGGCGTTCGCATCGGACGCAAAAAGAGCACCCAGGGAAAATGGTTAAAAAGCCACGGGAGGAAGGAAGAAGAGATTGTCGAGAAGAAACAACTTTTAACGGGGGCTGGCTTTGCTTCTCTCAAGGGGCATGACTCGGAAGTGGTGAAGGGGCTGAGGGAGTCTCCGATGCAAATTTCCGTAGGTCAATCACTCAAAAAGTGGCGAACTCGCTCAAGAAAGGGGATGGGGCAGAAGATAATTGCCTCTTTTTCAATTCCTCATTGGCCCGGGGGGGAAGCCGCTCAACAACCATCTATCCTGGGCACAAAATGTCTTCAACTGGGAAAAGGGGGGAAAAAAAAACCAGGGCAAATCTCAAAAGATTCGTCTTTCTAGAGAGCCCCTCGCTCGAGGGTCCGGACTCATGACTTAAACGGTCGAACTGACTGGGGGAGCTAGAGAAATCAAGTTGAGGGAGGGAAAGAAGTCAACGCGCGGAGTCGAAAATTTGCACTCCTGCAACCTATCTCAATGCCTTCCAAAACGGAACCGAGTAGTCACGAGACGTGGAAAAAGAAAACCACTCCGACATGGGGGGTCTATTTCCCGCGGGGCCGTCGCCAGAATCAGGGGCCTATCGCCCGGTGTTCAACTCCGGCAAGGAAGATAAGCGCTGGGTATATAATACTCGATTAAAATGCAGGGGCGTAACTTTAAAGAACACTCCAAAACTTTGTTTCACATCAGGACCAACGCTAAGGGCCAAGCGGGGTGCAGGCAACCCTCCCTTAATAAGGAATAAGTATCTATTAATTCAAAGAAACAGGCACCAGGTTCGTTAAGGAGTTAGGGGCGCTTACGCTGGTGTGGGGTGTGGCACCACGTCCATGTCTTCGTGAAGGCAAACTAAAAGGGAAGGAAACCCCATTGGAGCCGTTCAAAAGGAAAAGGCGACCGAGCACCTTTCATTAATAAAAAGTCCTCTTCTCACCGACGTAAAGGGCGCATAAGAGAAGGGATGAAGGATTCCATTGTCTGAAGGAGGGGAGAGGGGAGAGCGCCGGTCCATCTGGTGGCAGTCCCTCTTCTCACCCCGGTCGAAGAAAAGGAATTTACAGGGGGAGGAGAGGAGACTAAAGGACCGCGAGCCTCGTCATCGAAGGGGGTAAGCTGTCCGGGCAGGAAGGCAACCAAAGGAGTAACCTGGAATTCCTCCAATCCCTGGCTCCTAGGGACCAGTAACCTCCTGACGCAGAAGGCAGTTTATCAGGGGAGGGCGTCCAATTGGAGTGCTTTAGGTGTAAGGTGAAAGGGACGGTGTCTTCTTAAGTGTCCTCTGATACGCCACCTGTCTTCAGCAGAGGAAGAAAAAGAAAGTCTGCCCTTATCCGTCCCTCTAAGAATAGACGCAAAGGAGGGAATCGAGGAGTTGGGGGTTGAGCATGGAGAGGTGGGATGGGGTGAAGAAGTTCCATGACCCTTCCGCGCAAAAAAAAAACGCTTTAACGGAAAGGGGAACGTCGGGAGCCTTTTAGACGCTCACCCACCTCAAAGCCAGGACCAAGTCAAGGACACCCTTCGTCTGGACCCTTATACCTCAGGTAACCTGGGAGCTGACCTCGGGAGGAAGCACGGAGTAGAGAACAGTTGGCCTTCCAAGGGAAAGGCCAAAGTCATCCGGTCCGTCGGCGGCGATGAACTAGGTATTGTCAGCTGTGGAGAGAACGGCTACGCAGTAACGTAGTGTTGTAGCCGGGATAGGAAATGAAATCGATTGACCCAGTCTGCGTCTCACTTCCTGGCCTTGTGGGAGACCAGGACCGGGAGGGGAAGCCGGAACTGAGCGGCCGAAGTCTGGACGAAAAAGGGCCAAGTGCGAACCTTCGGGTGAAAAAGAAAGGGGGGGAGCGGGGGGGAACTGACCCTTTAACTTCCGTGGACGATAAAGGGCGCAGACAAGGAGCCTCTCGAAGACGAGCGAAAAAAAGGGCACAGACCTCGGATAACGGGAAAGAATCGGTTCGTGGACCGTACCTGTGGGAGGGTAAGAGGGTAGATTAACCGTCGGTTCTTCTTCAAAGTCTTGGGGGGGGAGACGAAGGCAACAAGATTTAAAGTTTGGGAAAATTTTTTGCACCCTGCTTTCTTGAGTCCGGGGCCAAGGAAGTCAAAAGGGGCGGGGGGTACTACCCAACAGGGTCACAGAGAAGGGGGGAAAAAGGAGTCAGAATTCTTCACGTGTAAAAATTCTATTATACCGGACAGGATGATCTTCACCTTTTAAAGAACACGGGACGTTGTTAAAAAAAAGGACTATATCTTAACATCCCTCCAGAAAATGGAAAGCTTCAGAGGCGGACCGGGGGGGGAGGCGCACATGGTCCTCGCTAACGATGGAGAAGGTATTGGGGACACATCTATTGATAGACGAAAAGGAAAAGGACCAGGAAGTCTTCAAGTCCATTCTGGCCAATGAAATAGGTAATTTGATACTAGAAAGGGAGATAAACATATGCTGGTGACAAATTGTATGACTTTTCCACTTCTGAGGGTGAACGGAAGATGCACGCCAGCTCTTTCCGGGAAGATTTGAAATGGCGGCGGTAAAAGGTCGATAAAAAAGAACATCGTCCCCACTTAACTACAGGGGAAACATGGGGCTGATCTTGGTCTCGGGAGCTGTAGGGACGGTGCGACAAGTATAACCTTCATCTCAGAAGGGGAGGGAGAAAGGATCAAAACAATGATCCGTCTTCAAAACCAAGGGGTCCTAGCCAAGGCAGCCGCAAGCACAGACCGAAAAATGTGCGAGGAAGGGTCGTAGGGTCAGTCCCTGTTAACGTACAGTCGAGGCGGTGACAAAACCATTTTCTCGTGAAGTAAGAAAGGGGGGGGGGAAGAGCCCGTCCCGCTCTCTCACCAAGGAAAAAACGGTGCTTCAGAGCCTCAAGCAAGTCTAAGGGGTCCACCGCGAAAAATCCTGAAATCCCGGATGTAGGACAATAAAAAGGAGACCTCAATGGAACAAATAACAACAAAAAGAGGAGGAAAAGAAAGGGAAGGTTCAGCTGGCATGAACTCACTAGGAGCGAAAGTAAAAGGGTAAATCTAGTTGCGCGGAGGGGGCTGGGATCCAACCTCTGTTGAGGTTCTTAGGCCGAGTTATTTGGAAAAAAGAGTAAAAAGAGACTCGCAAACAAACGGCCAAGAAGGGGGGGGGGGTGGGTGTTCCTTGAAGTCAATTTCCGACAAAGGGGTGGTAGCTGCAAAAGAAGGGACCTGTCTTTAATGCGCTAGGTAAATCTTCTCACTGGTAATGGGGATCGACTTCCTTAACCTATGCGGGGTCGGAACTGTACCCAGGGAGGGCGAAACTCCGGAAGGATCCGTTTCCCGGCCGCAAAGATAGGCCCGTTCTGGATCGCCTAAGGGGGTAGTGGGTGGGAAAGACAGCTTTTGTTCCCGTAGCGGGGGCAGGTGAATGCCTCAAAGGTCTTACCAAGGTGGAAATCTCTGGAAACAAGAGGCGGACAAAATTTTCCCCGTGGCCCACTACCTCCTATCTGCATCTTATTAAGTTATAAATGCAAATGAGAAGAAAGTACTGTAAGCCTGGTACCTTAACCGAGGGGGTTTGAACAGAAACTCCACCAATAGTCAGGGAAAAAAAGGGGTCCTAAAGAAAAAGGGGGGGAAGTAGGGCTTCACAATGAAAACGTCATGTCCACAGTCCCTGAAAGCCGAGAGGTCCGGCGGGAGGATGAAAAAAGCAGCTCTGTTGACCGCTCCAAACCTCTGAATAGAGTTGAAATGTATCTCGCAGCTTCCTTGCCTAAAAACTAAGAGCTGGCGGAGGAACGAAGCTGGACGCTGCCTCTCGAACGTCCTGCCTGAAGCAGGCTCCGCCGAAATGAATTGCGCCGCGAAACGGAAAAAGGGTGGAAAAAAGCATTTCCAACTAGAGTGCCGAGATGGCGCGCACACCTGGGCGCAGGGAAGCACAGCGTAAATGAATGTAGGAACCGAAAAAAAGCACCAGTTCGGGAGACCCTAGGAGGGGGAGCCCGGCGTACGGAGCTCGGCACACGGTTCTTAATGTCGTAGGACAGGCAAAGGAGGAATAAGGAATCTCGCCAGAAGGCACACCGGCGTCAATCCTAGAAAAAATCTCATAAAGGATAAAAGAAAGGAGGATAAGGAGGGCAAAGAATCCTGTCTCAGGAAACTACTAGACGCTAAGTGCTCTCGGAGGGTCCCGAGAACAAGCAGGAAGTGACGGAAGAACGCGGAGAAAAAAGGGGGACCTCGAGCATACTAGTCAAGAGGGAGAACCCCCGGATACACTTTTATAAAGACGTACACTGAAGGCGAAGAAAAAAAAGGGAGAGGTCGAACTGGACGCCTCTGATCTGAGGAAAGATCAGCCACGAAAATCCTGTGCGGGAGGAAAAAACAGCAGCTGGAGGGAGGCCTAACCCCTGGAGTCAACTCTACAAAGGTCTCAAGTCCCCCGCCGCGGGGTGTCAACGATTGGAGGGAAGGGGGGGGATGGGGGGAAGTAAATCCCGGGAGAACACGGGGCGGCGGAAAGCTCGAGCTCCTTTCTTTGAGGGGGGGAAATCATCATCCTCAAGCCAGCATAGAAGATAGAGGCCAAACGTATGAGTGAAATAGGGGGATCGAGGCGGCGGCTAAGGGGGGGAATCCTTTTCTTACGCTGAAAAACCGCACTCTCTAAGGCAGACAAGGGGGAGGATCACTGGGAGCTCAAAAACCACATCAACTAAAGGGGAAAAACCAGATTCCGTTATGAAAAAATCGGCATTTAAAATTTACAAACTTCGGCAGTACGAGTCGGGGGGGAGGGAAGAAATACTATTAGCATTACAGAGGAGTACTACCACCCGGTAACCGCTTCTGGAAAAAGATCTCTCGCTTTTCGCAGGGTGCTCGAAAGGGAGAGGGAATTAACTAATCCTCTCAATAAAAGGGAGGGCGAAAAAACCTCTCTTCTAGGTGACAATGGGGGGAGAACAAGGGGGGAACGCAAGACTCTCTACTTCTCACGCAGTACGCGATGACACAGCAAGCCTTGAAGCCGATCCCAAGCAGGAAGGAGTACGGCAAAAAATTTTTCAACAGGGAACAAGGAGAAAGGAAGCACAGGCATGGGCCGTCTCGAAAATAGACGCCGACCGTTAGGGCCAGGACGAATCCCCTCTGATAACTGGTGCGGGGCCGGGCTGACATTCATCGATACATTCGGCGAAAAACGGGGCTATTGGGTTGGCAAAAAATCACTGCACCCGCTTTTAGGGGGATTATTTGGGGACCTGGAGGGGGAAAAAGGGTATGTAGAAAAGGGGGAGGGAAAGGGAGCCAGTCTTGCAGTCCTACATGCGAGGGCGTCAAAAGACAGATTACTTGTCTGTCCCGACTTAGGGTCAAGGAGAACAGGCTATACCTGAAACTAGGGAAGAGGCACGTTTAGGCTCGAATCCTAAGCCAAAAACCTTACTTAGTCTTCAAGAACGGTCCGAAAAGTCGGGGTGACGAATCACTTTTGCCACGTGTCCGCGTAGCAGTAGTGCAACCAGGGGAAACAGCAGTGGCCGAGACAGGCGGGGTAAAGCTGGAGAGGGGATAAAGGGCGGACGGCGCAGTAACGCGATATAGCTATCCACGCTCGCTACGTGGAAAGTACCAGATTGGTAGTGCAAGTTAAGCATGGGAGTTTGCAAGCGATGCCACCGCGGGGGTGTCTTTAGTCGAGAAGAAAGAAGGGGGGGGTGAATAGGTTTCAAAAAAGGTAAAAGCACCCCTTTCCAAAAAGCGTAAAAGGGGGGAAAAAGATCAAATCTGGAAAACTGCCAAGAACAGTCTATCTGGTCTTCCCTAAGTGACCTGGGGAGAAAAATCGTAACCTCATAGTTAGGAAGACGGGCTCTATCACTAGGACACCAATTGTCGAAATAGTATCAATCCCAACGACAAACTTGAAAAACAAAAAGGGGGGGGTTGGCAAGGAATCAGGAGTAAGGAAAAGAACGGTGGCAATTAAAAGTCTCTGTGCACAAGCTTGACGCGTTTTCAATTCCGTTTAACGTATGACAGGGGATACGAACCTGGAAAAAGAACCGCCTCCTTTGAAATATCCCGTTCCCCTGCCGCTATAAAAACAGTTAGCCACGTGTCCATCCCTCTTCTACTATCCTTCTAAAAAGTGCAAGATATAAAAAAAAACGATGAGAGGAGGAACAGAAGGAGAAAGATGTGGAACGTTCTTTCGGGGAAAAGGGCAGGGGGCAAGAAAGGATTAGCGGTCGCGGTGTCCCGTTAGGGTTGGAAAGGGAAACCGGTAGGATGTCTCTGCGCCGTCAGGGGGATAAGAGAAAGAAAGCATGAAGCTCGTTCACCCTATCTGTGGGAAAAAGCGAGTGTGTCCGGGCTGGTCCTATACAAAGAGTGTCGTCTTCAGAAAACGGAGGTTGGCGGGACTGAAAACTTCGCCTCGTCTCTGAACACTGGGAAACAGGGGGAGGCCGTCCCGATGAGGTCCGGACGGGGTTAAAGGGAAGCATTATCACGAGGACGAAAAAAGAGCCTGGGGTTAAACCGAATGGGGCAGCTTTTGCCCTGACAACTGGGGGGGGGACATGTTTTTTGGTCTCTTGACTGAGGACCAAAAGTCTGGGAAAGGGAAGAATGACAGTCTCTTTTCCGCGGGAGACCTCCTGGTAAATTACCAACGAACAAAAAAGTCCAAGGGTGTGGTGGGGTGGGGGTTGGGGTTGCAAGCACGAAAAAACTCTCATTCGAGGGGAAGCCAAGCCGGAAAGAGGCCCAGGCCGGGACGCGACCGTACTTCCCGCGGGGAAGACTGATCGGATATAACACCAATCTGGGGAGGCCTCCTGCACGGGATCGAAGGAGACGGACAATGAGAGGGCCCCTCGTTCTACCTCGGAGCTCGTACGCCTTTCAGGAAGGAGTTTCACTCTAGAGTTACGCCGACGACCGACAAGAGTTTTCTCGTCAAGGGAGTATCTTCTCTCTCAAGAAGGGCACAAAGAGAAAATTTCACATGAAACTCATCTTTCCTAAAGCTCAAAGGGAGAGAGAAGTCCAGCTCTTACCTGAAACCTGGTGGCTGGGGAAAAGTATACAACAGGAAGGTGTTTCACTCAACTAAAACAACACTCTAGTAAGAAGGGTGACAGCGCTTTCAGACTCCAATCACGCCCGTAAGGAAACGGTGAATACTAGAATTCGAATCACCATTTGGGAAGAGAACCAGGCTGAGGGGGGGGGCTTCTTACGAGCTGTTAAGGATCAGGAAAGTGTTGGTGAAAGGGTCCCTCAAGGGCTCATTCCGCCTTGCTCGCAAACGAATTCCTCCTCCTCTCACCCGGAAGGGAATTAGAGAGACGAAGAAAGGAGGGAAGGGTGGAGCAAGATATTACTCTCATTGTCTAGATGTGTCTTCCAGCTAAAAAATGTGGCTACTCAATGGAAACTTAATTGAAGAGCCTAAGCGCAGAGATCGGAATTATATTCACATCTTCAACCAGAGAGAAGGGGACGGGGACTGCTCATCCTTTCTATAACCATGACTCACTGATAAAGGGAAACCGCAAACTTAGGATTGGGCGTGAGTCTTAAGAGGGGAGACTCTTACATGAAATCGGGAAAAGGGGCAACCGCAAACCAATCTTTAGCCGACCATGTTACCCTCCGCCATATCATGAAGCGACGGAAAGGGGGGGGAGTATGGTTGACTCAGAAAGAAGGGCGTGCTACAGTGAAAAAACGCTGGCGCGCGGAGACCGGGTCTCAAGATCAGCAAAATAAAGGACCTAGCACAGCCTACGACGAGCACAAAAAAACGGAGGATTAGAGGGAGAGAGATCTATGACGGGGGTCAGGCTCATATTGGTGTGAGGGGGGAAAAAGTAGTGTCATAAGAGCCAGCCAGCGTTACATCAGGACGCCCAGATCCGGGAGGCTAAGAACCCATAAAAAAAAGAAGCCAATGGGCCGATCTGCGGGACCCGGAGAAAAACTCCGGGAAAAAATTAGCGGACGCCTGCGGGCCGGACAGCGGATTCTCATCACTTCATCGGAAAACGAAAGACGTCGGAGGAAGTCCGTATTCTAGCGGGGGTGAGAGGACCGGGGAGACTAACGTCAAGGGGGAAACGTAGCCCTTTTGAACAGGGGCGTAAGGGGAGAAGAGTAGGTGCGCGCTTCGTCATGGAATTGTCTGGTCAAAACCAGAATGGTGGTTGGTGGGCCACATATCTCAACGAAGCTGCGCCACAAACCTCCTTTCAGAGAAAAAGGGTCTGGGACGCCTCGGACTCTTAGGGGACCAGAAGGAAGAAGGGGGGGCATAGTGGGATCAATTTCCAAACTTTTCATCCCGAAGAAGACCTCGACGCGAAAATGGCGCCAGACGGGACAGAATCGGGGGGGGAAGTTCATGACATAAATGTTGATGGTTAATGCGACGGCATCTATACCCTGACGGCTTCACGGGCGTGGCGGACTGAAAACTTAGGGGGGGGTGGGACAAATGTGCTTACCCGTCAGGATGAGACCAATGTCAAAAAACCGCAATTAAGGAAGGAGAGGAACGGAAGAGCTGGAATGAGCAAGGGACATTCCTGACATCGTCGATACCGGTGAGAGAGGGGGCTCTACTCGGGAAACATCCTTTACGAGAAAACTTCTTTCGATTGGAAGCGTGTCACATCAAATAATCAGACTGGCAGGAAAGACCTGCTCTACATCAGTGGTGGGTGACAGGGGGGAAGGCAGGAGAGTAGAATTAGTGCATTACCGCGGGCCTCTTCTATTGGTTAGAGAAGTTATCTGACACCGCGGGGGGTCTTTCGTCATTGGGGGAAGGCCAGATTAGGGTTCTCGAAACGAAAGAAAAAAAAAAAATCATTTCCTGTTGACCTGGGAATTTTGGGAGCTTAAAAGGGGACAAAAAATTATTTGGCGCACTCTGACCTAGCTCTGGGGGTGGGCCATGAAAGGTCAAGAATGGGGGGGGGAAACTCAGGCAGGAACACTTCACCCTTAACCAGCTGATCATTACAAAATGGGAAAAAATAGGAGAATTCACCATCAGGAGATCGTTCGGGGGCCTTCATTATGAAGGTGAGAAGAGAGAATCCGAAAACTCATCGGGTCTGAGCATACGGGAGATAAAACGAACAGACTTCTTCTTATAAATAATCCTCCACGCCTTTGAAAGGGGAAAGGAAGACCTAATCAGGAGGTTCCATACGCGTCCTTAATGCCACATGAATCTTCTGGTGAACAAGTTTATCTCGGACTATTAAAGGAAAAGAAGAAGCCAGGCCATGCACGAACAAGATACTCAGGCAATCGGGAACTCCGAAAGTCCAAACCGATGCTTCATCCTGGCCAGCCAGGGCTTCGAAAGATCCTCTAAATGGTGGGACATTCTTCAGTCCAAAGCAAACAAAAGAGGGAAAATAGAGATATGTTCACTGGGATCAGACGGCTTGATACAAGAGGCAAAACAGTCCTTTGTAAAAAAGGAGAGCTGCACCTGAGATTCAAAGGTGTCAGTGCAAAAAAAAAGGCGTTTCGTAGACTGATATCAAGAGGCATCGAGGGGAAAACAGATTAAGGTGTCTCTACTTTCGGGTGCACGCTACGACTTAACCCGCCAAAAAGGGGAAAAGGATGCGGGTGGCTCGCTAAAAGCTCTACACGTGTTTTAAACGGCGGAAAGATAGAAGCCCCTTTCGGATTGAAGGGGCGTGGAACAAAAAAGGCTACTCGGACAACCGAATAAAGGATGGGGGGATCTTCCTGAGTGGGTCAGGCTTTAAAACTGACTTCATCTGGTGTCAATTTTTATCGGGGAAAAGCTTCCCCCCAGTAAACTGCCAGGGAAACAGGGAACGGAAAAGTGGAGGGAAAGCAAAAAATAACCGGGGACCCATGTCCACGACCAGCCGTTCACCAATTCCAGCGGTCAGAGTATCTGGTCGTTATCGGAAAGCTAAGGGACCGCCCTTATACTCCTACTGCAAAAGAAGGCTCCTACGGG
>Ga0179593_1435935_pt1 | contig 10157 bp, 10 predicted proteins | sample CZODoug2_1_08_16_FD_185931 | JGI IMG/M metagenome (GOLD analysis project Ga0179593, IMG submission 185931) | Vadose zone soil fungal communities from Angelo Coast Range Reserve, California, USA - CZODoug2_1_08_16fungal (PacBio error correction) | ecosystem: Environmental > Terrestrial > Soil >...
AAGAAGGGACTCAAGGGCTCCTTGAGAGCCAAAGAACAATCTTCGAGGAACGACGTAAAGATCACCTGGGCGAAACGCGACATCTGTGTATCTATGAGGGGAAGCGGCTTATCTAAAGAGGAACTCGATCAATAACGCCTAATTATGTATAAAAAACGTGCAGGGAAGCGTGGCTCGGAAGGGGACTCGCGCTTAAGTATTTTGATACAAGGCAAAACATTTAAGGAGACGGGTGAAGGATTGGAAGGGGGGAAAAGAAATACACCCTGCACAAGTGCACGAGCGTTCAACACGACGTGGGGCGGCATTCCATCGGCGGAGGCCGTGTGGGAAGGACAGAAAGTTAGAGCTCTGGGACAGACTATGACGCTCGGGCCATCGATAGGTTCATACATCTTACGAGTTCTCTGTTCCTAAGGTCTGGGTAGAGCTAATTTAACAAATGGGAGTCTAAGAATGGAAGGGAAGGAAGCCTCCCATGAAAGGAGAGAGCTTTTGGGTGGTGCAGGCAGGTCGAAGCCGCCATCTGCATCGGTGAAAAAATAGATGACCCCAATTCGACCGAGGGGGTTGCTTCAATTTCAGCAAGCCGTGCAAGAACGAAAGAAAAGGGGAGAGGTAAAAAGACTAAGGGGGGATCAATCAGCCGTAGGGTGCCGGGGTAAAAGAGGTCATCCGAACAGGCAAAAGGCCCCCATAAGGTGTAAAATTGATTCTAAGGCTCAGAAACGCGCCAGTAAGAAGGCGAGGACGGGGCGTCCAGACGCGTAAAATGTCCTTTCAAACAGGAAGAACGAGTCAGGGGGCAAGCAACGGGTCCATGGGCAGCAATCAGAAATCGGACATCTCTCCTGGCGGTTGTTGTTAAGGGGGAACCGATCAAATTAAAGTAACCCTAGATAGTTTAGCAAACCGATTGAGGAGGATTCGATCGTTCTCGGGAGTAAGAAGGGATTAAATTTAGGATGCTACATGGGGGTGTATAATGCTGAAGAGGTGGGAGTATTGAAAGCGGATGAGAAGGAAACTTGGACGAACTAAAGATGGGGAATACCAATCTGCAAAACAAGCTGTATTTAGACTAGAGAAAATGGGGGATGGGGTCAAAAAAATCACATAGAACTAAACCCACTCCGACTTAAAACTATCATCTGCTAGGTATCTGCGAAAGAGAGAGTGGGGAGGAGATGACTTAAGTATCCAGGGGACTGGGTGAAAAACATTGGGGAAAAAAAGTCATACAAAAAAAAAGAGGTGAAATAAGGAAGGTTGGGCAACGAAAGGATAGGGAAGAGGGGGATATCCTTATTATCATAGTCTACTATAGAGGGGGGGGGGGAAGGCGGAGAATACCTGGGGAACTTGTAGGTGTGGTGAAAAGTGCAGAAAAACGAAGGGGGAGGAGTTAGCACAGCTCTGGGTGAATCGGGGTTCCATTGAAATTACAGGGCGTCATTGGGGGGTGAAGAAAGGAAGAGAGGGGACTAAACTAAGGCAAATATCACGGAAAAAGGGTTGGATCACAATAACGAATATGACCATAAACGAAAGATTACACAGAGAGCTAGGTAGGCAAAGAGCCCTCGAAGCGACAAACTCTGGAAGAGGGGGTCTGAATCGCTTCAGGGGGTAAAAGATACCACCCTTCATTGAATGAGGGGAGGATTGGGAATGGGATTTTGAAAGGGGAAAGGGCTTGAAATCGGAAAGGGAATGAGTCTTAAATAGAACCCGAGGGGAAAATTGGGGGGGGCCGCCATGGAAAGGTGCGGCTGCCCGGCTTTCAGGCGTAAGAGGAAAAAAAGCAAAAATTATGTTGGGGGTGGGGGGGGGGGGAGGGGGGGCGATGGAAAGCGTACAGAAAAGAGAAATTGGAGGCTCGGGCTGATATCATTTTTTCTCACTTGGGGGGGACGAACTCACCCCTCAGATTGGGAAAACGAACCGCATAAAAGTGTGGATCTAAACAAGCAACGGTGAAAGGGGCAAACTGGCAAAACAAAAAAAGCTACTACTCAGAACGATCCAAGAGAGGGACATTCCGACTTGGGATATTCAGCTTTTTGGAAAGCTTCAAGCTTTTTCGCGTCAACGGAGAGGGAGTAAAAGAAGGGAGAATTGAATATAGGGGCCACACGAGGGCATCCGCTGAAAAGGTCTCAGCATGGATAACTCCAAAAAGTAAGCCTCAGATAAGATCCCACGTTGGATGTGCACTTATCTATAAAGGGGTGCCATTCCGGGTGGAGGGGAGAAAAAGCTCACCCGCACAGGCAATGTGGGGAAGAAGAAAAGTCAACTTAATTCAAATCAGGGGCGGTCAACGTTTACGGCGCTGAGCAAATTCTGCATGTGAGGATCGATGAGGCATCAGTATGAGAAGAAGGGGGGGGGGGAAGAGGCCACAAGGAGGGAGAGCAAGATGCTCAAAGGGGGGGGGAGCACCGTGCGGCATTGGCGTTCAGCGGAAAGGTTCTGCTCCGCAATGCACTCTTGCGCGAAATAGAGAAGTTGAAAGGGGGAAGTCTCGGTCAAACAATTAGGGGGGGGGAGGAATATTGCCACAAAAAAAAGCGCATTAAGGAAAGAATCGAAATTCTTAAGAATGAGGACCGTGCATGAACCTCACCTGTGGTTGAACCTCGATCATCTGTTTGAGGGTAGAGGGGGGGCCGGGAGGAGAATCCGGCGAGGCAGCGATCCAGAAACGAGTTTGGAAGGGGGGGCCATCGCGCCAGCTTGCTCGGCGAGCCTTTAGTAGGTCATTTTTATCCAGGGGGTGCAATTTTGGGGGAGGGAGTGGTGATCTTGGGCCTTATGGGGTGGAAGGAAAAGATTGGGCAGAAATGCAATCGAGGGGTTACCATACGATGGGGTTGGATGCCCGGGTTTGAAACTGACGAAAGTCGGAAGGCTCAGGGGCACTTATCACTATGCAAACGATGATCCCTTCAGTCTAAAGGAGGGAAAAAAGAGAAAGGGGTTGCCGAAGGAGTGACTCGAAGAAAACAAGGGAATATCGTATGGGGAAGGGACGACCTTTTTGTATAGTGATGTGGTTTGGGGACATTTCAGGGTAACTCAGAAGAGGATCGGGGGCCCTCCTGTGTATTAGGATACACCAATGAGTGTTGTTGGGGCAAGGCAAGGGGGGGTGACCAAAGAAACGCCTCATGGCTTCTCTAAATACTGTCGGCACGAGTATGGGTTAAGGGGGTGTGGGGGGGGAAGGAAAACACGCCTCTAAAAAATGAACCTACCCCCCCATAATTGGCTGGTTATTGGGGGAGCTTCGAACCGGGAGAGACCGGTATTGAGGCGGGGAGCAATCCATCACACCGGGTCTGAAATATTTTTTGTACAGGGAAGGACGGGAAAGCGTGGGGGGGGGGGTGAAAAAAGGAATGTCAACCTAGGGCCCAATCCAACCGACCCTTCCTTTTGGGAGCTATGTAAAAGAAGGGAAGGAGAGGGCAGGAAAAATAAAATAGGGGGGGAGATCAAGAGGGGGGTAGGAGTATGGACATGGCCCCGTGAAAATGGCAGTATTCGTTTGGTGTCAAGAATTAGAAAGGGGGGTATAAAAGAAAAGTGAAAGTGGGGAGGGGGAGCGCGGGAGAACTGGGGATAAATGCCAGAACTGTAATCATGAGGAATCCAGCGCACCAGCAATGGGCAGGAGGACAGGCAAGAAGGGAAATGAGGGGGGAAAGTTACAACGAGGAAAAAATAATACAGAGGGAAGGTCCACGAAATATCATCGTCTAAGGAACTCTAATAGATCTTTTCTTATGAAAAAAGGCCGATCCGTTTTACTTCGGGGGAAAAAGAAAAACAGTTTTTTGGGGGGTATCAAAAAAGGGGGGGGGGAAAAAAAAAGAGAGGGGTCAAAAGGGGGGGGTTTGACACAGAACTTATCGTAAGTGGTGGAATATCAGCAAATCTCTAAAAGATCCCGGAAAGGGACGAGAGCCGTGTGAGGGAAATAAAGGGGGGGGGGGTCGAGGGTGCCGGGGTTTTTGCAAAAAAGTATTTTCGCTAATTGAGAAGCCATCTCCTGGGGGGGAGGGTGGAGAGGAAAGTGGGTCTAAAGTGGGGCGGGAAGGTGAAGGGACGCCGAAAGGAGGAAGCAAGGTCAGGCATCCAGGGGAAAAATGTCTATATGCCAACTAATCAGAACTTCTACAAGGGCGCAGAAATAGAAAAGCCTCGAAACAGAAAAATCTGAGGCGAAAATAGGTGGGCGAAACTGTTGGATGGAAGGGTGGAAGGAGAGGAGAAAAACGGCACCAATGAGGGATTATTGGGGGGGGAAGGAGTGGGACAGTTAATTGCTTGAAATCAATTCCGGGACAGATGAAAGAGAGACACAGATTTCCTGAAGGGGACCGGGCGCCGCAGGGAGCAATTAGTGGAAAGGGTTGCTAAAAAGAGGTCTTGCTCGTCGGGTGATTCCTTTTTTTTTCCTTGTGGGAGATGGGCGAGGATAAACTCTGAGGGAAAGAAAGTTCGCGAAAACGAAGCCTAGGAAAAAACTTGAGGGACGCAAGAAAAGGGAGATAAACCGCATAAATGGGGGCCCTATCTACCATTAACTAGGAAAAGGGAAGGACGGAAAGAACGGCAACAAAAAAAAGAAAAATAAAAGAGATCTCAAGGGGGCATAACGGGGGGGGAAGAAGAGAAAGGGAAGTGCCTATGAGTAAAGATGGGGGTAAATGAGCAGGTCAGTGATAAATTTCTTCAATCAAAGCTTTTCCGCAGAGAATGGGTATCCGGCTGCAATGGCGAGCGGCAGACCGAGAGAAGCAAAGAAAAAAGGAAAGCTGATGTGGGGGGGAGAAACGGATAAGCAGGGGAGAAGTTCTTCGCATCCCAAGCTTCACCAACAGTCCACTTTTACCTTGGAATCAAAAGGGACTTACTCCGCTCTAGAGAATGGAAAAGAAGAGCGAAACCGCAGGGGGGGGGCAAGGACTTTGGAAAGGGAAAAAGGTTCAGAGGGCTAGGAAGATAAAATGAGCCTCAAGAAAAAATCAACCCATATCAGAGGCGAGCCAGGGCGCCTTTATTCTTGAAGGGAAGGGAGCGGATCTTTCGATAGCAGCTGGGGAGGGAGAAAAAGGAGGGGGCGAGGAGCGCAGGGGGGGAGATCTCAACAACAACATATTAGAGTAAAGGAGAGGAAGAATGCGCGGACTAGAAGATTAGCACAACTACAATATTTGAAGGAGAAGGGTGAACGCAAAGAAATAATAGGAGAACAGCAAGCAAAAGGGATAGATTGTGGAAAAGGAGGGGGAGATTGAGGTCGGGTCGAGCAAGCTCGCACTTCAATCTTTAGCTCGAGATTTGCGATATCTGCGGATTCAAGAACATGGGGGGGGAGGTTCAGTTTTGGAGGGATGGGGGGAGATTGAAGAGAAAAATCACTAAAGGGAAGCGATCGGGGTGGCTCACCCATTAGAGTTTTTCTTAAAAATCATGAAAGTTCTCCCGAGGGGAAAGCCGGGAGCAGTGAGGAGGAAGTACGATGGAAAGGAGAAGGGGAGAGGGAAGCCTTCGCGGTTGCTCTCGGAAAGAGGGAGGACAGGAATGAAAGGAGGGGGGCAAGGGGGGGTGAAGCTACCGTTGTCTATTAGGGAGGAGTTTGAAGTTCGTGTCTGGAGCCAGAAGAGGCATATTCAAGACATTTTGTTTCTTTCCCACCGAGGAGGGGGAGGTGGTATTGGGGAAGGCCAAAAGTATTCGGGAAACTTCAACTGCGTCCATGTCAAGAGTATTGGGGTCATTGGTTAGGAGGGAAAGCCTACTAGGCCCATAGAAAAGGCCAACAACAAGAAAGGAAAAAAAAATCCAGGAAGAGTGCCTGTGGTGAGCGTCATATCCTTTCCTCTACATACTCATCGGAAAGGAAGAGGCTTCCAGGACAAGAAGATGGGAGAGGGGAACGGAAGGGGGACTGAAAGGAATTGATGTCACCCCATTGGAAGGGACAATCAAAATTAACAAAACTCTTGGGCGTTTTTTTTATCTATTGTGAAAAACCGCAGCATTAGCGAAAAAAAAGAGAAGGTTATCACTCAGTCAGGTCGGGGAGGGTCTGCCCCGAAAAAACAAACTGTGGGGATGGCAGGGCGTGGCCGTGATAGAGTATTCTCTTATTCTGGTTAAAGGGTGAAAAGTCCAATCGAACTGGATCGGGGGGAGGGAAAAAGACAGCGACAAGCGATGGTTCAGAGGAGAATGAAATCTACGTAGACAGCGTTCATAAGAAAAGAAACCACCGGGCCTGATTCACCAAGCAAGTGCTTTACTTGAGGACATAAGAAGTTGGGGCAGGGACAAGAAATGCAAAAAAACAAGCAAAAACCGACGAGCAGTTTAAAGGTGAAAATCTGGGGCTCAACACGAGTCAGAGAGAAGAGTGGAAGAAAAAATGGGGGGGTGGGGTCAAAGAAAAAACGATCGGAAGGGGAGTCAGAGTCTAGGGAAGAGCCGACTATACGTGGGGGAGGACATACCGGGTTTTGAGGTTGGTGCGTCGGTGGTGAAAGGAAAAAAAAGGGGGGGGATAAAAGGCTAAGAGAGGGTCCGAGGGGGAAAGCATTGGCTGAGGGGCTGGTGGGAGATTAATTAAAAGATCCCTTCTCCCGAGTATAACAAGTCAATTAAATAACTGCACCTTGCGCAGAAATGAAGCCTAGAAAAAGAGGAAAAAATAGGAGGGGGAAGAAAGTGGGGTCAATGGTTGGAGGAGTTTCAGGAAGAGAACCGGCAGTTCATGAGGGGAAGGGGGGGAATATATTTTCAAATGTTAAAATGGCTTAAATCTGAGAGGGGGAGACAGTTGTCCTAGCTCGAGGGCGATCGAGAGGTACAGGTGGAAAGAAAAAGGCCCGGAGTAGGGAAAGAATAACAGAAAAAGTGTTCACTTTGTGGTGCATGTGAGAGTACTTTCCCTAATACAAAGGGAACAAGAAGCTAATTTCGAATTAAGCCAAAGAGAGTTAGCAAGGGGGGGGGAGGTGCTTGAGAAACGAAACCGTGGACACTAACACATATGGGTGGGGCATCTACTCTATTCACGGTATTTGGATGGAGAGATAACTGCAACCAAAAGAAGACATAGAAAGTGAAAGAAAAGGGAGGAAAAAATAGGCAACAGGGGAAGATGGATATGAGAGAGAGCTGAAATACTTTTCTTATATGTCGAGCCCCGGGGGAGACATGGCCATAAGAGGGAGGGACATACGACCCCGGGCGCGCAAAAAGGAGAAGCAAACAAGAAGGGATGACCACAGGGGGTTGAAAAAGTGTCCAATGGGTCATTCCTTTTACTTTTGAAAGCCAAGATCAAAAGAAACAGGGAGGGGAAAGAAAAATGAAGTAACTCAAATCGATCAAATAAAAGAGGGGGAAAGTGCAGTCAGTGAGCCAAAACCAAGGGGGATCGACTGAGCGTATGCAAAATATTCCACACTCATCCTAGACATATTTCTGGGTCGCCCAGGTGCTGAAAAGGGGGAGGTTGGCGTCCCAGAAGGGTGACGTGCGCCGATAAAAAAGCATAGGGGAGGGGAGCCGAGGGAGGAGACTCACAAAAAAGAAAGATTGGTTGATTCTCTCGCCTCATTCTTCTCAATCGCAAATATTCTCCGTAACTCAAATAACAGAGGCCTCAACCTGGTCTACCGCGATACTGTTGGATCGATCAGGGGGGGGGGGCCGAGGCTAGAACATAAAAACTCTTCAATCGATCGGAGAATTCTGTGAAAAGAGTGAAATACTTAGCGTTGATCTTATGGGCTAAGTAGCTGGATTCGGAAATGTATGGGAAAAAGTTCAGGGGAGGGGGTGGAAGCTTTGGCGACCCGGTGGCAAAGGGGAAAAGGGGATCGTAAGCGAATGTAGTCATTAAATGAGGCTCCGGGGGCTAGTCCTGACTTTCTCGCATTTCAGCCTTAAAAACTGGGAGGAGGGAAACGAAGGATCCTAAAAAAACATCAGTCGAAAAAGGGAGAGCAAGGAAAATAGGTACTGGGGAGGAAAAAAACCAAAAAATATCTAAATATGAAGTGAGGGATCTTACTCCTCGGGGGATGATGGGGAAGGTAGATTATGGGGGGGGAAGGATGTCCGAAGAGAACTCATGTTGAGACGGTAAAATTTATATTAAAAATTTACATCTTCGTGGGACTGGGGGTTTTTAGAAAGGTTGGAAGCAACGCCTTCCAGGAAGAGGAGGAGCGAAACCTGGCGACATTGGGAAGTATTAGGTAGAAGCCTCCACGGGCCCTCCCCCCAAGAGGGGACACCCATCCATAAGGTTTGTAGGGGGATGGAGAGGAAGAAAGAAGAAGGGAACGCGAAAAAAAGAAGGGGAAATCATTGGATCGTCTACGGAGTAAATAGTCGGGTCCGAAAGGAAAGAGGGGGTTCAGCACATTGTCAACCATGTAAAAATCAGGCTTACCCACAATCCTACCTCATGGAAGAAGGGGGGGGGGTTGGGGTAAGGTGGGGGGGGCAGGGGGGCGAATCCCTATAGGGGCTCGAATTTGTCGTTATTTCTATTTCTGTTCACAGGTGTAAGCGCTGGTCGTTCAGGGGGGGGGGGAAGAGGAGGACGGTTTTATAGGGGGGGGGGCGGGGGGTGGGTATATAGGGAGGGTGAACTTTATTCCAGTACGGCCCAGTTGAAATTGGGAGGGAGTCCAACAAGCATAAGACGCGGAATCCGGGGGGGGGAATTTTTTCTTGAAAATGTCACAGAGACAATTATTCTGTCACCCACGGAATCGCTTTCAGTTTGAGGGATAATCGAGCTTGGATAAGAAAGCCGGAAAAGGTTTGGGGGGGGAAAAAAACAAGGTTTTAAATCTCTAGCGGGAAAAAAAGGGGGGGTGTAGTAAAGATGAGACAAAAAGTTTGCCCCAAACACGCTCTGGAAAGGTGGGCTTCTCAAACTGAAGAGAAAGGAAAAAGGGAAGAGGCTCGTGGTGGGAAAAGAAAGAATAAGTGTGGAGTAAGGGGGTGCCGCGGTGTCCAAATGGACGAAGATGGGTGTGGAATTTGGGGGAAGGGGGTGGGGGGTGTGTTCAGCAACAGGATCGAAAGGGGGGGGGATATTGGGGGTATCGAATACCGGGAGAAAAGAGAAATGAAAGGAATACTGCTGAAGTCAAAAAGTCACGAAGCCTGACTCTCTACGGGCGCCTAAATAGATCCTCAAGGAAATCGATCTGATAATAAAGGGGTAGGGGGGAGGGGAATGCGCTGGCACAGGAAAAAAGAGTCATGAGTAGGGGGTGGGGAGGGGGGGGGGAACAAATGGGTAAAGAAAGCTTAACGTCTGGAACTACAAAAATGGGGTTACGTCTCGCGAAAGAAAGGGTAGGGGGGGGGGAGATCACAAAAGAGAGAGCAAGAAAAATGGAGGGCTGGGGGGTACGGGGGCATTGGGCGAAGGGGACCTATGGTGGAGTGGTCAACAAAGAAGAGAAAAATGAGTTCGTAATCTTCTGATCATCTTGCACTTGCGACCAAAGAAAAAGAAGTTTCACGAAACAGATAAAATTGGGGGGAAGCTGTCGAACTCTATGCCGGGGGACGGAACTGCAAACCAAAGAAGAGAAGAACGGCAAAAAGGGGACCGGGACCAGGAGATCCAGCGAATGGGGTTTTTAAAGTTGGTAGCCGAGAGCGGCAGGAAACAGAGAAAAGGGGCTTAAAGACAGTCGCGGGGACTCAGAGGGAAGGAGCATGGGCAAGGATGACGCTTCTAACGTCCAAAAGTAGGCATCAACAGCTCATCTCTTTATGCCCTACACGGGCGATTTTTTTCACAAAGGGGCTGCCAAAGGGGGGAAGGGAAGGGTTATTGTTCCAGAACCAAAGCTCACATCAAGAACTGGGAAGAAAAATGAACCTTGGAAAATGACTTCCAGAGAGGCGATTAAGAGCGAAAAGATTTTTTCATTCTTGTGAAACGAGCTGGGGGGGGAAACAGAGAGTCGCGGTAGGATCGGGGGAAAGAACCGGGGGAAGGCCAGAAACACTAGATCAAATGGAGAGGGAGGGGGGCGCGTGTGAGGAAGGTAGTCTTGGGGGTCGGCAAATCTTTACGGGCATGCTTCTCATCTTGATCGAAGCGC
>Ga0179593_1496159_pt1 | contig 10157 bp, 12 predicted proteins | sample CZODoug2_1_08_16_FD_185931 | JGI IMG/M metagenome (GOLD analysis project Ga0179593, IMG submission 185931) | Vadose zone soil fungal communities from Angelo Coast Range Reserve, California, USA - CZODoug2_1_08_16fungal (PacBio error correction) | ecosystem: Environmental > Terrestrial > Soil >...
AGCCGAGCCAAAAAAGTCACCGAAGCTCAAGTTCAAGGAGGGGGGGGAACGGCACAGGGGGGACGTCGAACTCTCATACTACAAAGAGAAATAGAACCTGAGTGAGGCCGAGCGGTGGGATGTCAATATAGGGAAGTACGGCACTGCAGGGAGAGAGCATTACGGCCGATAGCCGTCGTCGTTGATGAAGAAGATATTTTCCCTAGAGCTAACAAGAGTGCTGGCATCTTCGGCGCGTCAAAAAATCCGCGGGAAGAGTCTAGGCTGGAGAGAAGAAGAAAGCCCTCCCTAGGAGAAAGCTCGGAGAGTTACCTAATGAGGTGACACTCTCGCAGAAATTGGAAATTCTAGCTAGGTATCCAGCACACCAGTACCATGCGGGTCTGAAAAGGAAGATCGCAACTTAGCATACATGCTACAAAGCCGAGAGGGGGGGGACACCCCATCGCTAAGGCCTATGCACTAAAAGAAAACTATTAAAGTCCTCGTTAGGTGGCGAGGAACGGATGGGGGGGGGGGAAAAAGCGAACTCAAGACGAGGTCGGAAAGAGCTGTTTTCTAATAAGAGGCCATCTCACGATCCAGGAATTCGGGTGGGCTTAAGTACATAAGCAACCGAAAATGAGGAATGTCAGCTCTCTTCGCGCGGAGAGCACGCACGATCTCACCGGGACTTAGGAGAAGAGTCGACACTTATGAACAAGTCAAGTTAAAAAGTCTCAGTGCGCGAGGCTCATAAAACTGTGGAGGGGGAAGGTCAACGAAGTCAGGAAAGAAAACTCGAGAGTATAGAGGGTCTAACTCATTTCAGAAAAATCGGACAGAACAGACCACTTAACAGCCGCCCTCACTGTTGGACCATGGAAAGCCGCGAGAGTCCTCAGAGAGAGGGAAATTCGATCATCAAAGCGGTTGGCGAGGTACGGGCCGACTCGGGATAACTTCTAATTGTCTACTGGGGTAGGGACCGAACTCTACAATGGGGACAGATGGAAGAAGGAACAGGCCATCCTTGCTTCCAAGCGCCAGGCCCTGTGGGCTCCACCATGCTGCTGGGGAAAACGTTGCCTGCTAATGGGAGGACCCGGGAGAAAACCAAAAGGTGTAAAGGAGGGAGCTCGTACAAGAAAAAGCTTCCATGACCGCCTCTTGGACCGCGCCACCGCAGATAGATAGAATAGGAAAAGTCAGGAGCTGCTGAAGCTGTGTCCTCTCTTCATTATCGTAAAAAACCCCCACCACTTACGAAAAGAACTCCAACTTATCGGAGGACAAATGAAAAGCACTACGAAAAGGAGAAGAAGGAAGTAAACTCTGAAGTCTTCTAAAAATGTCCTCACCTGCACCAGAAGAGAGGGATTGGGGGAAAAAATAATCGAAATCACTATCCAGAATGATGACTTGATGCCCGGGCGTCCAAAACAATGGAAAAAAACATAGTATTATTACTTTTTTTTAAAGGTTACAACATACGCAAGGAAACTTCCCAATACATAAAGGCTCGTAGGACCAAGGGAGTTTATGAAAAGGGGACCCCAAACAAAAAAACCAACGATTTTAGGTGGATTCAGCCGTCAAGGGGAAACTACAAGGGGGGGGGAGAAGGAAACACAGCGACCTAAGTGTGAAGACCTAACAGGGGGGGCCGTGATTGTCCATTGACACGCGCAGTTCGATAAACCGTTGGGGGACAGTGCGACGATGGGCACGCAATTAGCCTGCAAAACGTAAACCAAGTTTTATTCAGCAGGGGAGTAAGTTCCTGTTACGGGACGGAATATATCACGCGTGTTTTGACCGCGTGATCGAGACTGACGAGCACGCATCAGAAAAAGGAAACAACGGGTAAAAGGGGGGCGGCCATATCTGGAAACGTGAACAAAAGCCTAGCGCAGGGCAACAGATTCGGCGCGGGACCGGTGCTCGTCCGCTCATCAACTGCCACCGTGGTTCCCTGAGAAGTGGAATGTCAGGAAAAAGGAAAAGTACTCCCGGCAGGAGACAGAGGCGTCAAGAGGGGAGGCCGAAAAAAAAGCGGCTGAACGAGCCAGACTTGTCTTCACCTTGGGGTAAGGGGACAATCAAAAAGCTAGGATTGGCGCCGTCGCAAGGAGAAAGGAGAGCACGTGTAGAGGAAGCAGCAGGGAAAAAGAGCGCAGCATGGGCAAGCGGAGACGTAGGTATCGCAAACAGGCTCCCCTGGAGCACCGTCCATCAAAAGACTCATCCAAACAGGACGCATCAATCTGGCTCCGAGAGCGCATGTTGAACGAACGGTGCTGGGGCTGACCCTCCTTAAAGCGTCATTGAACAGGTCGAGGCGTGGGTGGGTGCGAACGACGAGATGGCGTGGGAGAACGACGGGTGGGAACGCGATGGAAGAACGAGAAGGAAAGAAAAGCGGGGCAGGGAGGACGAAGAGTGCAAAGGGCGTCCGGTGTGGAGGGTTGACTAAACGTGGAGGACCAGTGGAGCAAAGGGGGGAAGGGGGAGTTAGGGGGAATCCGATTGAAAACGAAAGGCGTCGGATCCAAGAGAACCGCGATGGATGATCTCAGAGGTCTTTCGATGCGGCACTTTCCGGGAGCGGTTTGGGGCGAGCGTCGCCCATGAAACTCAAGGAAGGGAAATGGGTGTGGGAGGGATCGGAAACGGAAGTGTAGCAGGGCAAAAACGTTCGAGATTGCGGAGGAAGGTCGGGATTGAAGGGAAAAGAGGGGGACAGCAACCGGGTGGGTAAATGAGTAGAGGCCGGCCTGTGTCGGGGGGGTCGCTTTTCGGAAACACGCTAACATTTTAGGAAAAAGCTGCATGCGAATGGGGGTGGGGGTGGCAGTGGTGCAGCTCGATGGGAAGATTCCCTTGAGGAGCAACTAAAGGGATGAGGCTTGAAAGGAAAAGCCAACGCCCCGAAAGGGGGACCAGGAAAAAACAAGAACCATATGCTAGGGAAAAGAGAGGTTTTAAGTTGAAAGTGTCCTTGAAATATTTCGGGACTTTCACAGGGAGAAAAAATGGACGGGGTCCTGACTCGAAGGGTAAGGAAGGGACGAAGTGCAGAATTGATATAAGCCCGACAAAGGGATAGAAGAAAGGAAGAAAGTGAACATTGGGAGGAGGGGAATGGCGGGTTCTCAAAGGGGTGAGAACGGTGGGGTTTCGTATGGCAAGGAAACAATTGGGTGAGATCCCAGAAAACACTCCGGCAGGAAGTTTGGGGGGTGCAAGTACGGGATTATTTCTCGCCGTCGAACCGAATTACGGTCAAAGGGGGAGACCCAAGTTTGTCAAGCAAAGTAAACTAAGAAGAGTGTTTGAGTGTGTCAAGCGCGCCTGTGTGTAGGTGTAGCACCTGTGGCCGGGCGAACCCTTTCCGGGGGAGGAAGGGTCACCGTTCAAAAATCCAGAGTTCGGAACCTTTGAGAAATCAAACAAATGCCATTACTCACCCAGACTGACTCTGCGCTCGGTGCGCCAAGAGGGTAACGGAGGAGGATAAAATGAGAGAATCAGGATGGCGGGGTCAGGGGAATGGTAGGCCGTTTGAGAAAAAGAATAAGAAAGAGCATGCGGGGGAAGAGGGAGGTTTCCTGAAGCAGAGTCGGGGGGCGTGATGAAATCAACAGAGAGACCCAGGACGAGGGGAACAGCTTAAAAAAAAGGATGTGTGATGCTGTCGCGTTTTGAGGGTCTTTGATCAAAGATGAGGCCGATCCCGGGGCTCTGATTCAAATGGGAGACCGAAAAAAAGGGGAAGGTGAATGGGGTCCAAGGCCTCAATGTGAATACGCGCGTGGGCACCAAGTTGAGAAAGAGGCGCATCAGTTGTACGTCCTTCATAACTCAAGGTGATCGATTTGGTTGAAAGGGGAATCCCTGGAAGGGGGATGAGAAAGAACGGTTGTGGGGACCCTTCCGGTAGCATCAGGCCGACACATTATTGGGGGGAAGAAAAAGGACTGAAATCAAGCGCTTTTGACTAGCCTAATGCGGGATGTTTCTGCGGTTGAGGAAAAAAGCAGGGGGGGAAAGCCTTTAAGCCCAAGCCACTGAACAAACCTTTGAAAGATACCCCGACACATTAGAGGGACAGCTGTCAAATGAAAGACAGGCATGTGCAAGAAGCGTTGTCCCGGGGGGAGGTTCGAAAACGTCACTAACATCATCAAAAAAGGCTGGAGGGCTGACAGGTGTCCTTATGAAGGGTCAGCCTTCGACATGGCAGAGGACAAGGCTGTCTTCGAAACTGAGGAACGTTGTGGAAGGGGGGGCTCGGCAACAAATGGGCCTACGGCTGATGCTGGAGGGGGAAGACGTCCGAAAAATTGAAATAAGGAAAGGAGCAGGCCAAGAAGGCACCGGGCGGAGGAGAATTCAGAACGGGTCGTATTAGGAACTAGGTAGAATGCTCCAGGGAGAGAACTGGGAAATTGGGGAAATGAACTAAGTGTTGGCCAGATTCCAGCTATCAAGGCGCTGGGGGGGAAAGACAGCTGTCCAAGTGCAGCAAACTCGAAGTTCCGGGAAAAAAGCCAAAAAAAGAAGGGACGGTCCGCCCGGGTCAACTGGCGGAGGAAGCGGCCGGGAAAGGGGAAGGCTTCGTCAAAGGCGAAGCTAATCAAACCAATGCTGATAGGGAAGTCAAAGGACTTGGACGAATCATACCGGAAGAAAGCAGGCAATACCACTATATGGGGATGGCATTGCGATCAGAACTGCTTGAGGAAAACCGTTCTGTTGCGAAAAGACCTTCGCAAGAAGCAGGTCTTTCCAAGAGAAAGGGGGATAAGCGCCGGACCGGCGCAGTTCTTTACGGTGGGCTGGTCAAGGGTATCATCAGTGAAGCGGACGGAGGGAGTTTAAAGAAAAATTAGAAAGAAAGGAACCTCGTTATGTGAGGCAGTGGAACGAGAGAAAAGGGGTCAAAAAAAGAAGTCAACGCGCTCCGCTGTCCGCTTCCGGGCCGGAACGGTCTGCGAGCACAATGAGGAACGAAAATTGGGCAAGGGGACAGAGGTCGGTGGTGGATATCGGTCTAGGGTCAGCCAGTAAAACGGGGGGAGAAGAAAGTCGTTGGGACTAAACACAAAGCGTATTAGTGGAAAGGGGTTGGACTCGTTATAAGGGGGGAGGAGAATCTGATATCATGTCAAACCAACGGGCTAAAAAGATCGTGCGAACCACGCCTCCCAAGCGTTTCGATAATTTGGAACCGTTAATGGACGCTGCCGTTTCCTCCGTGTGGGGGAAATGATACGTGGGGGAGGGTTGGCTCACTGGGACTGAGGGCTAAGAAAAAAGAACATAGGTTTTTGACTGGGACGATGTTTTGTTGCTGGGGGGGGCGCCTGTGGCCCGGGTCGCTGGGCCGCCTTACGGGTATTAAGGAAAAACGCGGGGGGGACTCTGTCAAGTGGGAGAGACACAGAAGGACTCAAGCAAAAAAGGGAGATAAGATGGGCTAGGCATAGCAATTTGCGGGTTTTCCGGAATAAAAATCGTCTGGTGTGTGCACGAGGGGGAGGGACGGAGGGGAGATACCTTGATACGCTTACTGATGAGGAAGGGTGGCATCTTTGAGGCGTGGGAAAAGATCTCACACTTTTGGGAAAGCGAAACGTTTCGAGCTTGGTGGAGAGGGGCGCGAAAAAAGAGGAAGCGCCAAAGTAAAAAAGTGGGCGTCGGGGGGGTGGTTGGGGGGTCGGGTCGTGGGAATCGAGGCTGTTTTGGCCGCAGGAGCATTGGGGCCACGATAAAAAGCGAAAAGTGCAAAGGGCAGAAGGAGGGGGGCCAAAACATGAAGGGGGAAAGCAAAGGCGTAGCCTGCGGCAGGGAAACGCCTGGTCGAAATGGGGGATGAGGGAGCAACCTCTACAACCTCCGCGGAGTCCTGCGAGAGTGAGCTGGGGGCTAAGACCAACTCTCATTCCATAGACCGGCAGGTACTCCCTTCCGAAGATCGCGATAACGACTAAATCGCCAGAGAGAATTAAAGGACTCGACCGGAAGGATTCGCTCGGGGTCGCGGATCATGAGATATTCGCTCAACAGCGAGCTAGATGGTGGGAGGCTGCAGAAGAGGGGTTTAGGAGACTTGACTGAAATAAAAGAGGAACAAAACGGTTGAAGGAGAGTGGTAGCGCATTGTCTAACTGGGGGGCGGGCAGGAAACAATAAGTCGAGAGAAGGCACCGCACGCTGCTCGTCTCAGAGAGCAAGGCAAGAATTGGGGGAAAGGGGAATGGGGTGTGGCTGTCGATTCACCGAATTGACGGGGGAGGACAGGACAGACCGTTAGGAAAACCTGCCATGCGCCAAACGTACGGAATCGGTGTTTGAGAGAGGAAATCCCTTGGGGAGAGAGAGAAGGTCAAAGCATAACCTGACGAAGGCGAGACAGGAGATTTTTTTCAGGTGCCATAGCGGGCATGTCTCCGAAAGCAAAGAGAGAGGGGCCAGCGAGGGACCTCAACTGGGGCGCAGTAAGCGGGGGATCAAATGTCTCTAGTTGGACAGATCGGGAGGACTCCCCAACGCGCCGCATCGAGCCAGGGTCTCATCTTAAATACGCGAAGAAATCCGTGTGGGGAAGATGCTCATTACTAGCAGACCGATTTAAAGGAAGGCATTCAGAGAGACAAACCGAGTGGTTGGGGGGGGGGGGGGGGGGGGGTGCGAAAGAGGCCGCTTCTTAGAATCACAGCTCAAAAAATACCGACGACTGAAGCCCGTCAGGGGGGAGAAGGAAGGACTCTCCACTGCTCACCGACATGCTGTTGCTGTGGGGCGCGAAGCACCCGCTGGGAGAAAAAACAACGGAAAAGGGGAGGAGGAAAGGGGTGGGCGGATTACAATCTCTCTCACAAAAGAACGAGGGATTGGTACTCCGAGGCCAAGGTCACCTAAGCAAGGAACGGAGCGGGTGTTAGGCATCGAACAAGTCGTGAGAGGAGACGAAAAGAGCACACAGTACGCATTCGCGAGGACCCGCCGGTGGGGAGGCGAAGCGGGGCGAGTCTCAGTGTGGGGTGGCGCTGGTAAGTTATCGACGTGCCAGTCTTCGGCAGAGAGGGTAGGCAGACAACAACTTTCTGTGCGGAAGCTATTTGGAGGAAGAAGGAACGAGGGTCTTCGTGACGAAAGACGATCGTAAAAAAAAACCCATCCATGACAGCTTAAGAAGACGGGGACAGAATATTCCTTGAGCAACGGAGCAAAAGGTAAGAAACCGCCGACAGTGAGTTCGGAAACCTATCGCAGCTCAAAAACTCAGAAAGGACCGCAAGATAGTAAATCGGCGCCAACGGAGGATACTTGAGCAAGAAACATGAGCCGCGAGGTCAATCCCCATCGAGAACCATATCAGGGAAAGCGATCGGGATCGATTCGAAAATGGGGGGTGAAAAAAAGGAAACGGAGAAAGATGGGTTTCATCTATGCAAAAAAATGAGCGTCACTCAGATTTTGCGCCTCCGTAAACGGGGGGAGAGCATAATTCAGGTAAACCAGCATCACCAACCGGTGTCAAGGACTTAGCAGGGATCAGATCCGCGGCGCCTATATACTTGGTTCCTAGAAGCGACTCCCTCGAACAAGCGGAAATCAGAAACCTTTCAGGCGCGGGGCTCAGGTGAAATCGAAGAATATTTCACATATAACGCTCGATCTCTGGAGAGAGGAGAATAAAAGATTAGAACATCGGAAAAGACAGCCGCAGGGACGGAACCTAATGACAAATCAGGTTCGTCGCTAGGGGGGGTCTATACAGAAGAGTGTAGATGCCAAAACTAGCAGTAGTAAGAATGGAATTCTTGGGGGGGGGCCGTAGGCTACCCCGCGTAGAAAAGGAATCGCCGGAGGAGTTTGTATGGGACACACTCGAACCTAAAATGAGAAGGCAGCCAATGCTTTTTCTGCCGGGGTTTACCGACAGGCCAAGTTGAGAAAAAAATGACTGAATTCAACGGGAACGCTTCAAGAGGTTGGACCCCATGCTACGTAGAAGAAAGCCTCGAAGTCACCAGGAATCTTTCCCGATTCACCGCCAATAGCGAGAGCGGGCTCTCTACATGAAGTCGGCGCTGGGGTGTAGGAACAAAAAAAACGGGGAAAAAGAAGAGACTAAGTTAGGGGGCAAACACTGGAAAATCCGTAAGATCATGTAAGAGTTAAAAGATGGGCTCCCGGAAAAGCGCGCTTCGGGACATCGGATCCATCTCCTGCATCAAGAAAACAGCGGGGACATCGGGAGAAAACAAAAAAGCTAGACAGGCCGCAACCTGTAGGAAGGGTAATTTGACCAACAATGGGGACTAAAGAATACTGCCGTTCTTGAAACAACGGGAAGGGACGCGCTCCCATAAAGTAGAGAAAAAGTGCACTGGACAAAATAGTAAAAATATTTTTGGGGTGTAAAGCATTACGTCTGCATCTCCCCAACAAGGAAAGGCCAAGCCAAGGAGGAACGAAAATTAAACGTTGTCTAGAAGAAACAAAATTTTCCGGGATGGGAGTTTGTCTAGGGAAAAACGCAGTTCGAGTTTCAATGGGGCGAAACAGGCTCAAAGGAGACGAAAAGTTAATGCACCGTCAAAACGCACTTCCGATCCGGCTTTTGTAAACCTAACCGTTAAGTACACGAAGGAGGGAAGGTTTGAATGGGCCGCGTGGAGCAATTAGGGAGGAAAAAAAAAGACATAAAAGCCGAGGTCACCTTTCTCCGCTACAAATAGGGGGTCTTTTACCCAGCAGAGAGAAAGACGCTCATGAAAAACCTGGGTGCAAAGAAAAAGCGGAGACGGGGGGGGCCAACGAGGGGAGAGGGCTGAACAAAAGGGGGTGATACCAACCTTCCTCCTAAATTCCAAGAATTATTAAAAAGGAGCTCGCTGATATCGACCGGTCGAGGTCAAAAACAGTCTGAGGGGGGGAAAAATCTAATCTGGAAGGGGGACGTCGTGGAACCAAAATCTAAGGGAGCTTGTAAAGGCAGTCAACCAAGCGTGACAAACGCGAGAGCGGCAAGGGAGCTAAAGAACAAGACAGGTTAGTCTGTCTATTCCCGTCCATAAAATACTTAATAAAAGCTCACTCGGAGGCTCTATCTGTCGTGGACGAGGGGCGGTCACATCTTAGAGGGGCACTCTTTAAGGAAAGGACGAAGCAACATTAGAGAGCCCGATGCTGAGATGGGGGGGGGGGTACCTATAAAGATTGCCTGGGCAACGAGAACGGGAGGAACACTTTGTTGGATAGCGCGATCTCTTGCCGACACGGGCGAGAAAGATTAGGGCGTTCTCCCGCTGGAGAGGGGCCGCATGTCGCCGGACGGCTTTCCAAGAGGAGGGAGGAAACGCGACCCATCTGTCTAAGACACAGGTCTGGTAGGACTGCATGGACAGAGCGGGAAAAAAAGGGGCTCATGCAAGGGGGGCGCAGAACCCTTGGAGCACTTCAAACGGCTCAAAGGGTTGTATACCACAGAAAAGGGAGAGAGGGAAGTACGGGCCGGGAAACGGTGAAAAGGAAAGAGACAAGCCAAAGCCGGAGGAGTAGGCTTCAGTCTCACCCGCGGAACGCTTCCTAAAGGGCGGTCGGGAGAGGACGCGGGAAGGCATCTCGGTCGGGGCTTATATTTACAGGCGGGCTATATGTTTGGACAGGGGGAAGCTTGCGGAAAGGCCTCCCTAGAGGGCGAAAAAAAAAGAAAGCCCGCATCAATAGTAGAGAGCCTTGTGTTAACTGTTGTGGGATGCTCCCCACCGAATCCAAATATAGACGTGTTGAATGACCGCGCAAGGAGGCATGTCACCGAACAAGCTCTCAGAGAGGGAACGGACACAGGGACCCGACTACGACGAAAGGAACATGGCGTCGGACAGCGGGGGGTTCGAAAAAGTGAAACGCGACTAACCCTCCTGGGGTCGCTGGCACCCGGCAGCCCGACCTATCGGGCGAGGGGTCTTTGCAAGACTCGGGCAAGTTTCCTCGGAGAGAAAAGGGGAGTCCAGAATAAGGAACGCAAGACCTAGAAAAGATGTCCGTTGCGCCTGTTTGCCATCAAGGCCGACCGGACAACAAGGAGAGACCCGGGAAGACCTGCGATTGGTGCGACTCAGTGTGTTTCTTCTAAAAAGCCATTAACGAACAAGAAGATG
>Ga0179593_1681207_pt1 | contig 10157 bp, 9 predicted proteins | sample CZODoug2_1_08_16_FD_185931 | JGI IMG/M metagenome (GOLD analysis project Ga0179593, IMG submission 185931) | Vadose zone soil fungal communities from Angelo Coast Range Reserve, California, USA - CZODoug2_1_08_16fungal (PacBio error correction) | ecosystem: Environmental > Terrestrial > Soil >...
AAAGGAACTCGCCACCGCGAGCCTAAAAACAGGCCTCCAGGAAAAAGAGAGACTGGCCGTGATTCGCCCAAGCAGCAGACGGTCGGACTCTGAGTCCCTAAACCGAGAGGGGAACGTGCTGGGGGGAGGCGAAGGAGTGGAAGCAGAAAAGGCAAAACGCGCTGCCGAAAAAAAGAGTAGGGGCGCGATCCGCAGGATAAGAAAAGAACTCGTCGGCACGTAAAAGAAAGGGACGAGATCATTCTAGCCGATCTCGGGAAAATGCGCATTAGCATGCCGGGCAAAGAGGGAAGTAAGAAGAAAGGAAAAAGCCCTCGGCTACGTCTGACGGACAGGTCCCTCGTCATCGCCTGGGACGGGGCGAGAACGCTAGAAAGGCCGTGGTTGCGTCCGAAAGCCAGGCAGACAGCAGGGGGAAAGGGCCTCTCCTCTCTAGAATACCCGCCCTCTACCTGAGGAGAGAAGGTACGGCGCGAGAGAAAGGACCCCGCCGCCACGTTTTCAAAGGGGAAGACGAGTGAAAAAAAGCTGTCCCTTAAATTGCAAGCGCACTGGTCGTTCCATCTCTCGGAGAAGAGCCGCCGGCGGACGTACGGTCGGAGAAAGTGAGAAAAAGAGGGGGCGCACCGAGCGTCTCCAAGGGGGTCATGGTGAGAGGGCTTTCGACAGCCCGAAAGAGAGCGAAGGAGAGGGGAGGGAGCCGGACTCGCTAGGTGTCAAGAATCCTCTTCAGAAGTGGAAGTTCAGCATGGGGGGGGGGGGGGGGGGCTGACGGATGAAGATCGGTAAGGAAAGCCGCGCTATAAACCTCGACAGGGGGGCCTCTACTCTCTCGAGGAGCCGCGGAGGGAGACGAGCGCTCCTCTAATCTATCCGTGGACTCTGCGAGGGAGGTCTTCTTCGGAAAGGGCGCCACACACTTCTGGAGTAAAAAAAGGACTCTCGGAGAAAAAAAAAAAAAAAAAAGGTTCGAACTCGATCGATTGAGTATAATCGTCTCTCTAGGGCATTCGGGGGAGAAAAGGTAAAAACGAGAGTGAGGGCAGACCACTTGACTCGTCAAACGGCGCCTCTTCGTAAACCTGAAAAGGGAGAGCTGGGAAAGGGCTTCCCTTCCCGGTCCTCGAGGGGGAAGTAACCGGGGGGAAGACTAGACTCCGCGCTTCACCTCAGTCTGCAAGTCCCCTCTCCTCAGATGGGAAGGCGTGGGGAAGAAGGGGAGAAGAAGAAAGAGGGTCTATGGGGGGGAAAAAAAAGACCGAAGTCGATACCACCAGTCTTCCTTGATCAACCGGAAGGCGACGCGAGCCAGAAAAAAAAGGAGGCGCCTTCTTCTAAACGGTGAAGGCCCGGGGGAAGGAGGAAGAGGACCTGTACCGACGACGATACGCGCCCTTTGGTTGCGCCGCTTATTGAGGAATGAGAAAACGGTACAAAGAGAGGCGCCGGATCTCATACGAGATCAGAGAAAAAAACGCATACACGCCGTCTTGTCCAAATAGGAAGGTCCCGGGCGGCTCTTTCGCCGCATCACCGGTGGAAAGGGACGCTGGATTAACGGCGAGAGGAGAGAAGGGATCTTCGCAGAGAGAAAGAGGTCTCTCCACTTGTGGCGGGGACCGGAGACGATCTTCGACGTCCAGGAGAGAGACGGCCGCGGGGAAGAAAAACTCGACTTGCTCCCTATCGGGGGAATAGAAGCTTCCAGCAGAAAGTAGGAAGGAAGCTTTTCCGAAGTAACAGCGTCCGCCGGCAGCTCGACTCACGCCGTCAAAAAGAAGCGGCGAACTCTTCTACTTTAGCGCAGGTCTATGAAGGAAAAAGACTCGCTGGGCCGTTCCAAGCCGTCGGTATCGCTCTGTGCGTCTCCTCGAGTACGGGAAGAGGAGGAGTGCACGAAAGAAAAGGCGGTACGGCTCCTGGGGAAGAGAGAGGCAAATCGCGCTCGGGCTGGAAAGCTCGGGAGCACGCTCCGCCTCTGGCGCGAGGTCCTAAGAAAGATCATCCAGGCAGAAAAAGAGAACGCGCTCCGGGCCTGAGGGAGCCGCCAAAAAATCAGGAAGGCCAGAGACAGGATACTCATGTCACAAGGCTGGACTCTGCGGCTGCCGGGGATCCGGGGAACGGGGTTTCACAAGAAGAAAGCTGCCTCGACTCACTGCCCGCAGACGGGTCGGACTTCTGCAGGGGGAGACGACCGGGTCGAAGAGACCGCGCGCCGGCGGAAAAGACGAAAGAAGAAGCAACACCTCACGTCGGAATGGGCTCCCCGCCAAAGGGGGGGAGGTACGGGGAAAAAAAAGAGCTATGGCGGGTAATCCTCGAAGAAAAATCTACTTCCTCTTCGCCTCGCCCGGGGAGGCGCCGCTGTTCGGAGAGAGGCTCGGCCCAAAAGCATCGGGGGGAGGGGTGGAAAAGGCGCTCTAAGTCGTACGGGAGTTAACTCGAGCGAAAGCGGAATGGCCGTTGAAAAAAAAGAGTATCTTTCTCGTACCCGATGAAGCTTCGCTAAGGTCGGAGGGGGGTCGCTGTTCTCGCGGGAAATAGCAGAAGGGCGGCTATCGTCCACAAAGACTACTACTAAGGAGCGCCGCCAGGAGATCCTTAGTTCAAGAGCTATCTTCTTCGTTCCTCGAGCCTCAAAAGGGGGGAGGACCCCCTATTTTAAAAAGGAAGAAAGACGACATCGAAGAATCGAGCTCACCCACTACCGCCGCGTCAACAAAAAACGAATAACAAAATCTACCAAAGGAAAGGGAGAACGTCGATCCTGAAGGCTCTAGACGGGGTTAACTTCATGTACCGTAAAAGGGCGAGATCACCATGGAGGTCGTTCCTGAGATCACCGGGGAGAGAAGAGCCGACCAAGGAAAAACTAAGTGCATCCATAGTCTAGTTGACTCAACGCGTACTCGCGCGCGCGCTGGAGCGACCGGGGGAGGAAAGCCGGAGAGAGGCGGAGGCCGACTGTCTTCCGGAATCGAAAGACTACGCGAACACCAACAGTGTTGCCTGAGACGCCCCTCTTCGTCTATGGCGGAGTTGAAATACACCAGAAAGAGGGGGGGGGTCTCCTTTCGAGAGAAAAGGACGGAGAAGCGCCGCTAAGACTGCCGCTTGTCGACGAAGGGCAGACTTATATCCTCTGAGGGGAACGGGATTCAAGCCAAAAGAAATTCTCAAAGAGGATCAGAAGGCCTTCACTAACTGCACATTCAACGCCGGCTGTGTCGGCGTACTACATCTCACAGAGAGTGTCAACAAGACGTCTTGCTCACGCGCTAGAGAAGAAATGGGAAATCAAACAGAAGAAAGAAGATCACAACAACAACTGATGGGGGAAGATATAAGAGGCTGTGCTTGTGGATTCTGAGCGGAGCGTCGCGGGGAAAAAACGCTTGATCACTCGGTAATCGCAGAAAGGAAGGAGCGCAATGGGCATAGGCGTCATCTTCAAAGAACAGAGGTGCAGAAAGAAAAACGAAGGGCCTTCTGCCCTTCTTCTTTACAATGGGGCATCGCCACTGTTGAGCGTGCGCTGAGAAGAGAGGGACGGCTACAAAAAAAGTTCTTTCGTGTAGTGAAAAAAAGGAAGGGACTATCAAAAAAGGGAAGTCGCCGTTCGCGTAGTCAGATAGGGAAATCGTGCCGGGACTCCGTCGGCCTCCGCCGTCCCAAGGGGGAAAAAGACGGCAGAGGGGCAGGCGAAAAAAAAAGAAAAACCTCCGAGACGCTGCGTAAAGGAAAGATAGGGGATTCAAGTAGGGAGGGGGGCAGGCGATCGACTTCAAGGGGGTCCGTTCCCCCCCTATGCCGGCGGGGGAGAGGAGGATGCAGGGGGGAAAATCATTACTTCAGAGCCGCGAGAAGCTCGCGGCGGGAGAAGCGTCTGGTCGAAAAGGTGACGAGATGTCTTCGATAGGGGAGAGAGGAAAAGGGAACATGCGGTGGGTCTCGACCGCGAGGGCCGCGGCGCCGAGCCGCTCTCGGAAGAGGGAAATACGAGGAGAGAAGGGAAAGACGAATTCCTCTTGCTAAGTCGGGAAGAAGTACTCTCGTTGAGGGAGGAAAGAGGGGAGTCGCCTAAAAAAAAAGAGACGAATAGAAAGAAAAGGAGGGGGCCATTTATGGTTGAGGAAGCTTCATCGGACCCTGAGACGGGAGCGTTGGGGAAGAAAAAGGTCCTGGAAAACGAAAGAAAAAAGAGAGGTCTTTCCTCAGAACAATTCGCTGTCGCACTATCTCAAGAAAAAAGGGGGACGATGCTGGGGAAGAAGATCCGTCTCCCGTAACCGCGGAAAGGCGAAGGAAGAGAGGAAAAAGGTTCTGGTACCCCTTAAGGGTTTCCCCGCTAAGCGAGACCCGACGTCTAAGGGAAGAGGGGGGGGAGGCGGGGCAGCCCATCAGACGAGCCTCTAAGTTCGTCGCCAAAGGAAAGCGGAGGTCTGAGGAGGAAAAGAAAAGGGAAAAGGATCTCACCTCTATTCAGAATTAGAAAGCAGCTTGACGTGCGATCGATTAATCCTTGCCTACCAAAAGGGGGGGAAGAAGGGCGTCACTGGCAAGAGGCAAAAAATCCTGAGGAAGGTGTGTCAGGGACTATCGTTCGCATGTGAGGAGCTCTACTATCATGAAAGAGAATAGTAGTTGGGACGATGGTACCTGGACTTCTTGGGAAGGAAAGCCATAGGAGAGGAAAAACCTCTCGTCAAAGTGAACCTCGCGCGAGTTTCTTCCCCGTCAGAGGAGATCCGTAAAAAAGGTCACGAATTCTTACGGGGGAGCAGAGAGTCTGCAAGTAAAAAAATGCTATCCTCTTAGTAGTAGAGGCCCCTTATTACCAGTTAGGAAAGAGAATGCCATGTAGAGGAAAAATCCGCTATCTCTTTCGGGAGAAAAAAAAGAGATCGCCTTCGGAAGAGAAAAAAAGATCTTCTTCTTGATGGGCTAGACTTCGTCTATAAGCGTCTTTCTTTCTCCTCTTCTATGAAAGGAAAGGGGAAGAGAGGGCGATTAGGTTATGAAGGGGAAGGGAAAGTCCGTTAATCTCACTAGTGAAAAGGTCCTTCTATCTCTAATATCCTGTCTTCGGGGGCTCTCCTTTCTCCCAAATTTAAAAGGTCCTCGTAAAGAGCTCCTCCCCTTACCGGGGGACCATCGTTTAGAAGGGAGAGAGAGCTGATTATGGATTCCTTCTCCTCTCTCTACTCGGGGGAGCTCCGACCATAATCTTTCACCACCAGGAAGACGTAGGTGCCAGCAGGAAAAGGGGAGAAATCTGAGGCACTTTTTCGTAAGGACAAATTCGCGACGGCCTTCTTGCTCGCGTCCCGCGAAAGAGAGGGGGGGGAGAGATCTCGTCCGAAGAAAAGCTTTCGCCAACGAAAAGAGGGGCGAGGGAGAAAAAATCCTCTGCCATGCACAACGGGGGGGTATAGCGGCCCGCATACTTATTTTCAGCTCGGAAGGGGAGACTCGGACTGGGAGCTCGTACCTTCCTCTTAAGAGAGGACCCGCGTAAGGAGAAAAAGGGGGGGGGGACTACGCTTTCTCCTAAGTGGCAGAGAACGTGGGGGAAGGCGTCTCCTGCGAGGCGTAGAACAAAAAAAAAACAGCCCTCACTCTTCAAGCACGGAATATACCTCGCGATAGCCGTCGAAAAAAGGGAAGGGTGGCGCTTCTCTCGCGGGGCGTCGTGAAGCGCCAAAGTGGTGCTCGACCGGGAGAGGGAAGGAAAAAGACGACAACTCTGCCGAGAAAAAAAAAAAAAAAAAAAAGCGAGGAGCGCGCGGACTAGCAAAAGCAAAAAGAGAGAGTAAAAAGGGCGGGCCGATCGCGCCTTTGGGACCATCCCGGCCCGATCTCACCTCCTGGAAGTCGTCTAACGGAGAAGAGCGCGGATGAGGCGCTCGCTGCTCGGGGGAAAAGAAGGAGATCGCCGTACGAAAAGGGAGGGAGCCGTACCATTACCCGGGAGAAAAAAAGAGGAGAAGGAGGAAAGTCCCTGTGAAGGAAAAAATCCCCGGCGGCGCGATGAGGAAAAAAGAACGGCAGGGGGGAGACAGTAAGCCGGACGCGATAGGTGCCGGAATCGCATGACATGAGGACACCGTTGCTTCCGGGGGGAAAGCAAAAAAAGGGAAAGGGAGTCCTGCGGGGGAAATACGCGGAGGGGGGGGAGGAGCATGAACCAGCGCCGCTCGCATTATGGCTTCCATTTGAAAAGGGGGGCCGGACGCAACAAAGAAAGAGCTTCTCCAGCGGGAGGAGCGGGGGGAAAGGGAGAGCCGATTCGGGAGGCCTGCGTAGAAACGTCCATGCCCGCCGGAAAGAATGGATACCTGCGCAAAGGGATCCGAGCTCTTCGAGAAGAAAGGACGGTTGAGGGACAAAAAGAAAAATTCTCCTCTGAATCGCTCCGACCGAGTCTTCGGGCTGGAGCCTCGCGGGTTGCCTTCGGAAGAGGACCATCTCCGAAAAGACAGCAATTTCCCCTCGAGTCGGAAAAAAAGAGGGGGGAGGGAGCCTCACGCCTGCTATCTGCAGCGGTCCAAGTGAGGAAGGGGGCAGGGGCAGCTCGCGTGGCGAGGAGAAAAAAATGGAGAGAGAAAAAAAAACACGAGGGGACGACGATCCTCTCCACCAGTCGGAGACCTGAAAAGGAAAGACAGGGCACGCGCTGGCCCTCGCGGGGGAGGCGCACAAGGGCAGACGGTCTTCTCGGAGTCCGCCGAGAGGGGAAAAGGGGCCGCTCTAAGGAGTGGAAGCTGAAAGGCAAACGAAGGAAAAAAAAAAGACTCAGGCCCTAATAGCTCTTCACTCGCGCGTCACAGGAAAAGTCCTACCCGTCGGCACGAAAAGAAGACATGAAGAAGAAAAAAAGGGACGCTCGCGCTCATGAGGAAAGGACCGGGCGAGAGAGAAAGATGGACGCCTCAAGCGATCGCCTGAAACCCCGTCGTCTATACGTCCACGGAGGGGGGGGAAAAAAAGCTCCAAAAGACGGTGCGACGTAGAGGGGGAAGGGGGGTTGCGTCCTGAATCGGCCGCACCTGGCAGAAAGGCGGGAGGAGGGCTCCTGGGACCAGGGAAAAAAAAAAAACCTCCTCTACCTTCAAAAGAGCGAGTAAACGAGCAACCGGCCTACACGGTACTCGGGATTTCACTGCCCGCGTGAAAAAAGGAGTCCTCGTCGGAAAAAAAACGCGTTCCAGCGCTCAGATAAGAAGAAGGAGGGGAGTCGTTTCATCACCGGCCGTCGCCTTATCCGCCCGCGCCGAAAGGGGTCGGGGGAAAACTTCGACAGGCCGAGAGAGGAGGAGAGGCTCTTTGAACTGTCTGGCCGAAACGCTCGCTCTGGTCCTAAATAAGGGGATCGGGCTTGAGCAGACTTCAAGGGGCTTGACATTCTGAACAAATGCGCGCAGTCGCATGAAAATCGACGGCGAGAAGAGGGAGGGAGCAGAAAAGAATCCCGCGCGCTCCTGAATCGGAGGTCAGTGTGCCGCTGCTATGGGGGATAGTCGGCTAGTGAAAAAGAAGCGTCACCACTTCGTGGGAAACGAAGCTCGATCAACAAAACGCCACAAAACCCGCCAGCGGGTTCGAAAAGCGATCGCTTCGTACCGCGGAAAAGCCTGATCGTGGAAGGGTGACGGGGGGGAAACCTCGGGGGAAGACGGGCTCCTCTTTCCTTCGGTATCTCCCCCTTGATCGGCTGGGGAAACCGTTCGTCCACAAAAGGGGCCGAAGAGAAAAAAGAAAAGGCTTCCTCAGCCCATCCCGCGCGAAGAGGGGGGAAGGACCCAAGTCCAAGCGCGCAAGAGAAAAAAAAAAAACCGTCTGCAGGGCCAAAGGAATCAAAAAACGCCTGCTGCCTGGCTCGGCTGGGAGGAGAAAGAGGGCCCGCGGAAAAGAAAAAGACACTGCATACTCCCGAGAGAAAAAAGAGGCGTCTGGAGAAAAATACAGAAGAAGGGCCCGTCTCGACTCGGCGGCGACCAGGGGAGAGCACCGGGGGAAGAATGGACCTACACTATGCGCTAAGGAAAGGGATGGAGCCTCTAGTATCTCCAACTTACCCAATGATTAGAAGGCGCCTTATCTCCTCCGGACGGGGGAGACGTCTACACTCCTTCTTGTCCGAGAGAAAGGGAAAGGGGCTCTTCGCAGTATCACCAAAGTTAACGTCTGAAAGGGTGAACGGAGCGCAGTAAACTTCTCTCTCTCTTCAAGGGAAGGGAAGGCAACGGTTGCCTTACAGCGAGCGACCGTCGTAAAGCCTGCCGAAAAAGGACCTTGTCTCGACGTGCCCGGGAGCCCGAGCGAAAAAGAGGAAACGACGTCACCACGAGAACGACGACGAAAGCGGTGCGACAGAAAACGCGGAAGGAAAAAGATCTCGCCTCCTCCGACACGCACGAGGCGCGTGCGCTCAAGAGATCGAAAAGAAGCGACGTCTTATGCGCGTAAAGGGGCCAGAAGGTAAGGAAAAAAAGTGTACCGCGGCTGCGGAGGTAGAGTCAGATCGAGGACTTGTCTCCGCTCAGGGGGGGGGCAAACCGTCAGAGAATACTGTCGCAGGGAAAGAGGGAGCTGCGTGGCCCGGAAAACTAGACTTATGCTAGACTCTCTTCTCACGCTCCAAGAAGAGGGCGCGCAGAACGTCCCTGTCAAAAAAGAAAAACGAAGAGGCCGCTCGGCGGCCTGATCGACTCTCCTCACACGAAGGGCTCGGAGAAAAGAGCTCGGAAGGAAGGAAGACTTATTTCCGGGAGGGCCGCGAACCGGTGTATCACCCGCCGGAGGCCAAGTCCGAGAAAAGTCCCGCTGCGGGCGGGGGCAGCGGTTACTCCTACAGGGGGGGAAAAGGAAAGAAAAAGACGCGTCTTCTCCCCTTACGAAAACCATCATTAACCCTCCAAGGTGTTCAAAAAACAGAAGGAAGGGACCTCCTTAACGTCTGCGTCGATATTCCTTTGAACCTCTGAAGAGAAGAGAAATCTACCTGGAGAATTCGCCCTTTTGTCAAAGAGGTTCCGGAAGACCTTTCTTCTGTCACCCAGGGTTTTCCCCGAGACGTGGAGGTTTCGGATCTTTGCGCAGGAGAAGTAAAGATGAAAAGAAGGCCCTTTCTCTGGAGACGTTTCCCGGAAGACCCAAGGTTTCCGTGTCCGATGAAAGAAAAAGGCCGCAGGAGAAAGAGGGGCTCCTTTAGGGCGAAGCACTTCAAGGGGGAAAAATCTCGAGAGAAGAAAACGAACGAAGCGGCCTCGAAGGAGGGGGACTCGAGGAAAAAGGCCCTCAAACGGGGTCGAGTCTCCTCCTCGGAAGAGAGGGAGATACCACCCGGGCCCTTGGACCCTGGAAGAGTACGATCGAAGCCATCTAGAAAAAACAAAACTCGTCAGAAACTCTCTCGAGAGAGAACGTCTCTGAAAGGAAAGGGGAACTTCATTACCGACCGGTCCATCATCGCGAACCATGCTACTCCGAATAGGAAGGGTATAGAAAAAATCGCTCCAGGAAAAGAGAACTATCTTCCCTCGTGGCGAGAAAGTCCTCTAGAGGTGGAGAGAACGGGGGCCCGCCCATCCGAAGAGAAGAAGGGGACTGATTCCCTAAATTGAGGAAAGTCCCGAGCGATCTCTTCTACTTACGGAGGAAGTCGAAAAAGGCCCGTAATCTTCCCCTAGGAGACATTTTAGGAACACTTAAATAATTGGGGCGATGTGCGGCCTTCTAGATAAAGAGTCATCCGCGGGAGAAAAGGAGGCGATTCACGCCGCAAGAAACAAGGGACGTGAACTCCTCTTCTACGGAGGGCTGGATCAATCCCCTAAGAGGAGCACGACGATTCTCCTTAGGAAAAAAATGGAGATAGGAAACTGAGGACCTACATCCTCAATAACATGCGTGCTCGGAGCTGGAGCGCCTCTCTCCTCTAAAACAAAAACCAGCCCGCATCGAATGAGAAAAAAAGTTAAAATAGAGATCTCGTGATTGGGGGGCTTCCGTCGTCTTCTCTCTAGGGACCAGACGGGAAGCGCGTGAGAAAGAGGGATGTATTCTTTCATAAGCGAAGAGCCTGTTGGGGGAATAAGGCGCATCTTCCGTCTGAGCGAAGCACATCTCGGGAGGGGAGAACCGTTTCAAAA
>Ga0179593_1296705_pt1 | contig 10156 bp, 12 predicted proteins | sample CZODoug2_1_08_16_FD_185931 | JGI IMG/M metagenome (GOLD analysis project Ga0179593, IMG submission 185931) | Vadose zone soil fungal communities from Angelo Coast Range Reserve, California, USA - CZODoug2_1_08_16fungal (PacBio error correction) | ecosystem: Environmental > Terrestrial > Soil >...
AAACAAACGAAAGAAATGGAAACGAACGAAGCTGAAAAAGGGGAAGTTCTCACGAAAAAAAAGCGTTCCCCTCGGTCCATGGGAGGCGATTGTGGGTAACGTCTGCAAACAAGGTGAGCGTTAACACTGAGCCTTAGGAAACCAGTCGTCGCAAAGTGGCCATTAAACATGGGCGGAGTCACGAGGGTTGTACCAAATGAAAAAAGGGCTGGGGATTTAAGGGAAAAAAAAATGTCGGATAGGAAGTACGTAGGGGAGGTCAAGTGGGGGGAGCGGCATCGGGCCGTCGATTGTTCGGGGTTTAGCTAGAACTTGCATCCGGGGCCGGGAGGGTTTATCAGTAAACGTACGGACGATTGAAAACAAATGCATAAACGGCAGTTTTGGTCCCTTCTACAAGGGAATTCCCTGAAAAGAAGGAGCAAAAGTTGTGTAATTTCCTAAAGGGAAACTTGGTCCAATTGCGAGAAAAGACTTCATGGGAGGGTACAACGAAGGTGTCCTAAACATGGGGGGTGAGAAGTTCCAGAAGAAAAACTTTAGTCGGACATCGACCGTCCAGATCGCACACGTTTCAATAATAACAGGGTTTAGGGACAGGCAACGGAGCAGAATCTTGAGCACAGTTGTAAGAGCAATCGGCGTGCTGGGTTAAAAATCAAAAAGATACCGCTTTGACTAAGAGAAAAAGGAAAAAAGAAGGCTCAAGGAAACCGCTTGGCAAAAATCAAAGTAAAAAAAGGGAGATGGTCACGGATTCGGGCGGTGGGCTCTCTGACGCCGAGTCAGTGGTTGGGAGACTGTTTGTGGCCAGTACGAGGGGTACAAACGGTGGACTAAGACAATGTACGGATTCCGAATTGGTAGTGCCGGAGTTGCGCAGAAACACGCTGAGTAGGTATTAAGAGGAGGCAAAATTTCATTCGGGAATCAAGAATTTTTTGCTGAAGAACTTGATTGCGAGGGGTCAGTCCAGATGAGGGAATAGGGAACCCCGAACCGATCAATAGGGCCGCAGTCAGTCTAGTTCGAATCAGGGATCGAAAAAGCGACCAGGGGGATCTTAAAAAAAGGAAAAATAACCAATACGCACCTCGGAGTCGTCTGTAAAAGAGAGAGACTACTCGCGCGCGAAAAGAGCGGAGGTCGGAGATGCCTGCCCCTTGATCAGATCTCTGGTTAGGAAGATGACGGTGTGTCGAAGGGAGGAGAAGGTCAATACTTAACTTGAGAGGGCGTTTCTCTCGACAGTCTGTTCGTAATTTTGGTCGTGAACTCACAACCTATGCGTACCGAGAAGCAAGCCGACAGCTGCGGGGTATAAAGCGAAGGGGTGTCAGCGTCACCGGTAGAAGGGACAATTGACTTTTTCCAGTTACAAGGTCCCGGAAACCCAAGGGCCAGACAGTAGCCGGGGCCACGATTGTTGGCTCGGTTCTGTAACCCTGGCTTGGTAAATGGAGATACGGCCGAGTCCATCAAACAAAAAAAAACAGCGCCAACAATGTCAAGGAAAGGGAAGGTTTAGCGGCCGCAGAGCAGGGCCAAAAAGGGATATAGGGCGGGGGGGCGAAAGAAAAGTAGAAAAAAAAAGAAATTTTCCATGGATACAACTCGATGAAAAAAATGCCCGCCCTGACTGCGACGGCACGGAAACGGGGACTAAAGGGAGGAGGGTGCGTGGGCTCAAGTTCAACAAGAGTTACGAGAATCTTCAAGGTCCTGTGAAGAACCATCGCCTAATGTAACTGGAGCGGGTCCGAGAAAAATCTTAGTGAAAAGGGGAGGGGTGTGGGCGTAAGCAGTAAGCGGAAGTTGGAGTGATCAAAGATTACAGAGGACTAATCCTTCGTCGAATGCAAGGAGAACTGTAAAAGACGGAATGCGGAGCACTGGGGGCAGGATTCTTGTTCATCTCACGTAGGACGTAAGAAGAAAACGCAAAGAGGGGGAGGCGCGGCGGATGGGGGGCGGGGGAATCGAGGTGCAAATCTAGGGCCGCGTCAGCACTTGGAAGGGGACTAAGAGGGATACCGGGGTTATTGGAAAGGGTCGTAAGAAGAGGTCGGGCGTGCAAAAAAATTCCGCGATAATTAGTCTAGCTGCACAGGATATACGTGGCGTACGGGGTGTGCTGCACCCCTATCAAGTCGCGTGGTTCACTGGAGTCAAACAGGTAAATTTGGTAATGAAGGGGGGGGCAAACAATTCAAAAAAAAACCTTGAAAAACGATTAAGAGCTACTGCTCTCGAACTTGACCAAACGACTGGGTGAGAGGCAGTCGCAATCTCGAAAGCTATTTTTTTGCGAATGGCATTCATCCTTCGTCGCGGCAAAGGGAATAACCCGGCAGCCCCCCTTTTCGGAAAAACAAAAAAACCCATAACGTCCATATGCCCTCAAAATCTAGAAGCGACGAGGAAGAAATGTAATAGGGCAATGCTACCTCCGGATCGAATGGGACATTAAGGGGGCTAAAGGTGGTATTCTAGGAATCCTTCTTGGACCCAAAGAAGTGATGAGAAGAAGGGCAAGTAATGTCGGTGTGGGGTGTCTGGGACGGAAAGGTACAACGGCCTGGGGGGGAAGGCTATTCTTCAGGTGGCGGGTATCTCGGCAATGGGGAGTTGGTTTGGGCTGGAAGAAGAAAAGCCTCGGACCATGAGAAAATGAGACGCAGTGCGGGGCAGGAGACGTACAGTGGAGGCAAAAAAAATTGAGGGTATAGATCCTTTCCTGGGGGTAGGCGATAAAAAAAAGCCTCTGACATTCCTCATCATAAAAGAGAGGCTAATAAAAAGAAAATGGTCGAACTCTGTAGGGGCTGATTGACAAATAGAAGAATACTACATCCGTAAGGGACCGAAAGGCAAAGCAGGACGAGTAAAAGGGAGCAGCTGGACAAACTTTCCGCTCCGTAGGCAAAGAAGGGGGGAAAGAACACGGTTCACAGGTGGGTTGGAAGGAAAAGCCAGGTGTGGTCTCGATGCGCACCAAGGGGGCTCCGAAGGTTTCTAAAGCGTCACCAAAAGCATACGAGGGGGCCAGGGAAAGGAACAGCTAAAAAATCAGCGTGCTCAGTTTCGAGAAGGGTTGTTGCGGGACTGAAAACAACCTGCCGGGCGAGGTGGAATCGGAAACTGCGAAAAGCTAAGAAAATCTCGCACCTTTCTATCAGGGTCTAAATCATCCTGGAAAGACAGCTCTAAGCGAAGGAACGCTATTCGCAGGAAAAAAGAGGGACAGGAGCATGCTACATCGATCCTGAAAAAAGTAATCGTCAACAACAGCATTGACTTAAAGAGATCTATAGCTTCGTGAATAGGCTTTTCTGGGAAAAAAGGGATGTCAATGTAATATAAAACGCCGGGGAAAAAGACCGATCAGCGCAAATGAGCTTGTTTATGAGCACTATCGCTCGAAGTGCGCAGGGGAAAGGGGGGGGAGGGGGGTCGCACCAGGGGGAAAAAAACACTTGCCCGAGATCGCTTCATTTTGAACGTCTTAAAGAAAAAAAAAAAAAAAAAAGGCAACAGGAGGGGGGCAAGGATGAAATGGGGGAAAGTGATCAAAAGAAAAATACGTCCTACTTGGAAAAGCTGTTGTCGGCCGCGCTTTCACTCAGCCCGGTCAGCAACGTAAAACCAACGAGTCAGTCGTACAAAAAGAAGAAAATAGTGGCCTTCGGGGGAAGAAGAGTTAGTCCACAGTGTGTTGCGGCTATGAAAGTACGAAAGGAGAACGCTGGGATATGTCATGTCTCACGAGGGGGGTCTGAGGATGCTAAATAATAAGAACACCGCTCGTACAATGGAACGTAAATGTATATATGGGTTGATGGGTTGATCGGGGGACGACTGAAAGCAAGGGGGTCCTGCCAGCTTGGGTCCTAGGAAGTAGCTGTAAAACCGTAAGTAACGGTGCTTCTGTGAAGTTGACGCGAGCGCAATAGGCGCAAGTACGAAACCTGATAATGAGCGGTGAGACGAAAGGGGGAGTGAGGGGCTCGGGTCATAACACGGTAGGATAGCCAAAAACTAAAGCCTTTAAAGAGACGGTGCCAACGATTCTGGAAAGGTCCGTAGAGTAGCGGTCTCGTCCAAAAGCAAGTACCACCAGGGGTGTTCTGACTTCCTGGTTTTCCTTCAACGGGCCGTGCTTCTAATAATCGCAGTGGGGAAAGGTAGCAAGGAAAAAAGAGTGCGGAGTCGGGTCAAGAAGTGGAAAGAACTGAGACCAGGGGTCTAAGTAATTTGATCTCGTCTTTTGGGTCGTGCAATTCTGTCTTGAAGACGGAAGGGGGGGGGGAGGAAAGCATGAAAGACAGTAAAATCGAATGCGTTCGGGGAGACGGTCTGGGGTACTTCTCAATCGTTTGGGTTAAAGCTCAGATCAAGGGTATCTGTGGAAAATGACGTGCATTCCGAATGTAAAGGAGTGGGAACATAATCACACGAATGGTCCAATTAGAGTAGGGGGACGAGAGTCCGACGGTATGTTTAGACAGGGGGAGGATAAAAAAGACTTTAAGGGTAAGAAGAACAAAAAAATCGACTCGGTTGAGGACTGCTGGATCCTCTCTTTCTTCACAAGCGCACGAACGCCTGTTCAGAACGATTTCGGTCAAAGCTAAAGGAAGAGCAAAAAAAAAAAAAAAGGGCCTAAAAGACGTCCTAGTATAGAGGGACCCTTCTTGAAAAAGTACGCGAGAAAAACGCTACTGGAAGAACGAAAACGCGGGGGGAATCGGGGGGGGAAAGATATACCAAGAAAATGTTACAGGGTGGCTCGGACATAGACAGAGCAGGACTCCAGGGTGAAGGGGGTGGAACACGGTGGGGGGGGATATTCAACTGAGATTCCTTCTCTGTCACCTATGCAGACCTGTAAACTCGCACGGGGGACGTTAGATCCAAAACTACCTCAGGAAAGGATGTGGACTAATCCGGGGGGGTTATCAATTGAGCGAGTGGAGATGATCTCACAAGAAACTCTGGGTTTTCAGACATTCAAACCGGAATTGGTCATCTCAGTTATGGGTAATCTCAGCGCAAATCTACTTAGTAATTAGGTATTCTGGGGTTGGGGCGGAAGTTCCCTACCTACAGGTGGCTGGCTTTTTTCTACACTCGAACGCGGCTTAGATGAAGTCGTGTACCCGGCGGGCTGTCGTGTCTCTGGACCGGAAGTAGAAGGCAAGGGGGGGGCGGGGGACTCGAATATATTGGTACCAAAGTCGCTCTCATTGGGGGGGATAGACAATGAAAAGATGCTTCAAGGGGGGGGTTCTGGGGGCGCCAAAAAAGCAAACGAGTTAAGAAAAACAAAAAAACACTACTACTCCGGACTCTGATGACGGTGGGTGGAAGTTTCATGGCGGTCACTCAAAGTAAACTTGGGCGTGGGTTCTCGGAGAGGTAGCTAGCTGGAGTGCCAACAGCGCTGTACGGCGCAGGTAAAAGGTCCTAGAGGGGGGGGTTGATGCAAAATGTCTGCGGTGGGCATCCGGCTTAGAGGGCCGAAGAGGGGAAAGTGAATAAACTCTTTGTGACCTAGCTGCGCTCTCAGAGGCAGGAAAGGGAAAATGCAAAAAGGAGGGGGCGCGGGGGAGGGGGCGAGGCTTGAAAGTGGGCAGTCGTTCGTGTTCGGCTCGGACGACCTGGGGGAGGGGGGTCACTCTGATGTTCGATCTTAAATGTTATTCTCGAAGTCTGATGGGGGATCCATCTCGGCATACTACTCTCTTTGGCTCTGACAACTTTCTTCTGCTCGACGTCCGCAAGGAAGAGCGGTGCATGTATCGATGGAGTTCACCGGATGTAACTTCCTCCGCCATTCGCAAGGGAATTTCTGCAGTGCGCACAAAGAGAGAAAGGCTGGGACCATTAATTGGTTCTCCCCGACGGGAGAACGCGAGGTTGGGATAACGGGGGGCGAGATGCAACATTCGAGAAAGGGGGACTCAGTGCAGTTGCTTTAGGGGGGGTCGCGGGCAGTCCTGCGGACCCAACTTCTTCGATAAGACTAGAACGTTTCATCTCAAAAGTCAGCCTATTGGTTGAGGGGGGGATTCGCTTCACTTGAAGAGGGGCATTTTTGAAAAAAAATTTTTCTTTCAGAACGCGAGTGAAAAAAAACATCGGTTATCTGGGCACGGAATCTTAGAAGTGGACCTGGGTACCAGGAAGATACAAAAAGGACATTTCGTAAAAAAAGTTTTTTTCATGATCCGAGTTCCTGGGGGTTCCCTCCGACCGGGAGTAATAGTTGGGTGAGCTTGGAGTTTTATGGGAACCATCCAAAAAGGTTGATCCTCGGCATCAGAAGGAAAAACCTGTTATGAAGGCGTAAACCCAGGAAGCGAACAAAGGGGAGAAAGTGGGGGAGGGAAGCCGATTGGAGACTTAAAGCCGATTTACGTAAAGCTGTATTTAAACGCTGGGCGGTATTGATTCAAATGAAAAAAAAGAGAAATAGATTAAGGGGAAAAATGTTCTGGAAGGAAAACACCTTGTGCGTATCCTTAAAAAGGAAAACGGTAACATGAATCAACAGGGAAGTTTGGACCGGGGGGGGGAGACTGAGACATCAACAAACGACCGAAAAGTTGGCTATGCAGGATCCCCTAATATCCCTCCGGCGCTTCCGGCGAGAATTGACACGAAGAAAAAAATACGCGTCTGTCCCCTTAGGGGGGGAAAAACTAAACTCCAAAAGGGGGTGCTAGAAACGTATCTCGCGGTATGGTTGGGGGCAAAGCATTGTGGGAAGCGGGGGCAAGCAGGGTGGAGAAAGGGGTTCGGAGGAAACCGTCTCCCAACTCGGTATACGCTCTGGGTAAAAGTTGGGAAAAAAAAAGGGAAGAAGCCCACGCAAAAGACCGAAAGACTTGGTCAAAAATTTGCGTCTTAGGGGATCGGTGTCATCGAAAAACAACAACACAAATGGGGGGATAAGGATTCATATGAACAACGACGAAAGCAAATAGGACACAAAAAAGGAGTTTTGTGGTCAGGGGAGGGGAGGAAAGGCATGTACGCGAGTGATCAAAAAACGAGTGTCCATTGGGATGAGGGCGGTTTGAATCGGGGGGGAAAAAATTACAGGCTACTTGAAAAAGGTACCTCAGGTTACAAAGAGATATAGATGAAACATTGGAGGGATGGGGGGAAAGAAATAACCAAAATTCAATGATTTATGGTAGTTCTGAAGGAGGAGCTCCACAGTTTATAAAAGGGGGGGGAGCACATCAGACGTACTGCTTTTTTGTTGAGGCGAATGAGGAACAAGGGAAAGGGTGATAGGAAGGAAGGATAGAAAGTTCAACAACGCAAAAATAAATTAAAGTGGTACGGGAGGAAAAACAATCTACATAGCTCTTTCGGGGGGTCCGTCTTTCCATTGGGAATCAAAGAGGGGGGGAGGGTTTGGGGACTCCGGGGGGAAAAGGGAAATGGGAGTTTCTCCTCAACCGGGACAGACAAGGGCATTGGAGGAAGCACGTAAGAGGGGCGCAAAAAATCCTAGGGGAGTGGTTGAGACCTCGGTCTAGGGTGGGTCTATCGCGAACTTCCTCAAGAAAGAAGTGAAAAATCAAGACAGAAAGAGGGAAAACTATACAATTGACCACCCTCTTACGGGCGAAAACGGGGATAAAAGCGACTTACGAGGGGAAAGCAGGTTTGCTGGTGCAAGGGACGTTCAAACCGATTGCACGCGCGAAGAAAAGATACGGTCTCCAGGAATCGGGGGAGAAAAAGCACCTTCAGATTAGGGAGGTCGCCTAAGTCCTTGAGGTGGAGATTTCTGCAACAGAAGGGGGTAGGGTATGGCTCGGGGGGGTAAAAGAGTCAATCTACACAAAAACAGAAGAAAGTTCGGGAAGAACTATGGGCTGACTGAGGGTTATCGAGGCGGGTGCAAGGGGGGGGAGCATTCGCGTCACGGTCTAGCGGGTGAAAAGGATGGGTGGAACAGTTACATCAGGGAATCGGGGTTCGCGTGAATTATTAAAATTCGTTCTGTTCGGGTAGGGTAAAAAAGGAAAAAGAAAGGGTCCTTCAGAGACTCGAAAATATGGGATCCAGATAGAGGGGGGGGGGGACGTCTGGATTGGTAATTGGAAAAAGAGTCCGCTTCGAAACGCGACGCTACGTTGGGTCGAATGACGGCATGCCACACATTCGTCCCTTGTCGGTAATAGCAACATGGTGATGAAACATCTTCTACGGGGATTCTTCACAGAATATAGTCAAGGAAACTGTCCAGGGATGAAAGAGTGCTTTACCGCCTTCCTGAAAAAAACGGGGGGGGGGGGGGGGAGGAAACCGCCGATTCGGTAATCTGAACAACTCCTTAGCAACTTTATAGCGCGGGCATTTGGGGTCTTCTGGGCGGGCAAATTTTTTTTACACAAGGGTGTGGCGAAAGTAGACTTTTTAACACCCGAGCGTCAGAAGAAGCCAAGGAGGGACTCGGGGGGGAACCCAAATTGGGTGGTTTGTGGTGTGTCATATTTGGGTGGGGGGCGACACATAAAAATTCGTTTGCAGCTCCAGGGCTAAACGCCCAAGAAGGTCCAAGGACGGAGGTTGGGTGTTGGGTAGTTGCTTAAAAAACTCGTGAAGGGAATATGTTACATAACGAGGGGAAAAGAACAGAGTTGAAAGGGGGGGAAAGTTTCGGTATTAAGGGAATCTGCGGGAAAGACTCGGCCATCGGGGGGGGGAAGGAAAAAATCGAAGGGGGGCGGGGGGAAAAGGCCTGGGGGCTGAAGCGTTAGGGTCTAGCTGGAGCCGACAAGAAAAAACAAACAAGGAAGGGTCACATTCATTTGGCTCGGAAGCGAAAAGAACGCTGACTTCTGAGTTGTGACGTTTGTGAACATAAAAAAGGTGACTGTAAGAGGGGATTCTAAAAAAGGTCTCGCTGTAATCTGGAGAAAAGGTACGCTGGGGAGGAACCACCGATATTTGTAAACCAAGGCACGGGATGTTTAGTACAAGAAACCGGCAGGGGGGGGAGGGTCAAGTCTGAAAGGAGGCGTGGGAGAACTCAGGTGCTATATAAAAAATCAGGATCCGATCTTGGAAAGTCCGGGCAGCAGTGTGGAAAAGCCATGGGAGGGAAAAAGAACTTCGCGCATACGAGAGTTGCAGATCACCAATCTACAGGGTAGAGAACGCCAGACGGCGTCGGAGGAGATGTCAAGGGGGACTGAGGGGGGTGGAGAGCGGTGGATCTAGGCGTGCCCTGACGGACGAAGCGGTCGACAGGTAAGGGAGTGGACGAGGGGAGAATACTGACGCTATCCAAGATGTCTCTCGAGCTTTGCGTGGTCACTTAAACGGGGTCGATGCAGGGGGGGGGGTTCCAGACGTCTCAAATACAGTGCACAAAGTTTCAAAATCATTTGGACGGGAAGTGGGGGGGAATGGGGGTGCGAGTCCGCTCAAAGAGGTCGAAGGACAGACTGTGGGGAGAGAGAGCTAAACAAAAAATTGACGGGGGATGCGCTGATCAAGAGCTCTCAAAAGCGGGTATTAAGGCCTGCGACTGAGTAAGGGGCAAGAATTGGCAGTGAGCAAACATCTCAAAGACCTACGGAGGGGAACCTAATTTAGGGCTGAGGCCAAGGTGAAGGAATCCTACTATTCGTTCTAAAGGAGAAAAAAATTCATAGCTGAGGGGAGGGAGCAGGGTTGACGGTAAAAAAACCACCGAACTTCTTCTGTGACGCAGCCCGCACTTGGGGTTGGTCAAGGGGGGGGGGGGAGTGGGAGAAACTAGGAGGGAAACATAACATGAACTCCAGGAAAGGCTCTGGTAAAAAACTCGTGCTGTCTCCAAATTTCTGTTGGTACGAAGGGGAAAATAGGGCCCAGCTAAAGCTCGGCGAAAGGTTCTAGGAAAAATATCGCATTCTTGTTCAGAGCGTACCCCGAGAAAAAGGGAGGGAGATTTAGGAAAGGAGATCACTAGGTAACCTCAAAAAGAAAGCAGATCCACTCAAAACATAGGCACCGACATTGAGAGACAGGTCTGAGTGTCGGGGAAGGCTGAGTCGGGTTAGACAAAAAGCTCCGAACGAAGATGAAACAAAATGAAGTCGGGGAAGGGGGCGAATAAAAAGCTCACCAAAAAAGATGACCGCAA
>Ga0179593_1327415_pt1 | contig 10156 bp, 8 predicted proteins | sample CZODoug2_1_08_16_FD_185931 | JGI IMG/M metagenome (GOLD analysis project Ga0179593, IMG submission 185931) | Vadose zone soil fungal communities from Angelo Coast Range Reserve, California, USA - CZODoug2_1_08_16fungal (PacBio error correction) | ecosystem: Environmental > Terrestrial > Soil >...
CGAAGGGGGAAAAGGGATCCTCCGAAAGGAGAAACGAGCAAGAAAACAAGGAGCGAATGAAACATTGAAAGCCGTGCCCGGACGGCAGGGAAGGAGAAACCAAAAAGGAGGACGCAGATAAGAAAAACACAAATGGAGTGAATATGAAATTACACGAAAGGAGAGGAAAAACCAAGGGGGGGACCAGATAATCTGATAAAGACAGGGGCAACAGTGCCGGGGAAAGAAAACCGTGAGGATCTCGGGAAAAAGGAAGATGAGAACCAACGGGAGAAGACTAAAGATCGCAAAATGAGGTACGACAAAAAGAAGAGGTGTGCCGAAAAAAACCAAAACAGGGCCGGAAGGAGGGCGACATCATAAGACAGTATTTAAGAACCATGGGAAGGAGGGCCCGAGAATCTATACTACTAGGGGATACAGGGCTCCTACTCACGAATATAGAAGAATGGTCCAAGTAAAACAGGCAAGTGTTTGAAAAACAGGGATGGTTTAAAAGGGTCTGGGAATCTCCTCAGAAAAGGAAATAAAATGTTTCAATCTAGAAGGGTAAAAAAAACAATGCGGTTCACCAGGAGCACTGGCTTACGGAAAAAAAAACTCCAGCAAAAAGCAAAAATCACTAGAGGTTTGGAGGGGGAGGGTCTTCAAAGCTTCAAATTATGCGCCCAAAAAGGAATGGTTAAGCACAAAGAAGCACCATCAAAGGTCAAATAGAGCAAAGAAAGAGCGAGCTCACGTGAAAGACAGGTTAACGGCGGTCCCCGCAAAAACTGACGGAATGAAAAGATACGACCAAAAAAACGGAAAAAATGGATTACCTGAGACAACCTGGGGGACTACGACCAGGAAAGGAAAAAGGGAATACGAAAGAAAAAAGGCAGGGCGATCCTTTTGACGGGACACACGAGAGGCTAAGCAGAGGGGAAATCCGTGGAAACAGGCCAGTAATAATTCCCAAAACATAGGATCAATCCACGGGGGGGGAGCCAGAAAGAGCGCTCAAGCCTTCCTTTGATGAGCGCAGAAATAACGAAAAACTTGGGTGGTTGGATAATAGCCAAGGCAAGATTTCACGTCAGCGACTGATGCCGTATGAACGATGAAAAAAAGAGGTGTAGTAACGGATTAAAAAGACCAGATGCGCAGATCGGCAGGAGAAGTCCAAACGGAGAGGGCAGACGAGTCTTGAAAAAAAAAAGGAAGGTCATAAGAAAGATTAGTAGAATTTTGCAACAGCAACGGTACGGACAAGGGGTGACTCAGCGCAAGGGGGGGGGATATGAATGAGAAAGCAAAAGCAGCTACGATCCCCGATCCATAAGCGAAACCTAACAACCACCTTCATCAATGTAAAATCCATCCTATGGAACAGACCCGGGAGTCTGGGTTAAAAAAGAAAACATACTATATACAGGAGGGGAATAGGGGGATCGAACGCATAGAGGCTGAAGTCTCTAAATTGATGGATGGAAGCATTACCCGAAGATCAGAACTCGCCCTTCGGTCAAGAAAACCCTCAAAACTAGTCATAAATCAGGGATTAAGAAGATGAATGGGAGTCTGACAGCCCCCCTGAACCAGGGCTCTCAAAAATGCAAGCGCACGCCCGGAACGAAGGGGTCACAATGTTAGGGGGTAACCGGGGAACGACTGATGAAAAAAACTCCAGCGGTAGACAGGGTAACTTCACTCTGAGAGGACTAATTTAGGAGATGGTACTAAATTCACAAAAAAAGGTCTTCAATGGGCGCAGCAGGAGATCTTCCATAAATAACGAGTATCCTCTCCTGGACTAAACACGTTGAAGTGGGGCCAAGGGGGGGTTACTTTAGGCCATTTAAGGAAGCCGCATCGGGGTGGGTCGTGAAATGCTTCGGCCACCGAGACGCAGGATGTGGAGGAGGTTAATGGGGGGATCGGCCTGATCACCACTGGGAGAAGAAACGGTAGGAGGGAGTGTGTGGAGGGAAACAAGTTTAACTCTTCCAGGGGAGGGGGGGGTGACCGCATGTGAGATGCCCGGACTTGGGTAGACAATAAGGGAAGAAAATCGTGGCTGATTTAAGAGTCATCCTCTTCGGAAAAAAGAAGGTCCGAGTGTTGGCGCGGTCGTACCGGATCAGAAGAGAGAGAGCGGTAAGAAAACTTCAGGATGGAAGTGGGGTCAAGGTAAGCTCTCGTAGAGAGCTGAACGAAACTCTTGGGAAAGGGCCACAACGGTCGATTAAAGGAAGGTTGAGGTGGGAGGCAAACCGGAAAAAACCCCCGAAGGATGGGGAAGGCAATCGCAAGGAGGGGAAGGGCAAAATCAATCGGTGCACACACACCACACCAACACAAGAGGGAGAAAGAAACACTCTAGAAGGCGTCACAGCAAAGAACTAAACCAATGTCTTGAAAGTAGTAAGACCACCCCATACCTGGGGAACAGAAAAAGCGGGAGGAAGCCAGATGAGAGTGGTATGGGAGAGGGAAGAGGTGGTCATTTTATGCCATCTTTCAGAAGAATTGGTCCTGGGACAAAGCAATTGAGAAGGGAAGGGAAGGCTAGGAGCAGGGCTGCTAACTAAAAATGACAACAACACCGTGAGGAAGAGAGAGAGGTTAGGGCGAATGAGTACGAGAAAGTAAAACGACAAATAAAGAACTTCTTTTCCCAGGCGAAATCGTAGACGGGAAGGGATAAAAGGGGGCACAAATCCCTCGAAAATGAACCGAAAGGAGGAAAGGCACGATCTGCTGAAGGTCCTAGTAGGGGGGGGGGGGGGGGGGGACGCGTCGCCTGGGAAGTCAGCCTGAGCTAAAGGATGTTCGTGAAAAAAGGAGGGGTAAGAGGGAAAAAAGATTGGACTTACACAGTATGAGGAGACCATCTACGGCGGGGGCTTGCACGGGGTGCAAAAAACTATCACTTCACGTAGAAAGTCTTCTACTCGAAGGGAACAAGAGTTTAGGAAGCGCTACTACGAAGAGGCTTGAGGAAACAGAAAAGGAATCGGAATTTCTTAGAAGGAAAAAGGATCATACTTCACTCTATAGGAAAAAGTAGCCAACAGCAAAGGGCGGGTGACCCGAAGAGGGGAGCTATCATCATCAGGAGAGAGGGGGTATCGGCATGAGACCAAGTAAAGATCCATACGAGCCCTACAAAGGCCTACAGCGCGGTCCAGGGTTCAGCAAGAATCACCCATAACTAAAAGAAAGGTGTGGATAAAGACGATAAATAAACATCCAATCCGACAAAAGAACGGGGCCGCTGAGAGCGCAGCCGGAAACTAAAAAAAGAGCGAAGTTTCGAAAAGGTCGAAAGACACCCTGGCAACAGGCAAAAGGGGGGCCAGTGCTCTGATGACTTCGGTCCCTGCTCTAGAGACAAAAAAGGAAAACTGGAGGTTGACCGGCCGGGAAAACAAGAGACCGAAGAGGGCAAACTCTTTCAAAACACGAAGCAGACCGGAGGGGGGGTAACTGACGTCAACACCCTAAGGGACGTCGCAAACGGACGTAAGGGCAGGACTGAAGGGGCAAGAGATCAAGGAGGGGTCAGAGGGGGGCTGGTGGCGAGCCTAGTCAATATCCTTACTCGTGACGTAATTCCTAGGAGGGTTTTAGGAATACGAAGCAGGGGACGGAGACGGAAGGGAGGGGGTCAGCTCATAGGGGCAACGCCAGGCAGATCGATGGAGGATCTTCGCTATTTGGCAAAACAGCATGGCTCGTCGGGGGCGTCCTCTCTTTCCACTCAGATGGATGTTCCTGCGGGCTGCCGGTTTTGTGCATGTCGGGATCTGATCTGGATACGGGAGCGACCAAGGGCGGGAAAACGGAGCCAATCGCACGGCTCAAGAGAAGACGCAACGGCATCGTCCCGGGGTTGTGGCCTTTTTGGGAAAAAGAAGCAGGGAAGACCGACCTCCATTTGGGGGGGGGGAAAGCAATTCGCCTATAAGGAGGGACGTCCCTGGGACGATCCGGCGCAGGGGGGAGCGTGGTGAGGAACATACCTACAAAACTCTGTGTCTCGGCATCGTCAGCGAGAGGAAAAGGGAAATAACTCCTGGGTCGGGCATCTTATCGAACAAGGGGGAGTGTTATGCTGGAGAAAGCGAAATCCCAGGACAGGAAGGGAACACTGATCTTTCGAAGAAGTCGGGGAGGGGCTATTGTTTGTGAGGCATCTTCTGGCATGGGAGGGGAACGGTCGGAGGCATCGTGGTCAAAGGAACAATGAGAGGCAGCTTCATGGTTTTGAGGAAAGAACTGGGCATTGCCTTTGGTCGTCGGGGGTGAGGAGGCGGCGGACTCGTAAAATCACAATTTGGGTCTTTGTTCGGAGAGTTCTCGTAGAGTGGGAAACCGAAAGGAACCAGGTTATTAACCAGGAGGTATATCTTTCCAGACATTGTAGAGGAAAGGTGATGAATGTTAGAACGTTGGGGACCGCCTAATTACGGAGGAGAACATCCACTCCAATAATCGCTGGGCGAAGACTATTGAACGAGTGAACTTGTCACCTTATAGAAGACCTGGACAAAGAATTGGTTGAGAAAAATATAAGACTGAAAAGTGGGTGATCTAACGGTCTGGAAGGAGGAGCCGCGCTCAGGGTGTCAAAAGTCTGCTCGTACAAGGGGGCCTGGGGGGAGTGGGGGGACTGGCTCAGGGGACTCGTCGGCGGGGACGATTAAGGAAAGTCCGATAAAGAGCTCGGCCCGCATTCAAGAAGTTTTACCTGAAGGGCGGCATCACGATTGTCGGGGCCATCACGTCCTGGTTGGTGTATAGGTCGTTCTGGAACACGTAAAACTGATGAGGAAAGAGACAGCAACGGGGAATCAGGGGGGGGGCATGTGTTTCACAGCTTGTTCTGGAGCTTTACTGGAAATGGGTGACGTACGAAAACTGGGGGGAGAAGGGGGGTTACCTTTTATTTCTCAAATAGTCCCCAGGGGTGGAACTATGACGAGGTGAGGTCAAGATTAACTACTTGCTTGGGGATGTCGTTATCGGCGTCATCCTGATGGTTTGAGAGTCCATGAAAGAAAGAGCTGCAAGTATTCAGCGAACAAAAGGAGGGTGAGGCGGGAAAAGTTTTCATCGTATGATGATCCAACGGTTACAGAGGAAGAATCCTTTCCGAGCGCCCTCAAAACAAAACGAAAGGAAGGGAGGGAAGGAAGTAAAAAGGAAGACGCGGAACAGGGAGTCATCAGACGAAAAACCTGCCCAAACCTCGGGTCGCGAATGGCCGTGAGAGAAGGGAAAAACGGAGAAAGGGCGAAGACCAACAGTGGCCGAATCCCGTAAATCCACAGCAAGGAGTAAGTAAGGGAAGTAAAAAGGGAAAAAGGAAAAAGCTGTACCGAAAGATAGCAATCCCAGGGACAAGCTGGGGGGAAGGGGAACCGAAAACCCGGAGGGCGGAAATCAAAAAAGCTTAAAAAACAATCTTAGACCACCGGGCGAAGAGACGGGAAAGTGGCAGGATGCCGAAAAGTCCGGGTGAACGAAACAGAAACCGGGGATGATGCGAAAGCTGGATCCCGACCAGGAGGTAAAAGAAGGGAAGGGCAACCAGGAGATGCTCGAAAAAGAAAAAGCGCTACGATGAGAAGAAGCGGAAATACGCAGGATTCCGAAAAAAAAAGGCCAAGTTAACAAAGCAGCAGTTGTTAACCGGGACGCGGCGATCGGGGCCGCAATCAAAAAAAAAAAAGGGGAAGAAAAAGTCAGCTGATAGTCAGAAATGGCGGGGCCGAGCAAGACCTCTTCCTACAGGATTAACGAAGAAGTGTGGGGGGGAGTGGGGCGGGAGGCAGCCTTGCTTAGGGCAAAAAGCTTCAACCCATCAGCAAAGGAGCGATCAAAACACTGACTAGCGAGATCATCCTTGAAAGAAGGGGATGCCCGGGCTGGAAACAAGGGAGACGAAAATGACCGAGAGGGACCAAAAACGCCCACAGACTGAGGATCACTCTATGACTACGAAGACAATTACAATTGCAGAGGGGACACCCCGGGAAGGATCAATGACTGGGTCGTGCAACAGGGCTCACAACGAGACGTTCAGAAGGAACAAAAAAAAGAACAAGTATAAAGAGACGAAACCGAGGCTCCTCAGGTCCTTTTATGGAGCAAGGGACAAGCATAAAGACAGTGGGTTAGAGAAGGAACGCCAGAGAGACACGCCGCGACGAGCAGGAACAAAAGTACCACTATTTTTAGGATTTACCCAGCCTCCTATTCTCAGGAGGGACAGACTTCATCATGCGGAGAGGAAAGTGAACCCCCAAGAGGACAGGGAGAAGAATAATCGGATTTGCAAAAAAGGCCAGGGGAAGAGAAGCAAGGGTATGCCTCGGCCGCGTAATAGAACGGCGAGCAGCATCGTGAGAGATAAACTATGAACTATCAGCAACCTACAGAGGGAAACACCGTCAGAAGCAGGAAAGCCAGCCGAGTGGAACTCCAAAAGCGATACCAATCAAAAAGAGAAAGATGTGAATAACGCAGCCGCATAGAGGCTGGACATGACGAGTAGGATGTCAACGACATACCCTAAGATCAGGTCTCAAGAAATGTCGGGCGAGCAGAAAACACAACGGCATAAGGAAGCGAGAGGTACTGAAAGGGCAAGTCGCACAAAGTAAACATATGAACATCAGGGCGCTATTTCCTCATTCCAAAAAGACGCCTATTGAGAATATGGGGCTGGGTAGACGGCATAACAGTAGGCCCCTGAGCGAGTGGAAGAAAAGGTTACCAGAAGTTGTAGGGTTTCTCAGGAAAAAACTCCCTTCGCAAGGTTGGCAAGGGCGGGGGACCAGACGAATGAAAACGATAGCGAGCAGTACTCACAAACAGTTGCCTTGGCCAGGGGGAGGGAGAAAGTGGCCCGCCGCAGTCAGAGTCAAAAAAAGTGTTCCTGGAACGTCTTGAGAAGGCAGAAGGCGCCGGATTTGGCGGGTTGTGAATGGGAGAATACCAGGGTACACGGATCCCAACGAAAAGTAAAAATGGCTTAAAGGTGATAATACACGTTTAAAGGGCGGCAGTTAGGAGGTGGGGGAGACGCATAGAGTAACCGACTTTTTCATAAGGCCGAGAAAAGAGAGAGGGCTGGAAATCGCCTCCCGAGGCTGAACCAACCAGGTCAAGTGGATCTTTTCCTATCGGCGGACTGAATCAAAGAAAGGGCTCGGGACCCACTTCAGCTTGATTTCGGGGAGTCCCGTCATCTCTCTTATGAGCTGAAAAATTGTTAGGGCCGAGGGGGAACGATGTATGTTTAGTGTATTGGTAGGTGCACAAAAGGACACACCCCCTCCTGTGTCTTTAAGGGGAAGAGACAGAAAAAAGGGCGACGCAAAGCAAAGCGTGCTACGAAGACAATTCAGCTGGAGGAAAAATCAAAAGGGAAGGAGAGGAGTGGGACGACTAGAACCACCCCAGACAATCACATCATCGGGAAAAAGAGCTTGGGAAAGTTAGGCAGTGAGTAGGTGGGTGCCAAGTTTAGGCCAAAAACTTTAAGAAAATTTGTCAAGGGGTCAAAAACTGGTCACCAGCGTTCAAAGTGCGAGGGTGAAGGAGAGAAGAAGGGGCACCAAAATAAATGGCTAGAGAAAAAACAAAACACATGAGAAAGAAAGATAGGTTATGTCCAATGCTGGAACCGAGAACTTTCACATCACCCTAAAATCAAGACCGGAGGGTACAATGAAAAATCGGATAGGAAGACTGGGAAAAAGTAACAGGGGAAAAAAAGACTTCAAAAAAGGATGATAGCTGTTGCGATCACGAGAGAGGATGTCTCTGGAGGGGGGGGGGAGAAGACTCCTTAAGAATAGGACTACTGTCTGGGATTAAGAAAAGGTCGCGAGAACGAGGTGCTTTTGGGCGTCGAAACAGCAGGCGAAATAAAAAGCATCAAAGGGGAAGGTGCAGGTTCACTCAAAGGAAATCAATAGCCAGGGGCGACCGCGGAAATTGGGAAAGAGTGAGGGGCCCTCTAGCTAGGCGGATGGAAAGAACACGCGACAGGACCAGAAGGGCACAAAGCAAGGATGGAGGACGGCTATCGAACTACAAATAAAAGGCAGGGGGTGGACCCGAAGAGGAGTAAAAAAAATCGAGAGAGGGAAGGGAGAAACCGTCGGGAGAAGATCTAAAATGGACTTGAAAAAATAGAAGGAACTCGTTCAAAGGATAAGCAGAAATCGCAATCGAGTTCGAAATGGGGGGATCCGGATCAAACGTTCAAAAATCAGGAACGAGGAAGAAGCGGCTGGCCTAAATGCAAGAAAAAAAAACAACGAGTCGCCTGCAGGGAGGGAGAAATTGATCAAGACCCCCAAGGCATTTGGACAAGGCTAGGCTCGCGGAATTCGAGAAGATCCCTTGAGATCCAAAAACCTGCGCAGTGCTTTTGTGAAAAGGGGCAGAAAAAAAATCGTGGGCAAAAGCGTCAGGAACGCGAACGAAGCAAAGGGCACCTGACCTTCTAAAAACACAAAGTAGGAAAGACGCGAAGGGGGAGGGACTGCTGCAAGTCCAGGGGGGCGAGGGGGGACTGGGTGCGGGTAAGACCGTCAGATACTGCTCGACGGGAGTTAGGAAGAGGGAGAGTGGAGTATTAGAAAACGGGGGCCGCAGGGATACGAAAAGAGGGTGGGACATTCGAAATGTCAATAGGGCGAGGGCCTATATTAGGGGTTCTGGAGGCGAATAATGTCAGCATGGTGCAGGAAGGTACTGTTATCTCGCAGGCGTGGAAAAAACTCACTGGCAGGTTAACCGCTGAGGGACGCTGGGTCGGAGCTGTAGATCGGGAGAGCGCTGAGGGCTGGCCAGGAGTCGCCGCAGAAGAAAGTAATACCATCGGATAGAAGGGGCAAGGTGGGCAAAAAAAAAGAAGCGAGTATGAGAAAGCCTCATTTGGGGGGGGGGGGGGGGAGAAGCTGAGGAACGATTACTCTATTGACTTAACCCTGGCAGAATCCTGCTCATCGGAAGGGAGTTGTTCTATCACATCCGAAGACGAGGGCCATCGGCCAGGCATAGTCAAGGCCCGGAAGACGAAAGAAACAAAACGTTTTCGTTAATGAGATGCGGAGAAAAGACCAAGGACAAGAAATGGGGCCTATATCGAGGCTCAACTGACGGAAGGGACTATGTGGGGGAATTCGGCAAGACGCTGATTCATGAGGGGAACCTAGCTAAGCCATCGTGAAAAGACCAAGCAAACTTCATGCTCTGAAATGGGTCAAGGGAGGGACCCATGGGAAGGGGGGACTTTGTTCGTAGCGTCATCAGTCGGGGGGGCTCGGGATCATGGGGGCGTTGGGCGGAGAGGGTCATCGTCAGCTTTGTCGACCACGTCATCAACATGCTGTACCTGAGGCAAGAGGGGAAGGGATCGTGGTCGGAGGAAAGGTGTCAGGCAAAGGACCTTCCAGGGTTTGAACCGAACTATTCCCGGGGACTAAACAAAACCCATCAGGATCGTGCTGAAGCTCGTGTCCGGAATTGCCTTGTGCTCGAGGAAGGGTGGCACGCCTGGGGAAGCCTAGACCATCTGTATTGATCGAAAGGGAAATGATTGCTGAGAATCGAAAGGGGGGGCACTAGGGTTTAAACCCAAAAAACGGGGGCAGTGCTCGGGGACACTGAAAGTTTTGACGTTTGGCCTTCGGCGGATTTCAGGGAAGGTCGCAGGGGAGAAGGCGGAGAATTTACGAGCAGAGGCCCACATTCCATGGAGGGGTCCGTCCTGGTCGGAAAAACCGATGGTCGAATGGAACGTCGCCCTGGTTTTTATTACACAACTTCATCTTAACTGGCATCCTGAATAGAGCGAGGTTCTACAAGCTTGGGGGGTGAAATGGTTCACTGGTGACGGCGAAGCGGAAGGGGGGAGGGGGTCAACCGGCAAAGGTCCCAGGGATTCTCCGGAGAGGGGGAAAAAGGGCCTCGTCGGGCATATGAAGCTCGACGGGGGAGGGATTTTTTCAAAAGTTATATGCGAAAGCAGGATTGGGTGAGAGGAAATTAAAAAAGCAAGGACAGACGCATGAAGGAAGTAGGCGAAAAGGGAGGTTCGGCGGTTTCAAGGGGTCTGGGGAGGGAGAAGAAAGGAGATGAAGTTCGAGCG
>Ga0179593_1365106_pt1 | contig 10156 bp, 14 predicted proteins | sample CZODoug2_1_08_16_FD_185931 | JGI IMG/M metagenome (GOLD analysis project Ga0179593, IMG submission 185931) | Vadose zone soil fungal communities from Angelo Coast Range Reserve, California, USA - CZODoug2_1_08_16fungal (PacBio error correction) | ecosystem: Environmental > Terrestrial > Soil >...
CTAAAAAAGTACCGTAGGCTCAAGAGGGCACACCAAACATTAGGTGCAAGGCTAGGGTGGGACTTCTCTCAAAATTCGACTGGAATGGCTTGCTCCCTTGTGGGTTTGGTGCCAACTAGGACACACTTCAACGACGGCGCCCGCCGAACTTTGGGAATGGGGGGGGGCAAAAAAAGATCTCATCTGTAGTCAGAGGGGCTACTAAAAGACGACAAGACTGTGGGTCGGGAACGGGTGACCCGGAAGATCCTATGTGGCACGTGACAACAACCTTAAAAGCGGCTACCAGACGGCGATGGGGGTTGGGGAAAAGGGAAGCAGATGACCTCAACGATTACATTTTTGGAGACCAAGTTGAAATAGCCGGCGAATGTGGCCTTTAACTTGAACTGAAGGGAACCGGAAGGTATACTCAAAGAGTAATTTCCAATCGTGACGCTTCCCGGCACCGAGAGTAATAGGGATCTTTGGAATCTTGACGAACAGACGCCCAGCCTGTCAGAGGAAAGTAAACTTAGTCACGTCGAGCAGGGTGTTGACAACTACGGCCGGGGGCAAAAGTGACCGTAAAAGGGGTTCCCGCAACCTAACGGTGGATCTAGGACGCGGGTTCTCTGACGCCTCTATCATGCTGTGAAGCCCCTCCTAAACTGGGAAACTGAATAAAGATGGGTTTGTGGGAGAAAGGTAAAGCTGTTTAGATGAGCGGATTGAAATGGGGCCCTCCGGAAATAAACGAACCCTTATTGACACCCAAACGATCTGTGTTGGACCAAATGATCCCACGCTACTATTATACTTAAACGAAGCTGTCCCAACGAATCAGCCCAGGGAAACTGAAGAGTTTACGGGGCAGGACTAGACGGTGGTCGCTGACACATCCTACTCTTCCGGGAAGGATTAGGGGGAACATGGACTTAGGATCACAGGCTACACCGTTACAATCTCAACAACAAAAAATAGGGGGGAGAGAGGAGATGTACAACGGCGGAAACTAATTCAGGGGCACACGAAAAGGGTGGAAGTGTTCGGCAGAAAGTAGTTTTGGAGTCGTGGTAACAGGCACCCTATCCCGTTAAAAAACGTAAAGCGCGTTCAACGGGTCGACCTTCGTGGAAGCCACGGCGTAATGCCGTTGGGTCTCTTTTGGAAGCAAAGATCTGTGGTGGTTTGGGGGAATCCTTGCAGTATGGGATGGCAGCGGGGGTTCCCAAAGCCAATGCAGGTCGAATCTCTACTCAGTAGGGATTTAACCAAAAGAAGCTGATTCAGGTGGCACATCAGGTAGAAGGGTGAAGTCGGGGCCGACACTAGACACCAAGCTTCTGACGATGCTGTCACCCACAGTAGGGGAGTTCGAACTATTGGAATCGACAGTACCTTGTTGCAGGGCGAGCTCGCTCGGACGAAAATGGTTTGTACTTCTAGAAACCAAGAATAGGGAGTGGGAAAAAGTGACACCAATACACCTCAAATGTAAAAGAGGCCGGATACAGGATACGCTGGTTAAAATTTACCGCTGTTTGATGAGGAACGGAATTACCTTGAGGGATTCATTTACGGGGGAAACCCATGATTCGACACATTGTAGCAACTGCTTGGAGGTACTTACGAAGAAATGGTCAAGAAAAAGGGAAGCCAAAGGCTTCCGTTCTTTCAAAGGGGGGCACAACGGGAAAAATCAATTGGGGGAGACAGTGTAAAGGAGGGAACGATCCCAATATAAAAAACGCGTTCAGAACGGGCGAATAAAAGGCCCCACGGCCGAGACGCAAAGCATTGGAGGAGGGATGCTAGGGGACGTATCTGGGGGCGGAGCGCGCAAAAAAAGGATCCAAGGCCGCATGGCTGGGGGAGGGCTATCGCGGGGGGGCCGATGTAGTTCATCCTTTCCCGTGTCCTTGAGGGACAAATGAGTCTGGTTATGGTTTTCAGATTACAGTCAGAGGAATCCTAGATGCTTTCTGTTGTGATGGTCCCACCGGTGCAGCAGGGGAGGAAGAAAATCTTATCAAGCCAAGGGAAAGGGGGGGGGTAATGCCGTGGGGGGCCATGTCGTAGGCACACAGTGATGTCCGTGGATCGGGCGGTTAAGCGACAGACTTCCAAAGAAGGGCTAGTCACCGGAAGACGCTAGTTGCGGTGGGGGAACTTGTTCGGAAACGTAGGGACAGGCCCCTTAGAGCAAGGCCACGGGAGGGCACGAAGGCCGGGGTTCAGAGAAAGGTCACTAAGAACGGCATGGCTTCCGATTCAGCAGGATCCATAAATAGCAGGGATACTGAGTTTAAAAAAATGGATAAGACGGGTGTGTCTGGTTCCCGCGGGTTGGGGGGATCAGGTCGGGAGGTAAGGGGACTCTAGAGGGGGGGCACTTAGTCCCTTTTTGTCGTTGTCGTGGGTTGGGGGGCATCTAAAGGGGGCACAGAATGGAAATTTTGCAACGGCCAGAACCCAGTCCAAGGCGCGAAAACTCCGTATGGTAATCGGGATTCATCCACTAACGGGTCGGAAGAGAGAAGGAACAGATGGAAAAAAATGTCGTTGCAGAAGTAGTTCTCCATACAAGCGATTTTCTGTGTGCATTTTTTGACTACTACCTTCCTCGTTAGAAAAGAGGACTCATGTTAACATCAGGGTTGTTATAGCTTTTTTCTCCCCAGGAAAGGAAAGGGGTGAACGGAAGGTATCAGTAACCGGTTTGCGCATAACAAATGAATTAGGGGAATCAAGCCATGGCTAGAAAAGATTGTCAATTCGTACGAAAAGGAAGGGCAAACCGTCAGTGGGCGGGGGAAAAAGAGGACGCTTAGACACAAAGCTGGGGAGGGGGAGAAGAAAAAAGCAACGGGGAAATCGGAATCAACCTCAGATCCCAAAAAAAGCCGATACTGGCGCGCCCACACAGCCCCGCGGCTTGAAGCACGGCAAAAGCCTAGGCTTTCTGCTGAGGCAAAAGGGGGAAAAGTGGAGAAGGCGGAGGAAGAGAGATAATAGGGGCTCGGGAATTTCATAAATCCAATTGGCACCTTAAAACGCTGACGCGAATCACAGTCCTGAAGTAAGGAGAGCAAAGGCATTCCAAAGCAGAACAAAACACGCCCTGAAAGAAACGTCGGAAAGAGGATTTGCGCAGAGAATCAAAAGCGAGGGGGGTCGAAACGAAAACAGGGACGCAAATCGGGGACAGTAATGGAGACAGTGACTGCGGGTAAAACAGAGAGGGGGGAAGGCTCCCATTAAACAGGCTGCTGTGGAAGGGTTGGTGGCGGTTCCGCGTTTATAAGGTCTTTAGCCAACTTGGGACGTAGGGGTTTTAAAAATACCAGAGTAGACAAGCTGAAAAGAAAAGAACCACGTCATCCAAACCCGGGTCGGAACAGCCCACTTTATCTGTTAGGGGATATGTTAGTTACAGAAACTATAGCATATGCGTATTTACCGGTGGCAATTTCAAAATGGTGGTATTCTGTGGAGAGGCAACCCCTAGCAGTATATCTAGTTTTGGGCGAAGACGATCACATTTCCTTGGAGAGTTAATGGTGATTTATTCCTGGAAGGGGAAGCATTATAAAAAGGGGGAAAAAAAGAGTCCACGCGATGAAGGGTGGGGGCGGTTCGAGAGTATTAAGTATGGATTCTCTTGCGTGTCAATCTCGAGTCATGAAGGTAGTTTCGGGTGGCGGGGGGGGGGAATTCTCTACTCAAATCATCTTTTTTCTAATTCTTTTTTAAAAACGGGAAAAAAGGGCTTGTCGGGGGGACCGCCATCTGAGCCGCGGAAAATGTGCGAAGAGGAAACGCGAGTCAAAGAGGAAGGGGTTTCTAAAACCGTAACGCCAACCCTTGAGGGGCGACCCTTCCAAAATCTTCGAAGGTGAAAAATGACGGACCATTAGAGGGACCTTGCGGCCCGTGCATTGCAGAACGAAGCAAAAAAGCGCTTCGAGGGAGGAAAATGGCGCGATGACCAGAGGAAGGAAAAAGAACCGCAGGGGTATTCGGGAAGGCCGCCTTGGAACTTGAGTAAGTGCAGCTGTACAGGAGAAGAGGACAGTAGTACTCATTACAGAAAATAAATCCGGTACCTGAAGGACATTTCAAGAAAGAGGGCTCCGATCCGTACAAGGGAAAATATAAAAAAGGGTCTCAAGCGGTTAGTTTTGGTCTGCTCTACCTGCGAAAGACCAAAAATAATTGGCTGGCCTCACGGCGGGGGGGTTGAAAAAGATCCGCGCTCAGGGGAAGCGAAGTCTAAAAAGCGCCTTGAAGACTTTGGAAAGGGGCGCAGAGGGTGGAGTCCAGCTTCTAACTTGGGAAAAAAAAGTAAAATGTATTGATCAGCCGGAAGAGTATGTAAATGTTTGTTGAAGGCATGGGGGCTCCCAAGGATCTGGGTGGGGAACCCGATGAGAAAGATAGCAAATGGAAGTGAGAGTGGGGGAAACGGTAGGGGATTGCTTTGCGCTCCGATCGTCCGTATGGGATTGCGGGGCGCATCGCTGTAACAATGGAAGGAGAAAGTTTTAGGCGAAGGGAAGGAGCAAAAAAAAGAAACTGGGCATCAGAGACAATTTCTCCGACTAAAATAGTCATTGGGAATTAAAAGGGACAGCTCAGTGGGCTTTTTATACACAGCTCCGGTTCTGAGAAAAAGGAGGAAAAGGGGGGAGGAAAACTCGAGTCAGGCTCTCAAGCGAAAAGAAAAGCCTCTTGAGCAAGCCCAACGGACGCCAATCGAAGTAACACAGGCAGTGGTTCGTCTAAGAAACAGATGTGGGCAGGATGTCGCCAGAGCCGTCGGGATCTTTGTGAAAATGAAAAAAAAAGATGCCCGCGGAAATGGGCTGACGAGGGGCGAGGGGCAACCGTGACGGAAGCAAGAAAAGGGGTGTACCGACACGAGGAAGATACAAATCAGGGATAAAAATGTCTGGGGAGGGGAAAAAGAGGTCGCTAGACTCATCTGAGGCAAGCAGTAGAAAAGGATGACGCCCGCCCAGGGCCATAAGGCACTTGATGGGGGGGGAGGCAAGGGTCGGAGATGCTGGGGGTCATAAAAAAAAAACGGGGGGAGGGGAAGCAGCCACTGGGGACGAGAATCCATGGTTATCAATTTATTTTCACCGGTGCTTAGCCATCGAATATCTAATCACACACACATAAATGGGTCTAATCTTTCTTCACGTGGACTACTGCAGAGACCGCTGGGATCCGCTAAACTTCCGTCTGTGTCCAGGGGGGTGTGGTAAGATGGGAAGCTGGAGAGGAACCGTTCTTGATGTCGTACGATAAAAAAAAAAGGAAGAAACGAAGAGGTCATCCTAGCGGGGAGAAGAAAAGCTAGAGTTCGAGATGTCGGGTTCGAAAAAATACGATCTCTAGCAGAAAATCGGGGGGAAAGAGAAGCAGAAAGGCCATCTAATAATAAAAAAAAAAAAGAGGAGGAAAGAGGGAAGAAGGCTGACCAGAGAGTGCTATGAAGCGAGAATGCTATGGAGAAGAGGCCGTGTGAGGGCCAACTAAGGAAAAGAGAATCAGTCTTGTTTGGGGCTGCCGAAAAATAAAGCATGATTCGAAAGAGTACAAAAAGCGCAAGCAGCACATAGCCAGACGATAAGGCGGCTAGGAATTACGGTAACAGGGGGGTCGTTGCCCTCAAGACTAAAAGGAGACAAAAGCTGTTGCCGGACCAAAGGGGTTCTGGGAGACGGAAAGTACATTACTCCTGGAACAAATAACTGATGCGGGAGGTTCGTATCACTACCTCTTGCGGCCATTACCTGAGATAAAAGATGGAGAAAAAAAAAGAAAACGACCGGTCTAGGACAGGAATACCAAGTTCTTTGCGGAGGACATGGTGTGATATTAAGGGCTATGTCAAAGGAAACACCCGGGAGGAAACGTCCAAACACCGGAGGGTGTAGAGTCCAGAGGGGGTTCGGCTGTCAAACACCCGTGTCTGGGATTCAGAAGGAGGCGGGGAAAATCAAAAGACGGATGATGCATCCTATTATAAGAAAAAATGAAAATGGTGGTCTTCAAAACTCACTGGAGGACGTCGAGATCGGCACTCTGCAAAAATTCTTGATATTATCGGAACTCTCCCAGAACTGGGAAAAAAGGGTTCTGCCGGGAAAAATCTTCATGTTTGTCTTGGCATCGCAGGAGGTATTGTCTGGTAGGTCTTTCCTTCAGATCCTGAACTGAGAAAAGTTGATCCACGTTGGCAAGGGAACTTCCTGGGGGCAATCACTCTGGGAGCCCAAATCCAGGAAAAGTCAGGGGGGGAATTGATGTAAGGGGTGCAAGGGAGTAGTATTAGAAGATCAAGGTGCACTCTTGAGAAGAAATATTCCTGGTGGAGGGGCACGAATGACCGAACCGCGGAAGTGTAGGAAGCTGGAGACCAAAAGATTAGCGGGCTCACCCATGAACAGGGAACCTGGGACGGATTGTGGGTGGGCCACCGAGCCTCCACCCCATCCCGACACCACCATCAGTAAAGAAGACATCCGGGGATTAATGAAAGAAAAAGCCCTGTTCCGAACTCTACATCTAGGAAAGGGGGGCTGTCAGCGACCGACCGATCCAGTATTTGACGTCCTTCCGGTTGCCTCTATCCAACTGCCGGTAAGAGAGTTGCGAGTATTAGGAGTTTCTATCTAATGAAGGTTCGGGAAAGTGGCGGAACTCGCAAAAGAAAATCATTCAGAGTACACTCTTTGGCTTTTTTCTGCCTGGGGGAAAATCTTCTCAAAAGTCGTCGTGTTTTCGATCGACCGTGTCTTCGGGAACCTGCGGCGGAGGAATTTCGTAGGCTGAGGGAAACATAAGGAGGTGAGGGGGCGCGGCCTGGATGCTCGGCGGGACATCCGACAGTGCTGGTACTTCGAGATCTCCTAAAGGAGACGAAGGCGGGCGTACTGGAAGCTCTCCAGATCCTCCATAGAAAGGATTATGTTATTCGGTTCAGAGAAAGGCAGAAAGAAACAGCTACGTCAGGGTTATGAAGGGCCCTCCACGCTTATGCTCGGGGGGGAAAGGTTGCAGGGGCTCCCCGGGGGAAGGTACGGGATAAAAGGACAAGACTGACTGGCACAGGCAGGAAAATGAATCTGGTGTGTGGTCGCAGAATTGGCTATAGGAAAGAAAAGTCCCAGTTTACTGCTGGAAAGATGACGGCACTTAGAAAAAAATATTTCTCGAGGGAGTATGAACTCACTCCAAAGCCGAAAATGTTTCCGATTTTCGGAAGGAAGGATACCGGAAGAAAGTAATCCGATCGAAAAAGTAATCGCGAAAGCATTGAAACTTTAGGGGCGCAATGTAGGGTTTACCCCTGGTTTGAAAAAAGGACGTCTACCCTGGCGACGGGCCGTGAAAAAAAGTTGGCGACTACGAGACGGGGGAAACTGGGGAGAGGGACAAAAAATCAGACACCCCACGAGTCATGAGGTAGGGGCGGTTTTCGCCAGAACAATGTAATTCAGGGAAGGAAGACGAAGAGAGAAAGGGGGCATGACGCAAAATAAACTAAAACGAAAATTTGACGAACTATCGCCGGTATAGGGTTTCTGGCAGGGGACCTCTGGGAAGACAAAGGCGTTCAAAGAACAAATCCTGATTGGAACAGGAATTAAAAATAGGATACCCGCAAAATTTACGGAAAAGGAACCACCTGGAAGATCTGCGGTGTTGAAGGGGCTGGGTATACAGCGGGAACATGGAATAGGTGGGGACCCACCCGAAGGCCCAAGGAAGAGAAATGGTCGAGAACGGGGGTAGGGGGGGAACAGGGGAAAAATTGGCGCCGACTTGTCAGGGGATACGCGCAAAGAAAAATGGTTCCTACTGTCAGAAGAAGAAAGTTACAAGATTTATTTCGGGGGAGTGATTCATGACCCTTTAATGCATTCAACGGGATTTTCAGGAATCAGGGGATTAAGGGGGCCTCTCTCATTATTTTGTGAACTGGAATTCAAGAAAAGTGGTAACATAGAAGAGTATAGATTGTAACGGGAAAGGAAGGTGCAGGAACTAAAGTTCAGGGGAGCGGGAACGCTTATCTGGGGAGCCGCTAAAGAAGCGGATTATTTGGAGAGCCAGTTAAGGAGGTATCAGGGTGAATCTGGAAAAGTGAACCTGGAATTTCAAGTTGCTTCTACTCGCTCACATCGGGAGAGGGCGGGTGGGCTGGCCAAAGAAGCCCAAGGGGGTCGACACTGAAAAAGAGAAATTTTCTAGAAGTTCAGGAGGGAAAACAAAATCAAGAAGAGCAGGTGGGGGGGGAAGGGGGACAGATCCATCTGCCTTCAGGCGTAAACATTTAAAAACTGATGGAGCAGGAAAAGGCAAATGCGAGGAAAGCTGGGGGGGAGCGCCTAAAACTTTGAAGGGATCATTGCAAATTCAACCAAGAAAAATGATGATTATTCAATGTGAAAGGGCTGGGCCACGGACATCGTGGCGGGAAGCATATCTTGGTCTAAGGGGTTATTTCTTCACGAGGTAGGAAGAAAGGCCGGGGTTAAGAAGACAGAGCGGCGGGTTAGGAGAGGTAATAGTTCCGGGGGGGCCCGGGCCGAGTGAAAACAAAACTGGAGCCACATACTCGGGGGAAAGATAATAAAAAAATATAAGGCATTACGATATAATAGGACGACACGCGGGGAAATTCGGCCTTCAAAAAACAAGGTTCAGGGAATACTCTCCAGTTGGGGGGATCGAGCAGAGCTCTGGACTCGAATCGCTGGCTCCAAAAGACGAGACGTAGGGGGGGAGGCGGCCTCAATCAAAAAGAAAAGCTTTGTACATGGAGAGCGCGAGGTAAAGTTGGTAAGACCACTGGAAAAGAGGAAAGAAGGCGGAGCATGGAAGAAATGGAATCTCTGAAAGTAAATCCTATCAAAGCGTCTGTACGCCATTAAATCATGGAAGAACATGCAAGCAAAGGTAACCGGCATTGGTGGGATTAGACAGAAAAGGGATGAAGGCCGGCTACAGTTGCTCAATAAAGAAGGCAGGGGAGCGTAAGTCCTCGGCTTTAAAGAGCCCTCAAGGAAGACAGAGATGGGGGCAACACGGAACTGGAAGAGTAAGACAGAGTAAAGATGAGGGAGGAAAAAACCTCGAAGAGGGATACAAGAAGAGCTTGCGGGTGGTGAAGGGTAAGCTCAAAACAGGAGAAGGACGACAGGAATAACAACTGAATTACAACATTTTGGGATCTAGCCAACACCGGGTCCTTTTATTCGACTTAGGGAGACTGTTGAAAATACTAGCTGTATAGCTGGGAACTATTCGCACTCCCGGTGTCCACCTTATGTTTTACCGTCCATAGACACCTTAAGGCTAACAAGAGAGATGGGGGTCTACATTGTATCGAGGAACAGAAAATAGTAGGTTTGACGAGCTGTGGCTCTAAAATTATAGTTGTGTACGAAGGGACCAAAGAAGGGTCCTGAATAGTTAAGTCCCAAACATAGCCATTTACGTCAACTAGGTAGCGAAGTTTACACGCCAATAGGATGTCAAAATCTTTTGGGTGAGATTGGTGGCATGGTTTGGAACTTCTAAAGAGACCGCCGATCCTTGTTGTCTGCTAGGTGCTCACTCCATGGGAGCTGATCTTCTTCAGCGGAGGCAGTTTCCCAGAGGGTCCACTGGGTCTGAGCATAGAGAGATTGCGAAATTAGAAAGATGGCAGAAAACCTTCCCGCCTCTCCCGCAGAGGATTTCGGGAAGAGCATACTGATCAAGGTACCGCTTGTTTGTTACTCCGGAGACGGCAGCGCGAGTGCGGGCTGACCTGGGCTTTAAGAAAGAGAAGGGACTACCGGGGAGAAGACTACCTGATGGTGGGGGGACAAGAAGAGGGGGGGAGGTGGGGGGGGAAGTCTTCGACCTGATGGCAGAAAGGAAGAAATCAACCACAAGGATGAACCCCGGGGGGGGAGCTTTGATTCAAAAAGCCCAACCGAAGAAATTACTACTGAAACAAAAGGATTCCAACGCACCACCACCGTGAAAAGAGGAATCTGTGGACAGGACTAGCGTGGAAAATCTCTTACAAAGAAGAAAACAAGAAAGAGGCAAGAAACGAAAAGGTAGGGGTCCTGGACAATATGGGGAATGAGGGGCTCTTCCGTTTTCC
>Ga0179593_1377565_pt1 | contig 10156 bp, 9 predicted proteins | sample CZODoug2_1_08_16_FD_185931 | JGI IMG/M metagenome (GOLD analysis project Ga0179593, IMG submission 185931) | Vadose zone soil fungal communities from Angelo Coast Range Reserve, California, USA - CZODoug2_1_08_16fungal (PacBio error correction) | ecosystem: Environmental > Terrestrial > Soil >...
CCACCCCTGAGAGATCCGCGATTTTCGAGAAAGAAAGTCGAGGCCTTTGCCGGGGAGTAGAATACAAAAAGAAGGACAGGATCTCTGCTGCACAGGAGAAAAGCCTGAGGGAGACAGATCTTTGGGGGTTCGAGAGTAGAAAAACTGGATTGTAGAGAATGCGGTCTCAAGTCCCGGACTACCTCTACTCGATCTTAGCAATAAGCTGGGAGCAAAATAAACCAGACATACCTTCCAGAAGGGGGAAGAAGGAGGGCTAAAATCTTCTGGAGAGAGGTTTGGAGAAAATGCGGGCTAGGGGTGTGGAAACGCTAGCTGAAAATAAAAGTCAGAGCTGGACGGGTGTTTCTGTGTGCGCGAAAAAGCGCAATCTGCGAGGAGGATATGCGAATGTCCCCTTCACTTCAGAGGAGCTAAAAAAAAAAAGAAAAAAAAAAAACAGAAAAGACCGCAAGGGAAAGGCGACCTGGGTCCAAAAAGGTACGAAAAGGGAATTGCTTGGGAGATGAAGAAGCCACAGTGAAGGGGGGACACAAAAGGAAATCCAAACGGCCCCAGATATAAGAGACTGGAAAGGAGCACAAGAACCAAATTGGAAAGAAAACTGTTCAGGGGGAACGGGGGAACGCGTCTTGGGCAGAGAAAAAATCGGCAGCGGGATCACGCCTGGCAATAGAGACGAAGGTAATTTTTTAGACATGTGAACCGATCCCTGTTTCTCCGCGATAACTGCGAGTCCAGTGAGAGGCCGCAAGTGGGGGAAAAAACCGGGCTTGGCTATTACTGACATCAACTTAACCTGGAGAGGCGGAGCACGGGCCACAGGGCGAGTTCAAAAAAAGAGATAAGACTGCATCCGTGAAATCGGAGCGTAAGCTCTCAGAACGACCTGGGCCCATCACCAGGGAGGAACCGAGGAAGGGAACCTGAAACTATTATATTAAAAAAAGACTTCACAACTCTACTAAGGACCATGACGCTAGAGAAAGGAAAGAGACGCACAAATGAAAGAAACCGCGCAGACCTGATCGCATGACAAATCAAAGATCGATAGGTTGTCGGTAAAAAAAAAAAGAGAGGAGAGATGGCCAATCAGAAAAAAGTGGTCCGTATGAGCTGGCCTCTCGGCCGATCTGCAGAAGAAAAAAAGAGAAAACGATAACCCCTGAAAAAAAGCCGCTCCAGCCGGCTCCATGAAGGACTATCCAAATGGACTTGAGCGGGGACGAAGAAAAAAGCGAAAAAAAGGGCATATCAAAACGGACTAGAAAACATGGGTTTATTGGGGGTGGGGGGGGGGGGGGGGGGGGGGGGGGGGGGTGGGGGTTTTTGGGTTGGGGGGGGTGGGGGGGGGGGTGGTTGGGGGGGGGGTCAGCAGAGGGAAAAAGAGCTGGCTGAAGGCCGCTGAAAGAGATGTCGATATAGACCTCCTCGGATTGACCGAAGCCGACCACGAGAAAAAAAAAAAGGATCAATTCATATGGCTGTATGGATTCGTCCAACGAGACAAAGTAAAGAGAAAAGAAGATTAGCCAGGTATGAAGTCAGCTGTAGGACAGATCGCGCCGACGGGAATCGCTTCGGAAAAAAAAGAGAAAGAAACGAGCCGGTCACAAGCTGTCAAAAGGAAATAGATTCATAGACTCTCACAACGGAGTAGTGGAAAGGGAGATGCGATAATCCCTTGGGAAGGAAGCAAGAAGGGGGGAATTAGGCTCGGGAAGGAAGAAGAGGGGAGTCGTACGGATCGATTCAAAAAAACGTATAAGAGCTCTAAAGGAGGAAGAACTCATTCATCTACTCGGTCAAAACGGGGGGGAACCCCCATCCAGCCATAAGGAATTGAATCCGTGGGACAACTTTAATTTTTGGATTCTGCGGGGGGTGAAAAGGATCGATGAGAGATAAGGAGGGATCAGTCAGACGAAAACTGACAGCCAGTCATGGCTCAGTAAATAAACCAGGATCATCGGGGCAGGGGGAAGAAACTTAATTTGGCTGCTCTTACAAAAGTCAAGACAGGTTCTTCATAAAATAGAGCCAGGGGCAACGGAACGACCGCTTGATCAAGCGGGAAACGAAAATGCCGTGGGAGCAGAGAGGACGAAGGGAAAACGACAAAATCGAGGACCGGCACCGAGAGGCCAAAGAAAGGACCTACTATCCAAGATCGGATAGGAGTCTTGCGATTGAATGGTATCAGGTTTGGGTTAACGGAAGCGGCTGGAGAGGGGATTGAATTGGGACGTGAGCTTTCACCGATCCAGCCTCGTAAGTCGACAGAGTCGAAGGGAAACTACCCGAGGACCTGGGGAAAAAAGATGTTCGGTGATGAATAGTTCCAAAGTTATGGCCCCAGGGACGGTCGGTAGAGAGGTCAGACGTTGAAAGACAGGGCAAGGCAAGAATTCTCAACTTTACAAACTACAGGGCTTTTTCAAAACGTGCCGAGGGGGAGCCCGCTCCAAAAAGGGGGGCACGATACTGACAGAAATGTACCGACAGCGCCAGGGTACAGCGAGACGCGTATAGAAACCCAAGAATAGCAGCAGGCTACCAAGTAATAGGAATGGGTCCTCGTCAAAAACAAGATTTCCAAGAACGCTTCGAGGAAATGGGCTAGAAAAAAACGCCAGAGGCTGATCAGGCACAAGACGGGTTGACACCGGGGAAAAGGAAAAGGGCCATTTTCTATTATATGCCTAGGAGTCAGGGACGAGTAAGGGGGGCAGGTCTTTCAGTCTTTGTGTTCAAAGACGTCAATTTCCTCTTAATCGCCCAAAAGACCATCTCCAAGGGACGGGGCCGCCCTGCCTACCTTGAGAATGAATGTCCATATAAGGGAGGTAGTCGAGATAGCCTTCGGCGAAGGGAAAAAAAAGGTAGGTAGTGAATAATACGAACAAATGCGCCATGGGGAGGAACTAAATCCCGAGGAACATGATATGAAGATTAGCGTCGCATATGATCGGCCAGAGACGGAAGAAAAAAGGAAGCACGAAGGTTATCCGGCCCGACCTTCTTTAAGTCAAAGGGGTTGATGATCCCCGCTTAGAGCAGAGAGGGAGTAAAGGGTGCAAAATAAACATTTAGGGAAGGGGGGGGGGACGAAACGCCTATCAAAACTCATCCATTACCGGTTAAAAATTACATCTCCCATTATGAAGATAGAAAACGGCAAAGTACCGACTCAAAGTCATGTAAGATTGGGCTGCAGGGAAGAAACTCGAATAGAGTACGGACGGAGAGGAAAGTAAGGCAAGGAGGTCGCATCTCTAAATCATGCTGCCGAAACTCATAAGATACACAAACACGGAGGGGGAGGAAATATAAGATCCGAGAAGAATCGAGCGAAGGGGACCTCATAGACTCAGGAGCTCGAGGACTTTGCCTGGATGAGAAGAAAAGAAGAGAATCCAACAACCCCCCACCCCCCCCCCCCCACACCCCCCCCCCAAACCCAACGCCCCCCCCCAAAAACAAAACAAAAAAAAAAGAACCCCCAACAAGACCCCCCAAACCCCCAAACAAGCTCTTAATGTAACGATACATCAAAGAGGTGCCGAGCTCGCCGACGTTTACATGACTAGTAGAAAGGGACTTACATGTTCACTATTTATCATATAATTTAGGCCCAAGAAGGAGGTAGGACACAACTCGAAGAGATGGCGGAGACGAATAATCATGGGATAAATCAACCAAAACATAACTTAAAAGAGGTAGGAGGAAGAAGAAAGGCTTCGGGCTTGATAGGGTTAGTACCGACGCTGAACTGAGCTTTAAAAAAACCGGGTGGGGATCACTGGGGGGGCCGCGCGGACTTCGGGAAGCCCTGGATTAGAGTCTTCTTACTAACTAAAAAGGGGGCAAGGCGAAAGAAGGCGAGAGAAGAAACAAGAAGGGAAGTGCGAAACCTCCCACTTCACTGTCTAAAGGACAGGATTCTCAAGTCCTGTAGGAGGAAAACCGACTTAAGACAGTTTACACAAAAGGAGTCCACTGAATAAAATAGAAACGCGGGGAAAAAATACTAGAAAAGTGGGACACTCAGGCGGCAGGTTCAACGTTAAACCAGGGCCTATCCCCTAACTAGCAAGCGTGAATCGAACGAAGGCCATAATCGCCGGCGTGGCAATTGGGGGTGGTGGGAAGAGAAGGGGCTATACTATGGCCTTTTCTCCCTACGGAGGAGGAGGCAATGGTCGAGGGAAGAGGGAAAAGGCGGGCGTCCTCCACAGCAACGTCTATTCTCAGGGGAAAATGATCAAGAGCACAGGGGGGACACAGAGTCGTAGTCCCTGGACGAAGTGCCGAAAACAAAACTTGACTTGAGAAAAGTGACAAAAACGTACAAAGAAACTGGGGGGCCCGGAAAAGGGGGGGAAGAGTTCGGAAAAAAGGAAAAAACAGGGGGGAAAGATATGGTCGTCAACACAGTGCTTCATGGAGAAAAGACCTGGGGGTCAGAGAACGCAAATGAAATAATTGGCACAGCCGATTCCGTATCCTGAGAGTATCACTCGGAACAAATAAAGTCAATTCTTATTAGAAGGATCAGGGGAAACTAGAACGCAAGGGGGACCGGGGAAAGAACTGGGAAATCATCGTCCGTTCAAAAGTCACCCTCATCATCTCCGCAACGCCCTGATTGAGACCAGCAAGGCAGACGGCCCGGCTCAACCGCCGAGAGATATGAAAAACAGGGCGGGAAGAGGAAGAGCCAGGGAAAAGAGAAAACAGGGGGAGAAAAAGGCCGATCGGTTGACACTAAGAGGCCAAAGCCTGGAGGAAGGAAAAATGGGCGGATGTCTTAGAAAAACTAGCAAACGGGGGGGGAAAAAAAAGAAAAAAAAAAAAGAAGGACTAGAGGGAAAGGGGGGACCAACGAACCGGACCACAAATCGCCAGGCCCCACGGATCAAGCATGTCTGAGTTCTGATCGTTGTCCACCGAAAGGCCTAGAAAGAGTTCGCCAGGGATCTATGAAGCCTGTCTATGCTAAAGAGAGTCAATCCTTGATAAGAAGAAAACAAAGAGGAAAAGAAAAAGGCCGGGGAACGAAGGAAAAAAAATTCCCTCCAGATATCGCATCACTAGAAAAAAAAGGAGAAGAAAAAAAAGATGCGATCCACGCTGGCCATGGGGGAAAAAGTAAAAAGAAGTGTTTGAAAAGGAGAACGTCATCGGAAGGAGGAACCCTCTGGTTCTTCAAAAACTCTTGCCATTCGCAGAGATACGCTCGGAAAGGATAGTCTAGAGCCAGGGGCTAATCTCTGGGGGGGGTCGTCTTCACGGTTCTAGGAAAAAAAGCATCCAGGAAAGGAAAAGGGAAGAGAGCAGGGGGCCGGCTATTTTTCGGGAAGGGGAAGTTGTCCATTTGCTCTGATGAAAAAAGCGAGCTGCGAATGAAGAAGACGCATGTCCTTCAGAAAGCAGTGGGAATCGGCTAGATTACCATGGGCAATATTGGGCTTTTATACAAGGATAGGGCAGGCTCGGAAACGAAAGGTATGGTCAGTAATACATATAGCGGCGTTTAGCAACCGGAAAGAAGAAAGGGGATAGGGAAAGGGAGAGAGAATGCGGAAGAAGACATAGTCGGCCGAGAGTGAAAATACTAACGAACGTAAGATGGCTAGAGGATATGGGCCAGCGGCCTTCTCGCGACAGAAAGAATCTGAGGATTACTTTTGAAAATTTTATGCAGGCCAGTGAAGAAGAGGGAATGGGAAAAAAGGAGGGGGGGAAGTGATCTAGGAAAAGGAACGGCCATCCGAGACTGGTCAGGAAACTGGGACTATGGTTGACGACCAGAGACCTTTCCACAAGAGTGAAAGGGTTTTCCTAAAATAGGGGCAAAAACCAATGGGTAGAAAAAATAGGAGGTAGAGCTGAAGAAATTCAAGTTCGAAAGGGGTCGAATCAAAGGTAATCTAACAGCGTGGCCAAACTTGAGATGGGGCCTATAAAGAATAGACGGGGGAAGGGGGAAGGTCAAGCAAAAAATGCAATTCACAAGACGCCTCGACAAGAAGAGAAGTCAGAGAACAGGGCATAGTTCAGAAGGAAGTTATCCCGTCAAAAAGAATTTCAAAAAAAGGGGAAGATTGGGAAAGGAGGAAGAAGTCCACCTCCATTGTTGTTCTGTATCAAAGGTCCAGAGACTCCAAAGTGCCCCGAAAATAAGAGGGACAGGTTTCTATCTCCATGCAAAGTGGCTGTCAGAAGAAGGAGGGGGCAGGAAGGGTTTTTTTTCCCCCGTCTAATGTCAGGTGTTTCAGAGCACAGAAAGCATCTCCATGTAGAGTATCCAGTCCGTGGAAAATGTGTAGTCTAAAAAGAAAAACATATCCTGTTAGGTATGAGAGGAGGAAGGAGGCGCCGGGACAAAGGGTAGGGTAAAAGGAAAGAAGAAAAAAATTGCTGACCGAATTGAAAAGGAAGCAAAGCTAGCTGCCAAGGGGATTGCAGAGAAGAATATTCCCGCCCGGCCTCCAGAAGGTAAGGAAGAGAAGGAAAAAACACCTAAGAAGAAAGGGAAATAATAAGTTTTCGAGGGATTGGTTTATATCACCATCTTCAGTAAGCAGAGGAGAAGGGGGTGGGAGACCCGGAGAAAAAAAGGGTTAGAAAAAAAAAGATACGAGCCACAGAAAATAGAAGTTAGCTGGACCATGTCGTCCCGGGATCCAGGAACCTCACGGTCACTTCAGAATCATGAAGATTTGAGCAGTGCAAGGAAAAAAAAATCTCTGAGGGAACGCGAAGTCTTTTTCGGAGAAATAAAAAAGTCAGGACATGGAGGACCGCGGCGATCGAACCTCTGAAGACGTCTGCGAGGAGTATCATCTCACACACAACGAAGGGATAAAATAGATAAAGAGCATATCGATCGGTCTCGATTCGAAAGAGGAGAAGGGAGGGACCTTGGCAGGGAAAGAAAGAAAAAGACTATAAACGCTTCCTTTCACAACACAAAGTCTTTCCTTAGAAAAACTGGAGCACTTTTCTAGTCGTAAAAGGGGGGAGGGGCAGGAAGAATGGGACAGAGTGATCGGAAGGCTGGGAACAATTCAACTGATTTAGCAAAACTAAAGAAAGAGATAGTCGCGAAGAAAGAGGGGGAAAAGAAAAAGTAACTTCCAGAAGAGGGAGCTGAAAAGCTTCATGGCTCGTGGTGCAAGAACGCGCCGGGCGGGCGTGCAGCTGTGAGACGCTAGATGGATCATGGGAATGACGAGGGAAGAAGGGGGAAACAATCATAACGGTTGAAGTCTGCTCCTAGACAATGGCACGGCGACAATGGAGGAGATCGCGACTACGAAATGTACTGGGGGGGGGTACCAGTATTGAAAAAAAACTGTTAAAGGAGAGAAAAGGACATGGGGGAAGTGATAGGGGGCATGGAAAAGAAGGAAAACATATGAGCTGGAAAAAAAGGAAGACAAATCAAGAAGATCTAAGCTCTTCCGTCTGCAACTCGCAGAAATGGAAGATGATGGTCCATTGCACGAGGGGAAAAGGCTGTTAAAAAAACAGCACGCGGGAGAGCCGGCAAGAGAGAGAAGGAGGAAAGGTTGGGGGAGTAATCCATGAGTGACTATCAAGGGGAGCCGTGCTTACGCTTCCTGGGCACTAGGGGGGTCCGCGGGTAAAGGGAGTGCTGGGGGACGTCAGCCTCCACGGGGCGAAACTTAGAAAAGGTTTGGAAAAAAATGGAGAAGGAAAGGGCGAAGTGGAAGGGGAAAAGCTTCGTTCCGAGGAGGATAACGCAACTTTGCAAAATCACCTTTTTACACGGTTCATAACCCTGAAACAGGGGGAAAGGTGAAAGGCCTCGGGGAGGACAAAAGGCTAAAGCGGCCATAAGAAACTGATTCCTAAAAAAAGCAACTCTTGGAAAAAAGGGAGGGAGGGGATCGGAAAAAATAGGAAAAACTTCAGAAATGGACTTTCAAAGGGTCATGGAAACTGGACATATCGACGCGTTTCGATATGGCGCTGGACCGCTCGGCAGATATGCCATCACTCATCTCGCAAACGAAAACCGCTTAAAAAAAGTAACGTCTCAACAGAAGCGAGAGGGGAACGAAAAAAGGGAAGGGACTCGGTAGATCCAGACCCTCTCCCACCGGCCGAGGTCAAAAGCCAGGGAGAATGGGCTATGCAAAAATCCTGGTAGGAAAGAAAGGGCGGAGAAGACTTTCGAAGTAAATATCTCTAAGTGACAAGAGCAAAAAAAAAAAATCATTGAAAGAGGGAGGGAGTGGAGGTCGTCAACGGAAAAGGAAAGATAAGCGAAAAAAGCAGAGCCAGTTATCTAGGCAAATTTACCAGAGGGGAAGAAGGACTACTTCGTCTTAGACTCCCACGTTCAGTCCCGCTCCCGTATCAGTTCAACTAATAGCACGGAGGGAAATTAAAAATATATCACATCTCATCTAACTAGCAAAAAAAAAAATGAGGGGAAGGGAAGGAAAAAAAGGGAGGGAGGACTATTTCCATTCGCCAGCAAGTACCTAGGAAAGGCATCGGATTCGGACAGAAGAGGGAAAATCATCACGAGCCACTGAGGGAAGAAGAATGAGAAAGGAAGGGGAAGAGCGGACCTTTAGAAGACCTTTACGAAGCGGCCTTTTCTTCTTACGACCCTCCTACAGCAAAGAGGAATGATCCGTGGGCCTGTCTATTTTGTCAGGGTCTAAATCTCAGGGGGAGAATAAAGAGAAAAAATAAATTAAAAGCGCCAAGCCGGCATCCAGTCGGGGGGGGGGGGGAAACGCAGATGCCCAGGGAAGAAGGGTCAGGTGGTAGAAAGGGGCTTGTCTTTAGAAAAAAAGGAAGGGGAAGGGGGTCGTAAAGTCATAGAGACAGTAAAGTTGAAAAGATCCAAAGTGCAGGGAGGATTTCGGGGGGAAGAGAAAAGGCTTGATGAGAGAGTCAAGGATCGGGTCAAAGAAGGTGAAAGAGGAAAGGGCGCGAGAGGCAAGAAGATCTCTCTAAGCATCGAACTCGGGCCGATGATGCGCTCAAGGTACCGTAAAAGAGCTGTGAAGGGTAGAGTTGCGTCTCTTGCCCGGCCAGAAGCCTCTTAGAGTCTTGCACGAGGAGGAAGGTGGACGAAAAAAAAAGGGAAGAAAATAAAAGGTTAAGGGTTTCCTGAAAGGTCCAAGGAGGTCCCAGGTACGAGGGAGGGAACGCTTCAGACGTGCAATTGCGTGAAAGGATGAGGAAACATGGAGAAAGGCCCCCAGAGGGGAAAAAAGGGAGTGAGACGATAAAAGAGTAAATGGAAAGGGGAGGCGGCAGTCAAAAGCAAGGGGAAAAGGGAGTTAACGCCAGTAGCGAATCAGAGCTAGAAAACATGGCATCGTCAATAGGAGTTATCTCTGTCAAACAACAGGGGTAAAAGAGGCGAGTGGGGGGAAAGCTGGGAACCGCGAAGGAGTGGGTGACTGGATCAGCGAAAGACTTTGTCAACAGTAACTTACCATAATTGGGAAAATGGGGAAGAGGGAGAAGGAGGAGTGGGGTAAGATTAGCGAACCTGTAGGAAAAGTTGTTTTTGTCAAAAAGGAGGAAGGTCGGGGAAGGAACGAACAAAACAGAAGAGTATTCTAGGGTCCTAGAAAAGTGGAAAAGGGAACAAGAATCAAAAATGTCCAGACCCTTATGTTAGGAAACGATAAGCCTTCGGTCGCATTGCCCAGCGGAAAGGAAAGAAAAGAACGCGAAGGGGGGCTACAACCACGTCCCCTGACTCTCTCCCAGTGAATGCAGAGAGCTCTTCCATGACTGGCCCGAGCAGCAAGAGAGGAAGAAAAAAAGAGAAACCAGATATGGTCAAGCTACAGAAAGTCTAAAATTCGGAAAGGTGTTGAGCCAAAGCTTCAGTAGAGCTGAGAATACTAGTGATGTTTGGGAACCCGGAGACTGGTGGAAAAAGAAATACTAAAACTATCCAGAGAAAATAGGAGGGAGGTAAAAACATTCTGGAATATCGTAAAAAAATGGGTTAAAATAGCGCAGTAGGCCAATAGGTTGGTGTAGTCAGGGGCAATGGAAGAGATGGGAGAGTCCTGGCTTTGAGAAATCAAGGAAAAGGATAGAAAGGACGCCTCGAAGAAAGAGGTCTTAGAACGCTCTACGGGTCTCT
>Ga0179593_1383332_pt1 | contig 10156 bp, 10 predicted proteins | sample CZODoug2_1_08_16_FD_185931 | JGI IMG/M metagenome (GOLD analysis project Ga0179593, IMG submission 185931) | Vadose zone soil fungal communities from Angelo Coast Range Reserve, California, USA - CZODoug2_1_08_16fungal (PacBio error correction) | ecosystem: Environmental > Terrestrial > Soil >...
TGGTGGCTGGGCAGGGTGGGCTTGACATAGGCGGAAGCATGGAGCTCAGTACTTTAAAAAATCAACATTTTGCACATCGGGGAGGGCAAAAGTTCATGGCCCGTTGGCCATGTGAGGGGGACTTTTCCAGGCTCGCGTAATTCTGCACTTATAGAAGCTGAAAGGCGAACATCTGGAAGGAAAGAAGCACTTTTGGGCGGGCACGGGAGGGAAAGGGGAGGAGTAATGCAGGGAAAAGGAAAGTAAAAAGCTGGCTCCAGTCGTAGGAACAGTGTTAAAGGAAGTTTAACGGGGGGAGAGGAGTAGTGCTAAGAGGTGGCGGAGCACGGCCGCAAAGGGAATTCTGGATTGGAATTCCGGCAACGGCGATGGATTCGGGGTCGCGGAACGGCGCTCGGTTTGTTTGTTCAAGAGCAAACGGGCAAAAGGCGAACTGAAAGTTCCGATCTCAAGTCCCAAGCGCGGCAGAAGGGGAATTGTCTCTCTGCTGGGCTCATGGTTCGCCGTACTCGAAACTAGACATACGCAAGTAAACGAACGGTGAGAAGAAGGTGGGGTCCCATATATCTTGGGGGAAAAAGGGCCGAGCAATCGGGCCAAGACGCAGACAGGGAAACTTTTGCCAGGGAGCGCGACAAGTGTGACCCAACCACCATTTGGGCAATCTTCTCTCAAAAAGCAAAAGGTCCTTTTTAACGTTAAAGGTGGCGGAAAGGGGGGGAAAAGACGGCCTGTCACGGCAGTAAAACTCCGGCTCCGTGGCGAAACGGCCCTCCCATGAAAACAGTAAGAGAACAAAAGTGCAAGGGACTCTTAGGATAAAAGAATCATATACGACGCGATGGTCATTAGGAATACGTCGATATAGACACGGCGTAGCGAGAAGAGTCCCAAGCAGACTTCGACGGGCGTTGGCAAAAAGAGGCTGCCGTGGGCCATGCATGGCCGACGACGGAGGTTTCAGCCAGAGGGCTGGAAACGAAGTCAGCTTCATAGGTGGGAATGTTCGGGAAGAAAGACCACTTCAGCGGTTAAACGGAAGCGGTCGGAAAACTCTCTCACCTGTCCAGAGGGGGGGGGAATGTATGGGAACCTGGTAGGATGGGGGGTTTTGCCTTTTAAAAGCAAACAAAAACGACGGTCCGCGGGCACAGGGGAAAAAAATTTACGTCCTCGAACGGGACGAAACGCTAGGCGGATGTCTAATATCCGAGAAACACCCATACAGGCGTCGCCAGGGGTGCGCGAAATAATAGTAGTCAAAGGTAAAACATCCTTCAGTACGGTCCATTGCCCAGACGAACGCCGGCATTCATGTCGGCCAAGAGGAATGAACACTAAAGAAACAGTGGATGCGCCCAGCAATCGCAACGAAGGGGGCCAATCAATGTGGTAAACATGGGGTGACTACTCTCCAAAGAAAGGACGTATAACGGAAAAGCAGGGTGCGGCTAACGAAAACCAAAAAACAAGATCTTATTTCCAACGCCGGGGACGTCTGCCAAAAACAACCGACACAGGCTTGTCGCTAGGAAACCGGCTTGGGGTCGTCCACCCGAACGGATAGATGGCTCCATATTCTTCCACGAAGACAACACTTAAGGGACGTGCGCTTTCCGAGAAAGCCTAAAACACGCCAGCGGTCCAATTGGTGACCAGCCAGGCAAGGACGGTCGGAAACCAAAAAAGAATGTCACCAGGGGGCAAGGTGCAGAGACAGAAGGTCGTCGTCAGGGAAAAGCCGTTGTGGCCAAAAAGAACGACAAACCTCCACAACGCGGGAAGTGGTCACAGCGCCCGAACGCCTACGCGCTAACAGGCTGTGTGTCCAGATCTCGGGAACGCAATAGGGGAGGGGGGAGGGATCAGGGGCTCGTAGCGCTGAAACTGGATGGTAGAAAAGGAGGTTATCGCAAGAGGGGAGGTGACCGTTGAAAGAAATCGGCGAAACGGTGGTCGAAAAGAGGAGGAAGTAGAGTCGGGAAGTCGGGGGACTCGGGCGCCATACTTGTGAGCGCGAAGTGGCATCTGCCAAAGAGGCAGTACTCTCTGATTTCGTCCAAAAGAAATTGCAGTCGCGCACCACTGAGGAACACCTGACAGTCAGGCTAGCGAAGCTAAGCAATGTCAAACAGGGCGACGGCGGAAAATCCCGTACCCCCGCACAAAGGCAGGTTAACATACTCCGTTTTTATTTGGCTTTTAAGAAAAAACCGTGAGAAATGGGTAAAACTCTACACGGGGTGAAAAAGATAAAAGGGGTTATTCCGTCGGAGGTCCAACTACCTAGCTGGGCCGCGCGTCCAAAGATCTAGAAGAACCGGGGAATGATTGTGAGGGCACGAAACCTACAAAGAGGTTCGTACCTGAAAAAAAAGGGAAGGCTGCGGCCGGGGGGAATGTGCTGAACGCGGTCAAAAACGGGCGGAGAGCGGTTTTCCATGCTGGCCTTCAGAAGGCGAGTTTACCTCGGCGAACCCTAAACAGCCGTGAAAAAAGCCAAAAACTAGGAAAAGAGAGGAAAGGTAAGAAACGGCTGTGCTCATGCCCGAATAGGAATCGAATTCGAAAGGGATAGAGAACTTCTTGAAAAAACGATCTCAGTCCTGACCGGGGGTTTACTCGGCCTCAAAAAGTGGTGAAAGCGCTTCGCAGGTTGCGGCGTACGCGACAATAGTGCGTTCAACTCAACGGTAAACGAAAGAAGACTCACGGTCTAAGAAAAGGCATATGCCGCAGTCTAAGCGAGCACGCAGTGGTTCCGACATTTGGAAGGACCCGAAAGGGGCGTACCGCTGCCACCCGGAGTGTCAAAAGGCCTACCGCTGAGTCAAGGAAAAGGGCGAAACAATTTACGAAAAAAAGACAACAGGGGGCCTGCTCTGAGGTTTATGTTCCCAGACAGCTTTGGGAACTGGAGAGGAAGATGGGGGGGTGGGGGCTAACGCGAAAAGCTAAAGAAAGTTCAGGAAAGTCGAGGAAAATGGGAGGGGGGTATCAGCAGATTGAGAGTAAAATGAGCAATCATCAAGCAAGTGGTGTAGGTCACAGTCCCAGACTGGCGAGAGCCAACAAACCGGAACGACTCGGCGACACAATGGGGGAAGCATTTTTCCCTCAAGGGCTGCCTCGCCAGGTAGAAAAGGGCAGAAGGGACGACATCACCGTTAGGAACGAATGTGAGGCAAACGTCCTCTGGAGGGCGCCAAGAAAAAACAAAATCCTACCCTTAGACAACCGTCCGTTAAACCTAAGAAGGGGCTCCCAGAGGGGAAACAACCTAACGAATCTGGACCCACAGAGGGAGTGCACCAAACGCCTGCGAATGCTCGGCGCTATTCAAACACAGGGGACCGAAGGGTTGGGGCAGACGGGGGCGCAGGGGAAGTTCCGGCCACAACAACAACGCTCTACCAAGGGGGGGGAAGAGGAGTGGACTGGCCCTTACGTCCTACCCAAGGTAAAATGTCAAGTTCACTACTCAATTATATGGGGGGACCCAATCGGACACAGCTGGAGGTCGGATCTCGTCTAACCAACCCGACTGGGGGGCCTGGCGGAAGGCTGGAGCCGCATACGGCACCGAATGGAACACCGTACCTATAACTCGCGACCAGCAACTAAGGAGATGAACCTCATAGGGGCGGAAAAAGAGCGGCAAACCGAATGGAGGACCTGGGGAAAAATCTAGGCAAAGAACTGCTACCACAATGCCCTGAGCGACCTTTCTGGGCGAGAGGGAGATACTTGGAAACGGCAAGAGTCGTTCAGGAAACGATCTGCAAACGAGAAGGAACCGGACTAAGTCCGGCTGGGAACCGGTATAACCAATGTTCCATCTGGAACGGGAGCAGAGGTTCTTAAAACCGCGCCTCTGTCGGGGGGGGATCGTAATCGGGCGTTACAAAAGTGAACGAGCGCAATAGGGGAGGAGTTATCGCCGAGGTCGAAGGGACAGGAGTCCCTCCGTGCGAACCGGGACAAAGTAGGGAAGAAAGATTGTCATCAACCCGATAAGGAGAAAAAAAGGGGGGGACAGCGCCAGCTGATGCAAATCGGTGCGGTTCAGGAAAGATCACGGTTAACACAGGGTGGAGTTGGGAGAAGTAGACGACCGCGTATAAGGTTCAAACTGCCGTCGACGTCCGATGAGAGAAGGCTGACATACCTTGGTAAGCCAATGTCCCAAAACAGAAGCGAGCAGACACGCCGTTTTCAACTGGGTTCAAATTGATCTGTCAGACGGAGCGGGTCGTCAAACGCGATGCGGAACATCTCGCTCTGAGGCGGAAGAAAAAGCACGATCAAGTAACGTGGAACGGTCGACTGAGATGCGCGCGGACGTGCGAAAACCGGAAGAGCAACTGGGGGCTGCCGTACATTGTCAGAAGATGTCCGGGGGTCGCAACCACCCGGGGTTAACGGCAGTGCCTTCTCGAAGAGAAACAACCGGGAACAAAGTGTGGGGGTCAAAAGGAAATTGACCACGCCCAAAAGTACGTCGGCGGGACGTGGACGATGACGCTGCGCGCAGGCGAGGGCGGCGTTTGGTCACACCCGACTCTGGGGGATGGGCGGTCGTGAATCAAATTTGAGAATTCGTGCGAGAAGGACGCGGTACGGATTCAAACGACGCAAGGAGAACAATTCTGCCGCGAGAGGTGGGAAAATCTGGTCTTCAAGGCGACAGGTCATTAAATTGGAAGGAACGGGGCGAACAAGCGTCCACGTGAACAGACTTAGACCATACCGAAAAAAAAAACAAGAAAGACCGAATCAACAAAAACCAGCCGTTGAGTGTGAGTAGCACATAAGCGCATAGAACACCCGAACTAAATGGTCGTTGTCAGGAAGAAGAAAGCAGAAAACGAATGTCAAAAAACGATGAGCCATCACCTCACGCACCGACCACAGGAGGTGAAGGCATGGCGCCTTGACCAAATAAACGGTACCAAAATAAAAAGTGCTGGCGAGCTGAATCGCAAAAAAGGGCCGAGAAAATGAAGTGCCGCAGCAGAAAACAAGGAATTTGAAGAATACCTAGCGGGCCACAACCAATCTCGAAGGGAGGGAAAGAGACCTCTCAAAAAAAAAACTGAGTAGGATGGAGAGAGAGGGTTTCGACGTGCTTGCGTTCGAAAAGGGTGAGACTCGGACCAAAAGACAAAGGTCGGTTCCACGGGCAATGGCCAGGCATGGGGGGGGCCTGGGAACTTGTCGTTGCGGCTTCCTCATTCGGGGGGAAAGAGAGGGGCGCCATAATGTAAGTCAAGCACACTGTCGGGCGCATTGCGGGGGCAGGGTGAGAGGTGCAAGGACTGTAAGCTTGGGGATCAACAGGTCGTATGACCCGAGTCACTGGGATTCAGAGGGATGGGGGGGCATTCATATTGGTGCGATCAAAATGCCTTCGGGGATGGGTGATTCTGTGCGGAGGTGGGATCGTCTGTAAAGACTGATAGGAGAGCGGGTTGTGTTGAATAACGCATCATTCTAAAAAACGGTCTATCTCAGAGTTTCAAATCCCCGTAGGAAGAGGGAGCACTGGGGCGCTGTTCGGGATCTCTCTCAGGACACGGCAATAAGAAGGGGGGGGGACGGTGCCTAATCTACTCGGACGTACCAGAGCCAGCTGTGGTCAGCACTCCACCTAAAAGGAAAATGAGACCCGGGGCTAAGGATCGGCGAATCGGTTTACTCAAAAAAAAGGAAGGGGGTGTGAAAATCTCTTCTCTGCTGAAGCATTCCGGGTGCAACAGGTGAAAAATTTGCTTCTCACAATCTCTACCATGGGCAGCCACGGTACAAAGAAGGCGGAGCCTTTTTGAGGGCAGAGAAGAGGCAATTGCAAACGGAGAACATCACCTTGAAATGTATGAGTGACGAGCTCAGCAGACCGCATGTCATGTCGCATCGTCGACGATCTGCATAAGGAGTCATGCGGGAATAGGAACAGAGGAAAACCGCGCGTCAAAACGGGTCAGACGGCAGACTTATAGGCTCATTCTCAACTAAGAGGCGGGGGGGGTGCATCGCATAGGAATCGTCTACGGACAGGAGTAGAAGCGATGATCACTCCCTCCCCACTTCATGTCCGGAGCTGCCTTCCTAAAAAAGTAGGGGGCAGGATGCCCACATTCGCTTGGGGGGGGGTCATCGTAGGGTTTAATGACCCCCAGAGGAGACGAGACGGTCAGATCCCGGCGCCGCGGACCGAACTTTACGGAAGAGCGGCTGTAACCGCGAAAATACGCTCGAACTGGGGGGGAACGCGAAAGGAAGTACACAAAGCTGAGAATGTGTGCGAGACTCCAGGAACACTAAACAAGGTGAAAACAGGCCCTCGCGATGGGTGGACAATGCGCAGCCGGACTCGGCAGGGGACCCTTGAATTTCTGTTCTGAAAGACGGCTCCATGATCTATAAAAAAACGGGAAAGGGAGCCCCTAGATCCGGTTCCACGTCAATCGTGAGCATTTGGGGGGAAACCGAGGTTCGTATCCGACAAAAAGCATTGCGCCTCTCTCGCGACGCGTGACGTTCACACCAAGAGGCTGATCCTCAAACCTCCCAAACATGGCTGGTGGTAGAGGGGATAGTGGGGCGTTGTAAGAACAAAGGCTTTTAAGCGAAGCTCATACATTGCCCGTGACGGGAAGGACAACACGTTTTCCTCGCTGTCACTCCCGACCTAAAAACACGCCATTAGGGACAAAAGATCCGTCGGACTGACCCAAAGACCCCCCGGGGGGTCAGGAACCTTACTGGAGATTCGGTCCAGGGCCGCTGTCTTCTGTCAACGTTGGCCAGAAAAAGGGAAGAGAATAGACTCTCCTGTCCTGGTGAAGAGACGCAAGAGAGATCTGAGCTTTCACTCCATGATGGGTTGTACCGATCTCGAGTTAAAGTCGCAGAGCGAAAGAGCAAAAAAACAAAGACAAAAATTAAAGAAAGAGGGTCCCGAAGTTCGGCTATTGAACGAGGTAGTTCTTGACTGGCGACGCAAAATCGTCAAAGGGGAACGAACTTCTTCAAGGGGGGAACGGCGGACGAGTGAGGAAGAGGCCTCTGACAAAGTCGCGCGCTGGTCGAAAGAAGGTGGCTCGCGCAGTAAGTATACGACAAGAGAGAGTTGTCTGCCAAACAAAGGAAGTTGGAAGTCGCCACCAAATGAGAAAGCACAAGGCGGTAGGGCGAGTATGGGGAAGTTTCGCACCGCGCGAGGCAACTGACCACTCGGAGGAAATGGCGAAAGTCAGGTCGTTCACATAACGCGTTCGGCTCTATTTGACACGACGGTAGTTAACAGAAACTCGGTACCGACGCTATGCTTTGGGGACTTGTGCGGGAAAACAACATGTGTCGTACCACGTATATTCTGGGGGGGAAGACCGGAAAAGGCTCGACCCGTCGTCACGGAGTTTTCGGTACTGAAGGGTTTAGTCAGCTACGCCGGATATGGGACGGTTACCTCAGACACCGCTGAAGGCAAAGAAAGGGAAGAACTTGGTTTGGGCAACCCCTCTACAGACTGAGATACGGGGGAGCCAGATCATCGAGGGGAGGACAGGTAACGCGTTTGCAGCACTGAAAACTCAACTCGGAGAAAAGGACGACGAAAAAACACAACGTAGGAGGAGGAATAATATAGAGTTCGTCAAACGGGGAGGGTGGATGCCGACGGAACCGACTGAGGAAAAGAGAATGAAAGACTAAAAAAAATAGGGTGACCGCATTTCCAGATTTCCAAAATCTTTCAGCAAAGATGAAAGGTGTGCGTAGGTACTAATACATATTGTCGGTCCCGCCGACTGGGAAGTACCTGGTAAAAAAGAAAAAGTTTCGAAGAAAGTGCAGAGCTGCTGATTTGGCTCTTCACTCATCTACTGTTAAGTGTTAACCCGGTTTGAACAGGCCAGGTCATCGTCTAGCAAGGGACGCCTACCGCGCGTCGGGAAAAAGTCGAAAGGTTTTTCAAACACAGGGAAGGGAAGCGGGGTGTCCCTAGGGCAGGGTAAGTCCGTCAAAATTCGCGCGTGCGACATTGAAAAAAAAAGGAAATCGCAGCAGGAACAACCGAGCCTCGGGTGTGATCGTGTTTGACAGAGGGGAACGGCAACTTCGGCAGGGTGGCCCTCCGGGAGAGCGAGCGGCGACCTGAAGGCTCGACAAGGATTGAAAGACTCGAGAAGGGACAAACGAATTCAAAACCTCTTCGCCGTACTGACACAAAACATTGGTAGTCCATGTTAGTGAAAAAAAGGACGGGACTCTGGCGTCCCCTCTCACGCCTCAGTGACCATCGGCTTCCGATCCACACGATCGTTAAGAAGGACGAGTATCCCAGTTCAAAAAACCGGGTATATATCTTCGGGTCAGCCCGTCGAGATCTAGGGCGGGGGGCTAATTTAGAAAGAAACCGCTGGTCCGTCAACTCGAAGAGCAGGGTTGTAACAAAACGCCGAACGGCCGGACTCTGTCGGCTCTCAAGGACCGAAGCCATTCAGGTCGTTTCAATGGAACGAAAAGAGTGATCGTTCCCCACCGACAACTGGCGGGGGTCGGATCTGGGAGGTACCCGTAGACAAAACTTGGGGTGCACAACGAGATCTCGGAGCGAGTCGAAGGACACTGTTAGGACCCGACGCCTCCGCAAGTGAAGGTCCTCCTCAAGCGTGGGCTTAGATCAAGTCACTGTGACATCCTCAAAAGGAGATGTAGGACCGAAGAAAGGGTTCCGGTATACCAATGCGGCGTAAAAGTGTCGTCAAGAAAGGACTAAACGAGAAGCGTTGCGAGACTTCAGAAAGAGACTGGGGACGGCAGTTCATGTATCATAACAAGGGAGAGAAGGAAGGGGAACAGCCTTGACTGGCTGGGAGAAAAGGTCCCCCCAAGTGCAAGTCTGGACACGTGTGTTATTCATATTGGTAGTCTCGAACACCCGCGACACGGTAGGGCTGTATCTAGGGACAAATTCAAGCGCCTATTGGCGTCTTCAAAAGAGGATTGCAGGTTGAACGTGAAACGGTCGACCGTAGCAGTCAAGAAGCTGTTCAGCAACTGCTCAAGGAGGGCCAATCGAAAAAACAAAAGAAAAACGAGGGACGTGGTAGCGTGGGGGCTGGTAGAATCGACCGTCGGTACCAGTAGGAAGGGGAGGGCCGAGATACGAATTAGGTCGTTGGCCTCCTGACGCGTCCTCTCTATTCTGACAACAGAAGGGGAGGGGAGATGGGACATTGCTTGCAAAGAAAAGTAGGCCCTGGACGGACACTGGGGTTTTCTAATGCGCGTTAAGAGGAGGCCTGATCAGATAAGACAGGATGCAGAAAAAACATTACAAGGCCGGTCTGTCTGATCACTATCACGAGAGGAGCCAACTGAGTCATAAGCATGCTGATGCGGTGGACGGTGAGGAAAAATCTCTGATACTACTAAGTGACAGGGGGGCAGTCCGGTAAAGCCAAACCGCCTGTCACAAGTTCACGGGGCGTTCAAGTGGAGCCGTAATGAACCTGTCGGGGGGGGGGTGTTGGTGGCGATCCCCCGATCCAAACGGTGGGCGATGCCGCTCGCGCAGGTCCGGTGTCCAAACCACTCAGTAGGGGGAAAAGCAATTCTCAAGAGTCGGGGGGAGATCGTATGAGGACCAAGGGGGTAGGCGGTCCCCAGAGTCCGCAGCGACGAAAAGAAAGCCCCTTCTGGCAGATGGGGGAACTCTGAGAATCTGAGTCAGAACGTCATTTAGAACTGGAGGCCGTTTGGAGGACACCACAGCGCCGACGTCACACAGACGTAGAAGAAAAGGGAGGAAAAAACCAGGCAACCGAAAAACCTCCCACAACGGACGTCGGGTACAGTCAACACTTTTTGGAGGCGCATATAAAAAGAAACCGGAAAAGGGTTGGACCTACTATGGGACTTGCAAAAGACAGCCTGAACCTGGTACGCTGCCAACTCGCACAGGAGGAAAGCTCAACCACCTTGGCGGGGCCGACCTTAGCCCCCCCGGGCCGAAAAAGGGGATCGCATGCGGAAGCCGAGAGGAAAAATCGAAATTACAACGTGCAAACCATGAAGGGAGAAGCGCTGAACCCGGAATGTTGATTGGAAAACTGAGGCTCATCCTTTGGCGTCCAGACCAAGCGACGCA
>Ga0179593_1426008_pt1 | contig 10156 bp, 10 predicted proteins | sample CZODoug2_1_08_16_FD_185931 | JGI IMG/M metagenome (GOLD analysis project Ga0179593, IMG submission 185931) | Vadose zone soil fungal communities from Angelo Coast Range Reserve, California, USA - CZODoug2_1_08_16fungal (PacBio error correction) | ecosystem: Environmental > Terrestrial > Soil >...
ACTTAGCGTAAGGGCAAGAGAATGTCCAAGTCATGAAACAAATCCTCGGGTCAAGAAGCCGCCATGGATAAAAAAAGCAGGGCTCAAAACTTCAGGAACCCACATCCGCACATCCGGCATCAAAAGCGGAAAATATCAAGAGAATAAAACGAGAGTAATACATGAAACCACCAATTCCGACCAAAAAATCAGAAATAAACACAAGCGGTACGAAAAGAACCTCACGCGCATAATACGGTACTTTGAATTCCATTCTCCAAAGAGGGCTGTTAAAGGGAAAAAAAAGGTCGGTTCCCGCCTCGAAAGGTCCGGCGCGCTGAGCGGAAGGAAAAAACGCGGAAAAGGGAACGTGAGAGAGTCGCTTTCCATCGAAACAAAATGTGTCCCAGGAGGATAGGTCGTTGATTAAAAAAGGACAGGGAGAAGGAAAAAACCGGAAGGAGTAAAACCAAAGGGAGGCTGTTGTTAATTGGAAGATCCCTAACGTATTCGTGGGTTTACTTCTCCGAAATCGGGGGGGGGGAGAGGAGCGGCGCCGTTGTAACGGAGAGTGGGAAGAAGCACACCCGAGGGTGGCAGAAGAAAATAAAGGGGTCGTCTTCTCCACTGCAGCACGATCTTGCTTGAGGTCCGCCTTCAAAAAGAGGGCAACGACTTGTATCTGGGGAAAGATGGTCGCAAAATCCGGTGAGGTTATACAAAGAGGGAGTCGTGGCGTCGCCCGCGAGATGGCCGGGCGGTCTGGGGTGATCTTGAACCAAGACCACGGCTAGGGTTTGGGCTGGTCACAATTCAGAGGAAGGGAGAGGTATAACTTGGAAGGCCGGAAGCAAAAGAACAGAACAACAGTTTCCAACCAAAAAAGGCCAGAAAAATGGGGCTGAACGTGCAAGTGCAGACCCTCTTAGGGGGGTCGGAGGCCGAGAGGAAGAAAAAGAGATTCCAGAAGGAGGACTTTTCCTTTCGTGCTACACGGTGTCAAAAAAAAAAGAAAATCCCGAGTGGGGCCGCGTGCCGGGACGCCCGCAGAGCTAAGGTCGAAACACAAGAAGAGGAGACGAGTAGCATGGTAGGGGGAAGAAGCGTTACGAACCTGACACATTCACAAGGATAAGCAACCAGAGAACCTAAGGAAAGAGAAAACAAAAAGAGACAACAATACACATATCTCACGCCGGGAGGGAACAACGGACACTGGACATCCTGCGCGGGAAGGGAGAAAGACAACGCAAGTTGAAACCAAAAAAGATTTACCGTTGCGCTCCGTTTGAAAGGAAGGAAAGTTTGGACCGAGAAAAAACAGCCGGTGGAATAAAAAATGAAGCAAATCCATGAGGCCTGACAAAAGGAAAACATAGAAAAGTTTGAGAAGGAAAGAATAAGAGGAAAACAATCTGCTCTTCTGTGATTTTTGAATGTTGTAGCGAGAATAGCAAAAAAAAGCCCCCGCCCAAGACCGGCGACCGCCGCCCAAAACGATAAAAAGAAACTTAAGGAGAAAAGAGGGGAAATCAATCCTTGTCTCCAGGGCTTCACGTAACCGTACTCCAAGCGAATGGCCAGGGAGCAAGGAAGGGACGTCCACAAAAACATCAACGACGGGAAAAAAGAAAGGAACTACCAAGGCAACGCACAGACAGTTTTTAAGTATCATGTAACGCCACAAAGTGGAAAACATCGGGATCAGTAACATGCATGTGGGCGAACACTCCATGCCGTCAATCGAGGAGAGGGTAACACTATCAAGAAACTTGAGGGTAGCAAGCAGAGTGACTGGAGCAAAATAAAACGAACCCGACTGCATCAACGAGAGGGGGTGCAATGACAAAGACGCAAAGTTATCGAGGAAAGGCGCGGGAAGGGGAACTTATCCAAAGGGCCTTTTACGGTCCGGGACAATCAGGAGGCGCCTCAAAGCATTCGAACGAAGACTCGATACAAATTTGGGGGAGAGAAGGGTCTCTCATTCAAGTGACTTCAGTAAAAATGGGGGCACCCCCGAAAGAAGTAATCTCAGAGAAAAAAAATATCGCTACGAAGAAAATTGAGAAAAAAAGGATTGGATACTTTAGACGAAGAAAGTCCCTTCATTCGAAAGAGATGCTCGAAGCAAGAGTAACAGAGTGTAAGCGAAAAACCAACCAAACTTCGTCTCGCTGGACAATGGGGGACTTAAGGAAAATCTGTATTGGGTGTGAGAGAGGAGAGAACGAAAAAAAGCCAACAAGGGTCGAGTTCGGAAGCTAGTGAAAGCCGAAATCGACGCAGACAAGGAAAGCAGCGATCTCTTGGGAAAAAGAAAAGGAAGAAGTAATGTTGAGGCAAAATAGCAGGAGAACCGAAGAGATGGAAACGCAAGAGTTTTCGCTTCAAAAAAGCCGACGAATATTGGCGGAGAGGGGGATCAGTCCAAGGGAACAATGATCATCGCCTCACCGTCCAGACGCTGTCTTAAATAAATACCAAAAAACTCACGATCAGCGGGTCAGACACTTCAAACATCCCTCGCATATAAACAAGGGTTGGGGAAGTGAAGGAAAAAAGCTTCTCCACAACTCCGACGACTGAGTGGTTCCTTCTCCAATCGCAAGAAGAGGTTACAACATTTGAGGGAAAACAGAAAAAAAGCAGCACACGCAAAAAGCCGTAGACGCGTAGGAAAAACGACATTCAAGTACGAAGGTGGCCTGGGGGCCATAGAGTGCAAAAACTAAGGAATCAGCTGAGGAAGCGAAGAGGATAAGGGTTGCAAGCCTTCCTGCTGCGACTGCACGCCTGAAGACGACACCCCAACAAAAAACAAAGAGAGGAACTAAAAGGGTGGAGAGGCAAATATTCACTTCGCTCTAATTCGAAAATGACCAGACTACTCGCCGAAAAAGGGAAGAGGCAACGCATCGGTGAATCCAAGAGCAAAGGGGAAGCCGATCGGAAAAGAACTAAGGGGACGAAAACAACAACTTAGTATGGTAAAAGAGAGGAGTTAAAAGGTTGATTCAGAACGTCACGTTTAATCAGGCGATTGACCTACGGAAAAAAAATGAAGAGTGCTTAGATGGGCTGGCCTGGTCGAAGAGAGGTACGAAGTGGAGAAGATCTTTTCCAGCCAGCACCAGGTAATCCTCTCGGGGGGCTGGACCTTGTTGGGGGGGAGAGGTATTCAGATGCCGTCCGCAAAAGCTGGACTATCAAGGGAAGGGGAGAGGAGAAGGGCGAGCGGTCGTTGTGGTAGAACGAGCGGCAACCTTCTTACATCTGACTTGAGTCGTAAGGAAGATTAAGAGCTTTTTGGGGGGGGGGCGAGGGGGGGTGAGGAGGGGGGAAAAGAAACTAAGAGGCGTGCGAGCAGGACACTGTCAGTAAAATGTGCGTGGAGATCAAATCGTTGAATTAAAAAGAAAAACCTGGTGGCCTGCTGAGGATGTTTGAATTGGAAAAGAGACGCGGCGTTTTGGTGTTAGAATCTTTCCATGCACCGTGTGGTTAATGGGGGAGCAGATAGGTCAATCTTCCCTCCGGGAGGGACGAACCAAGTATAGAAATGAGTCGAGGGGGGGTTTCCAAGGAGGGAAATAAATTGCGGTACCTCTCGCGGGGAGACCTGGTCAGGTGCCTAACATTCGATCATTATTTCAAAAAAAGACGCGCTGACTGGACGGGGGAGGGGGGAGAAGGAGTTCGGATTCACGAGCTACAAACATCGACAACATTTCTTGTGAATGGAAGGTCAGCATTGGAGGACCAAGGTTTGCAAGGAAGAACTGGGAAAAGAGAGACAAGGGGGGGGGGGGTTGATGCGAAAAAGAGGTACAAATGAAGACATCTCTGCTAATGACGGGGAGTCACGGAGTAGCAGCTCCAATCGCAAAGTTATTCGAGCGCGGGTGGGGGGAGGACGGGGTGAAAGAAGGGGATTAGTTTGAAGGGTGAAGACGGTGCCTAGACGGCCTCACGCTTCACAACTTGAATCAGGAGGCACAAGAAGGCGATGAGAGGGGAAGGGAGGTGACCAAGAAGACAGAAAAGGGGGGGGGATAAGTTTTCATTCACGCGCGCGACCGCGAGAAAGGGGAGTGCCTCACCATCTCGTGAGGATGGGGAATCTTACGAGGGGGGGAGGAAAGTCAAAGGCGTGAAGACTCATAAGCGAAGGGGTAGGGTTGAACACTCCTCTATGAAACTCCTGGAGGGGTGTAAGCCCACAGGCCGGGAAGAAGACGGTGTGTTTGTTTCAAAACGTGGGGGGGGTCTTAATCTTAACAAACTGAGTCGGGAGGCATGGGTGAGTAAAGATGAGGTCTGCAGGTCAAAAAAAAATGTTATTGGGGTGGGGGAATTCTACGTATAACGGTTCCCGAGCTTTGGAAGGTTGCGGGGATCAGCATAGAAAAGGCGAAGTCGCCGGTAAGCTAGTCAGATGTGGATCGTCGGGGGGAGGGAGGATTTATACCTGGATTTGGCGGGGGGGGGGTGGTCGGAAATCAAAATAAAGAATAGGGCGGGGCAGATGGGGGGGAGAGAGAGTACTCGGATGGAAAGTCTATTGTTTACGAATCCGGAGCTCCCGAGGGCAAAAGTAAGGTCGTCAATAATCCTGTTTGTTCTGGTCAAAAAAAGGGAAAACAGAGGACGCACGGTAAAAAGCGGGGGAAGGAAAAAAGGCGTTCTTGCTGCCCGACATTCGAGACAGTATGACAGTGAGTAGTTGGGACTACGTGGTGGGGAGAGAGGGGACGGGCCGCCTCAGGGGCGGGGGGGAGGGATGGGGGGGAGGAGAAATTTGGGCCATGACTTCCATGGTGAAAGGGGAGGGGTCAGGTTCAATCTTTTCTGTATGACTCCCTGCGACATCGTCAAATAAATAAACTTTGTTGATAAAATGCCCTGCGGGCGTAGACACCCTGCACGCTGGAAAAAAGAGGGGGGGGGGAGTGAAAAAAGGCTGTAACGAAAGGAAAAGTAAGCTGTTCGTAACTATATATCAGGCGCTCGGTATGGCATGAAATGAAGGGAATTGACAACGTTACGGGAAAAAGGATTATTGCAGCCGGAGGGGGGGGGGAAGGGTGTTAAGGGTCACAACGGTTAAGGGCGGGCCATTCCCGTTATAAGATCTACTGTCAAAAGAGATTGTGAAAAAGCCAAACCAAGGGACAGGGAAAATGATCGGTTCAAGAAAGAACCCAAGAAGGAAAGAGCAATCTCGAGGACACGACGTCGCGTTTTGGGCATTCACACGACCGTACTTCAGAAAAGTCCTAACTATAAAAGGGGCGAGGGCCAAAGGGGGTGGGGGGGGAAAGTCCGAGTAGAGTAACGAAAAAATCTAGGTGTATGATGTTCTCCATAAGACGCCTTCTGGGAAAAAGACCGTCGGGTGCAGGGGAGAAAAAAAGAGAATTAACCACGGCAGTCCGGACAACCTGACGCCACCGATAGTTCCGCTATCTTTACGCATAACAAAGAAAGACGTGGCGGTAATCCCTCACAAAAGGGAGCATTCGGTCTTGGACTTCAGGGACCGGGGGGTGTGACTTATACACCTGTTGACGGAATCAAAGGGGAAACTTCCTTAGAAAATTTTGTGGACGAACTGAAGAACAGCAAACGCACAGAGACGCCTTGAAGAAGTCCGAACGCAGAAAAAAGAGGGGGGAGAGGGCGGGGAAAAAACTCGAAGGGAGAAAGGCAAGAAGTTGATCGACAGGAAGTCAAATTCCGCGGGAGTGTCTCGTGAGAGGGGGTGTTTTTGTGAATTTCGTCGGGCGTGGGGTTGCTGCGGAAGCATAGGGCATTGGGAGGTTATTTAGTGACTCCGAGGACGAGGGATTGTGCTAGGGGAGATACGAGGAGGCCGTTTTCTCGAGGGTGACTTGAAAGGGAAGAATGAGGGGGGGAAAATTAACTGCTGCGGCGGGAAGAAGGGGGGTGATTACAGGAAAGAAGGGAGGAGCAAACTTCCGCGAAGTTGAGAGAAAAAAAAAAGGAGGCGTAAAAAAGGATATATACAGTAGGGGGACTTTCTCCGTCAGAGCAGGACTGTCCATTAAAGCAAAAGAAGAGTTCACAACGACCGGCTGGGCAGAAACAAAAAAAGGAGCGTCACCAAAAAATAGGCAACTGCACCATCGTAGACGCCCCGAAATAATAAGCGTCTCGGCGGCAATAACTGTCCCACTGATCAGAAGAAGCAAACACCGCGGTCACGAAGAAGAAAGACGCAGAAGCAGGGGACTTTGAGAAGGGGGAACGAATCTCCCCGCGATGCTGGTAGAAGCTTGCGAGTTACCGCCAAAGCAGGGAAGGGGCGCGAGGACGGACTTCCGTAAGCGTGAGGGGGAGGTAGGATTGCAGTTCCAAGGGGAGGAAAAAAGGGGAAGAAGAGAGGGTCGTGAGGAGAAAGTTCTTCATCCGTCACACAAAAAAAGGCAAGGAAGACAGACCTAAAAGAGGGGGACGGGGTAGTGGAATAGGCCGCACGTATTCGGTGGGGATGTCAGGCAGAAGAGGCCATCACGTGGTAAGTGCGGATGGCGCATAGAGGGGTATCCAGCACAACAACGGTTGCAAAGAGAAAGCGGGGGAGGATTCTTGCTCACCGGAAGCACGATCTGGGGGGGAGATAGGAAAACCTTTTTTCCTCCTTTATAGGGGTAGGATCGGTCAGAAAAGGGAAGGTATATAAAACCATGAGATCGTAGGCGCGCCCAACGAGGAAGGGAAGGTTGGTGGGGATAGTGACCATCGCAAGAAAGAAACGCTCTTTTTTTGGTCTGTACACAGACTCGACAGTCTCGGGATCGCTGGCAAAGAGCCACCGGAACCAGAAAACGTTCCAACAAAAAAAAGGAGAAGAAAGCAGGTTCTTCCAGGGAAAAAGGGGAAGGGGAATCTTAAATTTTTGGTTCGAGGCATACGAAGCGAGATATGAGTTACAAATTTGGCGTACTTTCGTTCTAGCGGGGGAAAGGGAAAAAAAAGAGGGGGCAACAAAAAGGGGCGGAAACCAAGCAGGAGAAGGGCGAAACGACCGGGTCGGGACTGTAGGGGGGGAAATACAGAAAGCGAGACGAACTTACACAAACGCGAGCATCCAGATCAAGACATCATGCAACTCCCCGCAAGCGAAAAGAGATCACATACCACTGGGTCTTCAAAACGAAGAAAAAAAAGAAGGATCGAGGTCAGACCATCCTACCTCGGTTGAATGAAAGATTATGAAAGACAGCTGAATATTTGTTTGCCCTATATAAACCAAAAAAAAGGAGGAGACTGAATCACGAGTGAGTCCTTGATTCCACTAAACATATAAAGTTTGTTGAGGACACGATACTCAAGATGAAAGGGGGAAGCTTTATTGTGATTTTGTTCTCCACAATCGCTGCAGCACAACAGCCCCCTCCATACCGTCTACAAAATCAGAAAAGGAAACGAAGAGAAAGAAAGGGGCTCTGCGACTTCAGCGATTCCATGCTGCAAGGAAAAACGCAATCGATGGGACAAGGCTACGTCTCTACGGACAACCACATCAACGTACGAAAAAATAGACTACCACATGAATCAAGAAGCAGGGGGAAGAAGAAAAAAGACGCCACCAACGTTAAAACACGGAGATACATTTTTGTACCGGCAGGGGGCGACAAAACACAGGAGTCATCGATGAAAAGCCCTAGACAATAGATGAGGGGCTAAATCGTTGGGGAGGGAGAAAATCTAAGTATAACTGGACTTCCTCAACGGATGTATCATTCGGCGAGCGCGTTTCTCGAAACGAGCGCGGAGGAGAAAGAGGAACAAGGACCGTCAACGGGGAAGTGGGGAGCCTTCACAATCTCATCTACTGTCGAGGGAGCCCGACCCAACTTGGGAAGATTTTCGGCCGGACAGCGGGAAGTCCCTTCCTTTAAGGCAACACCGCGACCGGACGAGAATCTTTCAGCTCAATCCGCCAAAAAAAAGCGCTACAAAGAAACATGATCAAACCTGGGAGATTATACGGCATAACTAACCCTTCTTCGAAGTGGGCTGCTAGATCGAGGTGGGGAAAACACGTTAAGCCACCACAAAACAACCTTCGTCGCAGAGGAAATGTGCTTGGGGGGGAACGTAAAGAGGGAAGGGGGTAAAAAGGGGAAGATGCGTAACGACCAGCAGTCCAACGAAGGGCTAGTGCAGCTCTTGAAGCCTAAAGCGTAGCCAGCCCAACGTCGCAGCCGCTATCTCTGGGGGGGGCAGGGGAGGGATCGGCACTAAAGGGGCTCACCGAAGAGATGTAAAAAGAAGGGGCCGCGTGAATGGAAAAAAGAAAAGAAAATTTTCTCTACTTGTTGAGCGCACAGAAAGTACTATTGGGGGGGAAGCGCAAAGGGAAGAACACGACCCTGCGGAAATCTAAAAAACAAAAACAAGGAAGCGCTGTTCGACACTTCAAATCTCATCAGGAACAGGGGGTAAGTGAATCCACAGATGATCCGTCTCACGAAATCGACACGGGTCCTGAGAAAGGCAGCTGGTAAAAGGGGGGGGCGTGAAAAGAGACACACAGGAGAACCCTCCAAATACGGCAGAACGCGCTTTGCCGAAAAATTCGGAAGTTAAGCCGGGGAAAGAAGCGTAAAAAAGAACGAAGCCCGCAGGGAAATCTCAACAGGGATACTGAAAGCCTTCCTGCTAAGGAGAAAGAACCTGACATTCGAAGACACCAAAAGCCAGCCCGAAAGAGAGACTAAAGGGGGCTGCTAAATAGATTAAACGTCAGGGGGGACTCTACGGCAGACCGGCAACGCCTCGACAGGGACTTGCATCGAATCAGAAGAACGCTGGAAACGAGCGCCAATCTCTAGGCAACAAAAAAAGGGTATTAGGAAAAGGTAAAAGAAGGGGACAACGACTTAAGTCGAAAACTGAGGGGTTATGGGTAGATTTCTCTTGCACTCAGCCAAGTTGAACGGGCTGGCGTGCGAGGAGCGGGAAGGGGTTCGAATTGAGGGAACAAGTGAATCGAGGGGGGGACCAGCCAGCACCATATGCAACTCTCTTTGGGCTGGCCTTTGTGTCGGCTAGGCATTAGAGGACAGGCGCGCGGCAGAAGGCTTGTCACTTATCAAAAGAGAAAAGGGGAGGGAAGGAGGAGCGTTCGGGAGAACGACCGGAAACCAGCTTACGGTCGACCTTGAATGTCAAAAAAGAAGACGTCGCCGTAGTGAGGGGTGCGCGGGGGGAGAGGTAACAGCCCACTGTAACGCGAGGAGAGAAAGAACAAAATGTCTCCGAGGGGGATGGGAGAAGAGAGAAAGGGGAAATTCACTTACCCCCTTGTTTCCTGCGTAAGGGGAGGGGGCTGAAACAGGGGTTTTGGGAGAATTTTCAAAAAGGGTAGGGAGTTTAGACCTCGGATTTAAATCGTCCTAAGGGAGAACCCAGTAAAGAAATATGACGACGGCAGGAAGCAGGAAATATTGCGGTACAGAAATCGAGGGTGAGCCCGTTATAGGGGGGTGCCGACATTGAAAAGATCCTGCAGAGTTCAAAAATAGCTCCACGACGGGGACGGATAACTGTGCGGATGAAACGAGCTAAAGAGAGGAAAGTGATGGGGAATGCTGGGACGGCAATCTTCAAAACCGCCAGTTTTTCCGGCCAGACCATGGGAGAGAAAGAAGGGGTGGGGGGTGTTCGAAAAAAAGCGGTTTAAGCGCGGACTAGCAGCGCTGAGGGAAAAGGTAGTCGCGAGATGAAAAAGAAAAAAAGAGGGTGATCCATGAGTCCGGCGTAGCCTCGTTGTTGGGCGGAGTGGGGGGAACGAAGGCTTGTTTGGACCGTTGGAAATTAAGACGTTGAATTAGAGAAACGTGGCACACTCGACGAACGGTATTAAGGGAGGAGTCTCACGGGAGATTATGGGGACACTTGCCATAACACAGGCAGGGAGTTTTCATGCCGAGCCAAAAGCGGAGTAGAATTGAATCACCATCTGAGGTTGGGAGGGGGGAGTAATTGGGCAGCCAGTCAATAGGAGTAGACCATAAATTTCGGGATAGGGCATTGCAAATACTCGAGAAAAGGGAATGAGTGTTGGTTCCCCCACATGAAAGAGAAATTTGGGGTAAAGGGGGGCGTCCATGATCGTAACACACGGCTAGGAGCATGGGGCGGA
>Ga0179593_1507472_pt1 | contig 10156 bp, 15 predicted proteins | sample CZODoug2_1_08_16_FD_185931 | JGI IMG/M metagenome (GOLD analysis project Ga0179593, IMG submission 185931) | Vadose zone soil fungal communities from Angelo Coast Range Reserve, California, USA - CZODoug2_1_08_16fungal (PacBio error correction) | ecosystem: Environmental > Terrestrial > Soil >...
AAATCCGGGCAATCGAAAGTGGTGAATAAAAAAGAAATTGAAACCAATCGAAAAAAGAAAAAAGTAAATAAAGAAATCTAAATCGGGAAACCTTACAAAAAGTGGGGGAACGGCCAGACGTGGGGTTGTTTTCAACTTAACGTTTGTGGTCACTCAAAGGGGGGAATGGGGTTGGGGGAAAAGAGGGATGTCGGGTTGGAAGGAAAGAAGAAAAGGACAGCTGAAAGGGAAAAACTTCAGGGCCGAAACGAATGGGGTCCCCCAACTAGACGTGAGGTGCTGAGTAAAAGGTTCTTGAAAATTGCTTGGGGGGGGTAGTGGATAAAGGGGGGCAATGAAGAAAAAAGGGGGGTCCACGTTGGGACGAAAGGGGGGGAGCTGTTCAAACCAAAAATCACTTTTGGAAAGAAGAACATGGGAAGGGTTTTGGGAGGAAGGGGGAAACCACCAGGTTTGGAACCAAACCTGTATACGGAAAGAAAACCAAAGAGTGATCGTCCCTGCCCTCATGAAACTTTGAACTAAAAATCGTGTTACCCCCACTAAGGGTCAAAGTTGTAGCAAACTGGGAAATGTAAAGCCCAAACATTGAAGAGGTTTGGCTCATGGGGGGGTAGCTTCTGGTAAAACGATGGTTAAACCGAAAAGAGATAACATCCCGGTTGTGGAAAAAAGAAAGAAACCGTGGAGGATAAGGAAAAAAGAAAATCAACCATGTTATGGAAAAAAAACCAGTGTTAGGAGATGGGATCTGCCAACATATCTGTGCTGGGTTATAAAGTGAGCAATTAATTTCGAGGGATGGGAAAAAAAATTTGAAGAAAAGGGGAAGAACTTGCTTCGAAAAGAAAGTTAGCACACTCCAAACCAATGATACGCTTAATCCGTCGAGGTCCTAGGGGGGGGAACATGTGGGAACCTCAAAAAACATGATCCCACTGAGTGAGCCAACGACAAACTACGTCCTGTACCCGACGTCAAAACAATCAAAAAGGAGAGAAAGAAATCCCCGTCTTGTGGAAAAAAAAAAAAAAACACGGCCTAAGGGGAAAAAAAGGGAGACGAGAGGGGTAATCAGGGGGACAGTCATCCAAGGGTTTTCCAAAAAGTAAAGAAATGAACTAAACACAACCACAACTAGAGGGGGATTAGAGAATGGGGGAACAAGTCCCTTGGAAAAAAAAAATGGCAAGAAGGGTGAAGAGGGGAAGGATAATCTGAAAAGGGTTCCACATGGGTGCAGGCCTCCAGATTATGCAGGTCCATGTGACAACCAACGCAAAAGTGGGGGGAAATCTGGGAGAAAAAGCACCCCCGGAAGGTGTGAAAAAAATTGGCAGAACACAGCGGGCCTTACGGAAAAACTGGGGACAAGAAAGAAGAAGGCCATAACTAAATGAAAAAAAAAAGCGTCGGCAAGAGTGGGAATCTTTTTTTCAAGTTTGAGTGTCGGAGCAAATCGTATCCGAAAAAAAACTAAAAGGGAAGGGGGAAATCAAGATCAAGAAGGATCGCGGGAAATCACAGATGAGCATCAAACAAGCAATAAAAAAAAAGGGGGAAAAAACTGAGAGCCGGTAACTATGCGCTATTGCGTGGGATAAACTAAAAAGAAGACACTCCTTGGTCTTGGACAAAAAAGGAGGGAGGGTACTCAGACACAGTCCCCCCCGTAAAATTTTGAAAAAGAAATAAGCGTAAAAACGCGGGGGGGGGAAGAAAAAGTAATCAAAGTCCAACACGAACTCGCACCCGTTTTTTTGAAAAAGGAAATTCATCCGGGGAAACGGAAACTACGAGCACCTGTCCAGACAAAGGGGGGCAGGGGAGAAAAAAAAGAAATCAGCAATTGGCAGCTGTCAACACCAATTGAGGGCACTGAAAAAAGATCATCCAAAAAGGTCGGAGGGCCGTAAACCATTTGTGGATTTCCTCACGGGGGCACTAAAAACAGAGCCACATAAACGAAAAAGTGAGGCGCAAAAAAGGAAACTTAAGTAGGATGGACCAACTTGTTTCTGTGCTATGTGGGGACTAGCGAAAAGGGGGGAGCTGAAGAAAAAGGAAATCAAGGACGAAAACCGCATCGCGGAAAAAGTTTTTCTGGGGGAGTGAAGAGGTCTTAAATTAGAAAAACTCCAGAAAGTTCGGGCAGCAACGCCTGGGGGTGAGAAGTGTCCCATGGGGTTAGGGATTTATATGCTTCAGGGAGCATGGGTTTGAGAATGAGGGGGGGGGAAAGAACAAATCGGTTCTGGCCCAATAAGTAATCGGACAGACGGAAAAAAGGGGACCAATAAAAGGAAAAGAATTGGGGTTTTTTTTACAGTGTCAACGGTCGGAAAGGAAGTTTTTGGTAAAGATGGGAAGGCGGTTCCTTAAAGGTGTCTAAAAAACGAAAAGTGTTGGTGATGGCTTTTTACGCCGAAAGGGCCCGAACCAGGAAAAAAGCCATCGTAAGAAAAATTAAAAAAAAACCAAAAAAAAAAAAAAAACTCGAACGGGTCTAAGTACCAACAAACAACCTATGAGGTTACAAAGAAGGGGGTGGACAGCTGAAAGGAGGCCAAATTAATGTAACACTCGCGCAAATAGAAAGGGACTCGTTCAACCTTAGATAAAGGGGGAAAAAGCCATGCACTGCCCACTGAAAATCGTGGCACCAAACCAACACTGGAGTGGGGGGGTTGGTGACCCCCACTCAAAAGAATTGGAAACATAGCAAAGCGAAAAGGAGGGGGCCGGGGGGGCAAGGGGCCCCGAAACAAGCGCCGCTTGAGGTGACCTGTCTTCAAAGAACACAAACACTGGGTCGTCACGTTGGATCCAAAAGAACGAGAGAAAAAAAAATTCATCACGACCCCAACACGAAGGTTTGTGTTCGCGCAACGGCAGTTTAAGGCGGGAAAAAAAAAGGCCCGTCCAAGTTGACGATGGAAAGGGCCCAGGGGGCAGGGAAACCATCCACTTAAGAGGCTAAAAGTAGGAAAAACTGGGGAAGAAAAAAAATCTAGAGGAACTACCGGAGGGAAAACTTGAACGCTCTGAAATATCCTCCGATCCGGGGGGGGAAGAAAAAAACAAAACACTAACAAGGGGAACACAAAAAATCGACTACTGAAAGCATAAAAACTGGTTCCCGATACAAAACCCAAAACAAAGGAATTGAATCTAACCTTTCGAGCGCTCAATAGCAACGAGAGCAGCAAAGGAAAAGGAAGTGGGTGTTTTTGCCAAAAGGAGTCGGAAGAAAAAGGCCCTGGAAGAAAGTAACGCCCCCAAAACACAAGGTTGCAGGTGTCCCCAGGGAACCCTGAAATTGTAACACTGGAAGGGGCCAAGTGTTGGAACGCAAGGCCTAAAGGCCAAACTAAAGGAAAAGGGGTTGAAAAAGAAGGGAAAAGGCCGAGAAAAAATTTAACAAAGGAGGGATAGGAGAGAGCACCGTCGCCGGGGGAAACGGCGGGGCCCTTCAAAAACCCCACCCAAAAAGGCCCGGGGGGAAAAAGGAAGAGAAAACTCAACCAAATTTGGATCCTAAAAACTGGGGTGCCGGAAAAAAAGGGGACCAAGCGCTCAACGCAAATACCACGGGTTTTGTGAGGTGGAAGAAGGACGATAAGGGGGAACCAATCTGCGTTGAAAAAAAGAACCTTTGAAAACGGGTTAAAGGCCGGTAGGTTGGGGCCCAAAGGGGAAATGAGAAAGAAGAGGTCAAAAACCCAAGAACCCCTTTTTGGACACTTTTCTGCCGGGACTGGTTTTGAGACGTCCTCGGAGAAGGGACAAAAATCCCAAAAGAGTAAGAAGCATATCAACAAAAAAAACAGGTAAACAAAGGGTAAACAGCAACTTAAGAAAATTTTGGGAAGATACGGAGGGCCGTTGGAAACCAGTGTACGGAAAAAATAGAAGGGGGGGACAAATCAACTGGGCCGCACGGTCTTGTTGTAAGAAAGTTTGGACTTGACAACCCTTGTTTAACAAAGGGGTGTCCCGGAAGGACCGCACCCGTGCCGGGGAACGATAAAAGGCGAGGGGCCGCGTGGGCACGGGGTCGAAAAGGGTAACCAAGGCGCGGGAACCAAAAAAGAAGACCGACCCAGGGACCCACCGCCCATATCTTAACTAACATCACTCAAAGGGAAAGACTAAGCAGAGAGAAAAAAAAACAACGGAAAGGGGGGAGAAAAAAAGATAAAAGGAAAGCGAATAGAGAGGTGGGTTTATGAGGTTTAGGGGTGGGGGAAAAGAAAACTGCATTCAAAAGGGACAAGGGTTGGGGGAGGGGTTACCGCACAGGGACGTTGTACGGGGGAAAAGAACAGTCAGGGCCGGTAAAACGCCACATTGTCCCTTGGCCTAAAAAACAAATAAAACTGGTTGGGAAAAAAAGAGTACCCTGAAAAAAGGAAAAAAAAAAGACGAGGGAGAATTGTCCAATAAAAAAAGGTAGAGAGTAGTATTGGGTGGTCTAGAACACAGATTTGTGGGTGGGGAACAATCAAAAAAAAGCTTAAGGGGATGGACAATGGGCCACCCCCACCAACCAAAAACGGCATGGGGAATATGGGGAATAGCAAGTTTGCCATAAACCATGTCTGATCCCTGGGACAAAACCAGTCTTCAAAGAAAAACGTGGAAACAAGGGGGGGATGTGGGTTACAAAACGATGCGCCAGGAATGGGGGTGGCCACATGGGTCCCCGTCCGCATAAAAAGGGGGTGACCCCACCAGATGTGTGAAAAAGGGGGACCTGGAGACTTGGCCAAAAAGGGACCGAAAAACGAAACCAGTAGCCGAAATTTGGGAGCTCCGAAGGTTTGTTGGAAGGGAAAGACGAGGAAGAAGGGGGGGAACGGGAAAAGACAGGGGGGGACTTTGGGAAAGGGGCCAAGTCCCAGTCAAAGAAAGGGAGCATCAAGCTGCAAGAGCTTTTGGGTAACACCACCAAGAATTGGCTGGAAAAGGGCAAGAAAAAAATTGGTAGAAATTTGGGGGGGGAGTAAACCGTGGGGTGTGGTGCCTGGGAAAATTGTTGACCAGGGAAAGGGAAGTGGTGGCCTGGAAAGGGTCCCAAGGCAAAAAGGGAAGGCTCTGAACTGTGAAAAATCAGGGTCCGCCGGAAAGAAAGGAAAATATAGGGAAAACTCTCAATTAGTTTAATTATCGGGAAAAGGAGGGGGGTTGTTGGGGGGGGGGGGGTGGGTCAACAACCGAAAGGGTAAGTCCCCTACTGGGACCAAGAGTGTTGAAATTGGGGGGACTAATCTACTTTAAAGATCTTGACGGAACCAAAAAAAAAACGACCTGGGGAGGAGGGGGGCAGCCAGCGGACAGGTAAAAATTAAGTTAATCGCGAAGGGGAGAGTTTCAGAGGGGGGTGTAAAGAAGTTGCCTCTGCCAAGTACGAGGGGTCCCCTCCTGCTTCCAATCACAGGAAAAAAACAATCGTTTTTTCGTAGAATGAGAGGACCGTGGAAGAAAAAATTGACCGGGGGGTCAGGTACAGCAAGAGGAGTCGCAAAAAGTTGGAGGGACTCAATCGCGCTACTGGGAAGTGGGGAAACTGAAAAAAAAAGTTTTGTGGGAAGGGAACCCAAAAAAAGCCACTCGAGGAAAAAAGGAATCACAACAGGACACGGAATCTTTAATTGCGCGGGGTCATATCTCAGGAACTCGGGGGGACAAGCATCAGCAACGACCAGGGTGGTAAGCAGGTGTGTGATCCACCAAGAGGGGGGTAGGAGGGATGAAAAAAATGTGGGTCGAGTGAGGTAGCCGCCAATTTGGGAAAGGTGGATTAGGCCCGTCGGGGGAAGCAAAGGGAAAGGAGAAAAAAAGGAAATGGAAAAAAAACGACCGCACCACTAAAAAAGAACAGGTGGACTGAAGGGTGCAAGTTGTTCCGCCCCACAAGGAATGCATTGTGCCACCGCCGGAACGATTTTGTATCAAACGTAGAAAATGAGAAAAAGGACCGAAGATAACTACCTGCACACAAAGTCTTAAAGAGGGGAAGGAAAAAGGGAGGGAAAGAACCTGTGGACAGAGGTCAACCCGGTTTGGAAGGCGACAAGAGGGGAGGGTTGGGGTGAAGGACGGGGAGTTGGGAGGGGAAGAAAGAAAAAATCCTTCGACAGAAAAAAAAAAGGGGGTCAGCCTTGCACCGAACGAGGGAAGTAAAAAGTGAAAAAATGCCGGTGTTTTGGAATTCAAGAGTCTTTACACGACACCGGGGGGGAAAAGGGGGAGGACAAAGACGGGAATTTCAGTGGGTGACGTGCCCCAAAAAGGGGGGGAAAAAGACTTTGCAGGGGGGATGAAGGGGTCAAAAAAAAGACCAGGGAGGGAAGGCAGTGTCCGGTGTACGAAGGGGGGGGGGGGAAAGCCATAACGTTGGAAATCAACGGGGGCAAAAAACGAAAAGGGGGGGGGGAGGGGAGCTAAGTGAGACGCCGGTTGTTCAAAGGGGAAAAAAGTCTAACTCAGTTGGACTATCGGGGGTGTCTAAAAAACAGTGTTGCAAACGAAAGGGGGGGGTTCACCCAGAGGGTGGAAAGAAAAGATCATCAAGGAGGGAGGTCACCAAGCAAAAAGCGCTGAAACGAAGAAAAAAAGATAAAACCCGTGAGGCTAGATTTTGGAGCCCTGGTGAAACGGGAGAAAGGGGAATCCACCAGTGCAGCGGCGGGAAGAGTCGGTGAAAGGTGGAATGCCTCATCCTCAAAAAAAACCTCAAGGATGAAAGAACTCTTGAGCCTCCTGAAGAAGGTGAGTTGGGGCCCAAAACTGGGGGAGACAAAAACTCGAAACAGAAGCACAGAGGGAGGGTTGGATGGAATAGAAAAAGTACAGCAGAGAATTGGCCCGCGAAGATGACGTCCAAAAAATACGCTTGGGCTTACCAGGGAAAAAAAGGAAGGAAGGACATCTTAAGGAACGATAACAGAAAAAAGAAGGTCAAAAAATAAATTCGGAGAATCTCAAAAAAAAAAAAAGAGGGGTAATTTTCCCAGAGGTTAAAAAAAGGGGGCTGGAGAAAGGGGGAAGAGGGGCTGACAAAAAACAAAGGGGAGTTTAAGTTGGTTTCGGAAAAAACCGACCAACATCAAACTTGTGAAATCTCAATGGGGAAGAATGTTGTAGAGGGGGTCAGGGAAGGAAAGGGGGATTGGAAGTGGGGGCCTAACCACCCCATCAAAAGTCAGGGGAAGGGGGGGAACCTGACAAAAAAAGTCTAACTAAGAGCAGTGGGTCCCTGGGCAAATTTTATGGAAAAGGGGATAGACCAATTATTGGTTGATAGGGGGAGGAAAAGGGAAGAGGAAATAAAGGCCTCAAAACCACGAACGATGGACCAACTATCCACCAAAAAGGAATTCAACGAGGTATCACGGAAAGAAAAAGTTCAAAAACACATAATTCCTCGGGCAAAAAAAAGGAAAAGAGGGGGATCTTCGGGAGAGACTTAAGGGCGGAAAAAGGGGGAAGCGATGGTGAGAAAAAACGATTCGTTAAAAAAAAAAGACGGGGGATTAAAAATGGAAAAAAACGGGGGAAACGAATCAAGAGTACAAAAAGAAAAAATCAAAGCACACCACCTATAGCAAAAGGGAAAAAAACGATAAAAAAAAACGAAACTTGGGGAAATGGAGGAAGGGGGGCCTAGCCGGAAGTGCACGAGTCCCGGGGAAAAAGGGCAAAAGGGCCGATACAAATAACTTTAATCCTGAAAAAATGTTTTCCTTTGGGGGGGGAAAGAAAACAGAAAAGGAAAAGACTCCTGAGGGAGAAAAATGAAAAAAGGGTAGGGTCACTGCCTAAGGGGGCAGAAAACAATCCAAACACTAAAGGTCAAGACCTTGAAAGTCTTAGCCAGGAGGTAATGGTGAGGGGAAGAATGGGGGGAGGAACACATCAACGGAAATAACTCGGCCGCAGAAAAATAAAAACCGTCAAGCAAAAGGGATACCCAGCGGCAAGTACACAGGAAACGGAAAACGCAACATGAAGGGGGACTCCCCCACCTTTTCCGCAACTTAGTGTCAAAATCAAAAAAAAATTTGGGGGGGGGGGAGGAAGTATCGTTGGTCGGGGGTAACGTGGTGGATACTCGTCACGGGGGAAAGGCCCCAAGTCTAAAAAAAGTGAGGAAAATTAGAAGTCAGACAAAGATGGGGGGCTGGTGTTCGGGGAGGCAGGAGGGGGGGAATTTGGGATTTGCGAACGACAGAGGAAAAAACGTAACCTTGGTTACAAACCATCACTTTGGTGTGAAAACAAGGAATAAAAAAAAGCAAGGGAACTCACCCGAAACACGATGATAGAAGAAGTTACTGACTTAAAAGACCCAGGGTTCTGTCAAAGGTAGCAAACAAAACATCTGGTAGAATGAAAAAGGTCGGCCGAACAAGGGAAAAGAAAATAGAGGGCATCGATCAAAAGAAAAGGTTCATGTTAATTTGGGGGGGGGTTCACACAGAAAACAACCGAACAGAAGGGGGGGGGTATCAATCAGACCAGCGGAAAGACAACCATGGGAAACACCGACAATTCCCAAGATTGAACGGATTGAAACTGGCTGGTTGGAAGGGGGAGTGAAACCGGTGTGTTATCGAAGGGGCTACGACAAAAAAGGGGGTTTTTCTTGTTGGCAAAAGAAACTCAGGGACCAGGGGGGCTGAATGACAAAGGAAAAAGGGGCCGAGGAAGGAACGGCTTGAAAAAAAGCTTCCAGATCCAGGGCTGCGTAGGAAGTAACTTGGGATTAATCATAAAAAAAAAACAGTGCATCGAAAAGGCTGGACTTGGGTAACTACAGAAAAAGAACAGGGGGAACGGGGGGAAATCACCCAAAACCAAAGGAACCGAAAAAAAAAAGGAAAAACTCAAGAAAGGGGAAAAAGGGGATCAATCCCCACCCACACAACTAAAAGTGGGAAGAATTCCGAACACTAGGGAAAAAAGGGAGAAGTCGGTAAGTCCATAAAAAAATCCATGAAGTGTGGGGGGGGGTTTGAAAAATGTAGTGGGGTGCAAGAAAGACAGGGGGCCCGGCGGGGGGAAAAAAGGATCCACATGGGGTTTTGCGGGGGGGGGAAGGGGAAAAGGAAAGGAAAAAAAACCTTTAAAAAAGTTTCTCTGTATTCCGGGAACACCAAAGATCCAGGGGGGGGGACAAAAACGATCCAGAAAAAAAAAGATAAAACAACACGAACAACAGCGTATAGTGCCCGCCCGAAGGGATGGGGAATTCCCAAAAGGCCTAGAAAAAAGGGGAGGAAAGAAAAAGGGTAACCACCGGGAACAGAACTGAAAAAAAGGAACAAAAACGGAAAAAAAATAAAAACCGAAAGGGGCAGGGCACAACGTAACTTGGTTGGGGTGGCGTTTAAGGAAATGTGAAACGAATTCCTCAAATTTCAAATCCAAAAAAGGAAGGAGGAAGGACTTTGGGGAGAACAAAGGTAAACGCGAAACTCGGACAAAAAAATTTGGAAAAAATTGTTTTTGAGAAAAAGTTGACAGGGGGTTTCACTTCGGTCGGAGGGGAACAGGTAGCAAACAAACTTGCAAATTCAACAGAATGTACATCACAAAAAGACGTGGGGGGTAAAGGGCAAAAAAAAAAGTGCAACAAAAATGGGCCCCACAGTGGAAGGGAGTGGTTGACAAAACGGAAGGAGATAAACAACACATAAAAATCAACTGGAAGAATTTCCTAGTAACAAAAAACGGTTCGACCAAAGGCGGGTCTGGCGGGGAGGGACTTTTAAAAAAGGGGGGGGTTGGCAACCGTTTCAACTGGTACAACGGAGGGCAACACGTGCGGTAAAGGGAAAAACCCCCTGAAAGGCAGAAACAAGGGGGAACCGGGCGCACACACGTTGGTCGCACTAAAAAAAGAGCAAGAAACGCCAAAATTACCGAGAAAGGGTCTTAAAACGGGGAGAAAAACAGGCATGAGGGGATCGACTCAAAGAATCGATAAGCACAAAAAAGGAGGAGAAAAAGAAGATAAAGTCAAAGTAGGGTCCAGGTTTTTCAAGAGCAGAAAATGGGGAAGGAAAAGGGAACACCCGCCCAGGGGGAGTCTCGGTGGTAAAGTGGTGCAAAAGCGTGGGGGAAAACGTATTACAGGAAAAGTAGTACA
>Ga0179593_1577557_pt1 | contig 10156 bp, 15 predicted proteins | sample CZODoug2_1_08_16_FD_185931 | JGI IMG/M metagenome (GOLD analysis project Ga0179593, IMG submission 185931) | Vadose zone soil fungal communities from Angelo Coast Range Reserve, California, USA - CZODoug2_1_08_16fungal (PacBio error correction) | ecosystem: Environmental > Terrestrial > Soil >...
AGGTCAATAAAAAAAGGGGGAGGATTTGTTTTCATCGAGGAAGGACGAGGTCATGCGTCGCCACCTTTTATGGAGAGGGGGTTAGAAAAAGTGCCGAAGCTCTCAGAGATGGTGCGCATATTGGGGGGAGGGCGTGATATTGGGGGGAAGATCACTTTTTACTACCAAGAAGGAGGTTGATCTTAAAGTCGGCATCTTCTTCAAGGAAACATCTGCGGAAAAGGCGCACAACCAAAAAAATTAGAAAAAGGTGAACCCTTTTGGGATTTCAAGGTAGAGGGAAGCCGCGGTCAATAGAACCCCTTCGGCGTCGTGACGAGCAGTGATTCGGGACTCCTCGGTCAAAAAAGGAGACGATGCTCCCTCTCAGAAAGGGGGGAAGGAGTCTATGGGGTAGTCTTATTACGTTTGGGGTTTCTCCTATACTGTTCTGATGAGGGGGGAATACTATAAAATAAACGAAGGAGGGGGAAGGGAAGCCAAAATTGCCGCCGCATATTACCGTCGGAGAGAGGGGTGACCGCACCGCTAACGAGAAAGAAGGAAATCACCACCGAGGCGTAAAAGGGAGAGTTGCGATCGGCGAGAAAAAGATGCTCGGAAGAGCCATCAAACCGGCGGCGAGACGCGAAAATACGAAAATCGACGGTGGCGATGCGGGGAGCCCGATCGCGGCCCCGAAAAAACGCCATCCGCAGTCACGCAGAGATGAAGATAGCCTGCTTTCGAGGCACCGCGCACGTAGGGGGGACACAGTCCTACGGAGGGAAGGAAAAGCCCATAGACAAACACAAGAAAAGCTATATTTGCCGAGAACGGACCGCTCAACAATCAAATGATGAACTTCTCAGCTCAGGGAAGGAGATCGCCGAGGCCGATGATGGAGGGAAAGAGTGAGGTTAATCTTTAAGAAGAAGGAGACGATCTCCTTTAACGGTCGGCGGTCGATATTTCTTGGGTACGTTTTGGCAAAAGGGAGGAAAAGACCGACCAGGAGCGCGGCAAGGAAAATGCGTTAATCTTCTTGAGAAAAAGTTGCTTCGAGGAGCGGCGAATTTCCAAATCCCGCGGCATTTCGCAGGGGGGGGGAGGTCGATCTTTTTCCCTTGCAAAGGGGAAGGGAGCTGTCCTTCATTGAACCCGGGGGACAGCGCACGAGACTTCCGGGGGGGAAAAAAAAGCAAGTCCGCCTTGCTGCAAAAAGAAACCGGTCCTCCCTGCTCTTCCAGACGAAAAGCTGAGGGGGGGGGGAACGCCGCGCTGAAGAGGCGCCGATCTCACCTCGAGAAAGGAAATCTTCTGCGAAAAAGTCTTTTCGCCGATAGAAGGGGAGACGGTATCTTCGGAGAAAAAAGGCACGTCATCGGGTAGTGCAAGAGAAAAAGGAAGAGAGACCAATGCTATTCTTCCTGGAAAAAAGCCATTGGCCGCAGAAAAAGATACGTCTCCGCGCGCAAGGGAAAAGAGGGTTTTGCTTCGCGCTGGATAAAAAAAAAGAAAAGCAGCCAATCATTTTTCCTTCAAAAGAAGGAAGGGAGCGCCTCTACTACCGGGCGACGAAGAAAAAAGGAAGAGAGGCAGGCGATGAAAACTTAAAATCCGCGGAGAGAAGAAAAAAAGGAACTCGTAACGCAATGCAAAGGGAAAGGGGGAAGAGTGATTTATACTTTATTGGGGAAAGTTGAGATCCTCTCCTTTAGACGAGAAAAAAAAAGGAACCGCACCACCGCGATCGCAACGAAAAATAGGGGGGTCCACCATCACAATGTCATGCCGAAAAAAGAGGGAAGAAGATCGACGATCTGCCTTGAGGCAGGCTCGTCGGCCACCAAGAGGGAATCACTCCAGAAAAAAAAAAACTGAGGAGTAGAAAGAAGAAAGGAAAAAGGAAGAGCCGACCGGAAATCTCTATGAAAAAAAAAAAGGAACATAAACACTTCACGAAAAGAAAACCACGACACCTGCTGGACAGGTTTCGAGAGATTGCGTTCTGTCCGGAGGAAGCGGCGGATCTCAAATGAAAAAGGGGGAAGATTGCTTCAAAAACTAAAGAGGGAAGCACTTCTTTTGGAGAATTTCGGGAAAAGTCCGCGAATTGCGGCGGAAAGAAGGCTTTTACGTTTTCATCGCCGAAGAGAAGGAAAGGGGAGTCGATCGCCGGCGTCGGGGGAAGGAAGAAGGGAGGGTATGTCGAAGAGAAAAAAAACGGCTTGGGCGGCGACCTGGAGGGGAGGAGAAGCGAAGCCAAACACTATTACATCCGAGGGGGGGGAAGGGCGTGCTCTCGTATACGTATCAGGGGGACTACTGCAGGAAGCTCCAAAAAAAGCGCCTCTCATTGGGGGGAAAAGGAGGTTCTATGTCACAAAAAAGGAAGTGAAGCTCTATCCTCATATACCGGGGAAAGAAAAAAGGAAAAAGACCGTATGCTTTGTGGACGTGCCCTATTAGGGGGGTTGCTGGGAAAAAAGATCGGGTGTAAGATCGGCGACCGCGTGAACGTCGGAAGGCCAAATCCTCAGCGTCTTAGGAAAAGGACAAACTCTCAAGAGAGTTTTTCTTTTCCGCGTGCCCAGAAGGGGCGGCCTTGAGGGGAAAGGGAAACCCGTAAAGTCTCGGGAGAAAAGAAAGAAATTGCCTTACATGCGAAAAAAAAAAAGGGGAAGTTGAACCACGAGAGGACTCGCAAAGGGAAGTGCCTCAATTCCTTGAAAGGCGTCCGCTACAAAGGAAGAAGAGAACGTAACCATCATCCTCTTCACCAGGGGAGCCTCACCATGAAAAAAGTCTCTCCTGGGAGAAGGAGCCAACTCCTTCAATCATATAAAGGAGAGCCTCTTTCAATTCTGCTAAGGAAAAAGAATCAACGATTTACCGCCTAAAGGATCGTGCTAAAGGATAGAAAAAAAAGAGAGTTCTCCCCATAGGCCGCAAAAAGGGCATCATCGTCTTACGTTAGGAAAGGGTGCCAAAAAAAATGGTGCCGGGTCCATATCTATCTAGAGAAGGGTGTAGATTGGCTTGGGGAAAATCGCGTTCTGACTGTGGCAGAGAAAGAGTGCCTTTTTCATTGAAGGAAAGAGGCGAGCTTCTATTTGAAGAAAGAGGGACTTTACCACTCAACGACTTATGGAGGGATCGCTCTCCTTATCGGGGGAAAAGAGGAAGGGCTCGCTTACTACAAACTCAAAAAGTAAAGACAGACAGGGAATTTCTTTTCCTCTTGAGGGGGGATTTTCTCTTCATCTCCTACGGGGGACCCGACCTAGGAGCGCATCAAAGATCGAGATCTTCCAATATAGGAGAAAAAGAAAAAAAAAGTTACGAAAAAGAATGTCTCCATTAAAATGTATCACTTTTTCCTATCCCAAGAAAAAGAAGAATCTGCTTCTTCCATTTGGGAAAGGGACTTACCGCGAGCAGAGTTCTATGGGAGGGGGAAAAAGCTACCACCTAATCAAGAAAAAATCTCTGCCTCAGGACGACTCGGGAAAAAAAAAGAGGACGTGCCCAGGGCGGGCGCATCTTCTGCAGGAAAAAAAGGCCTAATACCTCAAGCCTTCGACTCGGAGGCAAATCGACCGGCGGCCTGATCGAGGGAAAAATCCCCAAGGGTTTCCAAGATCGTCGAGGGGAAAGGGTTGGGGCCTACTTACGGAAAAAGGGTTTCGGGGGGAGCCCGAAGGCCTCAGAAATAAAAGAGTCGTCGTCACCTGCTCGGGCAATATCCAGACAGAAGAGGCCACATATGCTCCCATCGACGGGAGAGGAGGGGACGAACTGGTGTTCTCACCCAAGGGAAAGGAGCCCCGCATACCCATGGGGATAGCAACCCTCTACTCCAGCGAATGAAATCATCAAATGGGGGAGGGGGATCTCTCAACAAAGAGGAGGGAAAAATAGAGATATATGCAATTGATGATTGGGGCATAAAGGCCGGGGGGGGAGTCGGTGTTTTCTAAAAGGGGGAAAGCGCCAAAGGGGGGCGGTCGCCCGTTCAGGAAGGAGTACTAAAAGGGGGGATGCAAATCTGCCAGTAAGGTGCGATGGTGGGGAGGCGTCCTATCAAGAGAATCTCTTTCGATGTTGAGAGGGAGGGCGATTGAAAAGGAAAAGAGATCGAAAAAAGGACGTCATATTCTGCGGAAAACCCCACGAAGGGGAGGGGGACCAATTGGGGGCACCTTTATCAGTCCTCTTTAGAGGAACCCATTCTGCTGCTGAGAAAGCTTAGGAAGGGAAAATGACTCCTCTGGGGGAAAGGGAGCTCCCTCACAGAGGTGAAGCGATCTTCTATTGGAAGGGGCCTGAGGAAGGCGAAGAGGGGAGGGTAATATCTATAAAAAAGGAAAAAAAGCCGCGTTCCGTCAGAGGAAGAGGGAAGCATATTCGTCTAGGAAAAAATCTTGAAACCATAACAAGAGAGGCCGATCGAAGAAAAAAAAAGGGGAGGCTTCAACGTCTCCGGGGAAAAAGAGAGAGGATCCTCAGGATAAGGCAGGCTCGTTCCATCGCCATCAAAAGAAAGAAAAAGAAGACGAAATCGAAGACCAGAAAAGGGGCGATTCTTTTTGTCAGGTGAAAAATCGCTCCCCGTCAGTAGAGACAACCGCCATCCGAGGGCGTGCGATGCCACGGAAGAACGGGAGGTCGTCTAAACATCGCGGGAAAAAATCATGCACGCTTCAAGAGGAAACAGTCCGGGGAGGCGGTCAAAATCCCAGAAAGAAAAAAAAAGAGGGCAGATATGACTCCCGGAGGAAAAGGCGGCAACATCTTTCTACCGTGCCGAGGAAAAAACGCATCTCCGCCCTAGTTAGAAAAAAGGAGGCCGAGCCGATGATGGCCGAGCATACGAAGGAGGGGGGAAGAAAAGACGTCTCGGCCTGTTCGGAAGAAAAAGCGGCGATGAACAATCTTGGAGGGAGGGGTTGACGGCGTTTTCTACGACTAAAAAGAAAGAAGGCGACAAGCCGACAGTGTGAAGGAGGGGAAAGGGCTGATGTTCGGGGGGACAGGAGAGCCTTTTTCTCTGAAGGAGCCCTCTGGGGGGCAGTCGCGCTTAGGAAAGTGGGTCACGGCACGGTCGTCGGCCGCAAGGGACTCCCCGTAGTAAAAAAGGTGCAGCACTGGCTCGTCAAGACTCCTGGAGGAACGCGGGGACCGAAAAAAAAAAGAAAGAAGGTTGTCCGGAAAGAAAGGCGTAGTTGTGACCGCCGAAGGCAAAAGGGCGAAAAAACACCGTGCCAGCAAAAAAGGAGCCAAGCACTCTCCGTCTTTTTCGAGAAAGAAAGAGTCTGCATCGAGCTTCAGAGAAGAGAAATCGACCTCTTGACGACAATGCGAGGGAGCCGAAAGGTGCGCTCCAGAAGAAAAAGAAGGAAACCGAGACGTCGCGAAAAGAACGCGGCTCATCGGGTTTGGAAGAAGGTACGCCGCCAATCAGTGGGAAGGCCTCGGAGAAAAGAAGGGCTCGCCGCGACCGATCGAAAAAAAAAAAATCACGCCAAAAGCCGATGCATTCGGGGAGGAAGGCGCTCAATTCGCGGACGCTTAAGCCAGAAGGGAGGAGGGATTTATACTTTATTTTTAGGGTAAGCAAGAGAGAGAGTGAGAGACGCGCCTTGCCATAACCCCGATCCTGCCCTAACGCAAAAAAAAAGAGGGGGAGGGGGGGGGAACGCTGCGCCAGCTGCGGTTTCGGGGAAGACGCGCTCGCATTTTCGTGGAATAGAGGGGCCGGGGCTTCATCGAGATTTCCGGAAAAGAGAAAAATTGGATCTCTCTCAACAACAAGGAAAGATCCACTTGGTGCCTACTAGAACGGAAAAGGAGGAGGCAACGGCAAGAAGATCTTCTATCGATGTTAAATAAACAAGGAAAGGAAAACCTTGTTCTGGTGACCCACGACACCAGAAAGAGAGGAAGAGCTTGTTTCGGTGGAGGGGGAAGAGAAAGGCCCTTTCTTCTTGATCGCAGGAGGAAGAAAACCCTCACGTCCTAACAACCGCGGAAGTCTGTGCGGCCTTGTGCGTTAAGAGGGAAAAAAAAAAAAAAAGAAAAAGGCCTTCCCTTCTTTTACTCGTTGGGGAGGGAAAATCTGCGCTCGTCGTGATTGCGAGAGGAAAGAGGAGAGCCTCAGTTTTGTTCCCGCGAGGGAAAAAGGAGTTGGCGGCGACCTTGCAGGGGAGGATCCAGCGCTAATCAAAAAAGGGAAAAAAAAGGCTCCTTGCTTGCGCGCGAAGAGGGTGAGACGCTGCTCTTCATTTCAAAATCCGACAGGGGGAGAGAGGAAGGAATTGGTCGAGCTCAAGTCGGGAGAGGAAAAGAGAGGGATCGGCAGCTTTACGCTAGAGGAGGGCTGCGATCTCTTTCCTAAAAAGAAGACGACAGAATCGGTTTTCTGGAAAAAAGGGATCGTCGACCTGGAAGGGGGAAACGCGGCTTCCAAATGAAAGGGTCGGGCGCCGAGCCGGGACAACTCCGGAAAAAAAAGGCCTCGGTTTCGGTTCCTCGGGACGGGAAAAAAGGACGGCCTTTCTCTGAGAAGGAAAACCCGGAAGTCTCTTTCGCGGGAGGAAGTGCGGCAAAAGAGGTCCAGACTTACCAGGGAAAGAACATCTACGAAGGAATGCTTTCCTCAAAAGGGGGTTCTCCGGACGAAAACGCCTCTCCGAAAAGAAAAGGAAGACAGCCGCTTCACTCAATTCAAGAGAAAACGGGTCGGCCTTGCCACGCGGCGTCCTCGGAAGCCGTAAAAGCCATATCGAGAGGGGGCAATCGCCGCGTTTCTTAAAAAGGGGGGGACTCCACCGGCCGCGAAGAGGGGGACCTAAGAGGAGTGCTCCTCGCCATCCGAGAGAAAGACACCATAGGCGCTGCGCTTGAGGAGGCGGAACTTTCGGCCAAGAGGGGGAAGGCAGGTGGTGCAAGCGGGTCCATATCGATGCTGAGAGGGAGGGATATGGGCTTTTACCAAAGGAGGGGAAAAGGTGTCCTCTTTGACGGGAAGAGCCTTTTCTCGATCGGCTAGCGGAGGCCCGCGCTGGGGAGGAACCGAGCGGGGGTTTTGGGTGGGCTCAAAGGGAAACGCGTAGTTTCTCGCTAAAAGTCTCACCGGGGGGTGTTCTTCCTGTTCTAAGTTTCGTATTCTGCGGGGGAAGAAAGACCCAGGTTTGATGGCGCTTGCACGAGAAGAAAGGCGACCATGCTTCTGATAAGAAAGAGCTATCTTCACCAGCAGAGGGCTCCCGAGGGGGGGGTTCGCTCGGGGGGCGGTATCAGCGGTGTGGTCAAAGGAGAATCGACCTGTAATCTGCGAGGGGGGGGGGGCGTCTGCCCTTACCGGGGGGGCCAGTTCTATTTATAAGATATGAGAGGATCCTACCTCCTGAAAAGGTACAAGCGACCTGGGAAAGGGGGACTAGTGACTTTCCATAGAGAGAAAAACTGTCTCGGGAGGTCACTCTTTGAAAGGGGGAAATCCCATTCCTAAGGATCTCTACCGGGGACCGTAATTTGTAAAAATCTACCTCGGAAGGGGAAGGTGAAATCCCCACTTTTTTCCAAGTAGGGGGGGGGCGCCGACTCTTAGTTAAAAACCTTTTTTCGAGAAAAGAGCCGAATTCCTCAATCTTCAAAGAGGGGAAGAAGGAAGGGCTCTTCCTCAATATAAAGGCATATATCTCACAAAGGGAAGAGCTTTTTTTGGAAAAAAAAAAGTTCGTACTGTGTTCTCAACAGGACAACCTCATACCCATGTGGGAAAAGGAAACAACTCCAAAAAAATCAAATCAATCGTTTGGAGGGAATACATCTCAACAAACAACGAGGAGTGAGGGGAGGGGAGGCATCCTCCACCGAGGGGGTGTTCGCGAAAATAGGGGGTTCTATAAGGGGGACGTCTCCACATGTGGAAGGCCCTTGAAGTCATTTTGTTAGAAGGGGATGGCCTAAGCGAATAGGAAGTGCCGATGGGGGGAGGGGAAGGAGCACGTTTACTACTATTCGAGTAGAGGAGTGAGGCCTTCTTCTATATGGGAGGAAAAAGCGGCGGCCCCGATGAGGCGCCACACCATTTTAAGAGAGGGGAAAAAAACTTGGGTATTTCAACAAGGGGGGGAAAAGGTCCCGGGGGAAACATCGAAGAGGGAGAGGCTTGAGTCTGAGGGGAAAAAAGCGGCCCTCGAAAAGACACCTCAAGCATTGAAAAGATCGTCTATGCGCAGGGCGTCTGGAAGAAGAGAGGTCGGCTTCGGGAGAGATAAAAAGAACGATTGAGAAAGGAAGCCAAAAATGCCAAATCTATCTGCTTTAAGGTACCAAAGAGGATACCAGGCAGAAGACACCACCGAGGTCGGAAAAAGGGCCGATAGATCTTCGCGATCTGAGGGAGGAAGAAGGGGGGCGGCTGCGCTGCATGACGCACCAGCAGAAAAGGGGAGAAGGCGTCGATGCCGCGCAACATCACGAATAAAGAAAGGACCCTACTAACACGGTGGGGTCGTTTTGTCGGAAGGCACCGATCAGGATCTTCTCGAGAAACCAAAAAAAGGGGGAGAGGTCACGGCGATTCCACTCCGAAGGAGGATTTCCCCCCGAGGAAAAAAGGGGACAGCACTTACAGCTTCCAATAAAGAACGCGAGTTCGTTCCAAATCAAAGAAAAAAGGAAAAAAGATATATGGACGCAGGGGAAAAAAGGGCAACATCTTTCGAAAAAAAAAAAAAGCAGCGCCGCGCCTATGGTTTCTCTCCCAAAGGGCGAGGCACGCCGACTTCGTTAGGGTAAGGAGGAAGGGGGGGCGGTGGCGCCGATCGTCTGGAACGAAGAAAAGGGGAAAAGGCGGCTATATTGTCTGGTGAACCGAACCGCCGACCAGATGGGCAAGGAGGGGAGGAATTGCGGAGGGAAAAAAGAGTGGTCCTTTCAATTGCAGGAGAGAGGGAGCGGCTTCTAGAAGAACAGCTTTCGGGTGGCAAGGGGGAGCAGCTTCATCTGCAGAGAGGGGAAAGTCACGTTCTTCTGACACGGGGGGAAAGTTCACACCCTTTATGTCCCAAAAAAAAGGGGGGGTGCAGCAACTTTCCCTCGAAATGAAAGGGGGAATCAAGAAACGCGTACGAAAAAAGGGAATCCTCCGGAGGAGGGGAAATCTCTCCTGAAGGATGTAACGCTCCGGGGAAAGTTCACGGGAGGGAGTATCTTCAACCCGAGCCGGGGAAAAGTGTGGGAGGCGGCACCGTAACCTCCTTAGGGGGGAGGCCAGGAGATGCCTACCGGGAAAGGGGAAAAAGAGCGTCAAGCTGCCTCGCAGCGGGGGGAGCCCTCCTTGGGAAAAGAGAGGCGGCCGTCTCCTATCGGCCGCGAAAAAAAAATGACGTCTCCGCGAGAAAGACATCGGTTTTTGCTTCGCTCTGGAGAAGGAAAGTCCCCCTTTCCTCCGCAAGGCAGGGGAAAATACCCTCAACTTAGTCTCGCCAATCTACGCCTACGCAAGGGAAGAAAGAGCGATGCAGCGATGAAAACGGAAAAAAAGAGGCAATTCGCTGAACGCTTAACTCAAGGAAAAAGGGGAAAGGGCTGGAGCTTTATTTCTACGGAAGGGGAGGGAATGCGCGGCTTTGCTACGCCCGGGGGAGCGGCCAAAAAAAAAAAAAAAAAAAAAAAAAAAAAAAAAAAAGACGATCGCAAACGCTGTGGCGCCAAAGCGAGGGAGGAGAACCATGTTCCTTCCTCTCTCAGGGGATGGAGAGGAAGATCTGCTTGCCCGTGAAAGGGAAGGTCGGCTCGTCGTCCACCATAATGGAAAGAAGAAAAGAGGAGAGTAAAAGATAGAGATCCATCTTGGTGGGGGAAGAGGAAAAGAGATGAAGCCACCGTAAATCATACTTCTATCAGGAGGGGAAGAGCGTCTGCATTACCCTTGCAGGTTGAAAAAAAAAGCGCTGTCTCAGCGTTTTGAGAGAGGGGGGGAGTGCTTTTCTTAAGGGGAGGGAGGAAAGGGGAGAAAGCCGCGCCATTTATTGAAGACCACCATCACGGGAAAAATCATCTCCCATCCATCGGCGGAAAGAGGGGCTGTCCTTGCGTTACTCGTTGAAGAGGGGGCGCGGCGGCCTTCGGAGGGTACTTTGGAAAGAAGAGCGTCTCGGCG
>Ga0179593_1640503_pt1 | contig 10156 bp, 8 predicted proteins | sample CZODoug2_1_08_16_FD_185931 | JGI IMG/M metagenome (GOLD analysis project Ga0179593, IMG submission 185931) | Vadose zone soil fungal communities from Angelo Coast Range Reserve, California, USA - CZODoug2_1_08_16fungal (PacBio error correction) | ecosystem: Environmental > Terrestrial > Soil >...
AGCGGAGAGACCCAAAAGAACACCGACCCTCTAGGAAGAAGAGAGGCAGGGGGAGAGGGGGTACAGTTTCTGGCATGCTGCTTGTCGAGGGTGCTAGCTTGATAGGGACCGTCGTTCGCCCAGGAAAGAAGGAGGCGGAAAAAGGTTGCTGTGAAAAAAACTATATGTGGTCTTGCCTTCATCACCGGGGGGAAACTAGGGGGGGAAAAAGACGAAAACAATGAATTCGCCGCCTGCAAGTGGCCGGTCGGCTGAAACTGTGGCGACAGGAGGTCCGGAAGAGGGGGATCTGCGGTGATCTGGGCGCGGCGGGCGGCACTAGGGAAAACCGTAAGACGCAAGCATTACAAACCGAGGGAAAGGGAGGAATTGGGGCGTTTTCTAGGGCAAAAATCCGCCTTAGCAGGGGGGGCTTCGTGGGGAAGGGGCGAGCTGCGGAGGAGGAGAATGGCTGTCAGAGTGTGCGCCTCAGGTCCGTGGCCAGGGGGGGCATGTAGAAGGAAAAAAGGCCGGGCTTGCGTGTGGGGGTGTCGAGAAAAAAAAAGATCATGCTTGGGACAGGATCAGGGATTGGAGGAGATTTCGAGCAAGAGGTCGCCCAGAAACAAAAGAAAAGCTTGAATGCGAAAAAAGCCTGGCCGAGCGCACCAGAGAGGCGACGACAGGAGCGTAGCCTGAAGAGAAAAGCGGAACCATAGGGTGGACGAGCCGGCGACCGGGAAGGGGCCTTGCTAGAACGCGTCGTCGACCTTTCTAAAAAGGAAGCCTGGGCGCGAAGGGTCGCCAAGAGAAAGGAGCAAGGAGAGCATGGTCAGAGACATTGGACTTTGGGGGGGGAGTGGGCGTGTGGTCAAACGGTTGAAGACCGGGGTGAGCTGGATTAAGACCGAAAAAATGCGCAGCGAAAAAAAGCGCCAAGAGGACAGATACGCCAAAGGAGACGCACCGCGATCGAACATAAAAGGGGGGCATCCGCAAAGAAGAAGGGAGTCTCGGGGAAAAAGCTCTTGGAAGGGAGCCGTCGAGGGAGACGCGTTCCCCCACGTAGCAAAGGGCGGGATCAACTCAAGCTCGATTACAAAGAAAGCGATGTTAAACTCAAGCGCATTTCGGAAAAAAATCAGCTCCAACCGGACAAAAGGAGCAGGGGGGGGAGAAAACCAACCTTGCGTAAAAAAGGCGGGAGTCGACTGAGAAATCTTTAAGCAAAAAAGGAAGGCCAGCAGCATTTACATTGGAAAGGGGAACTATCGTGACCAAGCCCCTCTAAGGGTCACCACGAAAAAGGGGACATCGTTGACCTTGGAAGAAATGATGACTTCGCGTCAAGGTTGCGACCACGCAATGGGAAGACGGCCCTACCCCGCCGCTCATCAAGTGAAAAACCGATTGAGTCGGAGCAATGCCGTCCTTGAATCGGAAAAAAGCGGGGTGGATACTTAGAAAGATGATATCACAAAAAACTCCCTAAAGCCCGGTTCGCAGATAGGGTGTACTTAGTTGGGGCAAGAAACTGAACGCCAAGAGAGCCTATTATGAATGGGGGAGGATGCGAACAATTAACCGCCCGCAGCGGAAAAAATGCATGGGCGTCAACAAAAAAAAAAGAATAACCGATCATGGGTAATCTTTCGAGGAGGGAAAGTTTCAAACCACGCCCATGAAAACTGCGATTAGAAGATGTCAGCCATCCAATTAACGAAGCTGAAGAAATACAAAGACGTGAGAAATTCCCACCATGAGATACGCCCAAACGAAAGTTTACCTGCGCTTGAGTAACTATGATCTTAGGCCTTTGTTCCGGGGAAGGACGTCATGAAGCCTAACGTAATGGCAACTTATGTGTGGGTTTACTCGAAAAACCCGCATACAGACTCGGGATGCCCTAGTTCCGGCACTATTGTTTGAAAGAGGTTAAGAAGGGGGTTCTATTGTGGGGTTGAGTGGGGGCGAATCCACTATCGAAGGGGAGAAGTATAGAAACCACCGAACAAGAACCCACCTCAACCTGAAGAAGGGGGAGAGGTAGCAGGAAGAACCGTGCGTGAGTTATCGTCAAAAACCCACCTGGTACCAAAGGAGGGTGGCACCTAAAAGGGTGCCGTCGGGGAAAATCCTGTTGCTCACTAAAAAAAGAAAGGGGATCAAAAAAGTAATTTCTCCGGGAGGGGGGGGGAGGGGAAGCGGGACACGAAAAAGAGGTCGGCTTGCGAAAGAATCGTTGTAAAAAGAAAGACCTGAAAAAGGGGGGAGACGCGAGGTCCGCCTCAAAGGGGAGGCCCATAATTGAAAAAACGGATATCGAAAAAAGACGCGGGCGAACTAGGAAAACGAGGATGTTGGGTCAGAGAGGAATGCGCGCAAATCGGCAAATCCGGGGAAGGTACTCGGTGTCTTCAGTCTTGGAAGATGACAGGAGAAAATTGTTGGCGGCCCGAACGAAAGAAAACCTACGTGGGGACGGAAAAATCAAAAGCCATGCCGTAGGGGACGCGCCTGGTCAAAACAAAACAAAGATGAGGAAAAGAGGGGACCAAGGGCAGCGGAAAACGTCCTGGCGGGGGGAATCCAAGAACGGAGGTCGTCAAAGGGGACCAACAAGGGAGCTAGAAAAGAAACCAAGACTCATGGATACCGAGCAACTACCCTTAAAAAAAACTCCGCAATTGATTACAAGGCTCTGGTAACACTGAGAGGGGGCCGCTTTTTCGCAATGGCTCGATCCGCGAAAGCAAGTTAGGGGGCCGAAAAAGAAGGACCGAAAAGTCAAAAGAATCCCTACTGGGGGGAGTCACAAGAGCGGAAAGAGGGAAACGATCCTTGAAAAGGAACGACCGATCACGGTGAAGAAAAGGGAGTAATTCCCAGTAAGAGTCCCCGTCTGCTGAGAAAAAAACATGGAAGTACCAAAGGGAAACGTTTGGCCACATCCTGAAACACAGTGGTTTGGAGGAAAGAAATCGCTCCACGAAAGAACCCCTTCTTCAGTGGAGAGGTGGGGTGATGGTAATCCGAGGAAAGGAAGGATTCTTGAGGCGCCCCGAAACAACAACCCTCTCCCCACCGAACTGTGCAGAAAGAAAGGACAATCCCCATTGGTCGTAGAGGAGAGGGAATTCTTACACGAAAAAGGAAGAAAAAAAAAAAAAAAAAAACAAAAAAAACCACAACCCCCCCCCCCTCCCCAACTCACCCCCAACCCGAAAACAACCCCCCCCAAAACAGACCATCAGCACCACCAACCCCCCCCAGGGGACAGGAGGGAGACCAACGACAAAAAACCAAACACGACACAAAATAACCGGGGAGTGCCGCGCAAAAAACCCCAAAGAGACCCGGAAGAAGGGAAAACAGCGAAACCAAAGAACACCTGAGGGGAGTGCCTCAAAAAACCGCCCCCGTGGGGATGTGAAAAAATGGGAAGACGGCACAAAAGGGGAAAAGAAAAAAAAAAGACCACGGGATATACTTCTCGGCCCACAGGACAAATCCGCCCTGCACCAGCCCCAAAACACCCCTCTCACCCCCCCCCACCTACCGCCTCGCACGGAGCATCAGACAAAGGGGAAAAAGAGCCCCAAGCCCCGAAGGCCAAAAAAGCTCGGGATCTCAAAAAAAAATACAGCCGACAAGCGAAAAACCTACTCGAAAAACCCAAACCGCGGGGCCCCTACGAGAGAGGCAACATACGGGCACCGACGACCCCCCCCGCCCAAAAGACAAGGATCGTCCTTTTCCCTCCCTTGCGGCATGTATACTTAAAACAGAACACCGAAGGAAAATAAGATGCATCTGGGAGCCGTTCACGGGACCCATGGAAGGAGGGACAAGGATTATTGGGAAAAAAGGCGTTCCTTTGGGACCGTCTGGCAATGGGGGGGGGCCATGGGAGACTTCAGTCTTCTGTCTGAAGAGCACGCAGTAACGAACACTTAGACCGATATGGAATTGGGTAACGAAGAGGATGCGGCACGCGGGGAATGGCGCAGCGTCGAAAATAAGGGGGACGTGCGAAGGAAAAAAAGCTCCTTTACTATGCTAGAAAAGACGTAGACAAAAGGGGAGAAAAAAGGGCGTTCTGCTGGTGACTAAGCGTCTACGGCCTGGCTGAAAAACGGGCGAACGAGAAAAAAGGCATTGCTTCAGAGAACATCGGGTTTTGGAAGGAAGGAGAGTCTTTCGGAAAGGGGGGTCCTTTAGAGGAAGGATGTTGGGGAGTGGTCTTCGCCAAAAGCGCAGCATTGGACGCGGGAATCGTGTTGGGAAAAAGCTCGGGAGCAATAGTCGAAAGGTGCAAGTCACGCACCCCGGGAAGCCTTCATAGGTCAAAGTGCCTTCTGGACTGTGGAATCAAGCTTTAGAAGGATAACGAAGAAAGGTGAGCTCACGCCCTGCTTTTGGGGGGGTGTGACCGCCTGATCGTTTAAAAAGACTTTTGGGGGGCCTGGAAAAAGGGTCCGGTTGCAGAAAAACTTAGGGGAGAACGCGTGAGTGTGGGGGGAAAAGGCTCCCATCACTAAAGACGTCCAAGAGCTGCAAAAGGTCGGGAAAAAAAAAAAAGGAGGGAATGGCCCTTATCCACTGAAAGGATGTCAGATCGAGGGGAAAGTGGAGGAAAGGGTAGTCTTGGCGCAAGGGACGCTGTCCAACGAGGGGTCTTAGAAAGGAAAAAGGTGTTTCAACCGGGAAACGCCCCCAATTCGCAACCAGGAAGGATACGCTGAAAAAAAGCTCCGCCGATGAAAGCGTGGCGAGCTGCGCAAAAGCAGTTAGACACGCAAGGTCGAAAAAAGGCCGCAAGCCGCAGGTAGCGTCGAAGGCCCACCTCTATGTTTTCAAAAACCATCTGCAGGGAGAAAAAAGGTCCCGAAAAAAAAAGCGTTCGCGGGAAGCCCTGGTCGCACGGAAGAAGGAGAATGAAATGAAAAAAATCAGTGTTTCTCTACGCGAGAGAAGAGGCAGGGCAAGCTGTCCAAAAAGAAACGGCGGGGAAAAAACTGCCTGCTCGCAAAAAAGAGACCGGAATAAATGGAGAAAAAAAAAAAAAAAAGACATCGCAGAACGGCGATGGGGGGGAAAAAAAAACTCGCACAAGCAATAAGCGCTCTCCGGGAAGAAGCGCGCAAAAGACGCCGGCAACTCCGAATAGGCTAGAAAAATCGTCGAGGACCAAACGGCTTGCCGTAACGGGTCTTCTTTCCCGGAGCAGTGAAAGGGGAATAATCGAGAAAATCGGCGTCGTCCACCTCGAGGGGCCAGCAAAGAAAAGAAGGCGATCACCGGAGGGAGGGGAATGCCTCTGCGAACGGCGAAACTTAAAAAAAGGTTCACTTCCCAACAGCCACAAGGGCGGAGAAAAAAAGCTCTATTTACAGATTTCTTTTCTAACGATAAGATCCAAAAAGGGAAGGAAAGGAAGCTCTCTACCATTCCCGATGAAGGTGAGACCAAACAGCGCGCTACCGGAAAAAAAAAAGAACCGGGGAGGGGGTTAGTGTTTATTCCGCTATTCTTCGTGGTACACCCTCAAAAAACTCTCACCCCCAATCAGGAGGGCCGAGCTGTAATAAGGAAGAGGGAAAAAAGGCTTATTCGGGAGAGGGGAGCGCAGATAACTAGGGTTGTGCCATTATTCGAAAGACTGGATCTGCAAAAAGCGCCTCCTTCTTGGATGGGTTTGGACCCCAAAAAAACAAGGGGCAATCCGCGGCGCATGAAAAATGGGGTTCTGAGAAAAAAGACATTAAGAAAAGATCTACCAGTCGAAATCATAGGCAAGGCGGATCAAGGAGGGGGCAACGGAGAAAAACCGCTCTCCGGACGACGATGGGAAGAGGTCCAATCGAGAAAAAAAAAACGGACCACACGCTGTCGCGGCAAGGAGATCGTCACCGACTAAGAGATCTCGCCTCAAAAGGGAGAGAAAAGAGGGAATGTTCACCTTGTCTCGGAAATGACGATCGCGCAAGAGAACCGAGTGCCCAGGCTCGGAAAAAGAAGGAAAAGGAAAGACGTTTCTTCGTCCGGCGGGTGGAGTAGACGGGGGAGAGCACGAAGGGGGAAAAGTGCGCCTTTTTCTATGAAGCGCTTAACCGGAGCTAAACCCAATAAGAGCCGCGTATTGACCTGATGGGTGAAACTATTCTTCGCGGGAAGAAACAATTGGCAAAGGCCGCGGGATCTTCCAACGGCCGGCCCCGGAAAAAGTACATGGTGAGGAAGGAAATCTCCCCGATCCCGCGGGATTTGACCTATTTCTTCCAAAGAAAGCGTAAGCGTCGGGTTTTTTTTATTTGTGAAACGAAAGAAAACCCTCAAAAAAAAAAAAGATCCCCCCTAAAGTGTTAGAGGAAAGAGAGGGATCTCTCTAGGGGGTCAGAGGGAGTGCATCCGAAAAGGGCAGAGATGCACTCAGATTGTTGAGGGAGAGTGAAGTCAGGGAAAAAAAAAATGCCATGAAATAGAGCAAGCTTCTCTCCTAGCAGAGGGGAAGTGAAAACCTAGAAAGGGATGACTCATTTGGGAAAAGTATTGGGGAAGACCGCGCCAATTACTAAATCGAAGTTTGTATCTCCGGGCGTTGCCGTCAAAGCGGTTAGAAAATGTCCTAGGCATTAGCAAAGCACAAGGTTATCATTGCGAGGGCGCCGAAAAAGAACGCCGTGTACTTGACTCCTATTATCTTGGGAGAAATTCGGATAGAGGAAAGTTGCCGGGTGGGAGGCGCAAAAGTCACGGAAGAGAGTCCTGATGTCAGCGATTTGAAAGGAGAAGGTGGCCTAGGTAGGGGGAACGTCTGAAAGACAATGGAAGTATGGAGAGAAACGCGAATCAAGTTGGAAAGGAACAGGATTCTCGGTGAGAAGACATGTCCCAGAAGCGCCACCGTGCTAAGGTGGAAAATGGCAAACGTCGACGAAGGGATTTCTACGGTCCCGAGCAGGTCACCTTACAAATCTGAAACCAGACAGCGGGGGGGAGGTTCGGAATCCGCCAAAATTGCAGAACTCTTTCTCGAAAGGGGTCAAGTAGGGAATAGCGGAGAAGCGCCCGCGGCCTCCAAGAATCGCGGCTTAGTGGTGGGACAGGGTAAGGCTCATTGGGGGTTCCTGGGGGTGGGAATGGGGGGCGGGTGTGTGGAAAGCCCCCTGGGGGGGTGAGAGAGGGAAGACCGGCAGAAGAGCCAGCGAAACTAAGACTCGAGAAATCAATACTCCAAGGGAAAAAAGAAAAAACAAGAATTGGGGAACGTCCAGCTCAGATCTTAGAAGAGAGGGTGACAAAGGATTTTAACTTCCCAAAAAGAAATCCGTAGGGAATACTGAGGGGGAAGAAAAAAAAGTACAAACTGCAAGCGGTAAAGCTAGTCAAACCAGTGAGGAGATTTTTCAGCTCTTTCTGACGAGACCAACCAGGACACCAGAAAGGAGGTCAATTTCTTAAGGAGTCTGAGGACCATAAAGCTTGGAAATCCTCACCACAGAGTGCCGGGGAGGTACATTTTTTGGAAGACCTTCTAGGGGTGACCGGGAACCTCGTAAGGGATTATCTTACACCGAGTCTCCCCCTAGGGCACAGGGGAGCTTCTGGAAACATGCACTAAGGGTATCGCACTCACAGACAGACTTTCGTAGCAACTTCCTAAAAAGCATCAGTGAAAAAAACCACGAGGATTAAGGCCCATCCGGGGGAAGGAACGCTGTGTCTACAGTTTAGACAACAAAACCTATCCCGGTGCGCAAACGTTTTGAAAAGGGGCTAATCAAAAACGCCGAACCAATGAAAAGGGGGGGAGAAGGACGCACATTCAACGCTTGCCAGAGATGCCGTAGCTGTTGAGGGAAGGCATAGGCGCGGAGAAGGTGCTAATGATGTGCAACGACAGACGGAACCGGCTATGCAAGAGGGAAGCCGCAAAGTAGCGACCATAAATAGGTCCAGCCATGTTTTCGCAAAAAAAAAGTGGGGAAAAAAGGCGCTTGAGGAGGGGAGGGAGTGGTCCCTGGGAATACATTCCGCTAACGTGCGGGAATATGGCAAATACCTCATACGCCCGTGCCTGGGGGACGTAACTAGGGGGAGCAAAAATCGGGCAAGCCCCGATCTGGAAGGATGTTTGTGGGGAAAAGAAAGCGAACATACGAAACCCCAACATCTGAAAAGGGGAAGAGGGGGCTAGAAAGGGGGGGAAGGTCCCTTACTTTCTCGTCAAAAACTGTTTCGCAAGGGGGGCCATAAGGGCCGTCTGGGAAAGAAGGGGGAGGCAAAGAAGAGCCACTGTGGATCAAAGGAAGTTATTTGATCGGAATAGGGGGGCTGCTTGGCTAAGGATCGGGGCCAGATAGGAGAAAATGTGTGAAAAGTGCCGATAGACGACGGTTCCGCTCGAGACAGGGTACGCGCGAGCGAGGAAGAGAGAACCTCGGGCGAGGCAACTTATGGGTAAGAGGGGGACGGCTGCATCCTCCTGTTCGTTCAGAGGGATAGTCATGCAGGGAAATGGCGTCGATCTAAAACTCTACCTTTGTGGCTGACAACTCGAAAGAAAGAAAGGGAAAGGCCCGGACTTCCCAAGGGGTCGGTATCTCTCTCCACAAAGGAGAAAAAAGAGAAGGAAGAGAAGTCCCTAAACGGAAGAGGGGAAAAAAACAAGAACTTCGTTTTCTTCGTCGGAGGAGACTAACAATTTTTGGGGAAAGAAAGGGGAAATGAGTATCAAAAGGGCCCTACCCGGCGGAGGGAAGAATAGAGATCGATTAAAAAGTGGTAAGGATGTAAACCGCGGGTTTTCTCGGAAAAAGGGACGGCGACCGGCAATTTCAAGGAGGCACAGCAGACCAAAAGAACGGTCATGTTGCTTAAAAGGGAAGAGGGGGTGACAGGACCGAGTCATTCGCCAAGCCGACAAGAGAGGTGACTCTTCTATCCAAGGAATTCCCGCCGAGGAGGCGTCGACATCGTGCGCGGGGGGACCCCGAAAAAAAAACGGTGATGGCCAAAGAAGGAAACCTAGTTGTGGGGGGTTTAAAAAATTAAGGAACGCAAGCGCTTCCCTCTCCCAGGAAAGGGGGAGAAAGGGGGGTTGGGGGGGGAAACTCGATTCGTAGAGGGGAGGCGCCGCCTAAAAGAGAAAAACCACGAGCAGGGGAGTTGTCATCATTGGGTCCATAGGGGCACAAGGGCGGAGGAAGTAACCACATGAAAAAACAGAAACTTTCTCGCCTGTAATACAGGGGATCCGGGTACCACCTCATCCTGAAAGAAGAAATAACATCATCGCCGTTGTGTGGTTAGCTACCCATGTGGTTTATCACTATGGGGGGGTCCTTGAGGAAGAAAATCGGGCCTCGCGGGTTTTCCATGGGAAGGGAAGTAGATGCGGCAAGACGAATCCAGACCAATGAAGCGAAGGGGAATAAAAGACTACCGGGGGAGGGAAGCTGCGGACGGGAATGGGGGCTCAGAAAAGGGCCATGCATAACGCGGGAAGAGGTATCGTGTTCCTCTGGAAAGAGGGCTCAAATCAACCCCGGAAAGTCTACACCTTTATCGGCGTGAGGGGGCGACTACTCTTAGGAAGTGCGGAGTTCCGGCGGAGTAAAAATGGACGGCATGGGAAATCGGGTTTTGGGGGGGAGGATATTCAATTTTCTGGTCCTCCTTAACCGGTGCACAAAATTTCTTTGAGAGACTGAGGAGAAGTTCCCTCTTTCTAGTTGGGAGACCGGTGGACGAGAGGCAATCTTCGCTCGAGGTAAAGGGGCAAGGTGCTCTTTCTGGGGGATCTGGCGCTGAAAGGTCAAGCTTTAGGGAAGGGGCACGACTACGTCCGCGGGAATCAGTTTATAAGAAGAAAGGTGTCCAGGAGGGATCGTTCCTAAGTCATCGGAAAAGAAAGAGGAACAGGTACAATGGGGTTATCCTGTTGCGCGAAAGTGAGAGATTTGAGGGGGGGGAAACCGCAGTCCAAGAAGAGTGCTCTCCAAAAAAGGAAGGATGCGGCAAACATGTCGGTAGAGTGCACTCCCTGATGCAGAAGGGGGGTGGCGAGATTGGGCTTCTCTGAAGGAGGGGGAGCGCGGCGTTTCAGGACGAAAATTCTGTCTGTGAAGAGAGAAAAAAAAAGGGCTTCCACTCGGGCCACAAAAGGTCCAAC
>Ga0179593_1681172_pt1 | contig 10156 bp, 13 predicted proteins | sample CZODoug2_1_08_16_FD_185931 | JGI IMG/M metagenome (GOLD analysis project Ga0179593, IMG submission 185931) | Vadose zone soil fungal communities from Angelo Coast Range Reserve, California, USA - CZODoug2_1_08_16fungal (PacBio error correction) | ecosystem: Environmental > Terrestrial > Soil >...
GTTGGGGGCCCTTCTACTTTTGCTGGGGACGGTAGGCTTCGGGGGTCGGGCGGTTGAAATGGAAAGCGGCGGTGGGGAAACGCACCTTCTTTAATTCCTGCGAGGACCTCTTTTCCGTCTCGTCTTCCGAAGACCCCAGAGAAGGGGAAGGGAGAAAAGAAGTTCTCCTGCTTGAAGGGGGTGAGAAAAGGAGGGACCGTCGATTGTGCGCAGCTCAAGAGATAGAAAAAAAAAAAAAAAGGGGAGAAGGAAAACTCGAACGTTCACGAAGGATGGGAAGAAGGGAAATCCGGGTGGGGAGGGGGGGAGATGTTTCGCTTGCGGCCGAGCTTCGGAAAAATGGCCCGGCCACTCCTTTTCCGGAAAGGGGGGAAGAAAGAAAAAGAAGGATATCACTCCTTCTCGGATCGGGGGGGAAGGGGGGAGGAAAGCTTCTCTTCCGCCAGAAGAGAAAATAGAAAGGGAGAAAAAGATCCTTCTTCACGGAGTGGCTGGGGTGGGCACCGTGAAGTCAGGAAGGGGGGAAGATTTCTTCGTCTAAGAAAAGAATGGCGCCTTCGTCACCGGGAAGGGCGGGGAGGGGAGGGAAAAGTCGTTCTTCTGGCCGCCCGTCATCGAGAAGAAAGGGAGGGGGGGGTACGTGATTTTGAAACGCGATCGAGAAAAGGGAAGAATGATTGTAGTTGCCTTCCAAGAAAGGGGAGACTTCGTGTGAAGAAAAAGGCGCAAAGAGAAGGGGAGAAATCTCCGCCTCATCTTTTTTAAGGCCGACAGGGGGAAAAAGAAGGGAGTGGCAGCCTATGTCCCTCATCGGAAGGGGGATTCCCTCCGGCAATAAAAAAGGGGGGGGTGTCTTACCATTCCCTACCAAAATATTGATACGAAAAAAGGAAAAGCGGGGTCACGCAAACACGCGCTTCGCCTCCGGGGAAAAAAAAAAGATGTCTTCTCGTCAGTCAAACAAAAAGAGTGAGGGAGGGAAGTCTTTCTAAGAGGGAAGAAAGGTTGCCTCTCCAGGCTCGGGGGAGTTTTCTATGCAGAAAAGGGAGGAGATCCTCGCTCACCTGCAGGGGAAGGGGAAGAAGAATCGACCACGATTAGAATGCGATTCCTCGCGAAAAATAATAAGGAAAAAGGACATGCGATCTTTTGTCTTCTCATTCCGAGAGTAGGGAAAAAAAGGAGAAAAAGACTCGTCGAGCTCCTGTCACCACTGCGAGATAGTCGTGTGAAGGAAGATGACGCCTATCTTCTCTTGATGGAAGAAAGCTGTCGTTTGAAGAAAGGTGGGCTCTCCAAAGAGGAAGAAGGGAGGCTGTATCGTTGCCTCCCCCTAGAAGAAGAGGGGAGGTGATCCGTATGTGGGAAGGCCTGCCAGGAGAAGAGAGGAGGGGGAAGGGATGACGATATCTACTCTTTTCTATCTGACGGAGGAAGAGGGAAAGAGGAGGGGAATGCATTTGAGCCCGAAACAGCGGAGGCGAAGCGCAACTCGCCAGCCCAGATGAAAGGGAAAAAACCCGGCCCCCCCCTTTTTTCTTATCTGTATCATCAAGTAGAAGAGGGGAAAAAAAAAAAGGGTAAGCTGTTTTTTCGTCAGCACCAGGGAGAGGAGGCCGCCGTGCCTCTCTTTTCCTGCTAATTTGAGGGGAAAAGAAGGCTTATGCGGGCGAAAGAAAGGAGTAACACATTCCTAACACTGAGAACGGGGGCCTCTCTCCGAGAAGAGATTCTTCTATCCCCAAAGAGAGGGGTACCTAGGGGGATGTAGTTCCTGAAAAGGATGGGGGGGGAAAAAGAAGTCTTCTCTCTTTAAATGGGGGAAAAAGAGATAGCCGGTAAAGACCCGCTTTATTCAGAAAAAAAAAGGGTAGAGCTCCTTCTTCACATTCCACAGGAGAAAGGAAAAAAGTGACGAAAAACGAGATTTTCTCAGATCATATTGTAAATAGAAGGAAAAGGGAGGTACTTCTGACTTTCCCCGTGAGGAAGTAAGGGGAGGAAGAAAGCGCGCAATCGGGGGTAAGGGAAAGTGTTCTTCTATTCTGCGGACGCGAGATTGGGAAAAAGGGAGAGGAAACGTCATCTTCCTTCAATATGCTCACTGAGGGAGAATTGGGGGGGAAAAGGATGGAGGGATCAGCATAGCGCAAGATCCCTCGCTTTCTAATGCAGGCTACGAATCATGCCCGCTTGACAGAGAGAGAAAAAAAGAGAGAGGGAAGAGGGGAATGATTCTTCTCCTTCCTCTCACTCTCTGGATCTAGGGAAGGGGGAGAGGGAAAGGAAAAATGGAGGACGGGGCGCATATTTCCTTCCGCTGAGTGGAAGAAAAGGAAGAAAGGGGGAGCCGCTCTCTACTAAATCTCGAGTAAAAGGAAGGGAAAAAAAAGAAAAGGAATAGAGCCTATCTTGTTGTGGCCTCATCGAAAAGGGGAAAAAGGGGGGACCGCTCCCTTCCCATCCCATTTCTGCCTAGCGAGTAAAAAAGGGAGAGAAAAAAGAAAAAGAAGCATTGGGGCAAACACCGGACTACAGGCAGGGGGGAAAAAAAAAGGAAAATTCTCTCTCACCAGGAAAGACTTTCTTATAACCGGGGGGGGGGAGGGGGAGGGTTCCCCCCCTCTCGGAGGGAGAGAAGAAAGAGAAGAAAAGCTAGGGTCAATAATATAACAACAATCCTGGGGAAAGGGACCCCCTCGCAGACAAAAAAAAAGAGCTGGTGTCCTCATCATTCTTTATCTCGCGCGAAAGGAGGGAAAGGGGGAGGGCATTTTTTCTCTTCCAATGCCCGGGGAAAAATGTCAGCCGTCTCACTTCCAATTTCGGCCGGGAAGAGAGGCCATTTTCTACTACCACAAAAAAGGAAAAAAATTCCTCTTTTTTTTCCATTCGTCGACGGAAGGGAAAAAAGGGGGGAAGGAAAGAGCGACTACGGCATCCTGGGCTGGGCAGGGGGGGGGGAAAGAGGGTCTTTCCTCAAATGCAATGCACGAGAAGAGAAAAGGAACGTGTGGCTAGGAAATCCTCTCCCCGGGGGAGAGGACATCCCCTTCCGACTAAAGCGGGAAAGAAAGAAGGATAAAGGGTCGTGCTCTGCATGGAGGAGACGCTAACCCATTTCTTTCTTTCGGAAAGAGAAAAAAAAAAAAAGAAAGATAAAGTGGTCTTCCGCATCCGAAGATCGGAGGAAAGAAAGAGAAAAGAAGGATCGACTTTTCTCCATCTCCGACGAAGATCGGGAAGAAGAGAGGAAGGCTAAAAAAGGAGAGGGAGAAGAGAAGCTATTTATCTTTCAGATTTTGAGGAAAAAAGGAGAGAAAGAAGAGGTTAAGAGTATAATCTCTCGCTAATCGAGGAAAAAAAAAGGGAAGACTTCCCCAGGGGAAGGAGGAAAGAAAGGTAAGATCTTCAAACTTGTCTGTTGAAAGGGAAAAAGATCCCGAGAAGAAGAGGGAGAAGATTCTATGCTCCTCTTGAAGGTATGGGGGAGGGAGCCTTCCTCTTCTCCCGCCCGCATAGGGGGGGAGGAGCACAAAGACTTTTCTTTCTCATGAAGGGGGGGGGAGGGGAAAGAAGCCCCCGCTTCTCTGACCTTGGTGCCGGAGGGAAGCCAAAGGAAGGGAGAAGATGGTGATGGATGGACCTCCTCCACGCTCGTCTGAGAAAAAAAAAAAAGGAATCTTCTATGCGCCGTTTATCGAAAAGGAAAGAGGAAAGAATACTGAGCACCTCCACTCATAAAAAAAAACGCGATCGCGTCGGGCGTCACAAGCACGGAAGAAGAGGTCGCGATGACGGGCGGAAAAAGGGCCGCATCTTCGCCCGCCAGGAGAAAAAAGAGAAGTCGTCACCGACGACCGAAGGAAAGAAAAAGAAACGGCCTCACTTGTGCATCACCGAGGGGAAAAAAAAGGAGAATAATCTCTCAAATCCCTGCTGCTCGGAGGGAGAGGGGGGGGGGAGAAAAAAGAGAATCTTCCTCCGCTCAAGCGGAGGAAAAAGGAACCTATCCGGACAGAAAAGTACCTTCTCTTGGTCGGAGGGAGGGGATTAAGAAGGAGTGGAATTCCCCCTTCTGGGAAAAGGAAAAAAGGGGGGAGACCCTCTCGGCCCATCGAAAAAGAGAGGGGGGAGTCTTTTCTTTCCTGAGGGGAAGGCCTTCTTGACCGTCGAGGGTGGAAGAAAGGGAGGAAAAAGAGGAAAGACGAAAGAGAGCGATCTTCTTGAGTGCGCACCCTCGACGGTCAGGGGAAGGCAGGAGAACTCCTTGTGGGAAGAGGGGGTAAAGTGTCGGCCGAGAGAGGGCAGCGGAAATATTCTACTTCCCTCCGAAAGAGGGATCCTTCTCCACCATCTGAGGAGTATCCCTCTCTAAAGGTATCTTTTCCCTGGAAGGGGGGGCTTCTTCTTCTGCTGCGAGAAGGAGAAGGGAAAGCACCGAGTCCTCCGGGGCGTTGGAAAAAAAAAGAGAAAGAGAATCGCGTGATGTCCCGTTAGCCGTCAGAAAAAAGGGAGGATTTTCTTCGGCTGGGAAAAAAAAGATGCGCTTCGCCCGCACCTGGCGGGGGAGAAGAGGAAAAACGCCGTCTTTTTCTTCTGGCCGCCCGGAAAAAGAGGGGGGCGTCGTTGAACAATATCCGGGGGGAAAAGGAAAGAGCGATCGCGCCGCGGATGCAAGGAAAAAAGGGGGACGTAAAAAAGATGTTTTGAAGACGTGCGGCGGGTCCGAGAAGGGGGGGGAAAAAAATCGCCGCCCATCTGGGTGAAGCCGAAGGAGGGTGTGCACTCGATGCCCGTCATAGGCGCTGCTTCACGAAGGGGGAAAGGGGGGACAGCCCGATCAAATAGGGAATGTGCAAACGCAAGAAGAAAAAAAAAAAAGAAGATGCCCTCCTGTGGGCGGGCGAACGCGGGGGAAAAGGGGAGAGCCATACTTCAAGAGTCGCTCGCAGGGAAGGGGAAGTAGTTCGAATCGAGCGCGGCCGGGGAAGAAGGAGGCTTCTTCCTTCTTGCCGATGAGGGAGAAAAAAAAGGAAAGCTCCTCGCTCACCGAAAAAAAAGCTTCGCTTCGCTATCTCTTCTCCTCGACGGGGGGGGGGGGGGAAAAACCTCTTATTATCTCTAGAAGAGAAAAAAGGGAAAGGGAAGGCTCTACTCTTCCCCTGACCCGAGAGGGGGGGGGGGGGGAATCCTATATCGTGCACCGGAAAAGAGAAAAAAAGGGACTTCTATATATTATTTGCCGAAAGGGGGAAAAAGATCGGATTTGCGTCCTCCCGAACGGGGGGGGGGGAAGGATGGGGGAAGAGGCCGTGTCTGTCTCTCTTTTGGAGGGGGGGAAGGAAGACCATTCCTATCACGCGTCGGGAGGGGGGCCTCCCTTCGGCAGAGAGGAAAGGGGACTATATCTACTCTGGGAGGAGAGGAAGACTTCGACCGTCTCTTTCATTCTTTGAAGAAAGAAAAAAGTCGCCTCACCAGATTCCTTATTCGATGATCTCCTGAAAAAGGAAGGAGAAAAGGGAAAGTGAATCGACTGTTTGGCGGTGGTGGAGGATGGGTGTCGTCGCCCATGAGCGAAAGAAAGGGCCTGGGCGACATTGGTCGTGGCGCAGCAAAGAAAAAAAACGGCTTTGCCGTCCAAAAAAAACAGGAACGCGGACCCTCTCCGCGAAGAGAAAAAAGAGGAAGGGGCGGTTGCGGCGATGTCCCTTTGATGGCGGCCTGAAACAGGGGGGCTTCTTGCACAGCGCTTCGGCGCGAGGGGGAAAGAAAGGAGCGGGAACCGCTATAGCCGTGACGTAGCCAGGGGAAGAAAAAAAAAGGGAGAGGGCTTCAGGCACATCGCACCAGCCGCCGAGAAAAGGGGAAGAAGTCAGATCATAATTTGTCCTCGAGGGTGACGCGCTTGAGCGCCAAGGGAAAAAGGAACCTTAAATGCATGATGCCACATATATAGAAAAAAAAGAGGGAAAAAGGGCGATTCAGGCGGTACGAGATTTCGTCCGCCATCAGAAAGGGAAAGAAAAAAAAAAAAGCAAGGAAGGAAATTATTCGCACGCGGCAGAAATTTTTCAGGAGAAAGGACAGGGAAAGGGGAGAAAAGGAGATCCCGAGCTTGCGATGCCGGCGACGAATCATGCCGCTTTGACGAGAAGAGAAAAAGGGGTGGGCAATCTCAATGATTCTTCGCCTGCATCTCAAGCTCGGGGAGAGAGGGGAAGGGGGGGGAAGAAAGGCCGGCAGCCTGAAAAATTTCTGCGCAGTTGCGAAAAGGGAAAGCAAATTCCTGCCGACGGGGGGGAGAAGGGGGGGACGTCCCCCTGAATCGCCGACCTTTCCGCCCGATGGGGGGAGGAAGAGAAGAAGAAGAAAGCACCGTCCCGTCGCAGGACACTCCCATTTCTCTCCAGCGGAGGAAAGAAAGGATCTGACTCAAAGCCGTGCGTGTTGAGGAAAGAAAAAAGGGCGATGCAGAAGGTCGTCGCGAAACCGGAGAGGAAGGAGGAGACGTCACCTGCTATCGCTGCTTCCTTCCAAAAAGAGAGAGAAAAGCGCCGGATCTCGCTGGGGAAGAGGTTACTTCCTCCATCAACTATACCCCGACTCCTCCACCGCCGTAGAGGAAAGGAGAACTGCTGCTTCTATTTAAGGAGAAGCAGTTTTTTACTTCAAATTCCAGGGAGGGGAAGGGGAAAGGATTATGATTCCCACTCCCCTTTTCTCAGGAAAAGGGCAACTTGCTTCTTTGCGGAAAGAAAGAAGAAACCGACAACCAGAAGGAAGGGATCCCACCATTAAGGGGGGGAGGGGGGGGGAGATCAGAAACCCGTCCTGTGTTCATTATATCAATCTACTACGAAAGAAAGGCGCTTTCTCCCGGCAGCTGGGAGGGGGAAGTTCTCTTCTCCGAAGGGGAGAGCGCTTCGATAGGGGAAGGGAAAGAAAAGAATTGCCGGGCTGCTCAACAGAGAGGCTCGGCATTTAGGCGCGGGAGGAAAAAAAAGGCGGCTTTCCGTACGCGCCAACCGGTCAACCGCCAAAGAAGGGAGCCGCAATCCTAAGATCGCGTCACACGGGAGGGAAGGAAAAAAAGCGGACGAGCTCGTGTCGACTAGGTCCAGGGGGAAAAGAAGAAGCCAAAAGAAAGGAAACAGAGGGGAGCTGCAGGAGTTTGCGCGCGGCCTCGGAGAGAAAGGGAAAAGAAAGCGCTCGCTTAATATCGAGGGGGAAAAAGTGGATTAACGGCCAAAAAAAACCGAGCACTCGTCCAAAGTACTATAGCGGTCAACGGATGGGGCTCTCGATTCGAACGAGGAAAGGGACCCGGCTAGCTCCTAGTGGGGGAAAAGAGAACATCTCCTTCCGCGTCGCCAGGAGGAAGGGGCGTTTTTCGTGACCCTCATTACTTTTCGGTGCAGGGAAGAAGCACAATCCTCCCCCTAAACCGAGGGGGATATTAAAGCCGAGAGAAGGGAGACATTTCATGTGATGGGGAAGGAGGCGGCATCCCCCATCTTTTTCGGCTAGGGGGAGAAGAAGCGCTTTCTCTACCCGCAAGGAAAGAAGGCAGACATCGGCGACTTCACCTACAAATAAGAGGGAAGGAAGCGGGCGATCGGAGGGAGGGAGAAAGCAAACATCAACTAAAATAGAGTGGGAGGGCGCGATGACTGGCTGCCAGAAGAAGAAGGAAGAATAATCGCCTCCATGGGAGGGAAGAAGGCGCCAGCGGCGGCAGGGGGAGGACTACTAGCCGAAGAAATAAAAGGGGGAGAAACGGCCGGACGCAGTCCATCGAAAGACGAGCTCTACTCCGTGAAGAAGAGAATCCCCGGCTGCTCTTGCGCTTGATCTATGAAAGAAGGAAAAGCCTCCGAACAATCTCGTCCCATTTAAGAAAAGAAAATGGGGTGATCATCAATGATCTGGGAGGGAGGAGTGCGGCGGGAGTCCGAAGGCCTCTGGAGAAAAACCGCAAGCGCACACAAGAGGAGAAGGAAACAAGGATTTCTCCTGCGTGAAGGGGGGAGAAAGGGACCGTCGAGGTGAGAGGAAAAAACAAAAGAGGAGAGGAAAGAGAGAGATCTTCTTGACTGCGCACCCGAGAGGTAAAAGGAAAGGGAGCAGGAGACATTCCTTGGGGAAGAAGAGAGCTTGGCTGGTCCGAGCGCGGGAATGCCGGACACGCAGGGAAAAAGAGCCGCATCGCCGCAGCTTCGCAGAAAAGGAGGAGAGCGCTTGTAAGGGAGAAGAAAACGCTTTCGGAGGAGGAGGGGAGGAGGCATAGATCGCCCCGAGCCAGCCGGGGAGGGGAGAAAGAAAGAAAGAAGTCGCGGTGATGCACCGTGAGGCCGTCCGTCAAAGGGGGGGGGGTTTCTCGGCTCGTCCGTGACGACGACAGAAGGGAAAGGGGAAAAGGCTGGCGGGCGATCTGCGCACGTCGAGGCCTCCGGTAGGTGACGAAAAATCGCGACGCGCGTCGTTTTAACAATATCTTGTACGTGGAGGGAAAGAGACGGATCGCATGTGCCCACTTATTTTAGTCGCGTAGAAGGGGGAGGAGGGCGGGTCGAGAACCGTCGCCGAGGGGAAAGCGAACTCTCCGCCCGATAGGTCCATCCACTTGAACCAGGGAGGGGGGGAATAGGCGCGGCTTCCCTCCGGAAAAAGGGGTGTGCCGACAGAAAGAAAGAAGTCTCACCGCAACGGGCAACAACTCAACCCTAGAAATCTTTCTTCCCTTTCTACGGCCGGCAGGGGGGGGGAGGTTCCTTCACCTCCCTCCAGAGGAGGAAGGGTCCTCTCTCTACTTCTTTCTGAGAGGAGGAAGGGGGGGACCTGTGACCCTTCCTTTTCCAGCTCATCAGAGCGCGCTTCCTCCCTTCTTTTTTCGGGGGGAAGGATGAAGAAATAGGGCACCTGCACCTCGATTAGCGATCTCTTCCTACGAGGGAAAAAAGAGGGCCGCGCGCAAACTCCTTCATCTCTCGCGCGACAGAGGGGAAAAAGGGGGGGGGGGGATGCTCCGCCTATATCGTTGCACGTACCTCGTCGAGAAAGAAAAAGAGGGGGGGATGAAAAAGATAGGAGTTTGCCTACCGTGAGGGAAAGAAGGGAGGAGAAAAAACGCGTGATCTGGCGGTTGAGCTGTTTTGGAGGAGGGGAAGAGGAGCGGGCTTGTAGTCTTGTGCAGTAAAGGAAAGAAATGGAGGTTTGATGGCTGATGGTGAAGGGGAAAGAGTCTTCCTTATTACGATATCGAGAGGAGAGGGGCGGGCGTTCCTACTCGACCTGTCTCTTGCATTCATTTGGAAGAAAAAAAGGGGAAATCCGCCCATCCAGGATTCTTATTCGATTATCTCCTGTCAAAAAGAAGGGGGAAGGATCTGATGGTGGTCTGTGGTGTAGGATGAGAGCCCATGAGCCCACACGCCTCCGTGCCGAGATGTGCAGGAGGGGGGGGGAAAAGCCGGGCGGTCGCGCCTCGGGCACTGACCAACATTCTCACACTCCATCGAGGAAGGGGGGGAAAGAAGCAACTCGCCTTCTGCTATCCCACAGTACGAGGGGGGAATTGAATGTCGCCTTAAACAGTATGGGGGGGAAAAGGGCAAGCGTCTGGCGAGCTGTGAACTGTATTCGAGACAAGAGAGGAGGGGGGGGAGGAGCACGCGTATTCATCCCGGCGCGCCGGTCAGAGGAAGGAGAAAAAGCGCAATGAATAACCGGTGAAGAACACTCGTCTTTGCGTCATATCATATTTGTCAGAGAGGGGGGACGTGTCCTGCGACGGCAAGGGAGGGGGGGGGGGAAAAGATATATAGCGCGCAATCGGCGGAAAGTTCTTCTATGCAAGGAGGGGAAGGAGCCAGTCGGCAGGAACTTGCTCGCCACGTCAGTGGGGGGGAAGAGAGGGAAGGAGGTGGGGGGTAGGGTAGAAGACGGGGAGTAAGGCGAGAGGTAGGGATGGTAAGACCGTATCAAGGGGGTGGGGGGGGGGAAAGAGATGGAGTGGAGAAGGGTTGTAGGGGGAGGTTCTTCCCTCTTTCTCCTTCTTCCTCCAATGAGTGGGAAGGAGAAAGGGGAGAAGCACCTCGGCCGAGATCCCGAGCTTGCGATGAAGGAAAAAAAAAAAGAGGCCGATTGACAG
>Ga0179593_1319524_pt1 | contig 10155 bp, 6 predicted proteins | sample CZODoug2_1_08_16_FD_185931 | JGI IMG/M metagenome (GOLD analysis project Ga0179593, IMG submission 185931) | Vadose zone soil fungal communities from Angelo Coast Range Reserve, California, USA - CZODoug2_1_08_16fungal (PacBio error correction) | ecosystem: Environmental > Terrestrial > Soil >...
TGTCTCACAGCAAACAAAAAAGAGCGCGAAAAAAAGGTCGGGGGGAGAGGCAGGGTTAGGTGCAAGACGTTGAAAAACCACGGAAATCAGTAGGTTCAGCGTCTCCATCGATTCTAAAGGGAGCAACAAAAGCCTCGCTAAGATTCACAGAATCTCAAATCAACCGATTTAGGGAATGAGAAAGCGCCGAAAAGAGCAAACACACAGCCAGGAATGACAATGAAACACCTAAGGAAGAGATCCTAATCTGTCATTACGGGACTGTCTGGCTCACGAGAACGGGGGCCGAGTCAACGGAAAAAAGGACGGAAACGGCGAGAAAGAGGAAGGTGGAGGAAGTTCTAATCCGGGGCAGATCCATCAATAAAGCGCCATCGAACGAAGTATCTTGGGGGCCCCAGGCAACCCTCCGTCTTCCGAAAACTCAATAAATCCTAGGATGTCATGGAGAGGGAGCCAGTTGTCCCGGAATGCAGGGACTTCTGCCAACACAGGGGGGTAGAACAAAAAATAGGAGTGTGGGCTCACTACGTGAGAGAGGAAGAGACGTAAGGTTACTCCCACTTTAGGGGGTAGCGATGAGGAAGTGGGGGGGATAAAGAAGGGGGTACAGGGAGAATTCTCTCTCACCATCAGGCAGCAGGTACCACCGCACTCATGTGGGAAAAGGGAAAAGGATCAGACACAGCAACGGCTATAGAGTTGAGACAGATCACGCAGCGGCGATTGGAGGGGGGGGTGAAAAGGAGGATCCTGAGAAAAAAACGACGAAAGCAAGATTAGAAGAGATCCGGGGCGCATTAGAACCAGGCAGTAGAGCCTCGCCTGCAAGGAGTAGTTCGAATCTCAGGGAAGGCATGCTAAAAAAGAAAAAGGGAACTTTTGTACAACCAAGAAACAACATCCGACGCGATCGGTGGAAGGCAATGAATCAAGGGAAAAAGAGATCCCGATTCTATCTTAGCTATCTGACGGGGTAGACGAAGGAAGAATCGTCAAAATATAATAACTGAGCCGTCAATCACAAAACACAGACCCGGGGAAGTCTGCCCCATGTTAAGCTTAAATCTATTAGGGAGTAATCCCCGCCCCTCCACAACACCCCAGCGTGCTCATTTTGAAGTGATGGTTGTAAACTTCTAACAGTAACCGGGGAAAGATCCGTTATACTGACGGAAGCCTGCAAGCGGAAGGGACCGAGCAAGGAATAAAAGGTCATCTCTGCGCATGAGCGGGGTTGCACTTCGACGTGACGAGAGCAATCGAAAGCGCTCCATCCCGAGAAAAGGTCAAAGATCCAAGTTTGATGCTGGGCGCAAGCAAAAATGGGCACAGGGAAGAAGCAAACATGAGGAGGTCTCTGCAACCGAAAATAGACCGCGGGAACGCGACTTGGGAATCAACTCCGCTCTGAATAAAAGACATCGAAGCAGAAGAATAAAAAAGACGCGGGCGTAGAAACCGAACGATGGCGGGATGAAAAACGGCGAACGAGCAGTCTTCTTTTCTATTTTTCGTAGAAAACCGAGCCCGGGAACAAATCGAGTCTGGGGAGAGGAAACACGACTAATCAAAAAGAATGCATTGCGCGGGGCGCGCGAGAAAGCAACATAGCGAGGTCATCAGTGTTACAAGGGGAAAGGCCTATTCAAGTTCGCGGGACGCGGCGAAGCCTGGAACGTACCGGCACCGGGACCGAAGCTTGTCCACGACGGCGCAGACAGGGAAAGCGGGGCTGACTCTCAAAAGCCAAAAAAAAACCAAAAACCATAGAGAAAGGCAGAAGTCGGCATCTGTCTTAGAGCATCTCGTAAAACTTCATCGACCTGGGTCCGGACAAGATCAGAGAAGAATTCTCTCCTGAAGAAGAAGGCGCTAAAAGACGACGTCGGGGGGGCGGCGCGCTGACTACCTTAGAAAAAGCTCGCGAAGCAGAAAAACCCGACAAATGAAACGAGGCTAGAAGTGAAAAAAAACAAGCAGCATCATCTGTGGGAATGCAGAAAAGGGAAAAAGCGTCAGCAAGAAAATAATAAGACCGCCTCCGTTTGTGAACCAGTCTATGGAGGAGGAAAACCATACAACGAACAGGTCAGAAGGAAACTAAAGTTCGAGAGCTCGTACAACGGGAAAAAACAGGAAAGAACGCGATCGGAGAAAACAGAGGGAAAAAAAAAAAGAAAAACAACAACGGGGAAGAGGGGAAGGAGATGTGGGGCGACGATCGAAGGGGAAGGGTACCCGGGGAAGTCCGTTCGCCGTCTTTACGAAAAGCGACAAAGGGTAGGTGTAAAGAACTATCTGTTTCGGGGGATAGGTGGAGTATGGGGGATCACTAAAACTGTTAACCGGAAGGGCAGGGGGGGGAAGAGTGCCTTTGCACGAGAGGAATGGTCTTACCAAGACCGATGAGCTGCGGAAACTTTGATGTCGCGACAGGGTACATGTTTGTTAGGCGGGCCTGCTGCCTAAAAGAGGACTATGCAGGAAGGCCAAAAACGCGCCGATAGGTCATTCGCGATGGGGCGCCGGGGAGAGTCTTCTCACAATAGAATCGTGGCCGTAACAGAAACGGAAGAGGGGACTCAGGCATCTCAAGTACAGTGCCAAGAGCCAAAGTCATTAGCGTTGAGGGCGTGGGGAGACGGGCGGTCAATTCACCACGAGATTCTTTCGTTGCGAAGCGTCACGGCGGGACAGTTGACTTTCCCGGATGTCCGCAAGCCGTACAGGAGGGGGCACGGGAAAAAAGCAAAAAGATCAAGGGGAGAGCTGGGAAGACGGGCTAATACACCCGCCGAAAAATCGGGGGTTCCTTGAACCTAAGAGGGAACTCTCTCCGAAGACTTCGAAGGGAAGAGAACGTGGGTGGCGAAGGTCTCGAACAAAGAGCAAAAAAACTATCCTTGCAGGGGGTACAAATCACCTATGCTAAGCGGCGCCTGAAAGGAAGGAGGTCCCAAACTGGCGAGGGAATCCAGTCGAAATAAAAAGGCGGTTTGAAGGACACACCGCGTACGGATGTCTGCTTTTTTGAATAGAAAGGGATCGCATGGCAGAAAGATTACTTGTAGCGCGACAGGGAAATCGACAGAGAGAGGGAAGTAAAAAACTGGATGGAGCTCGAAATTTGGATGCGCTGGCGTGATTCGAAAAGGCCACAGAGCATGACGAGAATCCTGAACTCGGTCGAGGACAGACGCTCGCGTGACGTCAAAGGCCCGGGGGTAAAGGGCACGTTAACTAAATCAACGATAAAAAACAAAAAAAAGGGAAAGGAGCACGCTTATACAATAAAAGATGAAAGGCAGGTTACTGAAGCATAAAGTCAGATGGGGGGGGGGGGGGGAGTGTGAAACGCTGCGTTTTTCTTAGTAAGGCGAATTGATAGAGGGATGGCGAATCCCGGACGTCGGAAGAAACGTTCATCTGTGAGAGAGGAAAAGGGGAGGCTAAAGCTCATGCCTGAAAACAATAACACACCGACGAGGGTCGATTATTTTGAGATGTGGAAAAAGGCAGGGTCATTGTATATCTAAAAGAGCCTTAATCTAATTGGACCGGAGAAATGAAGGTTGATCGGGGGCAGGTAAAAATCAGAGGGGAGGACAGAGAAAAAAAAAAACATCGGATGGTCGTCGGAAAAAAAGCTTGGGGGCGAGGTCTAAATGGCAAAGGAAAACGCGTTCAAGCAAAGAAGCGCTTCGTGCGATCGCACCAGCGAAAAAGGTGCTAGCGCGGCTCACGTTCAAAGAGAGAATTGGGAAAGGAGGTCTCGGGGTTGGGGGACATGCCGACCCGGGTATCGAGACTGGCTTTGAGGGGGAGGAAACTGGAGAAACATTCAGATACTATCCTCGAGTATACCACGAGCCTCCAGCATCGGGGGGGAAGAACAAAAGAAACTCGAGAGGGGGTAACTGTAGGAAGTGGAAACCTGCCGAGGGACAATACAACCAGGGAGGGCGAAGTAGATGTCTCGCTTCGGACAGGGGGGGGAAAAAGCCACATAAAAAAATGCCCAAAGAGCAAAAAAAAAAGCGACGGGCGAGTTCGAGGGGGGTTCCAGGGGATAAAGCGGCATGGACAGATCCAAAAAGGATTCGATGGGGTGTCTCTCTTCGTGCAGGCTCTATAGGGGGCGGAGGCGTGAAAGTCAGGGAGGGCCAAAACGAGACGAGAGATGTCGGAAAAGGGGGACGCGAAAAGGTGAAAGCAATTTCAAGCCTCCAGCCGGCGAAAAGGCGATTATTATCTAGCGGACAGGGCAAGGGGGCCCGCGGGGTGGGTCAGCGACGGCCAAAGGGGGAAGCAAATGAGGTGCAAGTTAAAAAATCGTTCGGAGAAGAGAAGAGCGAGAGAGGGTGATGAGAAAAACGGATCAGGGAATCGGGGAATCTCGAGTCTAGAACGGAATAAAGCGAAGGATAGAGATGACGTTAGCATTCGAGGGAAGACTCAGGGAATACATAACCTGAGCGCGTCTTGCCCCTGAGAAAAACGCGACGCCGACGTTTGGGAAGGAGATCATGATTTTTGGGAGGAAACGGTAGGTAATCGGCTCGCCTTTCCTTAGCAAGGAAAGAGGAGGGGGAGTAAAAGCGTGTTGGCTAGAATACAGTCCAGGGGTCAAAACGTGTAATGACCGAAGGGGGAAGGGCTTTCAGTGAAAAACAAAAGGAAAAAACTTGAAGTGCAAGGAAGACATCAAGTCCGAAAGCGTATTCGCCGATTAAAAAGAAAATCTAGAGCAACAAAAACCAAAAAAGAGGGAGGAGGAAATAGATGAGAAACCATCTTTAACATAGGGCGAAAAAAATGAGAGGAATGGGTAGTCTGAAGGGGGGAAAAAACCGTCGGCCAAACTAACACTCTCAAGTGAGGAACGACACGGTTTGGACCGAAAGGAGCGACTGAGTCGGGAGAACAACAAAGTTCAGATACACAAAACTTACGAGGAAACGAAAAGAAACGCCGAAAATAACGGAACGCGAAAAAAAAAATCACAAACGATCGAGGAAAATCAACGAAAGTCTTTCGGGAGAGTGAAAAAAAAAAATCAAGGTTGGGGAATACGTAGAAGAGGGATTCTCAAAGTCTATCTAAGAAAATACGTCAAGAGACCGAGGAGCGAGTCAAGGACGGCGATCAATCAAGACCTCCTGTAGCTTCTGGGATCAAAACGCCGCAAAAGAAAGGGGCAGACTGCACCCGCCATGGAAACCACTGGATCGGAAAGAGATATAAACACCACGCTGCTTCAAGCTATCGAATCCGATCTGGGGATCGCCGCGGCGGAAATTTCAGCACTACCGTTGAGAGACAAGGTTCAACGACGGGGGGGGACTTCTCGCTCGTACAGAAAGGGCGTAACGACAAAAATAAAAAGATCGCTAAGAAACAAAGACAAATTCTTCATCGAATAAAAATAGTTGCCAAACAATTAATAGACATTCGACAACCTCGAACGAAAGTAAAACGCATGGAGGAATATGGGAGTGGATTAGGAGGGGTCCCAACTTGGAGTCCGAATAGCTCAAGGGAAAAGCCCGACGGGGGTACTTGTGGGTGAGTTCCGGAAGGTGTGAGCATCTACTAGAGACCGGGCTCGGGGAAGGAGATGGGGGGTATTAAAGGCAATCACGAGGAAAAGGTGGGGATGCCTCTAGGGATCGGAGCAGGTAGCCAGGGAAGGGATCCGCTCCAATCCAGGGCGGGGAGGGACCCAAAGCGACTAAGCCCATGGAGAATATAGTGGTTAAGAAAAGCAGCAGCAATCTTCTCAATAAGATGACCGTTGATCAACGAACTGTGGCAGGGAAGTGGGAAGGAGGGGACAAGTATAAAAGATATCCAACTGACAGATCTCGGCGCAACCCTGACCTAAAGTTAGATCTCGAATTGGGGAAGCACGCGGCGAGAAAACGTCGTAATAGCAGAGAAGAAAGTTAAGGGTCCCGCGAAAAGCTTCGATCAGTCCATGAACCAGGATTGGGAAGGAGGAAAAACATAAGAAACGACGAGCGGTGCGAGAGCCGGGATAGCCGAAAGGAGAGGCGAGGAGGGCCTAGCTACGTCTATCCGTTAGCCAAGGGAAGGGATCCGGGACTAGAAAGCAAATTCGCCGTCGGCGGTCAAAAAAGCCGGGGAAACAAGGCGTGAAGGATGCTGCCTGTTCAACATTCTTCGGGTGAACGGGAACTGAAGTTTCAAGTGAGGGGGGGGAGCAGGAGGAGACCTGGGGAACAAAGGAACGAGGATTTAACCTTAATGTTAGAACGTTCGACTCGGAAAAAGAAGGGAGGAAGAGGGATGGCACTTCATCAAGTCAGTCAGCAGATTCGAGATGGAACGAAGTCGAAGTTGAACCGAGAAAAGGAAAATTTTCCGGAGAGAAAAATCCTCATCCCCCAAAAAGGCCAGATGATATACAACTGGGGGGGGGGGGTCCTCGCAGAATCTTGGGGTAGGGGGGAACGGCAATGGACAAACTGAAGGACTGAAAATTAAGATGCTTAGGAAAAAGGGGAAGAGACCTCGGACTCTGGCCGAATCAACTCAGCCGAGGAAGGAAAAGGCCATCTCAAGATGGGAGACTCTTTGAAGGTCCAGAAAGAAAGACGATTTTAGGTGTCACACCGCGAAACTGTCAGGCTTTCTGGAGGGGTTTCGACGCGAGAAAAACAGAAATTTGAAAAAACGAGAGAGGTGGAAAAATAAACTTACTAGAATCGATACGACGGAAAGGGGGATGGCGGCGGTGCGCCGAGGAAAGCTCGAAGGTCATCATTTGGGAGCACTTGAGAAGTCACTTCGTTCTCGAAGAGGACGCGGAGACAGAAAAGGGAACAACACATAGAAGAGGGACAAAAAATCGCATAACCGAATAAGAGGAGAGGAAGAAACGGCTCAATCTCTAGAAAGCACAAAAAAGCGGGGGCTAGGCGGGATCGGGGGGGAAATAGGGTAGTAGAGCAGGGAACGAGGGAAAAAGCTACCTTACCTCTTCAGGTTCCGGCCCGATCAAGGAAATCGTGTGGTCGCTCTAAGGGAAGCGGCTGGAGATGCAAAGAAAGAGACGTATCCTTCGAGGGGGAGGCTGACCCGTATGCATCCTCGAGAGGAAAAAAAGAAAGGGAAAGAAACAACAAATTTACCATAGAAAGGTTCTACCAGTTTCATCAGAGAGAGGGGGAGTGGTATGCAAAAAAAACAGAAGGGAAGAGGGATTCATCGGGGCATAGAGACCTTCAGCTGTACTTGGGGGGAAAACATGAGTAGTTCGTGCTTCACCTCAGACGTAAATAAGAAAGAACAGGGAGAAAAGGAAAAAGAAAAAGGGACGCGGAAGAAAAAGCATATTCGACTTCTGGGGGGGGGAACCCAATCCAGTGTAACATAGGAAAGTAAACCCTAGAATCTAAAACAAGGATGAGATGAAAAAATAAGGAGAAATTTATCCATCGCCAGAAGGGAAGGGATTGGTCACGTTAAGGTAGGAAGGTACATGTGACGAGCTAAAGCGAAGGGTGGAATCTAATAATGTGCTTTCGTATTTACGTCTGTGTTAAACGAAAGAGAATGGGGTGAAAAAAAAAAAGGTAACGTATGCTTAGGTTGAAATATGCCTTTGCTGAATCGAAGAGGTGTTCTGACTAACAAAGAAGGAGATGCGGAACTGGAGGAAAAGGGGAAAAAGATCTCTTTTCAAGTGGTGTTATGAGGGGGAGGACTCGACTATACGACTGCGGATTCAAAAGGGGCGACCATCTCGAAGATAGCGAGAAGTCGGCGCTGGAAAAAGGGAATTCATGCGCGACCTCTTCTCTGCGACGTGGCCGTAACCTGACAGGAAATAAGGGAGAGAAAGGAGCGACCTGTCTCTAGCACCATATGCAAAAAAGAAGTCGAAAGTACATCTAACGAGGGGTCGGGGTAGGGGGCATTTGGAGATGCCATCTCGAGGAGGAGGGATGCGACGTAGGGGGGGAAAGAGTCTGACGTTGAAAGGGACATTGCCAGGATGGAGCCAGAAAGCCCGTAAAGGGGGTAGTACTTCTAAAGAGGGAAGTAAAAAAATGATTACCTAAGGTGCAGCAACGGAAGTCCGCAAATGTTAAGCTTATAGCGCCTCGTGAAGAAGAACCGCTCCAAGAAGATAGAGGGTCAAGAGGGTTGCTAAAATTAGTAGAGAAAAACACTCAGAGAAGCCGGATACGTTCGCGGGGGTGGGGAAAACTAAAAAAGACTCTCTGTATCTGACAATTTCCAAGGTAAAAAAAGGGGGGAAAAGAAATAGCTTGAGAAGTGGGAGGTTTTCACTAAGAGCGGGGGGGAATAAAAAACCGGAAAACTTAGGTGCTAGAATGTTTTTAAAGAATCCTCTTTCATGTTCATACTGAAAGTGGAATGGACCTGAAAACATCCGCAAGAGGGGGGGGAACCCTGTTGTCAGTTGGGGGAGGCGACTGTATTTAGCATTTTTCGAGCTGGCGAGGGGGAGGGAACTGTCGAAGTCCACTCAAGGGGGGGCTCAGAATCGAGGACAGAGACTTGTAACATACCAGGAGAGGGGCGCTGATGTCTTCTGAACTCCCGATAAATCAAGGGGGGAAAGGGAAAAAAAGTAATGACTAATGACTGCTCAACCAAAAAGAAAGAGAATCGGAGCAGAAAGGATGACTCTAAAAAAAAGATAAAACACAGAAAAACTCAACGAGGGTGGCGCTTCGTTGGTCAAAGCTGACTAGATTGATGGAGCGTTGCGATCAACGTAAGGAATAAGGAAGAAGTTAATGATATACTATATCATAGACGGGAGGAGAAAAGAAAAGGGATGCATGCGGACACCTCCGAAGCGTCTATTATGGGGAGAAAAAAAAAATGTTACAAGAGGGAGGGCCATGGCCTGAAAAACTCAGACGGATCTAATTTGCCCATATAGGATAATACTGCCTGGGTGGGGGAGTCAAAGGGAGGGGGAAAAAAACCTATCAGAGGGGAGAATCTGCTTTCGGGGGGGGGGTTGGTGGTGGGGGGGGTATCAGAATTGGAGAAATGGAAATGGCTGGAAGGAAGGTCAGGAGGGTGGGGTGGGGGGAATCCCCTAGATCTTAAGGGGAAGCACGAGGGGTCCCCTGTAGTTAAAGAGTGAGGAAGTCGTGCTCACTTTCAAAACTAGAGGGATAAATGGGCTTATGAAAAGGATTGGGGACCTGGGAAAGGAGTGGAACGGAGAAGGGCGCTCACGGACATTCCTGAGATCTCTAGCCTAGATAAACAAAAGCTCAAAATAGCAGGGGAAAATGAAAAAAGCTACCGATTTCGATCACGTGGTGATAAAACCCCTTCCGACTCTGTCAACCAACCTGTCTGACCAAGGGAGGGGCAGCGAGAAACAAGTGAAAGAGGACTAAAATGCCGAAGGAGAGCTATCGATTAGAGGGGGAAGAAATACGTCAGACGTAGGGGGGCACTACGAGGGAGGATGAGAGATGTCGTGCGGAATTCGAGATGGAGGGAAATAGGGAAGAACTTCTTGTCCATGCGCTAAATCGAAAGGAAAAAAAAGGAAGCCGGCCAAAATCAACAAAGCGCAAAATTGAGAATCACAACAGGAGGAAGACATGCCAGGAGACGACGGACGCCGTACAAAAGGGGGGGGGAAATCGCAGTAACCCGACGTCAAGGGGTATCCCATGGCGGGTGCATGGTGGAGAAACCGGAGGGTGCAGTTTACCCCATAAGCAGCGCGGGGATTGAGAGCGCGGGACTTTAGAGGTCGCGAGTATCGAAGGGAGAGCATGGGATAGAGAAAGGAGGAGAAGTAGATTGATACTCTTACATAAATGAATCGCGGACGGGAAAAAAAAGGAGCAAGGAAAAAGAATCGGTCAAAGCCTTTGGGGCAGACGATCTTGGTTGGGATGAGCGCCGGTAGGTCTACCGGCAAAAGTCCGAGGTGGAAGGGGGAGAGGATCGTCTTCTTTTCAAAAAAGCGTGGTTGGCGCGAAATCAAAGTACCGCGGGAGGGGGGAGTCAAAAAACACTTGAAAAAAAACTCCTTTCTCGTGGAGGACGACGTGAAAGGAAAAAAGTCTGAAAGGAAGACATAGGGCGCCCTCTTAATGCTGCGCTGTTCAAGAGGGGGAAAAG
>Ga0179593_1335083_pt1 | contig 10155 bp, 11 predicted proteins | sample CZODoug2_1_08_16_FD_185931 | JGI IMG/M metagenome (GOLD analysis project Ga0179593, IMG submission 185931) | Vadose zone soil fungal communities from Angelo Coast Range Reserve, California, USA - CZODoug2_1_08_16fungal (PacBio error correction) | ecosystem: Environmental > Terrestrial > Soil >...
GGTTCGCACACTTGGTTCGCGGGCAGGAACGAACGCAATCCGATGAATGGAAGAAAGACGATGTGGCATCTTCATGACGGTGAAAAGCAAGCTGAAATCGGCAGTACAAACAACGCCCTTGAATCGGGGAACGTGGGAAGCAAAAAAGTCATTGTCGGGGTGCGTAAAAGGGTGGACAGTCCTGGACTCGACAACAGCGCCGACGTAATTCCAAGTGTGTTTTTTGGGAAAGACTGAGCTCATGGAATAGTCACATAGGATCGCTAAACGCGACAAGTCAGCTCACAAAGGCACAGCGCATCCCATATCAAAACCCGGCACCGCGGGGGGAGCATCACAAGGAGGCGAATTCACATAAGGCAAATAAACAACAGGGGTTGGCATAATAGGTTAACGAACAAGGAAAGAGACAAGGGAAGTGGGAGGCAATAAACAGGAGACCGACGCAACTGGCAGGATGGTGGGCTCAGGTTTGCCGGAGCGCCCACCTCCCGCCAGAACCAAGGGAGAAAATCGAATGAGAAAAACTTGAGGGGGAAAAATACTTCTGAAAATCGCCATTGATCCTGGACTGAAGCCCAAAGAGAACGCAGCAATGAAACAAATACATGAAAAATCCCGAGCAAAGACAAAATAAAACGAACAATAATCGGAAAGCGGAAAGAAGGGAAACTTGAGAACAGAGTTGCACGTCGAAACATCACACTTCCACCGTGGTAACACCCTTAACTTAGTAGGGATCGCAGGGGGGGGGCCGGAATAATCGTGGAGCATCAGTCAGGAAATAGAAACCGAAATCCTGTGAAGTCATACCGACAAAGGACTAACGCCAAAAATAACTGTGTACCGTTCGGGGGGGCCTAGGGACCGCGCCCAAAATGACCGGGGCTCTCAGGACGGCGGAAAAAATACACTAAGAGCGACGGTTCGTTGTGAAATACCAAAAGGGAGCAACAAACGATTAAAGAGAGGAACCCTGCAACCTCAGAGGAAAAAAACTAAGGGAAGGAGAGTAAGAAAGACTTTAAGTCAGAAAAAAGGGGGGGACCGCGCCCCCACAAAGCGGCACGGGGGGAAGGCAAGGCGCGGCGCAGGAGTAACGAGCGAAAACGCCCAACGAAGTCAAGAAGAGAGAAGTCTGGGACGCAAAACCCCTCAGGAAGCAAAACGTACGGTTTTGGACAACCCGGGCGGATTGAAGAAACGGAAAGGAAATCAAAGGAACAGGGAAAAAAGAAAATCCGAAAAACCCCCCCGGAAACTGCTGCAGGAGGCGACGTGCTGGTTCATTTTTCGCAAAGGAATAGAACGGAAGCGCGCCAAAAAGAAAGGACACAAAAAAAACGGGAGCCCATAAAAAAAGGGGGGGAAAGGAGGGGGAACTCAATCCGGCAAAAGCAAGAAAAAGAAAAAAAGGGAGTCCCAATGGTTTCCGGAACAAAAGTCGAAGGGCACGCGCGGAGCAAATGGGTTGGGGAGAAAGGGAAAAAGGGGGCAGATCTACTACTGAACACACGCGTCTCGTGCCAAAAAAGGAGAAATCATTGCAAAATGGGGAAAAAGAGTAAAACATCTTGAAAACCAAAAAAAAAAACGTTAAAAATTTGAGGACAGAAAGAAGGGGCAACAGGGAAGATCAATCGGTCATACACGAAGGTCCACTGAAACAGAAAAAAAAAAAAGGGGCAAAACGATATGGGACTCTAGCAGAGGGGGAGGAAAAAGGCAAAAGTGCAAACGTGTGAGGCACCATGTGATCAGGGAGAGGAAAAGCTGCATAACCGCATGGGATTAGTGTGTCGAAATCGACAAAAAGAAATTAAGGAAACCGACAAGACCCAACATCTATCAAAAGAAACAAGGGACCACTTCCAGTCCATATTTTGGGAACGTGCGGAGCCGTGAATCAAACCACCACCGACAAGAGACGACTTAAAAATCGGCAAACAACCCCACAAAGCCAATAGAAGAAAAAACAGGTCACTTGAACAGAAACCTGCAAAGTGGCCTCGTGGGAGCACGAGAAAATATCGCGAAAGGACAGGGGGGGACAAATTTAAACAAAATCTGGGTTTGAAAGAAGTAGAAACCCTAAATTAAAGTACTGCTACCAGGTCCATCCCCAGTCCGCAGGGAGGCTGGGGGAACGTGAACCCTGTAACGAAGAGAAATCCCAAAAAAAAAGGGTTACTAAGATGGGGGAAAAAAGAGCATGATCACAGAGACACTTCCCAAAACATGACAAGCAGAAAAATCATGGGAGAAAAACAAGAAACATATCCTGGAGGGGGATGGGAAACAAAAAACCGCGCATGGGGAAACAGGCGATGAGAACCTCGACAAAAAAAAAAAGGACATGATGAGTAGGGAACCGGAATAAAGGAAAAAGGTTCAGCGAAGCCTTTGGGTTAGAAACAAATGCGCGCAGTTCCTAAAGCAAGGAAATCGCGGGAAGTCATTTAAGCAGTGGCAAGCAAATAAGGGGAAATAGGAGTGAACATAGCTCCGGCATAATCGGGGTTCACGGTCAAAAACGCAAGCCTCAAAAGAAGGATGGGGAGGGGGGACGTGGATCCGATTTCCAAAGGAACCACAGGGGGGAGGGGGGGGGCTGACGAGGGGGAAACTCCACCCAGTGGCCAGCTGACGACAAGCAAAAAAAGGAAAAAACCGAGCAAGAGAACGTCCTGGAAGGAAACTAATTTTCTCATTGTAGGGGAAAAAGGGGGATCCCAGGTCATTAGAAGTGGAAGGGCCGGCGTTAGTGGGGGGAGGTAGCACAACCGTAAAACAATCGGGGGGAATCTGGGGGGGGAAAAACTAAGGTAACCCCAGGGAGGGTGGAAGGTAAAAGCAGAAAAGGAAAAGTGGTCCGAAAAGAAGGAAAAAAACAAACTCTGAAACCTGCCAAAACCTTGACGCAGGTCAAAAAAAAGTTTGAAAAAACCGAAAAATGCCAACAGGTGAAGGAGGGAGGGGGGGGCGATTTGGAAACCCATTAAAGAAGAGGGTCCAGGAGTGGGTGGTCTAGGAAGAAGGGAACAGTAGGGTGGGAAGCACCGAGCCCTATCCAAGACACATTGGGAACTGGGAAAGTGTTGAGGGGCGAACGATGCGCATTGTGTTCGGTCAAAGGAAGTCACCAAGAGAAAAAGAGGGGTGTCTCGAACTAGACACGAAATAGAGTCGAGAGGGGGAACGAGCGTCAAGACTAAAAGGCCGAAGGATGTGGGGGAGACATCGGGTCCAGCACTCCCGCAAGGGAGTGGGGGACTACTTGGAGGGGGGGGCAGCGGGAAGGATGGCGGAATTGGGGCGAAGTCTGCAAGCTATCGTTGAAAAAAAGTTTTCCTGGGAAAAAAGTAGTACTTCTTTGGAGCGGTCCAAAAATGCGTCCCGTCTATGAAACAGAGAAAAACGAACAATTAACAATAAAAGAGGGCGTGGGGAAAGGGGGAGAGGAAGGGGAGGATGGTTGTTGGCCTGGGTCCCCATCACCCCAGTTAAATAACAATAGAAAAAATAAGGAAAAGTAGCGACCAAGCAATTTCAAAAAGTATGGAGACGGGAGTCAGCAGGGGAAAACTCATCCATAGGATCTATAGCCTAGCCGCAAAGCGCACGAAACAGAGCAAAGGGCAGGAGGGCGATCGTGGTTTGAAGAAAAAAAAAAAAAAAGTCAATTTTGGTGAGAAGAAAGCTCCTAACACCAGACGGGTCCGAACGATCAGTGGGTTAGGCCAACCGCGGCCTAAGAACCCTGGGTGGGAAAAAAAAAGGGGAAGAAAAGAGCTGTATGTGGCGTGGGGAAACACGGGAAAAAAAGCACGCACCGTACCCAGGGGTTAGTTACTCCTAAAACTCGATAGCTACCGGAGGGGAACGTGACAGAAAAAAAGGACGGTAAAAATTTTGGGCGGAAATGCAGAAATGCGGGGGACGGGGTAATCTGACCATGTGCTCAACTCAGGAGGGGGGGGGACTACGATGGGAGAACAAAGGATGAGAGGACGCCGGACACAATCGCGCCCTAATAACGAGAAATACTACCCTGAAAAGAACAAAAGGGCTGTTGTGCGGGGAAAGTGGGCGGATCAAAACAAGAAAAAGAGAAGAGTTAAGGGCGTCTGCAAATTGCAAGAAAGACAAAAAAAAAAGAGGGTTCCCAGGGCGAAAGGGGCCGAGGCCTGCCAAAGGGTTTTGTAAGTGTTGGCAAGACGCTAGTGGGAATCTCCTTTAAACCCGAGTGCAAAACGTCAAAAAAAAAAAGGAGAACACGCAAGGTGGAAGTACAGATCTTTTCGCGGTAGGGCCGGCAAAAAAAAAACGGTGGAAATCATTCCTCAAACCAAAAAGACAAAGTCAACGTCTGTCCCTGAAAAACGCAAAGTGGAAGAAAAACGCGGATCGCGTTACGAGGCAAAAGAGGGCTCGAAAAACGTCGAAAGGTCGGTCCTGAATAGACAAGGTTATGGGGGGGGCGCCTAGACAGGGATATGTGAGTTTCAAAGGAGGATAAAAATCAGTTAATGAGAAGGCATGTGGCGGGGGAAAAAAGATCACATTCGCATGATCTGAGGGGCCGGGAGGAGACGGGAAAAAGTATTCCCAATGACGACAACAAAAACCAAAAAAAAAAAAAAAAAAACCCAATGACGATGAAAGCAACTTCCACGGAACGGTGTGCATCCAAAGAGGGGAAACAGAGGAACTGGCTAAAAGAAAGCAGGTGGAATAGGTGGAACGGCAAAAAAATAGACAGGTGAGGGGAAGAAAGGAATGTGACCGAAAAAGACTTAAAATTAGCAACCCTCGGGGAGCCCCGAAGGAACATGAAACGGTGGGAGGGAGATAGATCAAAGAAAAAAAAAAAAAAAAAGAAAAAACCAAATCAAAAAAAAACAAAGGGGTATGAAAAGAAAAAGCCCAAAAAAAAAAGACACCGGGGGATGTTTTCCGCCAGGGGAGAGAAGGGAGTACAAGAAGGGGGGTGAAAGGGGGTAAAAACACTGGCTCATAACAGTTGAACGAAGCTCGAAAAAATCACAAAAGAAAAGCAGCACAAACCTTCTTCTTCGGGAAAAAGAGTCCCAAACCTACGACGTAGGAAAAAGACCAAAGATAAAATTCAGGGGGAAAAAAAGGGTTTGACGGGGGGGGGGGAGCAAGTGTAAAAATAACTGTTGACCGGCAGAAACCCCGGCCCAATGAAAATCGGAAAGGGGGGGGCCGCTAGCACCAAATCGGAAGGGGGGAAAAGTTCTGTAGAAAGCCGAAAAAGACCAACCAAGAATAAGTCCTGACAATGTCTTGAACAAGAAAAAGCGTAGAAGAACGAAACTGAGGTTCGAAAGGATATGGAGAAGTAAAAGATACCCATGGAAGAAGGGAGAAAAGCGTGAAAGGCCAGCGTTTGGTTTTTTCCTGGCGGGATCGGGGAAAAAGGAATCCAACTTGAACAGAACAGAACAAGAAAAAAAAAAAAAAAAGACTGGAAAAGGACTCAAAAGGCGGGACGGGCAGAACAAAGGGGGGTCTGCCGGGGGTCGCAGAAATCACAAATAGCAGACGGCAAATGGGACAAAAACAGAGCCATTCCACCATATACAAAAGAAGCCCAACAACTCATACTCAACAAGGGCAATCGTACGCGTGGGGAGAAAGGTCTCTGGATAAAAACAAAAGGTCACAAAACAAAATCGGGAACACGGTTTGAACGGACACTCAAAAGGAATAGTCATCGGGGATCGAGTTGTGGAGGGGGGCGAATAATTAACGGTTGCACCAGACATAGGAGGGAACTGGGAAACAAACAAAAAAAAAAAGGACTTTAGGGAATCAGGGAAAGCAGTTTCATGGCAGAAAGATAAGACGTGTTAACCGGGGAGTGGGGGAGATTAACACAGGATCGGGCCTCAGACGGAGATTCAGAAAAAGAAAGAGGATAGGGGGGTCTTAATACGCCAAAATAGAAACGCTTTCTCTCAAAACAACTCTTCAAATTTCCTAGCAAGACGGGGTAAAGAAAAAAAGTATGGGTAAAGAGAGGTAAGTTGGGTTCACTTACTTCCTTCTGAGAAACACGATAAGCATTGTTTGAAAGACCCGCGACGAGGAATCCTAGGCGTCGAGGAGATGATGTAGAAAATATCCTCCGCGCATGGGGTAAACAGGAGAAATTTGAGAGAACCAAAAAAACTATGAGAAAAGGTTTGTTTTGCACCGAACCCGGGGAGTTGGGTCACATCCAGAGAAATTGTGGAACTCCCTAACACGACCCTAGGAACAAGTCTTGCTAAGGGAAACAAGACGAAAAAAAGGGGGAAATTGATGGGGACTTGGTCAGTCTCAACTGAAGTAAAGCCCCAAGACGAAAAATGGTAGCCCCAGGAGAACGCTGCCAAAACTGGCAACAGAAGCGGAAAGAGAAAAGCCAAGGAAAAGAGTAAAATACTGTCGGTCCGGAAGAAGATCTCATTGTCCTCGCGAGTGGTCACACAAAACAGCTGGGAGAGAGAGGGGGGGAACGAAAGCCTAAGAGAGTCGGTCAATAGCTTGCAGAAGAAAAAAGACCCCAGGTTTTTCGGCGCAGACAAAACGAAAAAATCTAAGCATATTTGATTCACTCTTCGACAAAGCACCAAAAAAAAAAAAAAGAAAGGGGAGGGGAGCTCGGCTAGGGAAAAAACGAAATTTGAAAAATTAAGTCCCAAAAGCAAAAAAAAAGGGTGTAAAAAAGACTTAATTGAAATAGGGAAAAAAAAAAGCGCAAACTTTCAACGAAGGCCGGGGTAGGGGGGGGAATGGGCTCTGACTAAATAGGTTCGCCAAAGGAGACATGGAAATGGCGGAGAGGTGGTGAGGCGTCGACCCAACCAGCGGGCGAAAAATCTCAACCGAAGCACGCAGGCTTTCAAGGGGAGACAGAAGAGTCCAGTCCAGAGTGTTGACGTGAAGGAAAGAGACCCTAAGACCAAAACGATCCTCCTTAGAAAAGTCTAAAAAAATTGGTTCGGGAACTGAAGAGACACAAAGGACACTACCAGATAGGCCAGGAGCGACTGCGACCGTACGCTCGGTCAATAAGAGACAATGAAGTCAATTATAGACCGCGCGAAACTGCAAAGACATTTCACGCTAGGGAAACCGAGAAAAAAAAGGGGTAAGGACGAAGGAAAAGGGACCGAAAAATGCAGGATGACTACTGGGGGGAAAGGAAAGGGGCAAGAATGCGGCGAACCTCCGGTTCCACTAAAAAAAAAAAAAAGGGTTAAATGCCGAGCAGTGTCACGAAAACAAATGAAGGAAAAAGAATGGGGACGTACAAAGAAGAAAGAAAACCCACAAACCGCCCGCCAGTATGAGGAATAGTCGAAAACTTACTTCCCTGAAATGGACGGGAGTCTACACTAAAAAAGAAAGACGAAACACAACAACATTATTGAAAAAAGGGTCAAATCCATCAAAGGGGAAAAAGGCGGACCGGGCCGGGAGTGTTGGGGGACACCAAAATTCGCAGTAGAGGGATCCAAAGTATGGCGGCGTCATGGGAGGGGGGTTTCTCTCCGGAGCGAGTGGTAAAAGCATAAAAGGGAGAGGGAGTACTAAAAAGAGGGGGGGGGCAGTTTGAAAAAGAGCTATCCAGGGGGAGGGGAAAATTGAAAGGGGTTAAAAGCCGTACACAAAACCAATATTCCGTGGAGGGTTAATCAGACGCCCGAGGGGCCGAGATAGACGGGGGAGGGAGGAGCAAAACCCCGAGCCACGCAGTTTCCGTCATGATGGTCAATAAAAAAGTGGAGAAGTGGGGGGGGTATTTACTGGGGAAGAGGGCAGCAGGGGGAAAAGGGGGAGCTAGCAAATCGGCGTAAGGGTTTGTATCACGGAGCCACAGAAAAAAGGCGAAGGGTGAATTTCTTAAGTGCAAAAAGGAGAGGAGGGGTGGGAGAAGGGGAACGAAATTCAGAGGGGGGGGGGGTCGACTGAATCCAGAACCCACCTCTAAAGCAAAGGACATGAGCAAGTGGACCAACAAGAAAGGTGCGAGACAGAAAAAAACTGCACCCACCGGTGAAAGGTGAAGGGGGGTGCCGACTGCGAAGATGAAAACATTGGGGGGAACTTGTTGAACCAACATGGAGGGGTCTCGAAAAGGAAAAAGGAGGGTGGAATACGAGGCCGAGATCCTACCATGGAGCGAAATCATAGAGAGACACGAAATATGAGGAGTTTCCAGGGTGGTTCACTTAAAGTTGAAAGCGCAAAAAGGGGGGTTTCTAAGGAGGATGGAAATAGAAATAGAGCGGAAATGAGAAAAATACTTACAAAAGAAAAAGACCTCCGAGCGCAAGGTTAGGATCGGTCCCAGGGTAAAATAAAAAAGATCCCTAAGATGTTGACCTACTGTGGAAGGGGGGGGACACAAGGATAGGGGGGGGAAGGTGGACCAGAGGCACTATACACAGTGAGGTGGGTCCCGCTGGCGGAGGGTGAGCTCAAACCGAGGGCCGCGTTAAAAGCGAAAAACGAAAGCAAGAAAAGTCAGCGATTCTTAAGAGGGTGAGTCGCAGGAACCGGGGTAAGGGGGGGTAAGAACAATCGACCGGCAGAAGTTTCAAAAAGAAGCAACGGGTTCAGGGCAAGAAAAAAAAAGAAGCTGGTCGAAAAAGCTCCAAGAAAGGGATGTAGAGTAGATGGGTGCGAAACGCTCGATGAGTTGAAAGGCCTAGACCCGATCTCAACAGTCCTCAAACTTCAACAGGCTGTGCAAACAGGGTAGGGCGCACGGCGGCAGGGGGGAAGTCTTGGATTTGTTTATCCAACAAAAAACGCCTCAGGAAAAACTTCAAGATCCTGGTAAAAACAATGAGAAAGGTGCCTTGGGCGTCCCGAGAAAAGCCCTTTGAAGAGTGGGGAAGAAAATCCGAGAGAGTTGTTCTAAGGGGAAGTGGGGGACAAAAAACGCTACGAGCGTCCTTTCAAAAGCTAAGTGAAGAGAGAGCGGGAGAAGAGGGGACCAGAAAAACCGCAAACGGTGGGTAAAACCAACAACGCCTATTGGGGCTTGCAGCATAAACTTTAAGGGGGGGGGTTAAATGAATACTTAAGGGCTAAAAAAAACCGGATAAATAGGGGGTGACAAATGAGTTCGCCGACTCGGACACGAAGTAAAGGTAGTTCAAAAGAATGTCCATGAGCGCAAAAAATCCGACTAGAAAACCTACGGAAAAGAAGGGGAAAGGGGAACACTTTTAACGTTAGGAAAAGGGGGGTGGAACAAAGAAGCAAACGAATGAAAAAAACCAAGTAGAGCCTAAAAGTTACGCGAACGCTTCCCAAAAATGCCGTAAGTCGTACGAAGAGTTTCCTACGAGAGTTGAGAGGTCCGTACTGGGAGAAAATGTTGGTAAATTTGGTCTGCGCGTTTTTTAATTTGGGAGAGGCCCTCTACCTTCATGCGAAAAACGATTTAAGCCGACCTCGAGGGGGGATACACGCCAGTTGTAGCGAATTAGGAAGGGTTCGAGGAGGAACAAAAAGGTGGGAGGGGAATGAAAGGGCCAACCGGCAGAGCCCATCAAAGGGGTTAATGAAAAAATGAAACGAATGTTAACTGCTACAATCGCGGCCTGGGTGGCGGACATCTTTGGGACTATTCAAAAGATGGCACAGAAATCGAGGGGATAAACCGGATGAGATGCTTGTAAAAAGGCCAGGGAGAGGAAATTCTTGGGAGGGGGGTTACAACTGACGGCCCAAACTGAAAAAAAGAAAGAGCACAGTGGGGGCTCCCCCGATTGCAACTCGAGGGCCAGAAAAAAGATCTAAATTGGCAAAGGGGGACCGGAGCGCAACCGTATTGAAAACTTGGACCCAAAAATAACACCACCGACAAACACAAAAAACCCAATGAAGCCTTGAAAATTCAGCCTTGGAACCCGGGGGTGAATCAACACAAGCCGATCGAGCTTGGGCAATCGAAAACTTACGAGAAGCCCAAGGAGGGGGGGGAAGAAAAAAAGGGGCGGTACACGATACCTGTGCATTGAAGAATCATAGGGGAAAAAGAGGCGACCAATGCTTTGATGGTGGGGTATATGTCCGACTTAAAAGAAAACCCGCAACAAAAAACGGAAAGCACCGTTTGAGGAGGAT
>Ga0179593_1489863_pt1 | contig 10155 bp, 10 predicted proteins | sample CZODoug2_1_08_16_FD_185931 | JGI IMG/M metagenome (GOLD analysis project Ga0179593, IMG submission 185931) | Vadose zone soil fungal communities from Angelo Coast Range Reserve, California, USA - CZODoug2_1_08_16fungal (PacBio error correction) | ecosystem: Environmental > Terrestrial > Soil >...
AAATTCATTGGCAAAAAGGAAGGATAAAGGGGTTGAGGAAAAAGAAGAGACGTCAATTTAAAAATGAGAGAAAACACACCAGTGCACCCCGTTGTGTAGCGGAGTTAGAATACTTCTGCCTGACCGGGGGAGGAGGGGGTGATAGTCTTCCGATTTCAGACCCTTGGGTTGGCTCTCTACAACGGAAAATCTCCCTTTGGGGAATTTTGCGTTATCTATAACAAGAAAAGGGTTCCGGGGGGGAAAAACCAAAGCTTCATAGTGCGAAACTCGGAGATCTGAAAGGCGTCTTGGGAAATTGTCAAAAATGGGTTGTCGAAAAGCGGCTTTAAGCGAGAAACAAAGGGGACTATTACGGGGAAGACTAAGCACTGGTCGATCCAAAAAGGGGAGACGTCGAGGAAAAGGGAAAAAAGCCCAGAGGGGAGAGAAGTTAGTGTTGCCTTCTCTTCTTGCCCACCACACAGAAGAAAAACCGGAATCAGGTTTGTCCGAGTCCGAGAGGCAGAAAAAGTAACCGGAGGGGGGGGACCCGATCCTGCCGGGGGAAGGCGGCCGCAAAAACCTGGATCAGCTATTTTTGCCGAAAGCCTTGGGTACAACCTGCACACACAAACAAACTTGTCTTAAGGAACCCTAACCTCAAATGGGAAGTAAAACGAACGTGTCCGTGTCTTCGGGGGAAGATTATGAGAGGTGTTCGACCAGTCGACGGCTTTCCGGAGGACGTTCTTTGCACATGGGCTCAGAAAGGTACCATAAAAAAAAGGTCCCTATAGGAAAGAATGCCGAAATCAAACCGTCTGCTTCAAAAGAAGACAGACCAGCCTGAGGTGCCAAAACCGGCATCGCAAGAGAGGCGCAGAAAGCACGGGGGGCTCGAAGGGGTAAACACTGGTGGGCGTTTCCCGAGAGAGAAAGGAGTCCGGAGAAGGAAGCTAGTCTGGGAGAAAGGGGCCGGGGTACATCTTCCAAAACAAATCAAAAACTCATCGAGAAGGGGAGGCTCTCGCAAAGCGAACGTGGGAGAAAAAAGAGGAGTCATTGCCTTCAGGGGGCGAGGGAGGGCACCCACTACGGGGGAAAAGGAGTTTGGACGAAAAACCGTGTGAAAAAGACAGGCCCGCGGAGGTGTTGTTTAAGGGCTGGGAGGCCCTCAATACAAGATAAGGAATTTGTACTGAGGGGAGTCGATCTGAACAAGTCGGGATCAGAGAGAAGGGCTTTAGCCCCGGGGGGGGTTTTGGTCCGGAAAAAGATGACTCACGTGCCGAAAAATGTCCGGGGAAAACACGTGCCAACCGTTGGGGGGCCTCCACTGGAAGAAGACTACGAGAAAATGTGGTGGCGCTGATGGAGAATCGTCAATGGGGAAAGGACGGGAGGGATCTCCGCGATGAAGGGAAGGGTTCATACGTCGACGGGCTGTTGACTGGAAAGAGGAAAAGAATCTCTTACGAGAGACCGGAGACGCCGACGGCTAAGTGTGGGCTGTAAATCTCGTTGAACATGTCAGGTGGAAAAGGTCTAGGAGGGAACAGCCGGGGTTGCGGGGTCCACGGCCCCAGCCGAAACGGTCGAATGCGGATCAAATCACTGCTACGCTCAGGGGGGCACAAAACAAAAGGGGGAAAGCTCTTGCGGAGGCCATGCATACGATCTCCTGGCGAAACTATTACTGGGGAAAGTGTAACAGTTTACGAGCCCTCATAACCGAGGGAGCGGTTGGGCTCGAAAAGGGTCCGTATTTCCCAAAGGGGCGGCCAAAAAACATGGAAGACAGAAAAGAAAGGAGGAAAGATTGAAGGCATCGGCCCAAGCCTGTTCCGAGGAGAATCGATCGACGTCAAGATGGAAGATGCTCCCAACGAAACATGATTTGAGCAGTCCGGGGAGGGATTCATAAAAAACCTCTCTGCCAGGAGGGGATAGGACCCCGATTGCAAGAACAACGGTTCTCGTCCGAATGCTGCCAGCCTAAAGGACCGAAAAGTGCAAAACTAATAACCTAATCGAGAGGATTTGGAGGGAGCGCACCGGCAAAGATGAAATCATGGCATGAAAGAGAGGAATTTTCGTGGCCCCTGGCGCAAGATCTGCTTTTTATCTGGGGAAGTCAGGCCTCATTCAAAGGAAGAAAGCGTCTGAAGGGGGACGCCGGCGACATCGTATCAGGGCGAACGGGAACCATGGCCCCAAGGAGGGAGTACCGGACTATTAAGGGGAAGGGGCCCACCCTATACGGGTGTCGTGTTAATTTCACTGGGTCCCAGCAACAGGGGAAAACTGCTCCAGGTTCAGACACTCTATTCTCCATTTCTATAATGGGCCTGGTCTGTCTGGTGAAAAAGGAACTAAATGGGAAAAGCAAACGGGGAGATTCCGCACTGTAAAATGGTCGTGAACGGAGCCGTTGAAGACTCGACGACGGAGTTCGCAGAGAAAGCGAAATAGAAGAGTGCCGTGAGAGAGAGCTCCAAACAAAAAAAAGGAGGGAGGAAAATAGGGAGGAAAAGAAGGGCACGCGTACACGATGATTTCGTCCGAGAGGGGAAACACCGGAGTCTAGACGGGGAAAAAGGAAAGGTCACACATAATAATCAGTTGGAAAAAACGACCAGTTGCATGCTAAATTGGGAAGCATGCCGCGCTTCAAGAGTTCATCGAGGTGGATGCAGAAAAAAGGGGTCTCCGCCAAAAGGGGCGTTTGAGGGAGCCTGGGCCGGAACCGGGCAAGGTAGACAATACTAAAATTCTCGAAAAAGAAGGAAAAGGAATTCTGGGAAGAAAGGACGTCCATGCGAAGTTGGACGCCCTTATCTAGGGGGACGGCGATCGCTTGGCCGCGCCCTGCGGTGAATGAGAAATCTTCTCTGCCAGAACTGAAAAAAAAGGGTTCCATATGGGGGGATTAAAGTAGCGCAAATAAGGGGAAGGACGTCGGCCCGCTGATCGCCCAAAAAAGATTAGTTCAAGTTAGTAGTTGTAGTAAAAGCTCGGACGAGAAACAGGGGGGGGGAAGGGGGTGACCATCAGGGGGGAAAAAACCGCGAGAAGGGGGCTATCGGGTAAAGTTTTCATCGGACTCTCAAGGGGAAAAGCAAAGAAAATGGACTGGGAGAACCATACTTTTGCGAAGAATCGGGGGAGCTCGGAATAAGGGAAAAAGATGAAAAAGAACCTAGAGAGGGTCATGGGGGGGGGGGGGGGGGGGGGGGGGGGGGGGGGGGGGGGGGGGGGGGGGGGGGGGGGGGGGGGGGGTGGTGTGTTGGGTGGGGACCTCTTGGGGAGGGGAACATTTTGGAAAGAGGAACCCGCTCTGCACCGCTTCCGAGGGAAATTCGGCTGTTTCACTTGGACCGTAAAGTTGCGCAAGAGAAGCCCATGAAAGAAAAAAGCAATCGCTAGAACTTCTCTGTGTTGGGGGTCCCCACCAGGCCTTGAAAAGACAGCCTCAGGGAAAGGGATCATTGGGCGACCGGAAGAAAAGGCCGTTGGGACAAGAGAAAAAACTGTCTCGCGCACAATCCGGAATGCAGGGTCGGTGGAGTCCCCCGATATTTAAAATGAGCCGTTCCGGTCTTACCGTCGGATAGAGAGTCTTCCACGGGGAACGCACGAATCAGGGAAAAAGGAAAAATGCCAGGCATCGCGGGAGCCGCAATTAAAGGAAGGCTGTCAGGATTGAAACGATCCCTAACTTCCTGCATGGTCGCGTAAATAAGGAAAAAAACATAAAAGGCAAACCACGGTTTTGGGGGGAACGTGGGTATAAGAAATTTTCCCCGCTAGACCATGGCATCGGTTGAGACAGACTGACGCTTCCCAACAAAAGGAAAAGCGCTGATAAAAATGGGCCTAGAGGGAGGGGAAATCTCTCAGACCATTCGTCTCAGAGGAGGAAAGGATAGGGTCGGCGCGGAGTGGGACCAGACACCGCCTGCGACGCAACAGGGAAAGAACACTGTTTTCGTCAAAGAGAAGCCAAAGGGAATTCACAAAGTCCGCAACTGAAAGAATGAACTAAAGAGTTGTTGATCAACTTGATGACCAGGCTCGCAACAAAGAAAGGTCTATTAGGGGGGGGGGAAGGGATTGTAAGATGTACCACCCTGGCTTTTTCAAAAAACAAAAGAGGCAGCAGCGGACTGGCAGGTAGATCTCGCAATAAAGAAACCAGATCTCGACATGTCTAGGGGAGAGAACTCGGGGTGGAAGATAGGCACCTCAGTAGGGGAGTCGAATGGAGTTGAAGCGGTGCATTTCGCCGAAATTGGGGTCAAAATTCCCGGGTTTGGTACATGACCCGGAAAGAGGCTTTCCGGGGGGAAAAGGGAACATCACAGTCAGGAAGACCGTCCGAAGCCACACGGGCCCTCCAAAAGCGCATCAGGTCGGATCGCCGCATTCACGTAAAGAAAGCCATTTGAGGTCGGGAAAGACAACTTCCGAAATGCGTGAGAACTTTGGAAAAGAAACCAGTCCAAAAAAAAAAGAATCGCTGAGAAAGGGGGGGGGCGGTCCGAGTCGGGAAGCGCGCAAAGTTTACCATCTCTCGGAGGGGAGAAAGCGTCCACAGAAAAAAGGGCTGTCGGGAGGGGGTTTGTCACGAAAGAGAAGAAAATTAAGCCGAAGAAGATGGGCGTGCAAGGCCATCTAAAATGCAAATCGTCACGAATAGGGAATTCATAGCCTAAACCATTGTCAGGGGGAGGGAGAAGATCGCAGATCGAGAAAACCAGGCTGACAATGTATAGCCGAAAGTTCTCTGCCTACGGAAATGGGAGGATGTTGGTGTCCTAAGGACCTCGGTTAGAGGGAAGAAGGAAGAAAGGCCTGCCCCAAAGTGGCCGGGCCAGCAGCACCGGTTGAAGATAGCAACAAAAAAGGAGCCCGACGAAAAAGTCAGAGAAAAACATACCACTTTGGGGGACACTGAGTATGTATGAAGGGGGGGGGGAAGGGTGAAAAAAAAAGCGGGCGGGAAACGCCCAGCGATCAACAGGTTGAAATTACTCTCTGCATTAAAAGAACTCAACAACAAAGCTTAGGGGAAAAACTCTTCTTGAGAGAAAAAAAATCCCATGGTGCACCCAGTGAGCCTGAAAAGGGGGTTCGACCTTCCAAGGGCAGAACTCAAGGGACCATTATCTCCAATAAAGGTATCTGTGGGAGGGGGGGGAAAAAGAACCGGGGTGAGGGAGGGGGGGGTCGGCCTATTTACGGGGGACAGGCCTGGTGTCAACAATCTGCCACGGGGCGAAAACTGGAAGACCGAGCCATGGAACTTGATCTAAAAATCCTGGAAAAGGAAACGACGGCATAGGCGGACCTCGGGCAATCGAACTTCGGCGGTGGAGTACCTGTGTAATTGGGGTAGACGCGAAGCGGGTACACCCGGAAAAGGTGATGGGTCGGCTATGAAGGCCGCTACTGGGGAGAAGCTCGATCCACGCTTCTGGAAAAGGGCATACTTCAGGAGGGAGTAAAAAAAGGACTGAAGGTGAGGAAAGTCTTGCCCACCCACACAGAACCGGAAAGCCCGGTTTTCAGATGAGGTCGCAAGAAAGCCAGAAGAGAATCGGCACTAGGAGCTATCCTGAAATCTTGAAAAAAAAATCCTCTATTTCAGGGGGGGGGGGGGGGGGAGAAAAAGGGGAGTGGGGGAAAAGAAAGGGAGGTACTATCACATTTCTTAATGAGCAAAAAAAAATCCTGGCTCAGCAGGGAAAGGCCGATGTACAAAGCGCTGGGGCGACCGGGATCTACGGAGGTCCGGAGCAGACCGTGGCATGTGGCACAGAGGCATCATACTGTTCAAAAACGAAAACCCAACAAAAGGAACCCGAACTTTTCGAAAAAGGTCTTCTGCAACCTACCCAGGGACATCCCAAGCAGGGGCACCGGATCAAGAGTGCCGCGAAGGGGCATACAAATCTATGGCGCGGATTTAAAAAGAAGGGGAAAAAAGAAATTGGGGCAGAGAAATGCCAGTCTAAGCCTGAATGACTATACGGAGTGCCCGGGGGTACATCTTCACTCAAGGCCCAACTCCTCGTAACACGGGAGCCCGGAGAGGACCCTGGAGAAGGGGAAAAACCAACGGATTAGGTGGCTTGCAGGGGTGGATGGTTTTGGCCGAAGATTTGGCAACCACGACAGTCCGCTCGTGTGTTCCAAGGGAAAACATGAAAAGGAAAGGAGAAGGGCGGTGGTGGTGGCGGGGACACTAGAGGAGCCCTACGCTCTACTAGGCAACGAACTGGGACTGTAGAGATGAATTGTGCAGGAAAGACCATCAGGGATATCAAGAGATTGCGTGGAGCCCGGGGGGGGGTTGTGAAGCGACCCGGAGAAAAAACGCCGATGCAATGGAGAAATTCCCGGAAAAAAAAAAAACAGGGGGGGGGGGGGGAAACTCATGCGACTGTCAACGCGACACGGGGGAGGGATGACGGAAGAAAATCACTCCTTACGTGGGCGGTTTACTTAACGATTGGAAAGTCAGAGAGGGGGAGGGGAAGTCGGGCGGTGAACGGGGAGGAAGACTCGCTTAACAAGGGTACGAGCCCGAGGAAATTGTGGGGATCTATTACATCAGATAAAGGACAGGATTGGGCGGAAAGGGTTTCTCCCAGTAACTTCACAGGAAAGGTCTGAAATCCTGAGAGGGGAGGAAGGATGCGTCCCGTGCTGAAAGCCTTGTTGTCACAAAAAAAAAGAAGGGATGATCCGAGGGCGTATCGCATTCTGGCGAGCTCCTGAGATTGAAAGGGAGCCTCTTGGGGAAAAAATTGTACGAGCCTCTGAGAGGCCTGGTTTAGGAGGGGGTGTCGATGAAATCCAAAAACCAATGACAGGAGACTAGAGAAAAAGGGACGGCTCATAAAGCCTTATGCCGAGATCAAGAGGATCGACGCAAAAGTTAGGATCTCCACGTCGAAAATTTAATGGGGGCCGGAAAGGGGAACTTATGCAGAAAAGAGTTTGTACCGCTCGCTTATCGGTTGATGTACCAAAGATGGTCACTCACCACACGGTTTCTGGGGTCCGAGAATGCTGCAAGCCTACAGGGAAAGACAAATGGGGCAACTACTATTGGGGCAGAAACAGCCGGATTTCGCTAGATAACAACGAAGCAAGAAGGGACATTTTCCGATGTGAGTTGGACCGTTCGGAAGCCCAGGGGGAGGTTGTCTGCGACGATCACCCGGACACGGGCCGAGGACTGAAGCGAGAGTCGGGAGGGCCCGCGATCAGGGCAGAAAAAACAGATCATGGCGGCATCGGGTATTACTAGGAAGGGAGCTCCACACTCGACTGTCTGGCGTGTCTAACGGGGCCCGGTCGTCTGCACCCACGGAAAATCTTTGAGAGCGACTTCGAAATCATCAAGGGCAATGAACAAAGGGGAAGGTCTTCAGGGGGAAAACTTTCCTGGGGCGACCAGGGGTAGCGGCAACCGGGTCTATTTCCGAAGGGGAAAAGTTGAGTGCGGAACCTTAGTGGTCGAAGCCGCGGGGAGCTGCGAGAAAATCGAGCGGCGAAAGTCGCGGGACTCAACGTTCTATCTCAGAAGATGTCTGCAAAGGGAGGAAAGCCCGCGGAGCGGAATCTATGCACCGATACTCTGGAGCGACAAAAAACCGCGGCGTCGAACTGAAGAAACCGGTCAACACATCATCGGACAAGGGAAAACACTTTTGCAGGGAGATCACTGAGTGAACCGGCCAGCGAGGGCGACCCGACAGGCCCAAAGGTTACATCGAAATGTGGAATGAGGGAAAAGTCTGGAAAGCCAAAAGGGGAAAAGGAGTTTCGTACGGTGCAAGAAAAGGGACCAGGGGGAACAGGTATACCACGACCGACCGACGAGTGTGGGGAAACCTTCTCAGAAGGGGGGTCACTGGGCCGGAAAAAAGGGGACACATGATCAGTTGAGCCACTGAATCGGTGGGCGGGGCGATCGCTGAAACCGCGTCCCGTGGGGTCCGGGGAGTGCGAAAAATAAAAGCAAAAAAAGAATCTAAGGACCATGGTTCTAGGCAGGGCCCCTCCTCCAGAAAAAAAATCGTTGAAAGAGAAAAGCAAAGATTCCTGATGTCCGAGGGATCGCCACGTCTGGGGGCATTTTCGTATTCCAATTGTAGAATGGCAGGAAGGACGAGAAAGCCGTTACCATGCGGGGGGACAAGGAACCGCGAGAAGGACGACGGTAATCCCGCCCCGTGGTGAAAAATAAGGTCGAACGGCCGTCTTGCTCAAGAATGCAGGGTCATAGCCCATAACGGAAGAAAATCGAGAAATACTCAGAAAGAGAAGGGGGCAGATGAAGTCCAACCTGAGCTCGTCCTGCTGTTCCAGTGGCTAGGGGGAATCGCACCGGGCGCCAACAACGAATCGGTTAAGAGGTAATTCACCTGGTGGGTCAAAGTCCGTAAAGGGGGGTGCGCCAGGGAGGTCTCCAGCATGGATACTCAAAGCGAGGCCCTTATCTGTTTTGTGGTCCAACCAGAATACAGCCGAAAGCAGGAGCAACGCCGCCTAACGCGGCGCCACCCCGGAAAAAAGCCGTGGACCAGGAAGCACCTGAGTCTCACGTCAGAAAGGCGGGGTCTTCGAAAGCGAGATTGGCAACAAGGAGCCGTGCACCGGCTCTCGTAAGCGAGTAGCGCGGTCTGGTCCAGGAGTCGCCGAGGAAATGGGAGACAATCGCGTCGGGGAAGAGGCATAACCGACGATAAAGCGTCCGATGGATGCCGATCTCAGGCAAAAAAATTTCGGGGTCCAGGAGAGGGGGCCGAAACCAAGGTTGGGAAGGGGGAGCCCGGCATTTTGGCTTTCATCCTGGCATATGGAAAAAGTGCTCATCGGTGCCAAAAAAAAAAAGGTCTACACGAAAATCGCGCGATCCCGAAACGATGGTTCGAGGCGACAATCGCTCAACCAGTTTCGTCCCCAAAGTTGCTTAGACGTGCAACAAGACAGCAAAAAAAGGGGGTAAGTCGAACATAAGGTGCATGGTACCAAAAGGTGTTGGAAAAACGCGCGGCCGCTCGTTGCAAGCAACCCGGGCGAAAACCATCCAACGAAGAAAAGGCATAGTGGGGGAAAAAGAGGTTCGGAGGAATAACAAAGGCTGGGGGACACGAGTTTTGAAATTGAGTGGAGATGTACACCACCGGCGTTTCACGAACTAATAGCGCATAGGCAAATCAGACTTGCATTGGAGAGGAAACCACCGGGAAGGGAAAGAGGCCATAAAAGAGGAGGGGGCTGCTCTCGAGGGGGCGTATCCTGGCACCGGACAGATTATTGGGAAAAAAGGATTTCGCAAAAGCCGTGTTGGGCGATGGTCCGGAAGTAGGCTGCCGAGCATGTGGCCCAAAAAGGGATACGTAATCACATGTCGAAACCAAAGGGGGGGAGAGCCGCTGAAAAGAAAAGTTACGCCAGGGAGGTCGGGGCTTTCGAAAAAGAAGAGGGATAGTAATATTTTCCAGTTTGTCCGGAAATCCCAGTCTGATCCACCGAAAAGAGCGGTAAAAATTGTTGTCGGAAGAGGCGTTCAGGAAAGGGAAGATGGAAAAAGAGCCTTGGCTTGCTGCAGCGACGGATAAGAGAAATAGGATGGCGGTCATGGTGGGGGTTGTGGAAAGAATAGCATAAACCGGAGAAAAAGGCTTGAGCCAGCGGGGGGGGAAAGGAAAAAGACGAAGCGTTGGGGATGACGGGAACCAGTAGTCGGGGAAGGTAATAGCAAAAATCAACCAATTGCGAGTAAATTGTAGAGATCAGATCGCGTCTACAACAATTGCGGACGAACCGACGGTAAAAGGGGGAATCAGAGGTAAAACCGAAAGTCTTGTGGGTGTCAGGTAAAGAAACCAGCGGGGGAGGGGATAGATCACGCCCTGAGGGAACCCAGGTCTCTTTCATGCAAAATAAAAAAAGCACCGTTGGCAGAGGAAACACGGTTGAAAAGTATCGGCACGGAAAAGCCACCTCACACGCAACGGTCAAAAAAAACACGACGATCAAAAGATACCAGGGGACATGTCGATGGGAGCTTAAAATAGTTGGATAAAAAAAAACCCCGAAAGAAGAGACGGGTTTGCCCATGAATGGCGGCTTCGCGAGAAGACCGGATAGAAG
>Ga0179593_1511136_pt1 | contig 10155 bp, 10 predicted proteins | sample CZODoug2_1_08_16_FD_185931 | JGI IMG/M metagenome (GOLD analysis project Ga0179593, IMG submission 185931) | Vadose zone soil fungal communities from Angelo Coast Range Reserve, California, USA - CZODoug2_1_08_16fungal (PacBio error correction) | ecosystem: Environmental > Terrestrial > Soil >...
CATAAACAGACGGGCGTTCACATATCTATTCTTTCGACAAACACACGACAAGACCCGCCTAAGAACGAAACAGCAGAGCGCGTTTCATAAAAAAAAAGCCAGAGCCTGACGACCGAGCACGACTACTTATACACCCAAAGCCGACCATAAAGAAGGGGTAGAGAAGCAGGACAAAGTTAAGGTGATGTAAAATTAGACGAGTAAAGCTCGCGGCACCTGGGAATAGGTCCGGTGTTCGAAAAAAAAGGACGGTGCCTACTTCTGGACCAGGGACGTATTCTCTCCAAAAAAAAGGGGAGGAGTTAAATCATAAAAAGAAGAAAAAAGAAGTAGTAAGCGCCTGGAAGGGACGAGAAAAAGGAAAGGGGCTTGCAACCAACTGACTGGGGCTTGAAGCATGTAAAGGATACGGACGTCGCCTCCGTGGAACTCACCATAAAGTTTTTCAAAAAGAACCGGAGGGGAAAGGGAGGGGGGGAAGGTGATGCCGTGGGCACGGTACTCTTAGAAGGGAAGGGCGTCAGAGGCGTCAGGGGGGATGAAAACTAGGGGCCACTAAACGTAGCTTAAAGAGGTCACGAAAGGGTCAACCTAAGAAGAGAAGGGGGCGAGAGGACACACGTGGTCAAGAGGGGGCAAATTTAGACTTTTGGAAACAAAGACGAAGAGGAGAAGGATCTCAAACTTCAGTTTGAAAATGGAGAAAACAAGCGATCAGTGACAAGAAACGCGGGGAGGAGGATCAGAGATTGCGTATCGCCCGTCGATCAGCTCACTGCCGAAGGAAGTTGACACTCTAAAGACAAAAGGACGTATGTTTAGGGAAGGGGTAGTCGCGGGAAAGGGGGGTTCAAAAAAAGGCGCCCTAGGGGGCACGTTGAAGGCTGGGGGAAAAAAATATGGGGCGGGGTGGAACCGAAGACCGAGGAGGTGGGAAGTCTCGCTGGTGGAAATCAGTGGGGGTCTCGGTGCAGCGACAAAGACGCAAAAAACAAACGGACCTGGGATCTGGGGGAAGCGGGGGGGGGATGATCGTATTGGTGCCATGGTTTGCGGTCGGGCTTGCAACTCTTATCACCCCAAACCAACCCGGGACATCCTAAACAGCGGGGCTTTGTACAGTTGGGCGAAAGAATCTGGGTTAAGCGGGAAAGCGACCCCCTCTGCAAAACTAGAGTTTTCAGCCTCGTCTGTACGCTCCTCTTCCCTTCAGGTCTTATCGTAGGACAAATACTTCATCATCCTTCGGCCTGAGAGCATCATCTCTCCTCAGGGCAAGCGCACGATCGGGGGCTTTTTGCTGGGTCCGATTGGAGGCGAATCAACAACTCAACTAGCAATAGTACCGAGACGGTGGCTTTCCTGAAGGTACTAAGCCGCCTAAGCACCCCAAAAAATCGACTCGGGGGAAACCGGTCAAAACTGTTAAATGCGTGTCTTGGTGTCTCCCAACTGATGAGGTTTACCGGACCGATTCGGATCTACTCACTGGGTCCTTAACATTAAACGAGGGTTCTTCCGTCGAGAGATGAGGCGTTACAAGTTTAGCTGCGACCGCTAAGTACGCGACGAATGGATTTGGCGTTAATAGAAGGAACAGAGGATCTCAGAAAAGTACCGGGAGGACATAATAAACGCGGACCGGTGAGTAGGCTAAACTTGTGTGACAAGGGTTTTAAGCTGGCAGCCGCGGATGTCAGCGGCCTAAGTGGAAAGGAGGGGGGTGCGGGGGTGTCTCCTCTTATACGACATCTTGCAAGAGAAGGGGAGGGTTCCCGCAATTCTGACATACCGAGGGAACGTGAATCAATGGGGTTTCCACATTTATGCCAAGCCATATCACTTACAAGCGCGATGAGGGAGGGGAAAAGGCTGCGGGGGAAGGGACTCAGGAGGTAGCGAACGGGAAGGAGATGAAAACAAACGAAAAAAAAATGGGGAGGCTCGGGAGAGGGCCCACCTGGCTTGCCACATGAAAGGTCCAGGAGATACGAACGTGTAAAAGGCTTTCCGCAAGGGTTCCTTTGAAGAAGGGTCGTGTGGGAGACGCAGAAAAGCGGATCGCTGGGGTGTCCGGGGTCATACCCATGGGCTCGCACGATGGGAGGGGGCATGAAAAAAAAAGGTCGAAAAAGGGCAGTCTAAGGGAGACTTCTTTAGTCTGGAGATAACTAACATGAGCTAGGGGGGGGGGGGAAAAAGTCGTGTCAGGGGATAGGGATCACTTACAGCAAGGGCACAGATGCTGGCACCAACAAAGTTATTAAAAAGGTTACACTCAAAGCCACTAAAAAAGGTAACGGTTACCGGAAACGTTTGAGCAAACGGGAAAGACAGATAGGAAGGGGAAAGAAGTCAGGGGGAAAGAGGGAGGGGCAGCTGGAGGAGAAAAACGGAGGGGGGAGGGAAGAGTTGATGAGGAAGAAGAGGGAAGCTATAGAAAACCGAAGATCCCATGTCGGAGTAGTGTCGGGGGGGCTGAGGACACGGAAAGAAACGCCTGCAGAAAATATTCCTCACCGAGTGAGAAGGCACTAACGTGGGTACGGATGTTTTCGCGTCCCGGGCTCAAAGAGCAAGGGGGCGAAGGTCTAGTACCCCTCGAAAAGGGAGAGCAGTCGGCGCGCGGGGGGCGAAAGGGTGTCTAGCGCCGGGGACCTGAAAAGTGACAGAAAAAAGGCAGGGGGGAAAATAGGGGGAAGCGAAACAAAATGGAAGATAAATCCAAAAGCGCAAACCAAAAGCCACACGGAAAAAGGCCGGTCTAACAGCGTCTGGGTGGGGGGAATGCAGTTGACAATTTGCAAAGGGGGGGCTCTTTACCTAGCGTTCCGACAATCGGTGGGGGTCATTTCGTCGTTCAATAGGGGATCAATCTATCTAATTGCACAAGTGGGGTTTCCTGAGAAAGTGGGAGACAGAAGGAAAGAGTGTAAGGATGGGGGAAAAAGGAATAAAAAAACGTCCTCGATCGTCACGAAAAGGCGCTAAAAAAGAAATAAAACACACCTGTGGGAAGGGTTTACTAACGCAATCCGTAAGTCTAAAGAGAAGTTTGTTGGAGTTCTGTCCTTCTAAAGGGAGAAAGGTTTGCAGATGATCGGGGGGGCGGAGGGGCAGGACTCTTGGCGAGAGGTTGAAAGTGCAAAAACAGAAAGTGAACTTCTGTAGATTTGCCGTCGGAATCAGAAAAAAAAGGAGGCCGGGCTCTCCTAAGAATCTTATGATCCTTCTTTCCGGGAGGGGAAACAAGCGAAGAGAGTATGACTAAAAACTCTTTGGAGGGTCTATCGTGACGGGGGTTCAGGGCAGAGGAAAAGAAGAAAAATGGGATCACCGAACATCCACGTTCGGGACCCTTGCCAGGGGGGAGACAAACAAGGTACATGAGCGAGAGTCGGGATATGGCAGGGCAAGGGGAGGGGTAACCAAAACCGTTCTCAGCACAGTACTAAACGAGGGGAAAAAAATTTCAGGGAAAAAAAGAAAGTCGTCGAAGTTGTTCAGCAGAAGGGGACGACTCTTGGTGTGATTTCGTGGCGGGGCGTGTCTGGGTTCCTGAGGGTGACCAGGCCGAACACAAGAACCTCGACTCGTTTTACTAAAGGAAAATAAGCCAAGGAAGAACTGAGTCCAAGTACATACTCCCCTACGCGGGAATAAAATCAAGGCGTGCAGGGGGGCGTTGCGAAAAGAGCTTACTGTTAAGCTAGTGTGCCGACGGGGCCGACGACTCCTAAAAAAAAAAGACCGCTAAAACAAGAAATCGGTTTTCAAACTCAAAGGCGGGAACAAACAAAAGGCCGAGCGCGACAACCGTTCACCTACGCAATCTTGAAAAGGGGGGCAAGTTACGTCAGAACTCAGGTCCAACAATCAGGGCTTCGCCGAAACCGCAGGCAACGGGGGCGAAAGCCCAGCATCCCAGAGACATCGACGAGCCGCTCTGGCACCCCAAAAAACCACCCACGTGTCGTAATGTCTAAGGTCAGCACCTTGGGACGCAAAAGGACTTGGGCCTGGGAAAATCAGGATCTCGAAACACCAAGCGATGGGGAGTTAAAATATGAGGAACAAACAGCCTTGCTTCGTTTTCCGAACACCGTTTCATTTCAAGCCTTATAAATCCTCCCTTTCAATTACTCGCAAATCTTGTTCAATGGCGGAGGCGCTGTTTAATAACGGGGTGTATTAAATGCGCTGGGCGAAAAGGCAGGGAATCGGGGGGGGGGCAGTAAGGCCAAGAGGTAGCGGCGACTTTTCTGAACATTTGGTGACTCTCAGGGGGAACCGAGCGGTGGGGTTCAACGAGGCAGTTCGGATCTCAGATGGTGCCAGCGAGAAAGAGGATGCCAGAACTAGACAAGAATCGACTGGAATCGTCCTCGCGAACAAGAAAGAAAGAAAGACGGCTGGCACTTCCTGGACGTCTCGTCGGCCTTCCGGCGCGAGGTTCTCTAGGGTCTCGGGGGGACCCCGGGTGTCAAGGCAAAGGGAAAAAGAACAAAAAGCTCCGGTGTCTCAGAGGGCGCGGACATTCAGCAAAGAGGATTGAACGAGCTTCGAAGTTAAACGAAAAAAGGCGCGGTGAGTGGGTAAAAACGCTTAAATCCCAGGCAATGCCCGAGCAGCAGAGTCCAGATTAACAGCGAACAGTGAGTTACGGCGCGCCTTCAGGATTCGCATTCAAAAAAGTAAAAAATCTCGAATCAAACCGAGGTCTTTGAGGAATCGTCTTTAAACTGGCCTACGTAAAATCGTGATCGAAGCGGTCTCCCCGACCATATTACCGCGCGGCCATCTCGACTCAAGCCGTGCGGCGCAAAGATTCTCACTTCATGCGGATTCCGCCGCGACATTGAACGAAAGACGCGCAAGAATGACCGAAAAAACTCTATCCGCACGAACCGGGCAGAGGCCTATGGGCTTCAAGCCGGGTGTATGCGGTGAGTCATTTCTCTAATCGGCGACAAGGGGGGGATGGCGGCCCTGACACGAGGGGGAGATTCAAACGTAGAATCCTATCCGGCTAGGGAACTATTGGAAGACACTACTGACTGGAAGAATCTCAGATAACCTCAACAGTTCCATACCGCGATCTCATCGTTATGTATTTATCTCCAGTATCCCGCTGCTTACGCGAAAAATGCGGATAAAAAAAAGCTATTGTCTCCTATTACTCTAGTTATTTTCAGAGCTCTTGGGCCTCTGGTCTCTAAAGGGACCGGCCACAACACCCTGTCACCGCTGAGTCACCCTCAGGGATCTCAAAAAACATGAAAAGAGCACATAACCTAACTCATTGACCGGGGTTCGGGAGCGCTACCAGATGGGAAAAATTACTACGTCGACCCCCGTGGACCGCTCGAGGCGGCGGCAAAAGTTCTCAGATCAATCGCATCAAGAACCGGGCACGTACAAGTGTGCGATGTTACTTCTATTCACCAGGTGCACATTGAATCTTCCCGCGCCGGGGGGGGCCGGCTCTTGCTTGAATCTAAGTGGCATCTGAAACTCGCGCCACAGGTGGGTGCGATCTCTAGAAGGATAACCTCGCTTGCCTTGATGCAAGACATGGCGTGCTCGAGCTTTAGGTGTCGGTCGCCGGAAGCGACCGATCGTGAGCCACAGGACCAGGAGCAGGACAAACGGGGTGGGGTACGCCGGGTGCCGGAGGAGTACGCATGAATTCTAGTTGTCAAATGGTGAGTATAGACACCAGCAGTGATGCGGGGGATCCCTCTGGCCGCGAGCTAAAGCATATGAGGGAAAGGAGTATCCATACAAGTCGATCTTTCAAGGGTCTGCGTCGGGCTCACTCCATACAAATATGAAAAACTCGGCATTCTCGCAAGATTGTAAGACAGGATAGCTGAGAGAGATCAGCGCGACTAAAGCGCAAGCGAAACAAATGACCACTCTAAATCCTCAAGAGGAACGGAAACTCTGCGCAGTTGCCCGTCGTACAGCGAATCAAGGTGGAACATCCTCCATCCTCTTCATCGTTTCTAAAGATCTTTCGCTATAACATAAAATCCGCTTTTTTAGTCGTTCCCGACTAAGGTCTCTCCGAAAGTCAGCATCAGACGCCTACTTATCGATTTGATGGGAATTACTGATCGAGTAAAGTACCCAGGACCAAGCTCATATGATGGGGCGGAGAAACGCCTTAAGGGAAACACGTTTGCAGAGAATCGTAGCGGGGGGGCATAGGCCGCTACTACCGAAAGTGCTAAAAGAAAAACAGTACGCGGACGTCCTCAGGCAATCGTGGTTTTGGGGGCCCTCCGCAAGCGAAGGACTCAAGCCAAATCCAGTCGAACGCTGTCCCTCAACGAACCGGCGTTCATGCGCGCCGAAGAGGTCAGATCGGGGGCGTCTGAGGCCGAATGAGGGACGCTGTGTATGAGGAGGCTGACTTCCTCGACGATGCATGCCGAAGGCTAGCAACAAGAGGTCGCAGCAGGGCAACGAAAAAACCTGACTACGAGGACATCCGCGTTCCCTGAAATCGAGGGGAGGGGATTAAGCGACCGCATCAAATAGAAAAAAACCAAACCGAGTCATCCTAGAGAACTCATAACGTCAGGTGTTGAGGAGTACGAATGTCCATCGGCAGGCGATACACCAGGCAACTCATCTACTCACTCCGAGCAGGGTCGGCATAGAGTCCCGCCAGGGCGAAAGCAAGTCCTGTGGTCACTAGTTCCTCTCGAACCGGGACCCGCAAGAAAGAAATCGGGAACCGACGCCTCACCGCGAAAGAAGGCCTTCTGATCATTAGAAGAATCAGCGATAAGGCTCATAGGGACCAACGAATCGATTCAACGGTACCCAGGGGAAAAAACCACAACCCGACGGTGAGGGCGTAGTCCGCGTTGCAACGACACGGCAAAAGGGTAGGAAAAAAAAACCGCGTTCTCGCAAACTCAAGTCACGAAAGTAACAAGCTCGGGCTCGTAACAGAAAGAGGGCGGTCGGAACAGGCGAAGCGGGGGAAGCTACAACACTTGCCTCGAGGGGGTTCAGAAGACGGAAGCCGGCGCCCAGAGAGAAAAAGAGAAAAAAGGTCCGTCCAAGGAATCCAGGGTCTAAAAGCGGCCAAAATCTGAAGGTTTGGTTGGAGCAATACCGCTCGCTTCGTTAAGAGCGGACAAAGCCGGGCTTCAGAGAAGAAAAGGACGCGGGTTACGACTACTTTGTCCGCGGCTCTAATCCTCTAAAACACAACAAGAAAAAAAAAAGAGATTAGGAAACCTCGCAAGAAGTATAACGCGCAATGGTATTATCTGACGGCTGCACGGATGAAGAACGAAGGGGAAAATAGGAGAGGGGAACGTTTGATCACCTGGATCTGGGGGGGGAGTAGGAGTTTGGCGTTGCGGGAACCGTGGTCAAAACAAGTAGGATTGGGGCACGGTTAATCGCGGGCGGAGATTAAAAGCATACCGGAGTTGAGGTCTGAGAACTGTAAGGGGACACGATGGACTCTGGGTATGCGAAGTTGTGCGAAGAGAGTCGGGAGGAGAGGGCCGAAGACGAAGGTCGAAATCGCGCAAAGGGAGTTGAGTAGACCACTGGGAGGGACTGAGGAAAAAAGTTGAGTTAAAAATTCATCGTTGAGAGCCCGAAATCGATCTGAATGCTGGAACTTAAAACGGGTCGTCCCTGAAGCGCAGAACGTAGGGAAAGGTGTGTCCGAGGGATCGGGGTATGGGGTTCCAGGGGATCATGGGACGGCTGCCAACGGAAAACTTATGTGTCTGTCGTCACGATGGCGTGTCAAGAGGAAATAGAAAAAATGCGAGTTGCGTGATTCCTTGAAACAGTCTCGCCTGTGTTGGGCAAGGAAAAAAGTATCTAGAAACCACCGGGAGGTACTGCAGTCGGGCGGATGACGGTTGTGGCGTTCGGGGAATGCGGCGGAAACTTGCACAAAGAGGAGAAAGAACGGCTATCAGTAAGTCGGCGGTTGGAAAACGAATTTGTTCGACATGCGGATCTTCGTCTGAATCAAGGGAGGACGATATTCTACTTGACACGGCTTAAGGTCCAGGCAGGGGGGGGACTAATTACAGCAAGCCCTTCACGAAAAGCGGGGGATGATAAAAATAGGAACGTCCATCTACAAAGATCCTAGTAGGGGGGGGGGAAAACTGGAAGCATCAAAACGCGTGGCATCTTGCAAAGGCAGACCTTAGCTTGGCCGTAGGTTTTGTGGGGGTAAGGACCTGGGGCGCTGTGCGGAAATACACAACGCAGCTGATGTAAAAGTATACATGTGTCATTTGAAAAATGAGAGTTTAGACCAAAAATAAAAGGGGACCCCCCTGAGACGAGGTGGGGAAGAAAAGCAAAAAAAAGTTAGTGGGAGTTAAAAGAGTTATCTCATGGTGTTGTAGAAGAGGGAAAGATAGGGAAAATCATCAAAGGGGGGGGGAATACAGATGTACGGCGCGACTCTCTTCCAAGTTACCAAAAATGGGGAGGGGGAAGCCGATTAGTGAGAAGAAGGGCGTGACCTCAAGACCTATTATTTGGGGGGCTGTATTCGCCGGGCGGAGTGGAAGACAACTAATGTAAAAAGAAGAGGGCATTCAGGGGGGAACTGTATGGATGACAGGAGGCAGGGGACGGGCAGGGAAGAAAGTGGACCTGTGGAAGGGGACCGCCAGGACTGAACGCAGGCTACGTTCTTTGTGGGGCGAATGGGTAGGAGGCCGATAGTAACAGGAGGGGCAGAGGGGGTTTGCAATATGGACTTTGGGACCGACTTGCAGCAAGTGCTGGGGGGGGGGGGGAACGTGTATCAAACGAGTAAATCGAAGTTGGGAACGATTCTGCTATCGAAAGCTAAGGGGCAGGCGGTAGCTAGGCACTATTAGCGCAGACTTGTTGTATCTTTGCAGGGCAACAGAAAAAACGAGTGAAAGGAGCCGATATACATGTAACTGTAGACCAAGAAAGGGGGGACAAATAAGAAGTCAAAAAGGTTCGCTTCAATCTAGGAAAAGCTCTTTCCTTAGGACCAAGTCGAGCGAGGCAAAGAATTGGGGGGTTCGGGGGAGGTAATGACTAGGAGGGCTCCAGACGTAGGGGGCTATACTAGCGAGGAATCAGAGAAAGACCGCGAGGTCTCAGGGAAGGGTCTCGGGCACTTGAGGGGGGGGTGGCACTACCTTCACCGTATAGGATAGAAATCAAGGGAATCGCGAACGCAGGGGAACACTGGGGGAACGGCTTACAAGGAACTTGATCTATTTAAAATGGATCGAAGTACTGGCCCGACCTCGATAATTACGGGAAAGGGAGTGGTACGGGGTCGTGTGAGGAGGAGATATCTATACGTCAGGTACTACCCCGTTCTTCAAAGGAACAGGGGAAGCGTAGGGTGAGGGGCGCGAGACAAGGCGATCTGAAACACGGAGTGTGATCGGGTGTGCTGGGAGGTAGTACCTAGGGCAAACACGGGAGGGGGGGAGTGTAACAAATAATCAGAGCAATGGCGGTGACATCAGCTGGTGTCGAACTAATTCCGAAGAAGAAAAAGGGGAATAGGCAAAGTGCTAAAAAAAATCGAGAGAAATCACGAGCGAATCCCTGAGGAGAAAAAGAAATCTCATGGGAACGCGTGTGCATGGGAGAAGTTCCTAAAGAAAAAAACGTAAAAAAAAGAGTGTCAGAGCCAAAAAAGTAGTGCCAGGATCGGGGACCAAGGGTAAAAAAGGAAAGGCATTGGTTGCTCACCTAGTGTCCGGGAGGTCGGGACGGGCTTGGGCCCGCACTTTAGAAAAGATAAAAAATAACTAAAAACGGGGAAAGCAAACGGAAAGTCACTAGCACAACCGGATTGCCTTTTTAACGGGAAAGGGCCTATATGAGAGTCCATCTTCTAGCATCCCCTAATGGGGTGGCTTGGGCGGAGGAAAACATGGGGGGGTAAGAAGCGTGCCGAAGGGAGGTAGAACCTTCTGAATGCTCGAATTACTAAGTCGGCGACCCAGATTCTTATATGGAAAATACTAGAGGTCAGCTCTGCATACGAGGGGACAGTTGTCCGACTAGACCCAGTCATTCATGCCGGGTCTAAGCGGGGACAAAAAAAGAGAATAGGGGGATGCGGACGACAAACCGAAGATGGGGTTGAGGGTCGAT
>Ga0179593_1608301_pt1 | contig 10155 bp, 10 predicted proteins | sample CZODoug2_1_08_16_FD_185931 | JGI IMG/M metagenome (GOLD analysis project Ga0179593, IMG submission 185931) | Vadose zone soil fungal communities from Angelo Coast Range Reserve, California, USA - CZODoug2_1_08_16fungal (PacBio error correction) | ecosystem: Environmental > Terrestrial > Soil >...
GAAACGAGACCTCAGGCACCGTTTTCAAGGGGTAGAGATCGTCCACAACTCCCGATCGGGGGGGGCGAAGTCTCTTTGGAAAGGAAAGTTCTACATCTTCTCAGGAAAAAAAGACTCTTCGCGTGACCCCAGTCGCCGAGGGCTGCCAAAAAAGGATACGAAGGGGGAGAAATTGGTCCATGCGCAGAGGTGTGTGAAGTCGGTGACAGCGCATTCCTGGTCTTTGAAAACTAACAGAGCGGTAAAAAAGAACCGACGGGGGGGGACGAATTACGCTCAAAAAAAAAATGAGAAAAGGGAGCTACTCCGCCAAAAAAATCTAAGGGAGGGGCGGAACACGGCCCGCACGGACCCCGACTGAATCATGGGTTTCGGGCACCTCTACAAAGGGTGAAACTGTCATCTAAAAGGTCCCTCGAGAGGGGCGAGGGAGGAAGAAAAGAGGATAGTTCCGGGTTCATGAAAATCCCCCGCTGGATGCAAGGTCCAGACGTACCTAACTGGGAAGGGTCGATGGGCCTTCAGCAGGGGGGCCAGGAAAGATCCTAGGAAGTGGGGATTCTGATTGAAAATGAGGGGACTAGCACCAAAGGGTCTCCACAAAGCTGCCACGGCGTCCAGAAAGGGATGGTGGAGGAAGAGCGGGGAAGGGACTATTACAACCCCCGACCGTCTTAGACAGCAAAAAGCTCGCCCCCGGTGGAAAATTCGAAGGTTCAAAAGTAAGTATCTTCGAAGGACTAGGCAAACTGACTCCCTTCACCTCAAGCAACTGCGCGTACTCTAGGCAGGGAGTCAGAAACAAGAAAAGGCGGACAGACAGGGGGGACACCGAACGACGGCTTTTTCTTTTGCGAGAGTCGGAAAAAGAGGGCCTCTACCGGGGGGGGGAAAAAAGGGCAACGAGGAAGTTTTGCTGCGGCGAGATCGGCAAGGGCACTTTTCTCTCCGAAAAAAACGCTCGAATCGTTCCAGGAACGCCGAGGGAGAAAAAACCTGCACCAGCCAAAAGGAAGTATTCGGCCGGTTTGGAGGTCTATTAGGACCCGCGTCCGGGCGCGAGAATGAATCAAGTGATAAAAAGAAAGCCGAAGGGACTTTGTGCTCATCAGCAGCGCCAAGGACAGCTCACCGCGAGCAAAAACCAAAAAAGGGAATGGAGAAGGTCGAATCTCGGGGAAAACGCATGATACTGCCGCTCAGCTTCAGCACTCGACCGGGAGCGTTATCAGTTCCTCAAAAAGGACGATTACTGCAAAAAACAGAAAAAAGGATCGCAGAAAAGAGGGAAGACTGTAATAAAAAAATGAACGGCACGAGAGCCTGGGCTTGGCTACCGCACTCAACACCAAAGGGGGCGAACCAAGACGTCGCACTCCAAAAAAAACCACGCCAGAAGAGGAGGAAGAAAGTCTCTAAAAGAGGGAAAGAGGGCCCCGGGAAAAAAGACCTGGGGACGGGAAAATAAACGAGGCAAAAAGCGTTAACCGGTCTGAAGAAAGATCAAGAAAAAAGGACAAAAACGCGAGCGAGTCTGAGATCGAAAGCTGAAACCGATCCAAAAACAAGCGAAAGTAGGAAAAAAAGGCCGTGGAGGAAGAAGACGAGCGGGCAATTTCCGGCCAGCCAGGACGGACGAACGGGGCCGTCTCGGCTCAACAACAACTGATTAGAGACAAGATAGAGGCCCCGGTCGTAGCCTCCGGGCCGAGAGGAGGGACAAAATCGAGAGAAGGACTTGGACGAAGAAGGGGAAGGGGGGGGAGAAGCCGTCTGAGACGGTCGCGGGCGGATCGAGGAGCGGGGGGAAGGGGAGCGAAAAAAAGAAGCGCTCATCGTTCCGTGGAGGAGATTGAATCGTCCTTCAAGAAAATAGACGTTGCCGAAGAAAGAATTCAGGAAAGAGATCAGTCCGGGGGCCAGCACTCAAAGCAAGAGCCGGAGCGAATCGCTTAGTCAGATGTTCTGAAATGGGTTCCGATTGAGGAAAAAAAAACCGTCCTTGGAGGCCGTGGGAGTAGAGGTGGGGGGGAAAAAACAGCGGGAAATCTCGTCCGGATACCAAAACGAAATTCGAAGGATAAGCTGGAAGGAAGGGCTTTTTTTTCCTGAAGGGAAAGGATACCGTTAATGGGGAACAGGAGAGGGAAGAAAAAAAAAAGCTAGAGGAAGCGTGCCTACAATATTACGATCACGGGGAGCCGTCCATAAGAGGGGTTGGGGTCTTACGGAAAGCAGGGGGGAACGCCGGGGAGAGACACACTTTTCCCAAACAACAAACTCGCGCCTGGCTATCTCGTTGAGGGAAAAAATCTCGCGAAAAAAAGAAACGAACTATCGCACAAAAAAAAAGCACGGCTGGTCGGGAGGGGGCAGTTTTTGGCCGGTGGAGGGAAGGGCAAGGGGAGCGGACGAGTGGGGGGGGGAAGAAAGTGAGGTGCGAAACGTCATCACTGACCTATGACGGGAAGAAAAAGGATCTGGGGGAAGAAAAAAAGAGGCAACGTCGTCTTCGCCCGAAATAGGGCACCACGCGCCGTCGGGCGGGGCCCGATTTCGGGAAGGGTAAGGGGGGGGAGACCGAAAAAAGAAAGTGAAAGCTCGCCGTCCCGGGTGGGAAGGGAGCTTTAAGTTTGAGTATCTACAGTAGAAAGAAAGAGACGCGTCCTGATACTTCTGGCCGGGTAAAGCACGTAGCCGAAGGTAAAACGGGTTCGGAAGGGGAAAGACGGGGGGAAGGGAGAGGGTTAACTTGCAGATCCATTGAGGTAGCCAAAGACTGCCGCTACTACGACAGACGCGGGTCGAGAACCAAGTAAGTCAAAAAAGAGAGGAACTAAGGGACAACTCGACGGCAGGGGGAGTTCATAGAAGGAGGAAGCGAAGCTTACACCAGTTCTTTCCGTAGGGGAAGTTGCAACTTAAAAACACAGCCGCCGGGGGAGAAAAAGGGGGAATGACCCGAAAAGGAAAAGACTGGATCAAGGAGAAAAAAAAGGCTCGCGGGACAACGCTAAGAAAATGCCAGTTTTCGAAAACTTGGTCGCGTTTGCCCGCAGGTGCAGCTCTTGCCGTCGGAGGACGATCCGTGCGGGAAGAAAGCCCGGGAAAAGAGACCGTTGGTCAGAAAGTCCGGACGTTGTAGTCGGGCAAATGATCTCGTTGGAGTGTTCCAAAAGGTTTCACGACCACGTAATTGGAAAAAAAATAGCAAAAAAAAAAAGGCTACCAGGAGGACCGCGTCTCCGACGGCCCCCAGAAAGGGAAAGACTTTGTCACGCTTAATAGCCTACTTTTCTAGTAGCGTTTCTTGGGGGATAACCGTACATGCCTTACAAAAAAGGGAAGGTTTGGAACGAAAGAGGACCGGGAACACGGTGCCACCTTGAGCCGTCAAAAAAGGAATTCCTCCGCAAAAGGAAGACAACAAAAGAGGAGTGAGGGAGGAAGTACGTCAGGTTCGAGACGGAGGGGGCACCGGGTTTCAAGGGGAAGCGCTCGTCCACAAGGAGAAAAAGGGAAAAAAAGAATGACTTTGGAAAAAAAAACGCCGCGGACGAAGACAGGACTTCAAGCCCAGGCCGCGAAAAAACGTCGCCGTTCTGGCTAAGGAGGATACGAAGGTCGAGCCGTGGGAGCGAAGGGCGAGGAAAAAGCTCTGGGCGTTGAACAGCAAGAGTGGTCGTGAAAAAGGCGCACACTACACTTCTTCCTTGTGGTGACCCGCGACACCGAGGAAAAACTCGGTACAAGGAGGAGCTGCGGGGGAGGAAAAGAACCCGGGATTCAGAACCAGAAGATAAAGTCGCTGAAGGGTTGCGGCAAAGCGACCGGGCCCGAACTGGAAAGACCGGGTTCCCGCGCGGGGAAGACATCTTTATCCCAAGGAAAGGTCAGAAAAAAAAAGTCTGGGGTCTGGGAGGGAAAAAACCATAGAAGGTAGGCGGTCTATGGGCTCCGAACGGGACTAATAAATAAAACTTGCCGTCTATTTGTTTCACGGTCCGACATGGAGTGGAACTAAAGGGGGGAATAAAAAACTTCGAAGAAGAAAAATCGCTGATGTGGGGGAAAGGGGGGGCCGGCTCAAGGGAAAGAAGACAATTTGACAGTCACCCTCCCGCCCCTCCGTGGAAACATGACAGAAAAAGTAGAAAGGAAAAGGCGGATAAGGGGGGAAAAGGGGACGATTATCATGACGAAAAAAAGACGAAGATCGACCGGCAACAGTGCGCCATTCACCGCAAGAACGAAAAAACCTATCGGCCACGTCGAGGCATCGTGCACGCCCTGCCCGCAAAAAGGGGGGGTCAACCCTACGAAAAGGAGGAGGGGGAGGAGAGGTCGGAAGGAATCTACCGGGTGGGGGGAGGTGCAAAGAAGTGGGATTCGCGTCGAGAAGAAGTGATTCCTTGTCCCGGAAAAGACACACCTCTAAAGGGAATCACTCAAAAAAGCCGAACCCTACCCTTCGGGGAGGGGGTACGGTGTTGGAGGGGAAAAGGAACCGTCGTCGTGGCGCGCGGCCCTCACCTCTACCACCTGCCGCGCTTGAAATGTGTGGCACCTGGAAAAAAAACCCTAAAAGCCCTACCCCAAACAAGAAAGGGAACCCATCGTAGAACTGGTCCGTATCGACGCCGAACGCTTCCTCATCATCTCAAATCGGGACTGGTCCCGTTTAAGAGACTAAAAGAGTCCGAGAAGAAAAAAAAAAGCCCCTAAGAAGAACTTCGACTCCGGGAAAAAACGGAGAAACAGCGAGATGAAGAGATTTTCCGTTGGCGGGGCGAAAAAGAGACGCCCCACCTCGTCCTCCACGTCGCACTCCTCGAATCGCAAAGGAGAAACAGATCCAAAAGGAGTCGCAGTGAGACCTTCTCAAGACGGAGAGGGGAAAAGGTTCGAGCCGGAGGTAGTAAATTATTCAACAGAGTCCCCGGGTTCATGAAGAAGATACTCCACTTCTACGCTGAGGGATGAGAATTCGGGAAAGATCAGAAGCCAAGTCCCGGGAAAGACGAAAGAGGAAGTATGGTCCTATGACGAGCTGGGGAAATGCGACTGATCCAGGAAAGAGACTACCTTTTGACCCGAGCTACGCCATCAACAACAACTAGGAGGAATTGAAAATAGTCCCTCGGTCGTATCTAAGAGGAAAAAAAAGGGCCAGTGGAAGAGACGTAGTCGGAAAAGTCCCCGGAATACCGCTTGCCTACCGGAGGGCTGATTCGATGATCTTTTTTCGGGACTTCTCAGACTCAGAAAGAGGGGGAAATGAGGGGACTTCAAAAGCCGGGAGACGAGGACATTCAAGGAAAAAAAAAGGGTTCTCTGTCCTGGGCCCAAAACCGCAAGGCGCGGAGCGACTGCTTCGCTTAGGAAGTGTGAAGGGGGAGAGAAAACCGGAGGGCCCTGGGGAGTCGAGGTATCAAAGCAAATGAAAAAAGGGAAGTTCCTCTCTGCTAGAACAAGGATAACCAGTTTGAATGTAAGAAGAGGAGCAGGGGGGGTATCGGACAAATCTGAGAAAGGAAAGCAGTAGTCTGAGCGAGCCGGCGTAGCCGGACATAGAGAGACGAGCCTGGTCTCCAGGAAATAGGGTTTGTGTCCGGGGAGGGTTGCCGGCCGGGGGGGGGAGAGGAAAACCGGATCGGGAAACAATTCCAGAAACGCGAAAAGACGGTCTCGTTTATTTCCTGCTCCACGAAAAAAGGGTCAGGGAAGAAAACCTCGCAGGGTCTTTGATGGTGGGTGACCATGGGAGTTGGGACTTCAGAAGTTTCTGCGTTAAATGTTGAAAATTCGAGCTGTTGCGGAGGAAAAAGAATCAAAGGAAGATAGAAAACCACGTTCGGTGGTCACTTGTAAAAAACCTTTAGAGTCAAAGAAGCGTCTTCAACACGACGATCGCAAAAAAAAGAACGTAGGGGGGAAAAATGTCGGGGAAAATGCCCGGAACTCTCGACGTCGACTAATATGTCGAGAAGAGGGATGTTAATTGGCCGGAGCTCCGTCGCGGAGCCGGACCTTAAGAAATAGCTGCCTTTAACCGTAGGCACCGGGCCTAATTCCAACCGTCTGAGCCCTTTGATGGAGACGTCGTGATTCTGGGGGAGAGGGTCGGGGGGGACCCGAAAAAAAAAAAAAGGCGGTAGCCCAGCGCGATGAGCTGGGCAGACGCGGGTCGCTATACAAAGGGCTGTAGTGAAAAAAAATCAAATGGGATAAAAAAAACACGGGGGGGCGAGGGCAGGCGTTGCTGAAGCCCTCGACACGACCAGTTCCAGGGGAAAAGAGGTCCGGAGGGACCAAAGCCGCCGGTGCGGTTGTCATGAAGAACCCGGCAGGTTCGGTCTCCGAAAAAGGTCCTCGAAAAAAAAAAACGAAGGAAGAGAAACCGAAAAAAAGTTGGCAGCGACCTTGCCGTCGGCTCAGGGATCCAGGGAGTGGGGCCGCTTCTCCTCCGGAGAGCAGGCGTAGAAAGTTCGAGCGTAAGAGAAGAGCGTGCAAGAAACTTGTAGTGGAACCAAGGGGAAACACACGATAGGGGTCAACCGCCTCAGATAAAAAAAAAAGAGCCTATTTTCTACCTTAGCGACCTTCTCTCCGACGGGCCGAAGAACGGGTCACTCTGGAAGAGTAGAAAAAAAGGGGGGGGTCGACCGTCAAAGACCACCCACTAGAACGTGGCCCCCAAAGGCGATCGACGTTTTTGGAAAGCTCGACTTGAAACAGAAAAGGGAGCAGGAAGAGAAGAATCATCGAGAGAAAAAAAAAAAGGGAAAAGAGAGAGTGAGGGGAAATGTCGACCTCAAGGGGGACACAACGGTTTCAATGTCGAGCTCGTCAATCTATTCCGGGAGGGCGAAGGAAGGTTAACCCCAGAAAAAAAAAAAGCGTAGACCGACCATACGGCATGACGCGTTGACCCCGTCGAAGGGAACGGCCCCTTTGAACGAAGGTCGAAAGGTTAATAAGCGCAGGGGGTGGGGGGCGTTTGGGACAAGAAGGAGGAGAACTCAGGAAAAATCAAGAAACCGGGAAGTTCCTCGAACACCGCCGGGAAAACGATACGCTCGACAAGGTCGAGCTAGAGAAGCCGACGGCGGCGGCGATCATAGGAGAAGGAGAACCGACAGGGGAAGTTTAGGGAAAAAAAAGACCCTAACTGGCTAGGAAAAAATAACGGTCGTGAGAGAGGGCTCCTCGGATGCCCGACGGTGCCGGGTTAAAAAACGAGAATTGCCCCCGGCGGGACTGCAAGGTCGACAAAAAAAGAAAAGAGGGGGGGGATTCTCGAAAAGGGAATATAAAAGGGGAAAACTATTGTGAAAGTGATTCCTACAAATGATGCAGCACCCCCTGGTATAAAACCGCTTCGAAAGGGAGGGCTACCGGAAAAGACCTATTAAATGCCACGCTCACAACGCCAGTAACTCTGGCCAGTCTCTCCCACCGGGCCTAGGCCTGAAAAAAAAGGGAAAGGAGAATTAGGGAAAGGCAGGGAGGGGGAATTTACGACCGAAAAGTCAAAGCCTCGGCGAGAATAATTCGCCAAGGGAGTTCATCTTCGGGCACAGACGCTGACTCGACAAGGGGGGAAAAAAGAAAGGGAAGGGTGAAGGGGGAGTCTGGAAGATCCACGGCACATGATACCCTGTGGTACACGGGAGGGAACGTAATGAGATTCAGAAAGTTAATGAAGGGGACTCCACACGCTCGAAGAAGGTCCACGGACGCCGAAAAAGCTTTCCTGAAAAACCTCCAAAGGAAACCAGGGGAAAAGCTTAGGGAGCAGCGGGTGCGAGAAGGGTGGTCCGGACTCGGAGGTGGACGAAGTTCCCAAGGGAGACAGAGCCCGGGAGGAGTTGACCTAAGGGGGGGGACCTGTAGAAGGGGAGGGAACGGAGCACAACGAGTAAGGCCTACCCCAAAACCCGAACCTTTATACCCTGACGGAAAGACTCTGGTCCGGATCAGAAAGCAAAAGGACCAAAAAAAAAAGCTCGGAAGGGGTATCAGGTAAGGGAGAACAGCAAAACCCATCCCCACCAGGCCACCCAAAACAGTCAACCCCCAGCTCCCCCCCTTCTTCCTGTTCATGAAGAGGATAAGGTATCAGAGAACGTCGAGCCTGTGTCGTTATTGCTAAAGAGAAAACCCAACGCCGGAAAAAGACTTTCTCACTCGTAAGACCCACGCAGTAAATAACAATCTGAACTAGGAGAAGGGTCGCCGGGGGGGAAGAAAGCTAAGGAAGGAATTCCGCGGTCGGGTAAGGGGGGATTTCCAGTCCCCTTGGGAAGGAAAAGAAAAAAGAAGTACGCCACGCCACGCTTAGGCTATAAGTTCGAGCTGAAGGGAATCCTCGAACCAAAAAAAAGGGAAAAAAACCATAGTAAAAAGAGGGAAAAAAGCTATCCAAAAAATTCGGGCCTCGTCGGCAGAGGGTTGGTAAATCTCTACAAAAAAAAAACTGATTATTAGGAAAAGGAGATCGAAAGCGTATCTCCTGTCCGATAGTTCCCTAACATTGGCACAAGCTCGGGAGGGACATGGGGCCTGGGGGGTTCCTACGTCGCGGGCGGGGGAAGAGGGATTTTTAGCGGACGACCTTAAAAAAAATCAGAGTGGCCGTTTCGTCTTCTTAGGTCTCATTAACCCGGGGAAGCTGTGGGAAGGTATACGAGCGGCCAAAAAAATGAAAATTAGAGAGAAGAAGGCGCGGAGCAAAAAAACGTAGCCGATCTTCTTAAGCGGGGGGGGAAGATTCGAGTGAGTGCGACCGTCGTGGAAAAGCGTTGGGGGGCTTCGAGGGGAAGAACCATCTCGAAGGAACTAGGAAAAGTCGCAGGAGTCGAAGGGAGAGCAGCTGGCAGGAATTGGGGTTCCGGAGAAAGGAGACCGGATAAACGCGAAAAAGGTCGAGCTTGAGCGTGAGGGGAAAGCGAGCCGGCGTCAGGAATTAGAAGATCAAAGGGAGCAAAAGACTGGGTTGAGGGAAAGGGAGCGGTGCGCAAAAGAAGAGTAGAAAAAGAAGTTCCAACAATGTCAAGGCAAAGCGTGCCTTTCTCTGTCTCGGGGGGCCTTCTCGAAAAAAGAGGGTACCTGGGCAAAAAAAAAAGAAAGAGGAATGGTTAAGGTGGGGGCAGCGGAGAAGGACCGTTTCGGCGGGAAAAACAACGCTTCGATCTTTTTTCTGAAGAGGAAAAAGAGATAGACGAAGAAAAAAAGAAGGAACCGTGGAAACAAAAAGGGACGTCCGTCCCGCCGCATCGCAAGAACGCGCATCGGTTTTACCACTCTGTAGCGGGCATGTCCTTTCCCTCAAAATAAGCCGGAAAAGAAGAGGGAAACGTGTCTTGAGGGGAAGGTCCTTAAAGTTTGCCTGTATCAAAGTCGCATATTATAGAGAGGTAAAATACTTCGCCGGGAACCGTAGAAACCGGGAAAAGCCAATGGCTGTGAAGACGGGCGGCGGCTGTCCTGGGGCTGTAACTTTCCAGAGGCGGTATCCAAAGAGGGGGGAAGGACGGTCGGCGAAATTTGCATGTAGACCTCACTCCATTTCGGAATCATAAACGCCGGCACGTTTATAGTCATAGGCGTTTCAAAAAGAGAGAAACGAGAAGGGGGGTTAAGGGAGGGGGGGTCGACATTGGGGAAGAAAAAACAAAGCTGGGGCGTCTTCAGGGGGGGGCATAACCCGGCACCGTCAGAAGGTATCACGCTTTCCTCGCCCAAGGGGAACCCGCGAACGATGCCGGAAAAAAAATGGGAGGGCGTTGCAGCAAGGGGCGTAGGGGAGAGGGTGCCCAAAGGGATCAAAAAAAGTGAGCAACTAGTAGAGAGTTTCGAGCGTATCGAAAAGGGCGGTCGCGGCAAGAAAGCTCTTGTAGTGTAAAAAAAAAGGGGGAAAGAACACGAAAGGAAAAAAAGAGAAACAAAATGTCGACTTTCAAAAAATCGAATCTGTAGAAGAGGGACGCCCTACCGGCGACGGAAAGGAAGAGCTTTGCCTTCGAGAAGTCAGCTTTTGGGGGGGAGACCGTCATTAAATGAAAAAGCAAAGAGGGGAGGCGATGACGGGGGACCGGTGGTGCTTCGCAAAGGCAAAAAGGGGAAACCTGAGCGTCTCCAAGAAATTCCCTC
>Ga0179593_1643329_pt1 | contig 10155 bp, 12 predicted proteins | sample CZODoug2_1_08_16_FD_185931 | JGI IMG/M metagenome (GOLD analysis project Ga0179593, IMG submission 185931) | Vadose zone soil fungal communities from Angelo Coast Range Reserve, California, USA - CZODoug2_1_08_16fungal (PacBio error correction) | ecosystem: Environmental > Terrestrial > Soil >...
AAGGGCGTTTTAGGGTGACATAAGGGGGGGTGACAAAAGGAGGTAAGAAAAAACCGGAACGTCATAGAAGGGGGAGGGTTTGTCCATCGTAAAAAAGAGCCTGGGGGAATCGAGGGAAAAAGCCTGAAAGGTCAAAAGAAAATCGCGAAAAAAAAAAAAAAAAGCCACTGGTTATCTGAAGCGGGGAGTGATCAGTAAAGGGAGCGAAAAGCGAAAACGTAAGGGAAGCCTTCACCTCCCTTCCGGCGGTTAGGAAAAAGGGGAAAAAAGCTCAGGGGAAAGGGGCGGGAAAAAAAAGAGGTGAGAAAAACCAAGTGATCCAGGGGAAAACATCGTTCGGAGGCGCACCGGTGGGAGACATCGGAACAAAGGGGGAATAAAAACTGAGAAGGCAGTGTCATGAATGGTTCTTCCCCCGAAAAGAAGGGGGAATTCATAAAAAGGAAACCACCAAGAAGGAAAGACGGCCGAGAAAAAAAAAAATTAGCAGGGCAAACTGTCGTGCCTGTCAGATGGAAAAACTCCCAAGAAGAAGGGTCTAGAAGGGGGGATGGGTCAAAGCGGTGTGGGGGGGGGGAACGCAAAAATATGGGTGTGGGGCATCCGTCGCGCTTTTTCACAAAAGAGGGCTGAGGGAAAGTTGAGCAACCCAAAACAAGGGTACAAGAGAAAAACCGGGGGACATAAGGGGAAACCATCGGCCGTTGCTCCGGGTTGAAAGGGGGAGGACCTAGGAGTGCAGGAATGCACTTTGTCGAAAAACAACTGGAAGGAAAAATCTGGCTTGTTGCTGAGGAGGTAAAACGGTCAAAGAAATACAAATGACAAGGGGGGGGTAGCAGAAAAGAAGCTTCAATAAGGAAGGTGCTCCCTTGCAGACAGCGCTGAAACCGACGAAGGAATCTGGAAAAGTCCACGGGAGAAAGAGGGAACCAAAACTCCTAAAAAGAGAGTCGGGAACAATAAAACGCTCTCGGCTGGGGGGACCTTATTCTTATAAAGGGAAAGGGCATTGAAATGCAAAAGGTTGCATCACCACATTAAGAAGAACACTCCGGGTACGTAAGGATCTCTTTCGGTAAACCTGGGGAAAAAGAAGGGAACCATCCTGGGAAAAAAAGAAACGGGAGACTTTCGAAAAAAAGTCGGTTCCAGAAGTCTCCAGGCCTTAAAAAGGGAAAAAACGTTTAGGAAGCAGTCTAAGAAAAAAAAGAAAAAGGAACATCCCACGAAAGGGGAAAGAAAAACGGGGCGGGGTCCCACTGAGGATTCAGGACGGGTGATCAAGGGACGAGGTGAGGGGGGGGTTCATACAAGGGGGAAAATTAAGGAAAGGGACTAGCCCAGGAGGAACGATGACGTTCAAGCGAGGGAAAAAATTAAACAAAATCAAAGTCGGTTCCTACGAGGGAAAAAAGGAGCGAGCGACAAGGCCATGGAAGGGGGAGAGGAGGCACATCCGGTAAAAAAAACGAACACCGGGGGGGGAAGGGGGAAAAGCGGTACGTGGGAGTGGGCCCCATTTTTTGGTCGGGGGTAGTTCGCTCAGGGGGGAAAAGGGATGCTGGTACAGGCGCGGGGAATAAGGAGCTGGGACCCTCTGAAAAAAAAAATCGTCCATTCAAGAACCCAGGCGCAGTAAAAAAAGAAAAAAGAAAAGAGAAAAACTCAAGGAAGAGGAAGCAGGTACAGAAAAACCATGTTGGCACAAAAACAACCGAACGTCCTCGGGGGCTTGATTGATCTTAGTGAAAGAAGTCAACTTGAGGGAGGGAATCAAGGGGGAAAAAAGAAGGGGGGTGCCGGAAAAAAAAAAAAAAGTCGACGAAAAGCTCCGACACGAAAAGTCCTTTTCGAGCCGTCCGCATGTGGGGAACAAAAAGGGGGGGACGTAAAAAGGGGGGTGAGCCCAAAAAAAAAACGATTGGGGGGGGGGTGATCCAAACAGAAAACCACCGGCCAAACGTGTGACAGGTTCAAAAAAGCCCACTTCTATAGTGAAAAAAAGAATAACTCTGGGGGAGTTAAAGTGGAGAGGCTTCAAATCGAGCCCACATAAGCCGAAGAGGGGGGTCTGAAAACTGGAAGAAACAGAGGTGAAAAAAGGAAACTGATATCAAAAAGCCAACATCCTAGAAAAAGGCTCGCCGCGAAGGCCTTCAACGAAAAGGAAAAAAAGGAAGAAAAAAAGATCCACAGCTAGGGGGAAATAAAAAAAAAGAAAAAGCAGTTCACTAAAAAAAAAAAACGGAAATCTTCATCCATCGGGGCGAACCATCCCCCCTAAAAAAAAAAGGAACCACTGAAAAGAAACAAGACACCAGAAGGAGAACCGCTCGAGGATCAAGGAAAAAGGGGGGACTAACATCCAAAATTTGGACGTGAAGTTCATTGTGAAGGCCCGAACCAAAGAAAAAACTTTCAGCAAATAAGAAAAAAAAAGCTTCTCAAAAAAAAAACAGAAAAGAAGGGGGAGGAGGACACAAAAAGAGGGGGGTTGGAAGTGATGAAGAGGACGGAACTGGGTGTGGTCAAAACGTCCTTGACAGCCCACCACTTCCCCCGCTCAAAAGCTGCAGGGAGGAAAAAAAAGATGGCAGGGGAGCCCGGGGGAAAGCAGGACTTCGGGGGTCTGCCCGAAATCTTACCAAGGGGGCCTGGGCTTCAAGGGTGAAAGAGGAATGCCAAAATTGCAAAAGCCAGATGACCTTCATGCTGGGCCGTTTCTCGTTTGAGCAAAAAGAAACGGCGGGGAAGAAAGGGAGTGGGGGGAAAAAAGGGATACTGAAGAAAAGCTGAAAGAAGGATATGCCGGCAAGGGGCTAAAAGGTGGTAGGGTCCCGGGGGGGTTTGAGAAAAAAAGAAAGGGAAAAAAAAGTTATAAGATCGTCATCCACTAAGGAAGAAAAGGTCGAAATGTTGAAGGGGAGAGAAAGGACTGAATGGACTCAAAAAAAGTCAAATCAAAACCACCGCAACCTTGAAGCGACTAGGGGGAGCCGAAACAAAGGATTGGGGGAAAAGGGGGGGGGGGTTGCTTAGAAAACCCAGGGGGAGGTCCTGACGGTTTGAAGACCTTCCTTCCAGGGGAGGGTCCCCGAAAAGGAATCCCTGGGGGAACAACGTCAAGATAAACCATAAACAAGCGTCTTAACTGGAGACCGGGGGGACTGAATAACTCTCAAAAGGAATTCCCCAGGGGAGGAAAAGAAGATAAGTAAAAACCCGGGATTGTTCCTTGGGAAAAGAAGGGAATCAAAGGGGGGGGAGGGACGGGGGGGAAAGGGACTTTCGTTGGCTTCTTACCTTCGCGGAGGGGACAGCAAAAAGGTGCTGGGGAGGGGGGAAAGGGGGGCTTCGCGGGGTCTCCTGTGAGAGGGGAGCCGAAAGGTAATGGGAAACTCTCATCAATGAAAGATCTCGGAAAATGAAAAGAATTCACAAAAAGGAAAGTATCAACATAGACCCAGCCCCAGCACGTTCATGATCAAAAAGGATATTCATTTCGGGAAATGGGGAGGGGGCCCCTAAAGATGCAAGTTGGAAACAGACTTAGGTCGGCTGACCCGAAGGTCTTACCCTACGTCATGACTTTGGGTCTCTAGGGAGGGGGGGAAACCGAGAGGGGATTAAACGGGGAAGGGGCGAAGGGAAAAGAAAAGCAAAACCCCCCGATCCCCCAGCAACTCTTTTGAGACAGTGAGGTAAAAGAATCCTGGCAAGGGATCAAATGCAAAAAAAGGGGGGCCGTTGGCATATAGGGGAAAGGGTCTGGGGAAGGGGGACGCAAAGCAAGGGGGGGGGAAGTTTAACAGGGAAGGAATTGGGGCCGAAGGGAACCACGGCCAACAAACAAGAAGTAATTGCTGAAGAAGAGGGGGGGGCACAAGGGACCCAAGGAAAAAGAAAAATATACAAAAAAAACCGAGGGTCGGGGCGGTATAGGAAACGTCCAACGGTCACTCAAAAAGACAATAATCTTACCGAAAAGAATTACAATTAAGAAATTGGAACATAAACCCAGAGTCGCTGTCCTCTACTCTTAAGGTCTAGCTTTGTCAGAGGGGGGGATCATGGGGACACCAAGGCACTTCTCGGGGCTTCGTCTGGGGCAGAAGGGTCGGGGAGGAAAAGAGGAACATCCCTGGCATGGAGAGCCGATCAACAGTCCAGGGAGGAAGAACTTCATGGGAAATTCCTCGACCAAATGTTGTAAAAGAGGAAACAATCCAATCCCATGAAAATCTTGGGCAGCCGTGAAGCGTTGAGACTAGAAGAGAAACCCGTATCCGTGGAGTCCTTCCGACAGAGAACTAAGGGGGAGAAAAAGGGTTTGAGAGCACCTGGCTAAGGAAATCTATGGGGTAGAGACTATGTTGGTTGGGAGAATAGGGGGGAACACGCCGTACTAGTGGAACTCATCCAAAAAAAAAGACGGGGGGTATTCGAGAGTACTTCAGAAAGGCTCAGAAAAAGCAAAAAAACCCGGAGAGGGGGGGCAAGTGTTAGACAACCAAAAAAAGGCAGTTAGGAACCAAAACCTTCAGAAAACAGCAGGCAGTAGGGGGTGTTTTTTCTGGGAAAACCATCCGGACCCAAGAAAGTAGGGTTGAAGGGGGAAGGGGGGGACCCAAAGGAGGAGAATTAAGGTGCCGGTGTGAACGGGAGTAGGAGGGGGGAAGACCTCAGAGAAAAAGGTACAGAGGGGCAAAAACGGTCCTGCACTACGTCTCTCGGGTTTCATTGAGAAGGACACCTTTCCCTCAGATGGCTTTTAGAGGGGGGGAAAAAGAATTGAAGTCTATGAATGACGTCATATGATCATAACGTTTTTAAGAAGGAGAAGAAGAAAGAGCTGGGACGCAGGAAGATTCTTATGTGGATGGTCCCGGGGGGTACCGTATGAATCTCCTTCAGAGGGGGGAAAACTAGATAAAAAAAAAGCTAAGAGGAGATTGAAAAAGGAACCATCAGGTACCGAAAAAAACTAAAGAAGGTTGGAAAGAGGGTGAAAACGTAGGGCCTAAACCGAACAAAAGAAGCAAACAACGAGAAAGGGAATAGAAGGGAAATTAGTGGACCTGAAAGACTTGGGGAACCCATTAACAAGGGGGAGAGGCAAAGGGGCTTAAAAAAAAAAATGTGAAAGAGTTCAAGGGTCCGGAGACATTAAAGAAAAAAAAAAAAAATGGTGACTCAGAAAAGAAAAGAAGGGGACCTGAAACCACAAAAAACCGACAAGCCCACATGGAAGCTCGGGTAGAACAGAAAAAAGTGCCTTTCAAAAAAAGCATACAAAGAATGAGTAGAGGGGGCGACCAAAAACCTCAAAAGACCAAACAGCCTGGCCCAATGACCCAGCCCCTTTTTAGGGAGAACACAGGGGCCTCGGGGTCGTGGAAAGAAAATGTTTCAACAGCTCAATTTCCTCGGCGCACAGTTCATTCTAAGGGGAAAAGGTAAAGGGGACATCGGAAAAATAGGTAAATGAAATAAAGGTTCCCCCCGACTACTTTGGACAGGAAGACAGCCAAAGGGAGAAAAAAATAACAGAAAGGGGGGGGATGTTCTGGAGAAAAAAAAGTAATTGTGAAATAGACACCCTCACTGAATCGCTAGGCCACTTAGGGGGGGGTGTCTGGGTTGGAAGAAAGAAGAAGGCTGTTGAAGGAGATTGGAGGTGCAAATAATACGTCCTTCGAGCACCGAGAAAAAGGAAAAAAAATGAAAAACTCCAAACAAAAAGAAAAGAAGGGCATGGGAGGATAGGGAGTGAAAGACATCTTCGGTTCCCTAAGGGAAAATTGGTCACCGGGGGGAGGAAAAAGGGATATAAAAGGTTCTGGGGAAAAGGAAAAAAAGACCATTGTCGCACAGGCCCCTTCCCCTTGGGGTGCACTGGGAAGGGGGAGGAATACAGAAAAAAAAAGAAAACGAGAAAAAAGAGCTCTTTAAAAAACTTCTCGGGGGGGATTCTAAAGCCGATCACTTTCTCACAGAAAAGGAAGAGAATGAAGAAAAAAAAAAAGAACAGCGAGAAAGGAAGACATGACCCCTGGGGAAGGGAAAAAAAAAAACAACAATCTACTGGAAACCTATAAACGACTGTTACTAGTAACCTCAGGAAACACCAAAAGAAAGGTCTGGGTAGAAGGGAGGAAAGAGCAGAAGGAAAATTTCAAGTTTACTTTGATTTGGGGCACTGGCGGCACTAAAAAAAAAAAACCATGGAAGGGGGGAAAATCATTGAAAGGATAGAAGGGGGCTCCTGAAGTAAGCCACAAGCTTGAACGGAAAGAACGTCCTCAGAAGGAAAAAAATGATGCGGTTCCAAAGGGAGTCCAACCACACTTCTCAGTCCCCAGGGGTAACGAAAACACTTGGGGGAAAGGCTCAAGGTGGGGGGCAGCGAACGAGAATCTCTTCCAAGGGCGGGACAAGTCATGAGAAGAATGCTGACCTTGGGGGGAAGGGAGAGGGAGGGTGGGAGCTTCAAAGGAGGGGGTATAAGTTAATCGGCAAAGATTGCCCTCCTACTAGTTTGCTTCGCCGAAAGAAGAATTACTTCAAAAAAGGGAAGGACGACCCTGGCAAGGGAAAAGACGACAAAAAGGAGAGCTCTTCGGAAAGAAAAAAAAGAGAAAAGGGTTCATAAAGAAAGAAAGGGGTCGGGGGAGCCAGGGGGGGAGGGGGTTTGGGGATCAGAAGGGGTTTTGGGGGTGACGATTCCCAGAGGGTGTAATAGTGGATCGGAGAGGGAGGGGGAAAAAAAAAGCTGTCAAAGAGGGAAAAATGGCGGAAAAAAAAAAATCTCCAGAAGGAAAAAAGAAAAGAAGAAACAACTATTAAAAACGCCAAATAGGGTAAAGGGACTCATGAAAGAGTGTCACGAGAAGGAAAGGGGGTCAAAAAAGGTCAAGGGGGGGATCCAACCTTCCACAGAGATCGTATCGCGCTCCAAAGCACCACACGGCGTCCCGTTGAAGACAGACATGGGTCTTACAAGCTGCCTAAAGGGGGGGATGTAAAGGGGGAAAGTACCAAGAAGGACTAAAGGGTTTAAGTACCGCCCCTGAAAACTTGAAAAAAAAAAGGGAAAACCAAAAAGGCTACGAGGGAGGTCTGGGAAGGAGGGGTCGTCCAAAAGCCCCGGGAAGGCAAGAAGGTGCAAAATAAAGCCGATATCTGGGACGGCGTCAAAGGTTCATAAAACAGTCGGGAAAAAAAACGGACGATTCAAAGCCACTCAAAAAAAATTCAAAGCACATAAAGCAAAACTGGACTCAGGAGCAGGAAAAACCCGTCCACTAACAAACCGATCCAAAACAGGGGGGATGTAAGTGAGAAAAGAAACAAAGAAGGGGCATCAAAAAACTTCCCAAGAAAGGAGGGGGTTGACTACCTAAAAACAGCCAACGGTTCCTAAAAAAAAAGGCCCTAAAAAAAAACGGAAAAACAGAGAAAGAAGAACAGCCATTAGAAAAAACCTCAAAAACTGTAATGGAGGGGGGATGTCATTAACGAGGCAAAAAAAATCAAAAGGTCAGCAAGTAAATACAAGAAAGATTACTACTCAAAGGAGAGAAAAAACTCAAAAAAAAAAGGATTATGGGGAGGAGAATCGTGTCAGGGGTGAAATAGCGCCAGAAAAAAAAATGAAAAACTTTTCCGAAAGGGGGACTGAAAAGAACACTTTCAAAACGATAAAACAAAAGCTGGAAAGGGGCCTAGTCAAGAGAGGCCTTGGCGGAAAGCGTAAAAAAAAAAAAGGGCTTTTGGGGGGGAAGGAGGGCTTTCAGGTGGGCGGCTGGTCCCTGGCGTATTTTTGGGGGAGGTACAGTCACGGGGAAGAGTTGAAGTGGGGACGGAGGAGGGAAGTCAACGTTCTCTCTCGTGTCCGAAAGAGAAAAAGGCTGGGGTGCCTACGGGGGGTCGCCCGGGGAAAAGGCTCTCTTCCGAGAACATGCAGAAAAAGGAAGGCTCAAACGAACTTTGGGGGCAAAGTGTGGGAAAGGGAAAAGAGTTCAATTTGAAGCGGGCTAGCCTGTTGTGGCATGTTGGAGGGGGAAGCCCGAAGAAGAGAAAAAAGCGCGCCAAAGGGGGGAGGAATCAAGGGCCAGAAAAAAAAAAAGTAGGGAAAAGGGGAGGTCTTGAAGGGAAAAAAATCCCACAAGGGTCTTCTGGGGAAAAAGACTTCCTCACCAAAAAGGAGGGTCCACCGGGGGGGCTAAAAAAACCAATTTCCCAGGTGTACTGAAAAAAAAAGGGAAGAGACCATAGGAAGAAGAGATACCGGAAGAAGGGGCCGAAAGAAATCTAAAGAAACGTTACTTCCAAAGTCCCGGGAGAACCTTCCAAAAGTCCGGGGGAAAAATCAAAAAAGAAAGGAGGGACCCTTCAGGGGTGAAGGGGCCGGTCCGAGTAAACTTGCCCTGTCAAAAAGGTCTGATCTTAGGGGGGGATTCTTCGGGGAAAAAGGGGGAGTCGGGAACCAGCATGGGTAGCAAAAGGAAGAGGGAATATTTGCCGAAGAAAAAGGAAGAAATATCACGAAATGAAAACCCGACCTCATCTTAAAACAGTCATGAAGGTAACTAGAGAACACTGGGCCCAAGAGGGACAGCGATCTTCGAAGGGTGGTGTGTCAAAAAACTCAGGGGAAATCAAAAGGCCAGGAGGGAAAAAGACAAAGCTAGAAAGGGCTTAGTCAACCGCTCAGGGTAAAAAAGAATAGAGTTAAGAAGGGGAGATGAACTAAAGGGAAGGCAGTAAAGGGGGCCCATCCTCTATAGAAAATCTCCCAAATGAAAGGGGAAGAAAAGTGAGGAGGAGATCGAAACACAGTATCATTAAAAAAAAAAAAGACACAAACTGAAAGAAACGTTAGTATAAGGAAAGGTCCGAAATGCTCGAAAAGCACCCCGGAGCGAGGGTTTGGAAAAGCCCACGAAAGAAAGAAGCGAAAGGGGGGGGGAAGAGGCACCCTAGACAGTATTATACTTTTCGTGGAAAGATAGGGAATGTTGGAAACTGGAGACCCTAAGAAACTCAGGTTAAAGAACTTATAATTGGGAAAATGCAGAGGAACCCGCCAGAACATATCCTGAAAATTTCATAGGGGAGAGATCTTGGATGAGTAAAAACCTATAGAGACGTAACCGATTACTAGGGACGTCTAGACTGCAAAAAGAGGGACACGGGAGAGCAAAACGGGAGAGGGGGGGGGGAAACGCTTGGGGGCCTAAACAAAGAGTCTTCCAAGGGAAAAACCTCATCGGGGAACCTTAATTACGAAAGTCACACCAGAACCAAGAAAACCCCCCAGAAAAAGTTGGGATCCCCTGGTCGGTCTACTAAGAAAAAAAGAAGATACGAAGTTTTCCCCAAAAGTTCAAAGAGTTAACGGGGTTGGAAAAGGGAAACATCAGTAGAAAGGAGGAAGACTCCAGAAAGAATCCCCAACGACTCAGCAGACAGACTGGGGGCGATCACCACGAGGGTTCAGGGGGAAACATCGGGGGGGGGGGGCTATAACTCCCGGAGGGTGAAGCGCAAAAAAAAAAAAAAAAAAAGAAGCTTAGGGGGAGGTCAAAAAAGGAGGAAAACAAATACCAAAGAGAAGCCCCTCGCGGGAACGGGCCGTTGGACAAAAAAAAAAAAAAAAAAAAAAACCAACCAAAGCCCCCGGAAGGGAACCATAAAATCGGGTTGAAAAAGGGGTGTTTCTTGGATCAAAACAAAGTAGAACGACGGGGGGTTTGAGGACATGGTAAAGAAAAAAGGAATATAAAAAAGGGAGGGAACAGGGAAATTTCGAGGGGAAATTGTCACACCACTAAGAAAAAACTCGGAAAAAAGGGAAAACGAGCCAAAGATCGGGGGGGGGAAGGAGGTCACCGGTCAAGATTGGGCCCTGTAAAAGACTGGTTGTACGGCAAGACAAGTCAAGAGGGAAACCAACAAGAAAGCACTAGACGCTGTTTAAGGATGGTGGGAAGAAAAGGAAGCGCAGGGGGGGGTGTTTAAAGGACTAGCCCGTTGGGGGGGGTCCTAGTAGAGAAGGCGCGACGACTGGGGGGAAGGACCATAGGTCAAAGGTAAAAGAGCCCGGTTTGAAGGGGCCTATGGGGAAACAACCTCCTCCCAAAACCAGGA
>Ga0179593_1810519_pt1 | contig 10155 bp, 14 predicted proteins | sample CZODoug2_1_08_16_FD_185931 | JGI IMG/M metagenome (GOLD analysis project Ga0179593, IMG submission 185931) | Vadose zone soil fungal communities from Angelo Coast Range Reserve, California, USA - CZODoug2_1_08_16fungal (PacBio error correction) | ecosystem: Environmental > Terrestrial > Soil >...
TCTCCGGGTTTCAGAGAAATACAAGGGAGATCCCGAACCCATGAGAGTCTACACGGATTGTCCCTTGTGTGGGGACTTGTAAAAAAGGATTCTGAGATACGTCTGGGGATCCTATGGGAATTTGTCGGTCTCAAAAGATGGCGTTTTGTTGGGGAAAAGTTGCAGGGAGTGCCGGAAAAGCCCACTCTTAGGTGAAGAGAGATTTCCTCACGGAAAAAACCTCCCTGGGGAGGGGGTCTTGCCGGGGGAGAAGTTTGGTCGAAAAGTCAAAAGGATTTCGATTGGGCGGGAGAGGGAAAATCGACACACAACCGAGAGGACTAATCTGGGGAGGAAACTCTCCACGAACCTACGCTTCGCTTGAACCCTCAGGACTGGGGATTCTTGACCAAAAACGCTATAGCACTACGATGACTACAGGGCGACTGGTCCAAGGGTAAAGCTGCGGGGGCTGAACAATACCATAGGAGTGGGGCCGCCAAAGTTTCGTTCCGTCACCCTGTGAAGTATTGTCGGGAGCGGAAGGTGTGGCGGGGAGTGTCCGGAGAAAAGGCGGATCTGCACGGATCTTTCACAAAGATGCTGGGATTCTACCATCTTTGGGCGCAGCTTCCAAAAGAAGACACCAAAAGACTGTGCCATCGAAAGGGGTCACAAAAAAAATCGGCAGAGAAGCACATACAATAATAAGAATGAAGGCCTTCCCCCTCAAGTTTTTTTAGTTGGTGGGAGATCGATCTACCTACTATACGGGGCTACGGCCTGAAGCCTCGAAGGGACGGCAATCGTCCGCGAACATGCACCGCTCCAAAAAAGCGCGCCGAAGGGAAAGACGGAAAAATCCACCGCCTAGGCACGACGGCCGAGCCCTAGTTCCGGACCTAATGGCAAACGAACAAAAAGCTTGGTTTTAGAAAACCCTAGCTTAAGTACATATTCCGGATGCGCGATTCAAGCCATGGGAATTGGGGATCGACGTAAAAAAGTGTCGAGGAAAAACAAAGGCCGGACAAGCGACGCTTTCCGAAGAGCACAGAGGTGGCCGTCATAGATACGCCAGGTGCGGGGGTGGCGCACAAGACTTGGAATTGCCACAGGGCGATGGCTTGAAAAAAGGAAACGCATGAAACATCGTTGTGTGCAAGATCTCGGGGGGGGACGGGACGAACGGCGAGCGCCCTGGAAAACTTGGGGGACACAACGCGGGATTCCTCAAAGCGATGCTGGATATCGCGAGCTCTCCGGTTCCCCCGAGGATCAGAGGGGGAAGGACAAGGTCCGCTTTCAAAACTGTCTACGAGCAAGGGGCGACTTGTTCCAAGGATCTTCCGATGGTAATTCTTGGCACAATTCTGGTAAAGAATCAACGACCGGGGAATGTGTTGGAATGCGGGGAGCCGGAAGGTGAGGGAAGCCTTTCGGGAATTGAAGTTCTCCGTGCTAACATAATCAGGGGAATTGTTCTTTGCAATCATCTTCCCGGCGTTTTATATTTGGATGATAGCGCAATGTTCTCACACCTAATGAGGGGTCCCCTCACTCCCTTCGGATTCTGTTGGGAGAAAAAGATTCATCACCGAGCTAAGATCCTCAGGCTTCTCTGGCGGAGAGTATTCTAGCGTTACTCTTTCCTGGGACTATCCTACCGCCGAGGGGGTTTCTCGAAAGAGAGGAGAAAACGGATTGTGTGAGCTGTAGCGGAAGGATGCGGCGGTCAGTCTCACCAGAACAAATCACTGCCGGAGCTTTGGCCTGCGTTATGGCGAGACGGGGGGACGTGGACAAATATCCAACCAGTTTCGGCCACCGAAGAAGCAAGGCGAGAGTGTGTAGGATTTCGGACCCCCCCCCCAATCGGCTCAACGAATGTAACCTCTCCTTAGCCAGGACTTCTACAGGGGGGAGATCCCAACCAAAAATGAAGAGAAATTTAGAGTGATCAGATCCTTCCTGGAGTAAGCCGAGAGAATCTGGCACTCGGCGAGAAACCATGGGGCCATCCTTACTTTAAACGAATTATGGCGGAATGCTCACACAACAAAGCACCGATCACTTCCAAAGTAGGTGTTGCCTGGGTGAAGAACGAACTGTCGCCTTTCACGGGGGTGGGAATTTTCTCTCGATTAATCAAACAAGCGAACAGGATAAACGCGGCCAATTGGGAGCTGAGACCAAAAAGAGAACGCTGGGGCTCGGCGTCTGTAACATCAAATCGCGGTCATAATGAAGAGAAACTGAAGGGGGCGTCTGGCGGAAAGTAGTAGCCAAAGGTTGAACAGGCACCATGCTTGGGGGGTACCAGTCCGTGTCGCTAGCTACATAGACGAGGGGGCCTATGGAGAGGATGGGTGTCTTTTCCGTCGTGTTAGGGAGGGGAGGAGGTATCGGCGAGAGGGTCCGAGCGGTGGACAATCCCGAGGGCTCAGGGAGGTGTGGGAGCACCGTGAGGTAAAGCGCCCACACTCTTCAAAACGGAGAGGAAAGAGAGAGATGGGAACTCAGAAGGCGGTGTAAACCTCACGGGGAAAAGCCAAACATCCTCCCCTGGAGCGGGGGTCCTGCCCAGAAAAGAACCAGCGGCTCGCCAGCGCCTCACTTCCGTTTCGCAAAAGAAAACGAAGGCAAAAGAATCTCCAGTAGTACAAGCCGTATATGGGGGGGGAGCGCACGACTGTTACACGTTCAACGGGCGTCTGTCCAAACCGTTGGGCTCAGAGACCTCCCCAGATCAAGAGTTCGCCTTCAGAAGTGACCCGCGAAAATGTTAGCACGCCGAGCCTTAAGCGGGAGCGGAGTGGAGCTCTTCCAATTGGAAGTGCAGCAGGGGGCGCATCCTGGTCAACGCTTGGGCGAGGAAGCAAGATCGTGAAAGGGAGAGGCTCGGCGGCTGTCCAACACAGCAAAAAAACTATGCCGTTGGAAGGGAATCGTAGGCGATGGTTGGTTGATCAAAAAACGCCAGAAAAAGTTTTAAAAGGGGAATGCTGCGGTCTCGCGGGGGAACAACCAGATACCAAGCACGTCGAGGTGCAGGGCAGAATAACAAGGTGTTCAAAGTGCAGTACCATATCAAAAGTCAAGCACTGCGGGTGGGAAGCGCGGTAGCAGCGCAGGAAGGGGGCATTCGTTGGTGCATCCCGAGCCGAGGAAAGTAGACAGTCTCCGAGCTTTGGAGGGCGGTGCCGTGGGGAAACTGGGACAGGGAATATTGTCACGCACCGCTCCGCCATGCAGGCACGGAGTGAGTGTACAAGCGGGAAGGCCTCATAAGAGGGGTACGGCAGCCAGTTTTCCGCTCCAGAACAAAAATCCGTTTACAGCGCTTGAGAGAACCCGCTTCGGGTAGTAAACAAAACAGACGGGCGTCCGCCGAAAAGCAGACGTCGCCATCGAAAAAAGAGACAGCATGGATCCGCCCAGATGCCGGGGTGAATAGTCACTAAATCGGCACTCCGTAAAGGGAATTGTCCCCAAAGGGCGGTGTACGAAGAGCACTTTGGGGAGGTTGGGGTTTGGCAAGCCTCACACGGGGGTTCAAAAAATGGCTAAACTGTAGGGGTGTTTCAACGTGGCTGCACACGTCGTCGCTGTGTCTCACTCTCAAAGGGCGTACAATATATAGGAGCCGTGGCGGCTATCCTCAGCACAACACAACGCGGCCCGTTCGGAGTTATCCATGAGGTGTGGAGAAGTACAAAGACGAACGATCTCGTTCGGAAAGGTCGCCAATTGGCGTCGAAGGGCCCGTGTTGTCAGTAGACGGGACTCAACTCCGCTGTCAAGGGCCGAGGGGAGATATCGACATCTGGGAGAGTAACACGTCACGTGAACCAAGGTGCCCGGGGGACAGGCGAATCGGGACTATTCCACCACCCGAGAAGAGTGCACACAACGATGGGGGGCTGCGGAGGAAGAAAATCTGCGGTTGGGAGGCCAGTCGGTGACCGCAACCCTCAGTCAGTACGAGGACTTTAATCTCCGAGATAAATAGTTCGCAAAAGTGGTCTGAGGGCCTCACGTCGCCGGTGAGAGGTCGACCTGAGGGTGGTAGGGGGTTTCATAACCTGGGGAGGAATTCAGCCAGTAGAAAATAAGACCAGCAGGCAAACGAAGGAGGGGCCACCCAAAGGGGGGAGTGAGTTGTAATCTTCAGTAGCACGGGGGGGGGTCCCTAGTCGTGTGGTCTACCGAAGGGTGTAGAAAGCGAGGTCGGAAAGAGGGGCAAGTAGGAGGGGCTGGTCGTGGGTGGTGGGGAGGGGGGGGAGAGGTAGGTAGCGGAAGGGAGCGGGGCCCGGATGGAGGATCGGCAGGGGGCTGGTGGGATGGGATAGAGGAGCGAGCAAAAGGGGGGGGACAGAAGAAGGATTGGGGGAGAGGTGTAGGGGCTGAGCATATGGGGGGGTAAGGGGCAGTGTTGAGTGGGGGGTGTGAGTGTAGATGGGGTAGGGGGCAGAGGTGTAGTGACGAGGATGTGTGGGGGTCGGTGAGGGGGGGCAGATGGGTGGGCGTCAGGGATGGCGGGAGGTGGGGGGGGGGGGTTAGAGAGTAGGGTAGGAGGACGGGGGGGTCTAGGGAGAAATGGGTTATGGAATGGGCGGCCGTGCGTGGGCGCGGAGGGGGGAGTGGGCGGGTAGGGAGGGGGGGAGAAGTTCGAAGGGAGCGAGGGGGGCATGGGGGGGGTAGAGGAGTGGGGGGGTTTTAGAGGGCGAGGGGAGATGAATTAGCGACTTCAGGCGAGGCGGAGAAGTTGAAGAGGGTAGGGGCTGCAGGGTGGTGAGGTAGGGGGGTAGTGGAAAAGGTCGAGGGCATGAGAGGGGGAAGAGAATGTGGTGGGTGAGTAAAGAGGGGGGGTTGATCGGAGGTTAATGTCAAGAGAGGAGGGGGATAAGGGGTATGAGGGAAGGAGTGGGGGGGGGGGTGATGGGATATCACGACACAACCGAATCGCGACGAGAAGCCCCCCAAACCATACAGCCTTGGAAAAAAGACCTATTAGCGCCACAGCGACGGGTAGATGGAGGATAATCGAGGGTTAGGGGGAAGCCAGTCGCAAAGGCTGACAAGGACACCTCGGGGGGCTGTCTTCACATGTTGGGCCGCCAGTGAATTACGGTCGGTCGAAAAGAAGGGGAGCAAATGATCGGGGGGGGGAAGGACTTGGGGGGGGGGCTGCGGAGGGGGTGGGGGGTCGCTGTGTGAGCAATTGTAAAATGTAGGGTGTGGGCTGACGGACAGATGGATCGGAGGGGCTGCGTCTGGTGAGATGATGGGAGGCCAAGCGGTGGGTGCTCGTACCCCGGGGGGGGGCAAGGGGGATGTGTAATGATGCTTCTTTGGCTCGCATGGAAGAGGGTGGGAAAGGCAGGGTCAGAGGATGGGGGACAAGTCGGTTAGGGGGGGAGAGCCAGGGCCGGAGGAGGAGTGGCAAGGTACGAAGGGGGGCGTGTTAGTGCTGGGGGGGGTGGGGGGCAAAGGGGGGGGAGTTTAGATGGAAGGCTATAATGGGTGGACAGAAGATTTTGATGTTGTGAGTCAGGCGTTCAGCATAAAGAGGTCTTGTGTTGGAGTTGGGCGGGGGGATGTGAACGGTGAAAGAAGGAGATGGACGGGGGAGAGGTGGTGGGAGGGGGGGTGTAAGCAGTGGAGTAAGAAGAAGGGTAAAGCGGGAGGGGGGTGGTCGAGGTAAGGGGAGCGGGGGGAGCTTAGGGAGTAATGCAAGAAGTTTGGGGGGGGGAGAGAATGTGGGTGGATGAAGACGATGGTAAGATGGTGAGGGGGGGAGAGGAAAGAATGTAAGAGGTAAATGGCGGTAAGGAGGAGGGGGGGCGAGGGTGGGCGGCTGAGGGGGGTGGTGTGAGCGTCGAGGAAGGGGGGGGGGTAAAAAGCTGTAGAAGGAGGTGGAGAGTTGGGAGGAGGGAAGGCGGGCCTGTGGGCGGGGAGGGGGTGGAAGCAGTGGGGGGGGGTTGTGGGGGGAGAGTGGGGTATAGTGGGAGGGGCGAGTGGGGCGGGAAGTGAGAGGGTCGTATTTGCGGGTAAGAGTGGGATTATGGTGAAGAACTGGAGGATGGAAGAGGTGTAGGAGGGTGAATAGAAGGTAGAGTTACAGCTTGGGGGGGGATAAGTATAGGAGGTAGGGGACAGGAGGGAGTGGTGGGGGGTAGGGAGTGGAGGGGGTATAGATGAGCACGGGGGGGAAGGAGAAGGGGTAGGGGTCTCCCTCTCCTGGGGAGAAATCGCGCATACGGGAGGGACTTAGGCTCGGGGGGGGGGGGGGAAAAAAAACCAATCAGGCAGCTGGGGTTAGTGCCCTTTGGGAGGGGTCAGACTGGGTGAGTCCGTGCCTATGGCGGATGCTTGGGGGCGGACTTCGGCGATGGAAGTGTTTTTGCTCAGAGTTTCGCGGAAAAAGGAACGCATTATATTACTCCGAAGGTTCTTTTATAGCGAAAAAAGAACTGGTCGGGCGGATGCCGTAGTGATGAGGTGTTACCTGCGCCCGGGGAGAGGAAAAAGGGCGAGCGAAGGTTTTCGTCTGTGTCACGTAGGAGGCGCTTTGCCAAAAGTGGAGAGCTAGGGGAATTGAACGTGCAGGGCCAGATAAATAGGAGGGGTAGGCAGGCTCATTAAACACATATGGTGAAGGAAAGAAAAAGACCGAAAACAGGTGGGAAGATTGAGGCAGCTATGTATGGCAGAAGCGATGCAAGGAAACTTTTCAAATGAAGGAGAGGTAGTCAATCTCTTGGAAAGAATCTTTCTAATAATCCGATGTGCTACCAAAAAACAGAAAAGCGAGAGAAAAAAAGAGGAATAGCGGTAGGGGGGACGGAGATGCGCCCGCAAAAAGCAAGGTGCGGGGCGGTGGCCTCCATGCCAAAAAGGGGAAAAACCGACTCTGGGGGTGAAGGAGCTATGATAAAGAGAGAAAGGGGGCGAATAAATGTTCCACTAACGCTGTGGGTGACGACCACTTAAGCAGGAAGCCAGCGCATCGGGGAGTCCTAACTGAGGGTCGTTTCTACGCGCCCGGGGGAGAGGGAATATAAAAGATAGTACAGAGAGGAGAACAGCTCTCTGCGGAGGCCCGCGACTTTTTTGCGCTCAAGAGTCAGAGAGAGATAGCGAAAAACCTACACTAGTGGAATTCACGAGGGAGGGGGAAAGGGGGAAAAAGAGTAATTAGCGTGAAGTCAAAAAGGCTCTTTCCGTGGGTGACACCTCCCATTAGAACGAAGGGGATTGATAGGGACCTTTTGGAAAAACAAGGAGCATAAACGCATGGTGAAAAGTCCCGGGGGTTTATTCCTCAAGTGGTCCTCGATAAAGGGGATCAGTAATGGGCATTTCAGAGGCACCCTAGGTGTGGATTCAACCAACTCGCTGAAAGGTGGGGGCCAAAGTTTTTCAAGTGCCCGCGGGATGCGGAGGATCGAGGGACAAGAACTCCAAAAGAAAAAGCCAGGGTCATCTTAGGGGTTTTCTGAAACCAGAGGTGGCGGCTAGTTCTTTAAGAGGAACGCCTGCAACAAGCTGGAGTCAAAGGATGAATGCTCTAAAAAAGGTTTTGAGGAAGACCGATACTGGGCGATGATAGGTCTTGGGGGCTTTCGTACTGGGAACCTGGGGAATAATCTGAATGAACAAACGAGTCTTGGCGTAGGAGGCCTTCAATTATCTTCGAAAGAAGGCTAAAAGATTCCGTCAAACCGTCGTTCGGGGCGCTCTTGAAAAGGTCAAGAGAGATTTAGGGAGGATTGCGCCGACTGTAGCAGTGTTTACTGGGGGGTATTAGGTATCACAAAAACACGGAGGGGGAGAAAAAATATATATCAACCACACACCCCCAACAAAAACAACACCCCAACAACCCCAAAAACCCCACCCAAAAAAAAAAAAAAAAAAAAAAAAAAAAAAAAAAAAAAAAAAAAAAAAACAACCCTCATACAATATAAAATGAAAGGAAATCCTCATCTACATCTCTGGGGAAATAACATCTCCCAGGAACCGATATATGCCAGGGGGGGGGGGGAGATATTCGAAGTGAAGTCCTCCCCGAATAGACTTTTTAACTAGTTATTCCCAGCTACTTAAGACAAGAAACTAATCATCTCCAAAATCAAAGGTACCTTCCCCGGGGGGCCTTTCCAAAAAGGTGAGTTTTTTATACCGGCATGGAACGACCGGAAAGGCTGAAAAGGGAGACGTTGAACTGGCTTACCCAGAAAAGTCGCCGCGCCAAGAGTTTAGTGAAAAGAAAAAAGAGGTATTTTGAATCTGCCAGGAGTCTTTCCTGAGGTTTCCCTGAATCAGCCGATAAACGAAAATGTAACGTTTGAGGAAAAAGGGGGGAAAAGCGGTTGGCGTCGCAGGAAATGAAGGTTGAACTCATCGAAAGAAGCTTAAATTATAAAAGGTGAGCGAGACCACTCGTCACAGTACGTTCGGAAGCAATGCCGTTTAATGAGTGTGGTGTTCCAGGGAGGAGCCCATCCCGGGGGGGGGTTCAACTACTTTTGCGGAGCTCATCCTCCAAGGGGCAGTTTTACTTGCAAGAGTCAAACCTGTAGGTCCTTGACCCCAAGCCCGTAAACTGAAAGTTGGGTTGGCGCCTTGATCGTACGCTTGGAGCGCATAAAAATGACTCTTGTGCAACATCTCAGGCGGAGCGTCGGCTAGGGATCCATTGAGAGAAACCTTGGACGACCCGCTCCCAATTTGGATATCCACCTGATGAATGGGGAATTGAAGGATCAAAGTTCTGAGGAGGTCTTTTTCGGGGAAAAGAAAAGTGGGGGAGTATATCTCACACGTGGGGTGAAGGGCGCATGGTCGTCACCGCAAGAAAACATCGCTATTTGAAAAGAGGGCGATGGCAAAACCAGCAGGGCAGGTGTTTTATTGCCTTGGGATTAAGGGAGGGAACACGGACGAGGGACGAATGTGGAGGCGCATACCTCAACCCTCTATTCCTATAGGGAGGATCTCCACTCGCCTAAGGAAGGGTATTTTTTTTCGAAGACGGCTGGATTCTGGCAGAGGACAGAACTACAACTAGACTATGACTAATCGGCAGAGGGGTGAAAAAGGGCCGGAGCTTAGCTGAACAAATACCAAGGAGTTGCTGTAGAATTTTCTTGCAGCACACACGTGGGAGGGGGCTCCTTTCCCTAATGGGGGGAAGGTCACCTTACGCTCTTCCTCTTAGGCACGTTACAAAACAATGAAAAGGATGGAAAAGAAAACATCTTTTCAGCAAACAAGCAAAAACAAAGTCCGAAGGAAACATCAGAAAAGGTCTTCTTGGGGGAACTTGAATCCGAAGAAAAGAGGGAAAACAAAAATCAAAGAGATTCCTGGCCTCCTCAAAAAGTTTTTTTTAGGGGGGGGTGGTAGAAGGAGCCTCACCTACTAATGAAGAATTCATCTCATGCTGGTTCGGCATTCCGCCAAAATAAAACCACAACTAGTCTCAGGCCAGGCCGAGAAGCCTAAAATCTAAAGCCGGGAAATATTCATTTAAAAAGGGGGCACAACAAACGATGAAAAAACCCGGGGAAGGACCCTTATCAGATGCGCTTAAGACGAGTCCATTGGGGAGGGGGAGAGGGGAACGGGAAGCGTACTCATTATGTACCTCCTAGAAAAGTGAAAGAGTCAAATAGTCGAGAACAATTCATGGTGCGTCTACCGGGGAAACCTCACCGGGAGGTCGGGGGCGCACCGACGGCCTTGGGCCCACCGGAAGGGAAATGGGAGGACTCAGACTAAAAATCAGGGGTGGGGCAAGATCGAGGAAGATCGGGTTAAAAGGGAGCGCAAGGGTCTCTTCTGGGACAAACGGGGGGAAAAAGATCACGTTGAGAGAGTCAGAACGACTATTCTGTTATATCTGTAACGCAGCTCGAAGTAAAAGGCAAGGAAGGTTTCTAAGAAAATACTTCATAAGGCTTCTCTCCCATATGTTTTAACGATTGCCGGGCACAGAAAAGAGTTACGACGCAATCACTCTGTAAATGGTTGCCCCACAATGGAAGAGCAACTGGACCTGTTTTTTTCGTCAACGTTGACAGGGATAGAGAGGTCAGGGTTGTTACAGGGGGGGATTGGTTTAAAGAAGAGGGTCCTTGAATCTCTAGGTGGGGGATTAACCAGACA
>Ga0179593_1815118_pt1 | contig 10155 bp, 10 predicted proteins | sample CZODoug2_1_08_16_FD_185931 | JGI IMG/M metagenome (GOLD analysis project Ga0179593, IMG submission 185931) | Vadose zone soil fungal communities from Angelo Coast Range Reserve, California, USA - CZODoug2_1_08_16fungal (PacBio error correction) | ecosystem: Environmental > Terrestrial > Soil >...
CCTTTCGGCCGCGAGGAAACTTAGGATCATAACTCGGAGAAAGAAAAGAAGAGAGGTAAGAAAAATAATGTTAGCGCGATGGAAATCTCATCGCCAAAAAAACGCAGAGAAATCGACCAAATAGGATCCTTCTGGGTTGAAGAAAGTAAAGAACATGGGAAGAAAAACGCAAAGGAGGGAGAAAAAAAAAAAATAAAGACAAAAAACAACCACCACTAAAAACACAACTAAAAAAAAAAAAAATTAAAAATAAAAAAAAAAAAAAATGAAAGAGGGCCAAATTGATAGAACGTAGACAAGGTTCTTCCGGTAGCATCTCTTCTAACTTGGCGGAGAGGAAAATAGAGCGAGCTTTAATTTGAAAAAAAGAGAATGGCGACCAGCATCAGCAGATAACACCAGGGAAGGGAGAAAGCGAAGAAAAAAAAGATGCAAAAAGGCCGGCGAAGGGAGGGCTAGTCTTCTCATCCAGAGAAAAAATTGCCAAAAGGGATGACTTAACCGAACGTAGAGCGAACATCATAGCGAACGGCTGAAAGAGCAGGGGGGAAGCGTTGTGCAAGCGAGTAGAAATAGGTTATAAAGAAAGGGAGAGGGGATGGAAGGACATCTGGGGACGGAACGGCTGCCTGATCGACTATCAGAGGGAGGGGGGACATTTATGCCCTGTAAGCCACGAGGTGAGGGAGATCGAAAAAAGGGGGTCACAAAAGGGGTGGCCTTCTCTGGGACTCCCCAAAGGAGAGAGCTCTAGAGGGGAGAGAGGACACGAGAAGGCAAAATTTTCTTAATTTTCTTAGGGGAAGATCTCTGGCGGGCCATAGATCCACGGGATTGAGTGTGTTCGTTGAAAAGGGGAGCAATAAACGGGGTGCGGGAAACGGGGGGTAGCCGGGGCGCGTTGTAAAAAAGCGTCACGATTAAGCTGAAGCGTTCCTCTCACGCATAAAAAGAAGAAGTCTAACACGAAAAGCCAAAGAAGGAAAGCGGCCTATCGCACAGGAACAGGGAACCACAGATAGAGGAGAATCCGATCGGGCGGCGGAGCATCTCCAGACATCAAGGCCATCGTCTCGAACGGCAGAGAGGTCTCTGGGGAAAAGCGAAAAGGGAAAAGCAGAAATTGACCAAAGGAAGTAGAAATATAAGCTGTCTTCTCCTTCTAATAAACTCGTGACTCGAATTCAACAGCGGCAACCATCAGAGAGGAGAATTGAGGGGGGAAACTAAAAAGCCTTCTACAGCCAGATGTCCGCAACCAGAGAAAAAAAGGCGATCCATCGCGATACGCAGTCAGGGGACGGTTCGAGCGGATAAGAAACGAGAATTAAAGGAAAAAACATTCAAGGGTCAAGAAAACCACACTCAGACAATAGAGTGCTTTGGGCTGGGGGGGGGGGCTAAACGCTGAGGGAAAGATGATACCTTGGTCTCGGAAGGCGAAAAATTTAAAGGATCAGAGTGGAGCCTAATTCTCAGGACGCACAACCGCACGAAAGATAAAAAGCAGCATGAAGAAGAGTCTCCATTAGCCCATAAATCCCAGCTTCGGAATGAAAGTGAGGCAAAGCAGGCATCGACCATAAACAGCAAGGGGTGAGCATGTTATCTGTGCGGTCGCGGGTTGGGGGAAACATCCACTCGAAATGCAATTTTAGAGGTGGCGGGGTGAAACGGTTACCTCTATCCCAAAAACGCGCAGACGAAAGGGGAGAGTTGAAGAAAAGCGTTTCTACCCGGCAGGCCTAAAGAAAAAAAAAAAAAGTGGGGTGGTCGGCACAGTCTCTAACAATCATGCCTATATCTAAAACAACAACGAAAGGGAGGGGAGTAGACGGCATGGGTGCCACAAAACCATCTCGCGAAAGGACTGACCGGGTAAACAAAACTCCCTCTTGGAGGTGACCTGCGCGCAATCGAGTCGAGAAAAAAATGCTAAAGAAGGCGATCTGCAAACAGCTCTTGCAGGGGGAACTGGCAAAACACGACTCGAACCGTAAACTCAACATGCTACATGCAAAGATGATGGGTACTTTGGACGATCGAAACGTCCGTGGGGGGCTATAGGACGCCTTCTTCATGCTTACGTTTTTCGATTGCCCAGCAAAAGGAGGGGGGGGGGGGAGTAAGGAGCTGCACGAGACCGCTTGGGGGGGGGTGACGCGCCTTCCTGACGGTCTTCACTAACTCTAAAATCGGGTTACGGAATATTTGTAAAATTAAAGGCATGAAACGCTTCCTGGATGAACCCTCTACCTCGGAAGGCGTCGTCCCGCTCGAAGATCGCCGTCGCTCTGGTGTCGTAAAGAGTCGTGGGGTGTGGGGAGGTCTTGGACCATATGACCGGGTGCTTGCGGTCAGAGGGGACAGGGATCGATATGAGCTTCAAAGAGAGCCCCCCTTTGGTCGCGCGAATTTCTCGCTGAGGAATGGGCGCAGAGGGGGAAAAGGGAGTCCTAGAGAGGGCCGTGTAAGCGGCTGCGATGCAACAAAAATCGGAAAAGGCCATGAAGGCAGCGTGGTGCCGTTCCTGAATGATGGCTTGCTCGGCCCGGTCTATCCCAGGACGGGACTGAAAGGAAGGAAGCTAAAGTTCTGACGGAGGAGTCACAGGATCCGCTTCGAATTGAATCCCAACGCGCGGCTTGAGCCGGGAAAGAACAAATCAGGCGCTTCGTGGAGAAGAGAAACGAAGGGGGGATCGTCCGCCTTATCGCACTCACGAAATTACGAACCGAAAGGAAGTGCGGAAGATTAGGCTTGCAAGGTGGTGGGCGCTGGGCGAGCAAAGGGGGGGGCCGCCAAAAAGGAGACGAAGATAAAAAGGCGAACCGCATCCCTCTTTGCGACTGGACTATCAATAGTCAAAGCTTAATAGGCCGGATCGTACAAATATTACAGAAAGCCCAAAGGGAAGAAAACTGACGAGAGAGGCACGTCACGGCTCCTGAGTTCCGTCTACAACAATCGAGGAGACCGGTAGAGAATGGTCATAGCTATCTTGGGAGGGGAAAGGCAAGAAAACGGGTCATTCTGAGCTCGCCGCCTTCTGTAACAGAGGGGACATCAAAGTGGGGAAACGCGGGGGGGTGTCGATTCTACTGCTGCCTGGGTATTAGGGCGCCTCTATCTCTGTGAAAAGGAACGGTTTGCGTGTAGAGGATCAAAGAGGAGGGAAGTGAAAACATGTCGTAGCTCAAAAGACTGGGGAGAGGGTATTGAACAAGGGATCTTCAAAAAAGCAAGACCTTAATTGACGCTTCTCTCCTCTTCCGTTCGGCAATATCAGACAGCGGGGGGGAAAGAACTAATAGCCTGTGTGACGTAGAGCGAGAGGGGGCAGCTACCTTATTCTCTTCCCAGATGCTCGAGCCGCTGTGCATCACGCAATGCAAACAAGCAAAGGGGGTTAAAGTGAAGGCGGCGCGGGGACTGGGAAAAAAGAAAAATCCGGTCGTTCACATCTCGCGCAGGAACGGTATCTCGTTCGTCGATCGGGACTCCGGAAAGAAGGGGGGGTGGAGGAGAACGCGGCCTAGCGGGGTCTATTTAGGTCTACGGAGATAAAAATGGACTGTCTGGCTCAGACTGCGGGTCTGCATCTGCCGGGGGAGGCGAGCCAAGAGGAAAGCACGAATTTGGAGGAGGAATATCGAGACGGAAGGACTACCAAGAAGAAGCTGGCGGCAACCTCTCGAGAAAGTCGCGCTCACATCAATTTACTTGTTACGCTGCAGCTGAGAGTGGAATGATGATGGGGGGGAGAAGAAGTGGGGGGGGGGGGGGGGGGGGGGGGGGGGGGGGGGGGGGGGGGGGGGGGGGGGGGGGGGGGGGGGGGTGGTGTGGGGGGGGGGGGTCGGCATCTATAATCAATCACCTGGCAGGTGTCGAAAGAAAAGAAAGGCCTTGTCGTAAGGGATGGGGAGAAAACTCTCAAAAAACTGATTGATGAAAGGAAAAACAGGGAAAGGTCAAGGGGGTTCGGCGCGCCAGGAAGGCCATATAGTATTTTGCAAGGATCCGAGCCATGAACTGAAAATAACCTGCCAGAAGAGTCAGCAGTGTATGCTCCCCGGGAAAAAAAAAAAAGGAAGCCGGAAAAGGAAGGTTCAAGGAAAGCGCTATCGCGGGGTCCAGCGCCGCCAGAATTGATTATCGAGGTCCTGATAGGCGAAAAGGGCCGTAGAAAAACAATAAAGCCACCAAGGAGATAGAACGTCATAAATCTAAATATAAGAAAGGCTTTAGCCAGCTCAATCACACGGGGGGGGACAAACAAAGAGGAGAAAAAAGGCGATACAGCTGAGATATGGGGAACGGGGGAGGGGAAGAAAGAAGAGGTGGGGAAGGACCCCGCGCTCCGTAAGCGGAGAACCTTTGCTTACTGCGGAGAAAAAAGGCCGTGATGAAAAGGAGGACGTGAAGCGAAACGATAATGGGTAGAAAAGCGAGGAGAGGAGCAGATCGACCTTAGCAAGTTCTGAAGGTAAGAACGAAATGGACGAGCGCAGGATGAATTAACAGCGGCGAAGAAAGCAATTGACAGGCTGGAGTTGGGGAAAAGAAGAGGAGGAACCAGCTGAAAAAAAGTCAACCGCCCGGAGCGGAGGAGAAGAGTTAAGTGAAAAAAAGAGAGAGATACCAGAAAATCAAATAAAAGCAAGTAACAAGAGAAGAGCAAAAACATTATGCCGAGGCCAAATTTCTGCGCGGGAGCTAATTGCCGCAGAGAGTAATTGGAGGTTGATCCTCTCGACGATACCGGAGAAGGTAGGGAATGGAACGCAACGGTGACGTTCATCTCTTCGATAGTTTGCTTGCTCCAGCAGAAAGGGATCGAAGAAATAATCGAAAAAGCCGGAAATAAAAGAGAAGTTCGCCGGTCCGCCAAGTTAAGAGGCCCGTAGCAAAGAAACAGGGAGGAACGACGGTGATCCTTCAAATCCATCTCCACCATCGACCATAGAATCTGCGGGAGAATGAGGGAACCCGAACGGTCCCAGTGGGGGTAGTGCGAGCGGGAAAAAGCCCCGATTGATTGTGTTCGATGATCTGGCGGAACCGACGCCGACTGTGGAGAAGAGGCCGAGGTGGGAGGGGGGACGGAAATCCTCTCGGTAAGGGATAAGGGGCCGACGCGCCAAAAAGAAAACGACATCATTTGTTCGACCGAAGCGCCTGAAGCAAAGGAAGCCGCGGAAAAGGGACAGAACGCCACACGCTGAAAGAGAAAACATTGGCTAGCGATCGAGAGATCATAGCAGCCAGCAGCGCAGAGACGATGCATCATAGCTTTTTGAGGAACAAACCTAAGAAAAAGCGGCAAATCAAAAAAATAAACGGGCGCGATCGAAGCGACTTGGGGGCAACAGTAAGACGACATCGAGCCGGCCCTCATAACTGGACGCTGGGGGAAACTTAAAACGGAAGATGTCATCCCAAATCGAGGCAGGGGACGCCGAAAAAGAGGGGGCGAGCGCTCCTCGAAAAGATTTAAGGCCGCGTATCCGCCGCCGGGAACCCAACCAAAAAACAAAAAAAGCATACAGATCGGAGGGAAAAAAGAGCGAGGGGGAAGGGGGCAAAGGAAGGCGCGTCAAACAAAGGTTCATTCGGAGGTTCCGACGAGGAAGACGAAAAAACAAAGCTTAGCCGAATGAAACCGTCAGAAAGTAGCCAAAAAAACCACGATGCCGAGGAAAGAATAAAGAGCCATCACGCGAAAAAGGGGTGATCATTGTTAGCTTCGGGCTCGGTGGGGGGTCCCTCTAAAGGAGGAAGAGCGGGAGTTTATGGATCACATGTGAAGCCCGAAGGGAGCAGATGGACACAGTTTAAACATAAAGGCTGTTCTTGACCCGGTCATGGAAAGTTCCGGATAAGGGGGGGACCATGAAAAGCAGAACCGATATCTCTCTAAAAAAGAAAATAAAGGGAGGCTGAAGTCGCTATGGAATACCAACACCATCGCGCTAGGGAACCGACTGAAAAAGGGGGAGCTTTAAAACGATGCGTACTCGCGGTCCAGAAACAAACACCGATAAAGAGGGGGAGTAGAGGGACCTGGGGCAACACCACCTCTCCCGAACCAAACATTCTTACAAAGGTGCATGGCAGGACTGGGAACCCCAACCCCCCCTACATAGGGGGAAGGGAACTAGGCACGGCAGTCTTCATGCTGGAAGGGGTGTTCTCTTTCTTCCTCAACGTGCGTGTTGTGCTGTGGAGAAGAAGAAAAAGCGAAAAAGTGAAGATTGTGACGCGCCTTCATGAAAAAAAAGTTCGAAAGACCGTCCAGTTGTCCTGCGTTGAAGTCTTTAACGTCGCAGGATCGTCCTTTCCATCTCAGAGAGATTAAACGAGAGGGTGAAGATCAACGAAGAAGAGAGGAGTGCTGTACATAGGAGGGTGGAGGAGGGGGGGCGCGGAACAAAGGAAGATGACGTGCCCGGCGGCTTTCAATCTTCCTCTGTGTCGTCGTGAACCAGCTGAATTCGAAAAAGAAAGCTTTATCAGAAGAGGAAGGGAGGGGGCTGAGGCCTCAAGCTCGGTGGTAAAGAAAAGATCGGCGCGGCGTGGGGTCAATGTGGGCGGGTGTGAGATGACGAAAAAAATCGGATTCCAGAAGCCCATGTCGTCTTCATCCGTGGTTCCTCCTGTTAAAAGTAGGGCAGACCGAGGTCTAATAAAAGGGCCCTAGAAGAGAAAGAGAATGGGGGCATCGAAGGTCCTCCTCCAAGCCTTTACGCCGTCAAAACAAAACTGCAAGAAGCACCGGGAAGAGCAGGAAAAGCGGACTTCAGGGAAGAGGTCAAGGGAAAAAAGAAGTCAATTCCCGCCGAGAGGGCACGCACGCAATTACTCAACAATTTTGTTTCGGGGGCAAAAGCGGATCGGATAGGCGAGTTTGTCGCTGCGCAGCAGAAATCGGCAAAGGGACGCAGAAGACCCGCGGAAGAGTATCCTCTGTGGGAAAGGAAGGGAAGAATGGAGAAAAGGAAGGGGGGATCGGTCCGGAAGAATTAAAAGAAGGAATATCATTCGATACTGTCTGAGCAAGCAAACTATTGGGACCAAAACGTCAACAGAAAGACCGATCTAAAGAATACGGGGAACGATTGAGCCGTTGAACTGTTGGAAGGAGGCTGTTCAGGAATCCCGGCAACTGGGACCTGGCATGAGGCAGGGCGAACAAAAAAGAAAGAAAGGTGCTGGCAGGCGGAAGTTGGGGAGAGGAAATGTCGCCGGGGAACGAATCCTGCTGCTGCTTGTCGCAGAGAACGAGGGGGCAAAAACGATGGACCGCGCGCCAGAGCTTGGGTGGCCTCAATCTCGCCGGTAAGTTCAAAAATACCAGGCATTATAAGGAAACCAAAGAATGCGAAAGAAGTTTTCCAAAAGTAAAAAAAGGGGATCAAAAACAGATCTCCTAACGGTCGACGTGATGGCGAGCAAGTCGAGCCGAACACATACACAGCCGCAGGATCTCGGGCACGCTGGGGAAGAACCGCAGTTCAAGCGAGGCCGCACCGGGACGTTCGAGTGCCTGCTGAAAGAAAGCGCGCCGCCGGCCGGGTTCAAGAAAAGGGAAAAGACAATAAAAAAGGGGGGAGCTCCGGTGGAAGAGCGCGAAGACTGGCGCGTCCCCACGTCCGTTCGGGGCTGGCGGACGCTGGCCTAACTTGAGTCGAGAGTCCAGGCGTAGGAACGACATGATCGGGCTCGGGAGACGGAAAGCGGGTGGAGAGAGTCCCTCAGGCCACCAGGATCGAGGTCTTGCTAGGCAGAGCGAGCCGAAAGACTGTCAAAAAAATGCTAAATTACTCGTCGCAACCGGGGAGGGGAAGGAGAAAACATCAATGGTGACGATGCTGCGCGGAGGACTGGATGGCACGTCTCTTCAAATTCCTTGTCTTTGGAAGCCTGCACGGCCATCGGGAAAAAATCTCTGGAAAAGAAGGAGCCGACCAAAGCCTGGGCGCGGCCTTCGAGAAAGGGAGGGAAGGAAGCGGGGAAAGAGAGAGAGGAATGGTCTCAGAACCTTTCTCGGACCAGAGCCAGCTTGTTTGTTGTACCAGCATAAATTATGGGAGCCGGCAGGCGCCCCCCGAAATGAAAAGAAATAAAGAACGAGGAGAAAAAAAAAGGGCGCCGAGTTCGCTCTACGTTGGAAGAGGATTAGGGTGTCATCAGGAAGAAGGGGGGAGGGGAGATGAAAAGAAGAAGGGATCGAGTGCTGAAGGGCTCTACAAATTCCAAGTCAGAAACCGAACAGAAGAAAAGACCAGAGGGAAGGCCGGAGAATAGGGAAATAGATTACAAAAGAAGCGGACCCAAGACTGCGCCGTCCTCCGGCGTCGAGGCGCGTCAAAGAAAAAATATAAGAGATTTCGGTGACGACTTCTTGAACAATGTCTCGCGAAAAAGGAGAAAAACACGGTGCAAAGCGCTTTGAACTTCGGGAAACTCGCGTTCAAGAACAGCTTACCCTGGGCATAGGGTGCGTAAAAAAAGAAAAGAATGAATGTGGGAGGTGTAAGAAAATGGCTCCGCACAAAGAAAAAGAATATGGAAGGAGGTGAACAATCCAGAAGACGGAGATTATATTTACTAAGGCCGCGTCGGTCCCGTAGACAATTCAGACTTGTAAAAGGGGAAGGGAAATACGAGAACAGAGGCACCGAGATGTGAGAGCCACGCCAGCTCCTAAGGAGGGGAGAGCAGAGTCCGCAAACGCTCTTGGTTCCCTCTATCGGAGAAACACATCATCAGAAATTCAAAGGAAAACCCGTACTCGGACGGCCAGCAGGAAGCTCTGAGAAGAAGACGGGAATCACCAGAACCTTGCCTTTATTTTGAACATAGAAAGAGAGCGCTGAAAAGACACGAGAGGCAACGACAAGTGGTATCGTTTAGAGCAGTTGAGGGCTGAGGGCATAGTGTAGGCACCACCCTTTTATCGACTATTTGGGTAAAAAAAAGAGCACGCAAACAGGAGAAAAAAGGTAGAATTTGTCGTCCCTTGACAGAGGGTCCGCGAGGTCAAAGGGCCCCATGGCGTCACAAACCGTTGAGACCTACGCCAGAAAATTCTCGAAAAGAAAAACTCGCTAGCGCCTTAAAGACCAGAAAGTAGGGGGAGGAAGTGGAGTGCTTCCGATCGAGTCGAACATCGATCAACGGAGGGTGGGGGATCTCAGAAACGGTGGGGAGGGGAGTGTCGGCGGCAGACGCGTGAAAGGCTTCACGGGAGTAAGCGTATCAGCGGGGAAAAAAGAAAAAAAAAAAAAAACCCACTGATTTTTTCCGACGCAAAAAAAATCCGGGGGGGACAGACCCGTCATGAACATACGAAAAAAAGAAATCTACATGGGAAAGGAAAAGGGAATCGTAGAGGAGAAGAGCGCAATCAAAGCCAGCGGGGAAAGACATGTAAAAGCGCCCTTGCGTGACAAAGAAAGCCGGCAGGAGGGGACAAGCCTGCGTCTAGGACGGCGAAGATCAAAGAAAAGGGGCCAAAGTACAAAGCAGCAATCCATCAGGGAATGCAAAGGGGGTGAAAAGAACCCGCAAGATGAAAAAAGTCACAATCTCTCCGGAAGCGCTGACAGAATGACGGGGCGGAAAGATCCTCGAAGATGGAAAAAATATCAGGGACGGGGTCAGAATTAACCGCCACCGAAAAAGTCTAAAAAGACTCGTCAGAGAAGTGAAATAAGGCGGGGGTCAAAGGGGGAAGGGTAGGCTGTTCCGTGAACTCGAGACCTGATAAAAGGAAAACCTCAAAAAAAAAGAGGGCCGAAATAGACACCGGAAAGGGGGAGGGGCCCATCCCCCCGTCCTCCGTTTATATGAAAGGAAGAGGGCTGAATCGGCATCAGCAAAAAGACAGAACCCTGGAGCTGGGGGGGCAATGTTTTAGCTGGATTGACCCGTCGGTGTAAAAAAAAAAAAAGCACCAATAATGAAACCGCGTTAAGGGAAAAGAGGGGCTGGGGGGTTTGATGAGAAAAAGTACCGCGAAAAAAAGACTCCGAGATGGCGGCTTCCGTGGGAACCCTAACCTATGAGTAAAATGGGGGGGACTCGTTAAAAAAAAACCAAATGTCCCAGGGGTGGGGGGGGAGGATAAATCGCTAACATCAGAAAAATAGG